>Ga0101944_10007653_pt1 | contig 10704 bp, 12 predicted proteins | sample DewCreD2012metaG_FD_75245 | JGI IMG/M metagenome (GOLD analysis project Ga0101944, IMG submission 75245) | Hot spring sediment bacterial and archeal communities from British Columbia, Canada, to study Microbial Dark Matter (Phase II) - Dewar... ...
CGCCCCTGGCCCAGCTCCCCCAGGACGCCGCGCACTGGCTGGACGGCCAGCGGGTTTGACCCGCCGTTGACGAATCCTCTCCCGGCTGGCTATAATCTCAGGGAGTGAGCGCAGGCCGGCCCGCCTGCGCCGTTTGTTGAATCGGACTCCGCAACCCATCGTAAGGGACAGCCTGTATGATCGACGTCAACGACCTCCGCAAGGGCGTGACCTTCACGCTCGACGGCCAGCTCTACCGGGTGCTGGATTACAGCCATAACAAACCCGGCCGTGGCAACGCCACCATCCGCACCAAGCTCTACAACCTCAAAACCGGCGTGAACCTGGAAAAGACCTTCCAGTCCGGCGACCGGGTGCAGGATATCCGGCTGGAGACGCGCGTGGCCCAGTACCTGTACCACGACGGCGACTTCTACTACTTCATGGACAACACCACCTTCGAGCAGACGCCGCTGACGGCGCAGGCGCTGGGGGACCACGTCCACTACCTGCGCGAAAACCTGGAAGTCAAGCTGACGTTCTACCAGGATGAGCCCATCGACGTGGAGCTGCCGGCGACCGTGGACCTCAAAGTGGTCGAGAGCGAGCCGGGCGTCAAGGGCGACACCGCCACCGGCGCCAACAAGCTGGCCATCACCGAGACCGGCCTGAAGGTGATGGTGCCGCTGTTCGTCAACGTCGGCGACACCATCCGCGTCAACACCGAGACGGGCGCGTACCTCACCCGGGCCTGACATGCGCACGCCGGCCGGCTTCGAGTGCGAATTCTTCCACGCCGACTACCATCGCGGCCGCAACGTGGAAGAATGCCGGCTGGTGGCCCGCAACCCGCGCAGCGAGAAGTGGACGCGCGGCCTGTGCCGGGACTGCCCGGTGCCGCGCGTGCTGCGCGCCAACGCCTGTCCGCACCTGGTGCTGGAGGCGGCGGTGGTCAAGACCCTGTTCGGCCTGGGGCGCCAGGTTCAACTCCAGGCCCACTGCACCAAGAGCCGGCAGCCCGTCGCCGAGCCGGAGGTGGGCTGCGGCCAGTGCCATCGGCTGGGGGCTTTTGAGGACATGACCAAAGACGGCTGACGGCTGACGGAAGCGGCCCGCCCGGTCTTCGCCCTTCGTCTTTATGATCAAAGCCCTGCTCTTCGACCTGGACGACACCCTGCTCGGCAATGACCTGGCCGTGTTCATCCCCGCCTATTTCCAGCAGGTGGCGCGCTACTTCCCGGACCTGGACGCCAGTGCCCTGATCGGCGCCCTCACCGCCGGCACGCGCGCCATGCTGGCCAACGACGACCCGACCCGCATGCTGCGCCAGGTCTTCCTGGACCATTTCCCCCCGGCCCGCAACGGCCGCGCGGAGGCCGTGTGGGAGCGCTTCGACGCCTTCTACCGCTCGGACTTCAGCGCGCTGCGCCCGCTCACCTCGGCCCGCCCGGCCGCCCGGGCCGCCCTGGAATGGGCCTTCGCCGCCGGCTACACCGTGGTGCTGGCCACCTCGCCCCTGTTTCCGTTGACCGCCATCCGCGAGCGCATGCACTGGGGCGGCGTCGACGACCTGCCCTTCGACCTGATCACGCACATCGAGAACTGCCACTTCGCCAAACCGCACCCGGAGTACTTCGCCGAGATCCTGGCCCGGCTGGGCCTGCGCCCGGATGAAGCGCTGATGATCGGCAACGACTGGGACGACGATCTGGTCCCGGCCGCCCGGCTGGGCCTGCCCCATTATTGGGTCACGGCGGCCGGCCACACCCGGCCGGCGGCTCAGGCCGCAGACGCCCGGCCGCTGGGCGCCGGGAACCTGGACGACTTTCTCGCCTGGGCGCAGGCGGCGCTGGCCAGCCTCCGGCCGCCGCCGCCGCCGCCGGACGCCATGCCGCACCAGTTGGCCGGCCACCTGGCCTACGCGATGAGCGAACTGGACGGCCTGCCCGCCTCTCTCTGGCTGCGCCGCCCGGCCGAAGGAGAATGGTCGCTCACCGAGATCATTTGCCATCTGCGGGATGTGGACCGGGAGGTCAACCTGCCCCGCGCCGAGGCCGTCCTGGCGACCGACAACCCGTTCGTCAGCGGCGTGGACAGCGACCGCTGGGCCGTGGAGCGGAATTACCAGGCCCAGTCCGGGCCGCAGGCCCTGCAAGACTTCGCCGCCGTTCGGCAGACCTGGTACCGGCGGCTGGCCGCCCTGCCGCCCGAGGCCTGGGCCCGCCCCGCCCGCCACGCGCTCTTCGGCCCCACCACCCTGGCCGAGATCACCAGCTGGAGCCTGGACCACGACCGCATCCACCTGGACCAGATCCGGGCCACCCTGCGCAAAGTCCGGCGCGACTGAGCCCGCCCCCGCTGAATAGCAAAGAGCCCGGCTCACCGCCAGGCTCTTTGCGTTGAAAGCGCCGCGCTCGACTAGCTCTTCAGAAAGTCGTCCAGCGTGCTCTTGCTGATGCGGTAGGCCGAGCCGATCTTCTTGGCCTTGAGCTGGCCCTCGTTGATCATCTGCATCACGTCCTCTTCGGCGACCTGCAGATAGGCCGCCGCCTGAGCCGGGGACATGACCTCCGGCGCCGAGGCCGCCGCGCCCGCCGCGGCGCCGGCCGCCGCACCCGCCGCCGTCGCCGACTGCATCGGGCCGCCCTGCAGCGTGTTGGCCAGGCCGCCCTGCAGGGCCTGCCCCATGACGTTCGCCAGGCCCACGCCGGCGCCGATGCCGGCCGTCAGGCCCGCGCCGCCGGACGGGTTCTTGGCCGCGTCGCGCATGGCGTCGGCCGCCTGCAGCTGGGTGTAGGTGGCCATATCCAGCATGCCCATCGCGCGCAGCTGCTCCGCGCCGCGCTCGTCGGGCTTGATGCTGTTGACGTACAGCTGCTTGAGGGTGACGCCGATGGCTTTGAAATCCTCTTGCGCCTTGGCGCGCACGCCGGCGCCGATCTCCTCGGTCAGGGCGATGATGTCCAGCACGCTCTTGCCGCCCTTGGTGGCCGTCTCGGCGATCAGGTCCTGCATCTTGGAGAGGATGATGGACCGGAACCGGTTCTGGATCTCGTTGGTGGTGAAGCGGCCCTGCGCGCCCACGATCTGGGCCACGAACTGCTGCGGGTTGGTGATCTGGAAGGCGTAGGTGCCGAAGGCCTGCAGCAGCGCCACCCCCAGGCCGACGCCCGGGTTCTTCACCAGGATCGGCTGCGGCGTGCCCCAGCCCATCTCGGCGAATTCCTTGGTGTTGACGAAGACCACGTCGGCGGCGAAGGGCGAGCGCTCGTTGAAGAGCTTGCCGATCAGGTCGATCAGGTAGGGGATATTGGCGGTGGTGATGGTGTGCTGGCCGGGGCCGAACACGTCCAGCGCCTTGCCGTCGCGGAAGAAGACGGCCGCCTGGCCCTCATACACGCGCACCTGCGAGCCGATGCGGAAATTGCCGTTGCCGCCTTCGGGCAGGCGGCGCACGATTTCATTCGCCCCCATGTTGGGATAGTCGATGATGTCGAAGATGCGGCCGGAAGGATTTTTGAACATGCGAGTTCTCCTCAATAGACGGGCCGATGCGCGGGCGGCGGCTCAGCCTCAGCTTGCCAGCAACACTTCTTTGCGGCGCTCAAACGTGGTGTTGCACTCCGCCGCCAGCGCCGAGAGCTTGCGGATGGCGGCCGGAAGGCCCTCGTTGCCGTTGACCGCCGCCTCCACCGCATCCACGGCCGCCGCCACCTGGCCGGCGTTGTCCAGCAGCGCGTTGTCGAAGGCGTACAGCTTGGCCAGCTCGGCTTCCTTAACTTTGACGGCGTCGAAGAAACCGGAATACCCGCGCTCGGCCGTCTTGACCGTGTCGACGAAGCGCTGCAGCCGTGTGACGGCGTCCTGCAGATCGTCGACGTACTCCAGGCCGCCGCTGGAAATCAACTGGGTCTGAAGCGTCGCCAGCCGGTCCACCTGCTGGCCGTAACGCGTGGCGATGGTGTCGCGCAGGAGCTTATCGGCTTCGCGGCGCGCTTCCTTCTGCATGTAACCGCTGAAGCCCGGGATCATGCCGACGATTTTCTCCAGCAGGCCCTTCGAGTCGGTGATCTTCTGGAACAGATCGCTCATGGGGAGACTCTCCTTGTTGGCGTGGGATCGAGAGCGCAAGGTGTTTGGGTTTGGTGTAGGCAACGCCATCTATTGTACAACGCCCCTCCATTTCTTGCAGACGTCCAGCCCGCGTCAGGCTGACATCCCGGGCCGGCCTGCCGGCTGGACGCCTCCGAGCGGCGCGTTTGTTGTCCTTAAATACGCGCCAGGCCGGGGTCGGGTTGCAGGCTGGGTATAATGGCCGCGTGTCGTCACCGCCCGGGCGCCGCCGTTTCCTGTTGACCGCCGCCGGCCTGGCCGCCGCCGCCGTCGCGCCGCGCGGTCAGGCCCAGACCCAGACCGGCGCCGGCCCGCGCGTGGTGTTCACGCCCGCCGCCGATTACCAGGAGCTGCCGGCCGATTGCTACGCCGACCGCCTGATCCGGCCGGGCGAGATCATCCTGCACTGGGACGGCAACCGGAACGGCCGCGAACTATGGAAGGCCGTCATCACCTACCAGACTCTGGCCTACCTGCGTCAATCCGCCCACTTCGCCGTGGACGAGGGCCGCGTCCTGCAGATGCTGCCGATGTACCGGGCGCAGGTCCAGGAATCGTACGGCGCCCAGGGCTACAACTGGATCGCCATCAACGTCGAGATGGCCGGTCGCGACTTCGACCAGCCGGAGTTCGCGCCGGCGGAGGCCCAGGTCCGGCGGACGCTGCGCCTGGTCTCCGCGCTCATGGACTTCTACGCGATCCCGTTCGAAAAAGTGCTCGGCCACTACGAGCGCGACGACCGCGGCCTGAAACGCGACCCCGGCGAACAGTTCATGGCGGCTTTCCGCGAGCAGCTCGCGGCCTACCGCCGCCAGTTGTCGCCGCTCAAACACGGCGTCTTCGCTGAGGGCTGAGCGCCCCTCCCCGACCAGCGCCACCTGTCACCTGCTATGCCCGCCTCCGATCAGGGTGTCTCAAAATCTAAGGACCGCTACAAGCTCATCCCGCGCGTGCTGTGCTTCGTCACTCATGGCCCGGATGTGCTGCTGCTGAAGGGCGCGCCCGATAAACGCCTCTGGGCGAACCGCTACAACGGGCTGGGCGGCCACCTGGAGCGCGGCGAGGGCGCCGCCGCCGCCGCCCAGCGCGAAATCCTGGAGGAAGCCGGACTGCGCGTGCGCGCCCTGCGCCTGCGCGGCGTGGTCACCATCCACACCGGCGAGCCGGACGGCATCGGCCTGTATGTCTTCACGGCCGAGGCGCTCAGCCGGGAGTTCACGCCCTCGCCGGAGGGCGCGCTGGCCTGGGTCCCGGCGGCCCGCGTGGCGGAATACGACCTGGTGGAGGACCTGTTCACGCTCCTGCCGCGTGTGCTGGCGATGCGGCCGGAGGATCCGCCGTTCAGCGCCAGCTACACCTTCGACGCCCACGACCGCTGGCTCATCTCGTTCGACGCCCTGCCGTGACACGTCCCGCCCCGGCCCGCCCTCAGACGCCTGCGGCCGCCCGCGGGCCCGCCGCCTTCGGCGCGCTGGCGCTGGCCCTGCTGGGCGGCGCCTGCGCGTTCTCGGCGCTGGCCGACGAGCCGCCGTTACCCGAGATCTTCACGCCGGCCGCGCCCGACAGCGGCGGCGGGGCGGCGCTCCCCACCCTGCCGCCGGCCTGGACGGCCACGCCGTACCTCTCGCCCACGCCCACCGCCACGCGCCCGCCGACGGCCACGCCCACCTGGACGCCGACCGTGCTGATCCCGCCGACGCCGACGGCCAGCCTCACGCCGCTGCCGGGCGACCGCACGGTCATCGGCTTTTCCGTCGGCGGCCGACCGCTGGAGGCCTACCGGTTCGGCGGCGGCCCGGTCGAGCGCCTGATCATCGCCGGCCTCCACGGCGGCTACGAGTGGAACACGGTCGCCCTGGCCGACCAGCTCATCCTGCATCTCGGCGAGCGCCCGGAGTTGATCCCGTCCGACGTCAGCCTGCACATCGTGCGCGTCGTCAACCCGGACGGCCTGGCGCGCGCCCGCGGCGTGGACGGCCAGATGAACGACCGCGGCGTGGACCTCAACCGCAACTGGCCGTCGAACTGGATGGCGGACTGGCCGCGCTCCGGCTGCTGGATCTACCGGCCCGTCACCGGCGGCGCGGCGCCCCTCTCCGAGCCGGAGACGCGCGCGCTGGCCGATTACATCCTGGCGCACAACTTCGACGCCTCCATCAGCTACCACAGCGCCGCGCTCGGCATCTTCGCCGGCGGTTACGACGAAGACCGGCCGTCGCTGCGCCTGGCCGAGGCGGTGGCGGCGGTGAGCCGTTACCCCTGGCCCCCCATCGACACCGGCTGCCTCTACACCGGCCAGTTCTCGGATTGGGCCGCCGACCTGGGGCTGGCCGCCCTCGACATCGAGCTCACCAACCACCGCGACACCGACTTTGAGCAGAACCTGCGCATCCTCGACGTCTTTCTCAACTGGCGGCCGTAAGAGTCGCGAGTGACGGGGACTGGCCACGACGGGCCGACCTCGGGCCTGGACCCGGTCGGCCGCCGCCTGGTCCGCGCCCTCATCCACGACCTGCGCGCGCGGCACGACCGTCGTCCTCTGAGATGGTCTCACCGCTGGCGCGGGCGGCCGGCTTTGTGAGCCCGTTCAGCGCCGTCTCGGTCCCCAGCCCGCCCATGGTCGGCTGCGCGCTGGTTTATCTGGGAATTGGGCTGGCGCCGGCGTTGCGCGGGTTCGGGCGCCGCGATCTATGACGCGGGCGCTTACGAGGCGGGGTTGTCGACCGGCTGGGTCTCGGAGTAATCGGGGACGAACACGCACACGCGATTGCGGCCCTCGCGTTTGGCGCGGAACAGGGCCTCGTCGGCCTGGTGGACGAGCGTGTCCAGCGTGTGGACGGCCGTCGGGTCGATGGAACTGCTGGTGACGCCGATGCTGGCCTTCAGGTTCAGGGCGCCGCCGTCCGCCAGGGGGATATCGGCCTCGTTGATGCTGATGCGCAGGCGATCCGAGACGGCCGCCGCCTCCTCCAACCCGGTGCTGGGCAGCACCAGCAGGAACTCCTCGCCTCCCCAGCGGCCGGCCCAATCGTAGGGTCGTTTGTTGTGCGCCAGGGTGTCGGCCACCGCGCGCAGCGCCTGGTCCCCCACCAGGTGGCCGTAGCGGTCGTTCACGGTCTTGAAATGGTCGATGTCCAGCATCACAAAGCTGACCGGCTTGCCGTAGCGTTGAGAGCGGTTAAGCTCGGCCTCGGCGTGGCTGTACAGGGCGCGCCGGTTCAGCAGGCCGGTGACGGGGTCGTGCGTGGCCAGCTCCTCCATGCGGGCCAGCGCATGACTGAGGCTGGACTCCAGGTTGAGGATGCGCTCGCCGATGGAGATGCGCGCGCGCAGTTCGCCGGCGTTGAAGGGCTTGGTCAGGTAGTCATCGGCGCCGGCTTCCAGGCCGAAGATCACGTCGCTCTTGCCCTCTTTGGCGGTGAGCATGATGATGTAGGTGTAGCCGGGGAAGGAGGCGCCGCGGATGCGGCGGATCAGCTCCGGGCCGTCCATCACCGGCATCATCCAGTCGGTGACGATCAGGCGCGTGTGCTCCTGCTGCCAGGTCTCCCAGGCCGCCCGGCCGTCTTCGGCCAGCGCCACCTCGTAGCCGGCGCGCGCCAGATACGTGTGCAGAATCTGGCGCAGCACGGGATCGTCGTCGACGATCAAGATCTTCATCAAGCCATCCAGAAAAGATCAGGAACGGACGTCGGCGCGGCGCGGCGTCCGGGCGGACTGTGGCTATGATACTGGATTCACACCGAAATTTCACCTGGCGCCGGCCGCGCCAGGTTTAGATTCATAAACCGCCCGGCGGCCCCGGCATTATAGTTCCGTTTCCGGCAAGGCGGGAGCATGTTTTCTGGTAGAATGCGCCGGTCAAAATCCTTTCGGCCTGTGGAGGTCACTTTGGAGAAGACTCTGGTCATCATCAAGCCCGACGGCGTGCAGCGCGGGCTGATCGGCGAAATCATCGGGCGCCTGGAGCGCCGCGGCCTGCGGCTGGCGGCGATGAAGATGGTGAGCGTCAGCCAGGCGCTGGCCGAACAGCACTATGCCATTCATAAGGGCAGGCCCTTCTATGAAGGCCTGGTGCAGTACATCATCTCGGCCCCCGTGGTGGTGATGGCCTGGGAAGGCCACAAAGCTATCGAGGCCGTGCGCCAGACGGTGGGCGCCACCAACCCCACCGCCGCCGCGCCGGGCACTATCCGCGCCGACTTCGCGGTGGAGATCGGGCGCAACCTGATCCATGCCTCGGATGGCCCGGAGACCGCGGCGTTCGAGCTCGGCCTGTGGTTCCGGCCGGACGAGGTGATGGAGTGGCGCCGCGACGGCGAGCGCTGGGTGTACGAGAAAGTTTAGCCCGCTACTGGATCCGCACCAGCGTCCGGGCGTTGTGCCAGAACTCCTCCAGTTTGTAGCGCCGGCGCTGCTCAGTCGAGAAGGCGTGGACGATGACGTCGCCGAAGTCGATCAGCAGCCAGCCGCCGCCGGCGTGACCCTGCACGCGCGGCCCTTTGAGGCGGTGTTTCTTGCGGGCCGTCGCCTCGACGGCGTCGGCCAGCGCGTCCAACTGACGCTCGCTCGTGCCCGTGCAGATCACGAAGTAATCGGCGAACGAGCACAGGCCGTTCAGGTCCAGCAGCACGATATCTTCGGCTTTTTTCTCTTCCAGGGCGTCCACGAGTGAACGCGCTAAATCAATCGGCTTCAGAGGGCCTCCTCAATAAGATAAACCGACTCGTATTTTAGCACGGGCGTTCCGTCCAGGCTAACCGGACAGCCGGGAGGGTGCCTTCGCCGATGGGGTCAATCTCCAGGCGCCGCGCCCTGGCTCAACCATTTCCACCGTCGCACCGGCGAAGGCCGGGGCCCGGAAGCTCCCGCTCTTCTGCGCGCGTCTGCGCCCGCAGGCCGGCTTTCGCCGGCCTGACGTGGGTGATGGCTGTCTGCCAGGCGGACGGGTCAGCCCAAAAGCCCGAAGGCGCCCAGCCGGTACTCGGCCAGAGACACGTAAACCGCCCCGCCCGGCCCCAGCTCGCTCTTCATCAGGCTGAGCGCCGCCAGCGTGAACGGCGGGCCAGCCGGGACCGGCGTCCGGGCGATGATGTCGGCCAGGCGCCGCCGATCCGGCGGGCGCAACGGCAGGTTGACGCGCCCCAGGGTCAGGTGCGGGTTGAAGCCGCGCGCCTCCGGCTTGAAACCGAGCGGCTCAGAGCGCGCCTCCACCGCGCGCTGCAATTGCTGCAACGCCTCTCGTTCTCCGCTCAGCCCCACCCACAGGACGCGGGCCCGGGTCAGGTCGGGAAACGCCCCCAGGCCTTCCAGCGCCAGAGTCAGCGGTCCGGCCGTCGCCGCCGCGGCCCCCAACGCCGCCTCCAGGCCAGGCAGGCGGCCGCGGTCAATCTCGCCATAGAACTGCAATGTCAGATGGATGCCCTCCGGGCGCACCCAGCGCACGCTGCCCGGCGGCACGCGGTCGCGCAGTCCGGCGATCAGGCCGGCTAATTGCCCCCGGACGGGCGCGGGCAGTTCCAGCGCCGCGAAGACGCGCACCTGATTGGGGCCGGGTCGCTGAGTCAAGCCAGGAACTCGCGGATCAGGCGCAGAGTCTCGGCCGGGCGGTCGTCGGTGACGAGGTGGCCGGCGGTGAAGACGGCCAGCCGCGCGTTGGGGATCTCCACCGCCGCCAGGTGCCCCTCCGAGTTGGGGATGTTGGCGTCCAGCGCGCCGAGCAGCAACAGCGTCGGCGCCGTGATGTTAGGCAGCTTGGGCAGGACGTCGTAGCCGACGATGGCGCGCCCGGCGCTCACCAGGGTTTCGGGCGTGGTCTTGCCGAAGTCCTCGGTCCGGCGCCGGATGTGCCGGACGCCGTGGTGCAGGCCGTTCGCCACCGGATGGCGCAGCACGGGCTCCACCAGCCGCCGCGAGAGGCGCAGGGTGCGCGCCAGCACCTCGGCGCCGCGCCTCTCGCACGCCCGGCGGAACCCGCTCAGAGCGCGCAGCCCGATTTCCAGCGCCGCTCTGCCCTGCGCGGGCGTTTTGCCCAGTTCCTTCGCCGCCTGCGCAAACACCTTCTCTAGATGCTTGCGCCCGCGTTTGAAATGCAGTCTTGGGGTGATGTGCCGGATGCCGCGCTCCGTGACCCCCACGGAGGATGCAATCACCTCCGGCGCGGCCTGCAGATATGGGCACGTCTGGGCCTGGCGCAGGTTTCGGTTCGGCTGCTCCGTCGAGATGATCCCCGGCGCGAAGATGATGTCCACGCCCTTTTCGATAAGGTCCATGTAGTGCCCGTGGGCGACCTTGAATGGGAAACAGGGCTCACCGATGGCGACATCCAGCCCCATCTCGATGATCCGCTTGTTGGTCTGGTCGGATACCACGACCTCAAAGCCAAGCTCGGTCAGGAAAGCCTTGTAGAGCGGGAAGTACTCGGAGAACATCAGCCCGCGCGGCACACCGACTCGCGGCGCGCCCTCGGGCGCGGTCTCCTTCTTCGAGGCATCGAAGCGGCCGCGGTACTGCAGCTCGTAATTGCGGTTGAAGCCGAAGAAGTCGGGGGTGCATACCGCGCCATAGGCCTTGGCCACTGCCTGGGTTTCGTCCCAGACATAGGGAAAGGGG
>Ga0101944_10007654_pt1 | contig 10703 bp, 12 predicted proteins | sample DewCreD2012metaG_FD_75245 | JGI IMG/M metagenome (GOLD analysis project Ga0101944, IMG submission 75245) | Hot spring sediment bacterial and archeal communities from British Columbia, Canada, to study Microbial Dark Matter (Phase II) - Dewar... ...
GCTCAAAATACATCGCATTCGCGTTGTGCCGGGGGATAGAGTTCAAATAGAGCTTTCTCCGGACGGACATCGCGGACGCATCGTCCGACGGTTATAGCCCTCATCCCTAAAGATACGTCTTTATGGAAAAAAGGGTGACCGCCAGGACATTTTTTAATAAAAAATGAAAGTTAGAAGCTCAATTAAACGCATTTGCAATAAATGCAAAATAGTTAAACGTCGGGGATGCCTACGGGTTATCTGCGAGAATCCCAAACACAAACAACGTCAGGGCTAATTAAATTTATTTAAAAGAAATGCGTATATTCGGTATAAACATTCCAGACGACAAGAAAGTGGCTTTTTCTTTGCGCTATATATACGGCGTGGGTCCCACTTTGGCGCTAAAGGTTCTTAAGGAGGCCAAGATTTCTCCGGATAAAAGAACCAAGGAGTTGGTTACTGAAGAAATAAGTAAATTACAGGGAATTATTGAAAAAATGACTCCGGTAGAAGGAGAACTTCGCCAGATAGTCAGAGCAAACATACAAAGACTAAAGGATCTCAAGGTTTATCGTGGCAATCGTCATGCCAGAAAGCTTCCCACTCGCGGGCAGCGCACCAAGACTAATTCCCGAACCGTTCGCGGAAACGTCAGAAAGACTGCTGGTAGTGGTAAGCGCAAGGTTGATCTCAAGTAAAAAATAAAATAACCACAATGGCTGAAGAAATTAAGAACACTACGGCGGAAACTGCAAGCAGGGGAACTGCGGCTAAGTCCGGCAAGCGCAAAGTTGATCATGGTCGCGCTTATGTAAACGCTTCCTACAACAACACCATAATAACTCTGACCGATTCCAACGGGGGAGTTTTAGCTTGGGCTTCTGCGGGCAGTCTGGGATTTTCCGGACCGAAAAAAGCGACTCCGTTTGCTTCTTCTAAGGTTGTTGCGGTTTTAACCGAAAAGGTTAAGCCGATGGGTTTGGTTTCTTTGGATGTTTTCTTGAAAGGTGTTGGAGGGGGTCGCGACAGCGCCCTAAGGTCCCTTATAAACCAGGGATTTGATATTAAGTCCATTAAGGATGTTACTCCTATCCCGCACAACGGTCCTCGTCCGAGAAAAATCAGACGCGTATAAAAAAGCTTATATTTTAAAAACATGATGGGACCAAAAGGAAAAATTGAAAGGAGATTGGGAGAGGTATTAAACCTCAAGGCAGACAGGTCTGCCGGCCCCAAGTCGCCCATAAACCGCAGGCCGACCAAGCCCGGACAGCACGGCAACAAGAGGAGCAGAAAGGCCCCTTCTGATTTCGGCAAGCAACTTCGCGAAACTTCCAAATTTAAATTAACTTACGGCATAAATGATCTAACCCTAAGAAGGCTTTTTGCCGCAGCCAGCAAGAGCAAGGGAGATGTGGGCGCAAAACTTATGCAACTTTTTGAAAGCCGTTTGCAGAATGTGGTGTATCGCTCTGGACTCACTCCTTCTCGTTTGGCCTCTCGGGCAGCCATAATAAATGGACATATCAAAGTTAATGGTCGAAGGACCGTTTCTCCCGGTTATCTAGTTAAAAAAGGAGATGTTGTTTCGGTGCGCGAAGAGTCTCGTAGCAAGGGGCAATTCAAGAATCTTGCCGAGGATGTAAAGCGCATTGAAGTGCCTTCTTGGATTTCGGTGGATGGAGCCAAAATGGAAGCTAAAATATTGGCTGCTCCGGAAAACATAGAGCATAGATTTGAAATAAACCTATTAGTCGAATCGTTCTCAAAATAAACCAAGCATTTTCATCACAAATACTAAGATGGAATACGCACACGTTTCTAACGCAGTCGTTATAAAAAAAGTTTCCGAAACCGCCAATATTGGGGTTTTTGAAATAGAAGGTCTGTACGCCGGCTATGGCCTTACAGTAGGTAACTCCCTAAGAAGAGTCCTGCTTTCTTCTTTGCCGGGCGCCGCTGTTACTACTATAAAAATAAAAGGTGTTCCGCATGAATTTTCCACTATGGCCGGTGTTAAGGAGGATATGGTGGAGGTGGCGACCAATTTCAAGAAGCTTCGCTTCGCCATGCACACAGATGAGCCCCAGATATTAAATATTGATGTTAAGGGCGAGAAAACCGTTTCGGGTGCGGATATTGAGATGCCGTCCGATGTGGAGCTTATGAATCCCGAAACTCATTTGGCAACCCTGACTGACAAAAAGACCGAGTTTTCCGTGGAGATAAGAGTGGAGAGAGGTTTGGGTTACTGGCCGGTAGAGCGTCGCAGTCAGGAAAAACTTCCGGTTGGAGCCATAGCTTTGGATGCGATTTTTTCTCCGGTTCAAAAAGTTAATTACACCGTTGAGAATATGCGTGTAGGCGACAGGACTGATTACAACCGCATCAAATTGGAGATAGAGACCGACGGCACCATTTCTCCTTCTTCCGCTCTTCATAAGGCCTCCAACATATTAAAAGATCACTTTGAGAAGGTTGCTTCTTTGGAAGTGGAATCTTTTGAAGCTGGAAGCAAGAAGGGCAAGAAGTCCAAATAATTTTTAGATAAAACAATGAGGCATAGAGTCAAAATAAAAAAATTCAACCGCAAGACAGGAGCACGCCGTTCTTTTATGCGCTCTTTAGCCGCGGAATTCATCAAGACCGGGCGCATAGAGACAACTGTTGCTCGCGCTAAGGCTTTGCGGCCTTTTGTAGAGAGACTGGTGACTCATGCTAAGAAAGGAACTTTGGCTTCCCGCCGTCTGGTGATATCCAGACTTGCCAACGCAATTGTTGCCAATAAGTTGGTGGAGGATATAGCTCCTCGCTACAAGGAAAGGGCAGGCGGATACACCAGAGTTATACTAGCCGGCAAGGTTCGTCGTCGTGATGCCGCTCCGGTTGCAATAATAGAATTTGTATAAAGCCATGAAAACAGAAAATACACGCGAATATACAATAGATGCTTCCGGCAAGAGATTCGGCAGACTTTCTTCGGAAGTTGCGGTGATTCTTTTGGGCAAAGACGAGCCCGATTATGCAGCCAACAAAGTTGCTCCGGTTAAGGTCAAGATTGCCAATCTTTCCAAATTGGATATGGGTGGCAACAAATCAATTCAGAAGATCTATTATCGCCACACCGGCTATATGGGTCATCTTAAGGAGGCCAGCTTCGGGGAGGCCTTTAAGAAAAATCCGGAAAAAGTTTTAAAGGATTCAGTAAGGAGAATGTTGCCCAAGAATTTCCTGAATCAGAAAAGACTGAATAACATAATAGTTGTAGAAGAATAATCAAAGTAAGGAAAAAAATGGCTACTACAAAAAAAGATTCTCATTATACGGAAGGGTTGGGTCGTCGCAAAACCGCAATTGCCAGAGTTCGCTTGTCTGCTGGTAAGGGTAGTTTTGTGGTAAACGGCAAGCCTGCCAAGGAGTACTTTGGCATGGAAAGACTGGCTAAGACCGCTAAGGACGCCTTAAAAGAAGTTTCTCTTATAGAGAAATATGACATTTCCGCGGTGGTTAAGGGGGGAGGCATTGTTTCCCAAGCCGAAGCTATTCGTCATGGAGCGGCTCGCGCTTTGGTTGAAATAAACGAAGATCTAAAGAAGCCCCTTCGCGCTGCCGGACATTTGACCCGCGACTCGCGTATGGTGGAAAGGAAGAAGTATGGTCTTAAAAAAGCTCGACGTGCAGCTCAGTGGCGCAAGCGCTAAAGACAAGAATGTTTTTTGCAAAACCCCCGGGAATTCCCGGGGGTTTTGTGTTAGGGGACAACCCCAAATTAATTTGGGATTATTTTGCGGTCCTTATTTACTACTCCTCAAATTGATAATAAGAGATTCGTCCGCTTTCTAGGCAGTAAAGGGTGTTTTCTTCTTCGGAGTATTCAAAATGGGAGCAGTCGGCAACTTTTTGGTAGTTATCCAGATTGGTGTCGTTTAAATCCAAAAGTTTCACGTAGTTGCCATAATTTACAAAAAGATGCTGGCCGTCTTTGTGCCAAATCAACCCTTTTATATTTTCCTGGCCGGGCAGGCGGAATCTGCGATAATCCCTCTCTTTGTAGCCCTTTAGAAAAGACACTATCTCTATGCTTTCTCTTTCCAAGACTGCTACCCGCGATCCATCTTCTAGAAATTCAAAATCCTTAACCTTAGAAGCTATGCGGTCGGATTTTTTATCAATAAGATTTGCGGTGTATAAGTCTTCATTAGAATCCAAAATTATTAATCTGCCATCCGGAGAAAAGGAAACTCTCTTGGGTTCTCCCGGTATGGTGTAAAAGTCTTTTTGTATGTTGCTGGGAGAATTTCTATTTAATATATAAACCACTGAGCTAGTTGCTTTGCGGGCCGCAAAAGCCAAAGAAGAGCCATTAGCAGCGGCTATGTCTGAGATTAGTATGCCGGTTGTTTTGGCGCTGGTGGTCGCGTAGGAGGAGGACATCATCCGTTCAAAATCCATTATGCCTATGGAGTCCGCATCGCTTATAAGAGCGCGATTGTACTCTCCCGGAATCTGGAAGAATCTTATCGCTCCGGAAAATCCTGAATTTTTTAGTATTTGCTGGATGGAGGTGGAGGAGTTGTCTAGCGGGAAGTGCAGGGTATATTTGCCGGGTGAGCTACGCACAACCAACCTTCCGTCTAAAGAGGTAAAGGCAATATCTCCCGGGGGCATCTTCCAAGAGTCTATTTGTAGGGAATCGGAGGTTAGATATTTAAACGAGAATGGTTCGGGTAGTATGGAAAATTTTTGAGTGTCTCTGGGGGGCAGGGAAGGAAGGTTTTCGGACTCTTCTGGTATGAGTAGGGCGTATTTAACTTCCGCCACCTTCATCGGCTCCACAAACAATCTCATATCCCAACTGCGGTAACCCTCTTTAACTAATCTAAGATGATAGTTTTTGGGGTATAGTCCGTTTATCAAAGTGCCGTTTCCCAAAAACCAAGAGTCATTTTCTATTTCCTCGTCGTCCAAAAAAATCTGTACATCCTTGGGGAAACTACGCACATAAATAGCCCCTACCTTCTGAGGGGTCCAAGAGGATGTGTCTAGGCGCCAACCCTGCGAATAAAAGACTATAGAAGTGCCCCCAAACACGAATATGAAGGCCATAAGCCAAAATAATGCGGTCTGCCAGCGAGTATTCACAACAAGGTTTATTTTATACCATTTTTTTGCTATAATAAAGGCAGATCTTAAGGGCAGATTCCGGATCAAGTAATTGATCAAGGGATGGCGAAATTAGCTTGCCTCGTGGGGCAAGCTTGGGCCGACCCACCTGGTTTAAGCCGGGATTATCTGCTTTTGAGGTCTCTAAAAAGCTACCGTCGCCGAATATCTTCGTTTCGGGAGTGAGGCCTTGAAGCAAAGATACTGGCTAGCGGTAGTTTTTAGTTTATTGGATTATTTATGAATTATTAGATAGTATATTTCTGCGCAAAAAGCGGGCTGTAGTATACCGGTAGTACGCGTCCATGGGGTGGATGTAGACCGGGTTCAATTCCCGGCAGCCCGACTAATAGAAAGCCCAACAAAACACAAACCCGCTCGAAAGAGCGGGTTTGTGTTTTTAATTTAAAAAGAACTATTTACCCGCCGCCTTTTTTTGAAGCGTTCGGATACAAGTAGTGCAGGCGAGGGTTCTGATGCCCTCCACCTTGGTGTATTGGAGATTGGGATATTTACGAGTCCAATTAACGGGATTGTAGTGTCCACGCAGAAGTTTCCTTTCGCCTCCCATTTTGGAAGTTTTGCCGCATAATTTACAGGCTCTCATTTTCGGTATTTAAGAATTTAGCTTGAATATATTGCCATAAAGCGCATTTTAAATCAAGTCCAGTTGTCTTTTCCGCAAAAACCCGCCGTTGTGGCGGGTTTTTGTGTTTTTGCTAATTTTAGGGCTATTCAAACTGAACTTTAAGTTTTTTGGCCTTGGCGCGGGACATCTTGGGAAGCTGTATGCGCAGGATGCCGTTTCTGGAGAAGCTGGCTATGGAGCCCTCCGCATCTACCTCTTGAGGCAGTATGACTTGGCGGTAAAAACGTCCCCAGTAGCACTCTTGGTGCAAATAGTCTTCCGGTTTGACGTGTTTATCGCGCGCCCGAGTCCCTCTTATGGTTACCGAGTCGGATGTCACATGTATGTCTATGTCTTCCGGGGAAATGCCGGCTATGGCTGATTCAATGTAAATATCAGTGGGGGTCTGGAAAACATCTATGGTTAGTTGCCCCTCTGGTTCGGAGGTGGACGTGGTTTCCCTTCGGGCGGTAACCCGAGGCATTGTGGAAGCGCGAGCCAACTCCGCGGTTGGGGGGGTGTCTATTTCCGCCTCAAACTCCGGGACGAGGTTGGTTTCAGAATATGGGGAATTGAAAAACTCCTGATTGCTCATTGGTGCTATTGTAGCATTTTTATTTTTTATTTTTTAACCCTGGATATTCACATGTTCGTTGTTAAGCTCCTCATAGTCATACAAAACAAAAAGTCCGACCAACAAACAAAATGCCAAGGCGTAGCCCATCGCAGAGGAAGCTAATACCAGGAAGTTGAAAGCGATGTGAATCGCGCAACCTATGACAAATCCCCAGAAAAGCCAAAGGCGATTATTTTTAAGCAGACTTCTGGTCCAGTAAAAACCAATTATTCCAGAAGACAAGGTGTGTAATAAAGTTGCTCCGGCGAATCTTAAAGTTGTTGCGCCGATAAGCTCGGTAAACAGAACGGGATTTAATGTTGCCTGACCCGCTATGGCTCCCAAATTTTCAACTGTTGCAAAACCTAAAGCGGCGATTATGGCGTAAAGCATTCCGTCCAAGGGTTCGCTGAAAGCGGGACTTTTGTGGATGCTGGTATAGGCGGCTAAAAATTTAAAAAGTTCTTCGCTTAGAGCGAAAAGAATAAGGGCGTTGACTGATCCGCTGGTGGTTATGGGTCCGGTTATTTTTTCTAAAGCTATTTGGGAAGCCAGAGCGAAAAAAGCAAACGCTCCGCCCATAAAAAAAGTTTTGACTATAGCTCTTAAGGGTTCTTTGCGAGGGTCTTCTTGGATATAAAACATGAGCCATGCAAATCCGGGAAGAAGCGAGAGGGGAATAGTTATCCAAGGAGTTATCTCCATATATGTAAATTATATCAGGTATTTGGATTGGGTTTTATTCTAAAATAATTTCTTGCTAATAATTTTGAGTGGTTTAATATTCAAACTAGCGATACAGCTCAGCTCTGGTTGGGCTTTAGTGCTAGGGGCTGCGGGGCAAGGGAAAGTTTGAGACCGTCTGCGAAGCTCCACCCTGCGTTATGGGTCGTTCATCTGTCGCTTATGCTGGCAGATAGGGCTAGTCCCGCAAGGAGCTTGTCCTCATAAAAGCTGATGCTTTTTCTCTTTCCGTGACCGCGTTCGCGCGGCCCGAAGATCAGCTAACTCCAGCAGGCTCATTCCCTTGAAGGTTTGTTTAGTCCCGCAACCCAACTGGATTCCACGCCCCTCTTCTTCGGAAGCTGGGGCGTTTTTATATTGACATTAGCAGGTTTTATGATAGGTTGGGCTTAGCAAGGAGGTTTATTTTGACCTGTGCATATGGAAAGAGGTACGAACTACCTTCGCAGTCTCCCGAGCAGCTTGAGCGGGTAGCTCAGTTTTTGCTTGCTTTGCCTACAAAGTGGAACACCATGTTGGGCACGTTGAACCCGCAAGAGGGTGAGGTTTGTGCCCCAATCAAAATCTGTGTTGAGGATTCTTTGGGCAAGCTGATTTTTTCCTGCGGGCCGGGGTCTCACCCGTCTTACGGCTTGTATGAAGTCTTCAGTAACCCGCGAGTGAGAGTAAAAGAGATTTCCGTGAATGCCAAAGCAACCTACGCCGGCGAGTGCATTGACTTCAGGGACGTTTTTAAGTGGATTGCGGACTTTGTCGTTGGGGGCTATGTTGGACATCTGCGGGCGTATCTGACTGACCCAGACGATGCTAGTATTTGCGCTCAAATTTCCATCAGAATCGGCAAGACGATGACGGTGCTGGTGGTGGAGGCGGACGATGAGGCAAACCCGACCTACCGTTTAGTATCCGACTTCTGCTTGCAAACTTTCGGCATCAAGCCGGATCTGATGGGGGATGCGCGCGCCACTCTCATTTAGGCCGTTTCTTTCTCGCCCCGTAAAAACTTCAAACAAAAGAGCGCCCCGGTCTTTAAGACTTGGGGCGCTTTGCATTTAATAGGGAATAGGTTTATTTTCTTTAGCAGTTGCCAGGACTTATTCCTGGCCCCAATTGCTGGATGACGAATGTTTTCCAGCATAAAAACCGGAAGAAGTGGGGGGAATCGTAAATGCCAGGCGCCACCCTGCGTTATGGGTCATTAACCGGCTTTAAAAATCGGTGAACCTACCGCTTTATGCGGTGAGGGCGGAACTGTTTCGCAAGAGACTTTTCCAAGATTAGGGATTTTTCCCTTTTCCCCGTCGTGCTGAACGTGCTACCCGCACGTCTGGGCCTCGATTTGCTAAGCCCCCTAAAACTTCTTCCGGTTGTCGGGGCATAAAATACAAACAAGGAGTCCTGTTTTGAAAACAGAAAATAATCCTGCATTTACCAAGCGCGTCTATCAAGATTTCAACCCGGTCAGTCGCCACAGAAAAACGCGCATCATTTACGAACCCAACCGACTAATGCGCCAAGTGCATGCGAAGTTCCTGAAGGAATTTGGCGGCTTTCTACCCCGTGGACTTCCCATCACCGCCTGCATTCCGGGAGCATCTCCTAAGATGAATCTGGAACCACACCGCAGAAACCGCTACTTTTATCTGACTGATATCCACAGCGCTTATTCCGGCGTGAATATCTATCGTCTGGCGAGCTTGCTGTGCAGTTTACGCCCCGACCTGAAACTCTTTAGAGGCGATAAGCTCCCACACGAACCGCTGGATCTTTTCCGCGCAGAAGATGGGATGGTGTCTTTTTTGCGAAGCTACTTTTTCGCGGAGGAAGGTGGTTTGGCAACCGGCGGCCCCGCCGCGCCGTTTCTTTTCAATATCTACTGCGCCAACTTCTTAGATGTTCCTTTGATGGAGCTTTGTCGGAAGTGGGAGCTGACCTACACTCGCTATCTGGATGATCTGACCTTTTCCGCTGCGGATGGAAATCCTATCGGCGACAAGAAAAGAGAGGCAATCAGAGCGGTTGTAATTTCTGCCGGATTTGAAATATCCCATCGCAAGTCGCAAGTTTTGGATTTGAAGAAGGGGACTATTTCCATTACCGGAATCGGGTTGGAGTACGGCGGGCGGCTGTTTATGCCCCGCGCCTACACCAACACCTTGCGTGGCGCTCTTTACCGAGTGGTGCGAAGGAGATCAGACGATGATGAACGGGTGCGAGTGCGAGGGATGTATTCTGCCTTCCTTTCCCTAATCGACCTCAGAAGCGCTAACTGCACCGAGAAGAAGATTATTGAGCTGGCAGGGAGAGCATTCCCACCCAAGCCCAAGAAACCTGGTTACACGCCCAAAACTTCCTCGCGCCGGAAGCGAAGAAGGCAATTGGAGTAGTAACTTTTAAACGCACCAGACCCCCATATCGGATGACCGATGCGGGGGTTTGTTTTTTTTCTTGCACTTCGGGTGTTAATTTGCCATATTCTGGGAAGCTCCAGCTAACAACAGCCTTTTGGCCTTCTCGCGAAAGCGAGGAGACTGGGTCCGGAGAAGGGCACCCTTTGGGTGAAGAATAATGTAGACAGCGGCTAGAGCAATGCAATGCCGGTCCCTCTGATGGGGGTTGGTTTATGGGTATTTGCTTGGGCATCTGCGATAAGATGTCGGGTAAATATTTCCGCCTGCGAGTGCATGTTTTATGAGGCGGTGAAAGAGTTCCCGCCTTGTTGGGCAATGCATTACGTAAACCGCAACTGTTTGAACTAAGTTGGATGATTGTGTAGTAGGCGCAGAGACTTGCCGCTTATGCGACAAGTAGGGACAAGGATTCCTTTGCGGGAATCCCAAGTTCCATCCAAGGGCAGGATTTTTCTTCCCCTCTGCATCTCACGGTGCCGAACCTTTCAGCGCATTACCGAACCGTGCTGTCACCCTTCTCCGGGCTCGCTGAAAAAAAGGAGTCTAGCTGTGATTGAAAAAGATGATAGTTTTTCTTGTGTTTCCTTCTGGGGCGGTCCTCATAAGGATTGGTCGGTGCGACGCAAAAGGGTATGCCTCCTGAAGTACTTGGAGGATAGTCCCGGGTTAGTTGATTTTTTGTCCCTTCTGGATTTGCCCGCGCATACGGCGGCCAAGAATCATACTTCCGGGAGATATTTCTGGAGGGTTGTTTTGCGGGATTCTTTCCCTTCGGTTTCTCCTTCCGGTTTGGCTGAGGTTTTTTTGCCGGCCTTTGATTATTGGGATGAGAAGGAGGTTTGCCGGATGATTGAAGAAGTATTTTTTAATTCCGACTTTCCGGTTTCTTCTTGCCCAAACGAAACATCCCGGCGACTGGCGGAAATCTATATCAGGAATTCTCTTGACCCTTTGTTAATTAGAGAGGGTTGGGGGCATTGGTCTGACGATAAGTACACCGGCAGGTTTTATTCCCGCATTGGGCGTGAACTGACGTTTTCCTCGCAAGAACCCATAACTCCCTCCCTAAGGAGGCGCATGCGACGGCTGATAGAAAGAATAGGTCTGACGGTGGATGACAGGAGGTCATTCCTGCAAGACATTCGCGATGGCCCGTTTT
>Ga0101944_10007655_pt1 | contig 10703 bp, 6 predicted proteins | sample DewCreD2012metaG_FD_75245 | JGI IMG/M metagenome (GOLD analysis project Ga0101944, IMG submission 75245) | Hot spring sediment bacterial and archeal communities from British Columbia, Canada, to study Microbial Dark Matter (Phase II) - Dewar... ...
GCTCCGTCTTTTCCCGGATCAGTCGCTCCAGGTTCTGGGTATATTCGGCAAGCAGCCGCTTGCTGCGGATTTTTTCGAACACCTTTTGCAGGGCGATCTCCAGAACGTCGATGTGGATGGGCTTGGTGATGAAGTCCGCTGCATGGTCCTTGAAACTGACGATGGCAAGCTCCATATCGCCGTGCCCCGTGATCATCACGAACTCCGTATCCGGACTTTCCTGCTTGATCCGCCGCAGCAATTCGATACCGTCCATTCCGGGCATCTTGATGTCCGAAACGACGACAGGCGGCATCTCCCTGCGGAAGACCTCGAGGGCTTCCGTCCCGTTCTGCGCCGTCAGGACCTCATACCCCATATCCTGCAGGGAAACCTCCAGCACGTCTCGGATGTCGGCTTCGTCATCGACCAGCAAGACCGATCGTTTCATCGTCATTCTCCCGAACCGGAAAACACAGGATGAAGGTCGCCCCTTGCCCTTCCACGGAACGCACCTGGATCGAGCCTCCGCATTCTTTCACAATCCCGTAACTGATGGAAAGCCCGAGCCCCGTTCCCTTGCCCACTTCCTTCGTCGTAAAAAATGGCTCGAAAATCTTTTCCTGAATGGCCTTCGGAATGCCGATACCCGTATCGGCGATCTCGACGCACACGTAATTCCCATTTCGTTTGACACCGATGACGATCCGCCTGCCTTCGGAGGATGTCTCTTTTCCCGCCCCTTTGGCTTCGATGGCATCCCGAGCATTCAGCAGCAGATTGATGAACACCTGCTCGAGCCGCCCCGGATCACCGACCACACACGGCAGATCCGGCTCCACGTCCCATACAAGCTCGATCCCCCGCACTTTGAGCTGCTGACTGAAAATGTCCACGGCCCGCTCGATCACCTCCACGATGCGGACCCGGTCCAGGCAGGCCTCCGATTTGCGGGCGAACTGCCGCATGTGAACGATGATCCGGGTGGCCCGATCGACGTTCGTGTCGATCTTCTGCAGCATGTTTCCCAGCGTTTCCGGCTCGAGCGGCTCGTTTCGGGATGTTTTCTTGATGAGAAACGAGGCGGCCGTCTTGATGACCGACAAGGGCTGGTTCAGTTCATGCGCAACACCGGTGGCCATTTCTCCGAGAGTGGCCATCTTGCTCGCCTGCAGAAACTGCTGTTCGGTTTCGAGGCGTTCGGTGATGTCGGATGTCGTCACCAGAAGCACCTGCCTTCCCGGATACTCGCAGGGTCGCAGCCAAATATCGGCGAAGAGAATCCTTCCCGAACGATGGATCTGCTGAACTTTGTTGAGAACGGCCGCATCGCTGAAGCCCTGCCCGTAGATCATGCGGTCCCGTTCCGAAAAAAGATCGAGAAAGGAGCGCTGTTTCAATTCCTCGGGAGAATACCCGTACATGGCCGTCACGCTGTGGTTGCAGTCCAGAATGGTCAGCCGTTCCATTTCCAAGACGAACACCGGGTTGGGAATGTTGTTGAAGATAGCATGGTATTTTTTTTCGGAACGATCGAGGCTTTCCTCCAGCTGTTTCCTGCGGGTGATGTCGAGGCAGACTTCCATCACGGCCACGATCTCCCCCGCTTCGTTCTTCACGGGGGATGTCCTTGCCACCCAGTGCGTGACGGTGCCGTCTGGGTTCTCACGGCTCTCCTCTCCGTAATGGGGTTTACCGTCCTCGAAGGTTCGTTTTACAGGGCAGGGATCGCAGATTCGGTCTCTGCCTTTGTAGGCCCAATAGCAGAAATCTCCGATCCGGGCGGAAAACCGCTCCAGAAATTCCCGGTTGTATCGAATGAGTCGAAAATCCCGGTCCTGAACCGTGATGAGACAGGGAACCAGTTCGAAAAGGTTCTGATATTCGTCGCGTTGTTTGTTGAGCTCCCGCTGCTGCTTGGCGATCTCGTCCCGCATCCAGGCGATGGCTTCGGCCAAAAGCCCCATTTCATCCGGCTGTCGCACCTCGATCGGGTGATCGTAGCTGCCCATGCCGATAGCCCTCGCGCCCCGGATCAAGGTATCGATGGGACGGCTGACGAAGGTCCGCATAAAGAGAAAGATCAGGGCCGACGTCACGAAGAACAGGAAAAAAGACAAGAGAAGGATACCGATTTTGTAGTGATTCATCTCGATATCCGTCGATCCGAGGGAAACCACCACATCGAGCGCCCCCAGAATCCGTTTGCCTTCGGGATGCACATGACAGGCATCCGTCGAACACCCCATTTCGTTGCAGATGGGCGTGATGATGCCGAGAAGCCTCCCCTCCCTTCCCTGAAGAATCCGGGTTCTTTCGGGCAGGGATAGATCGACATAAGGAGGATCGGTATGGTGGCAGATGTCACAGGCCTCGGCCTTGATGTTCGTGTAGGTGTTGACCTCCTCGCTTCGGTTGGAGAACTTGATCTGCCCGCTCTTGTTGTAAATGCGGATGTGCTCGATGCCGGACTGTTTCCCGATGTTTTGGATGATCTGGGTGATGTCGTCTCGGGAGTTGAGCATCATGGCATAGTGGGTACCCAACCGAATGGTATTCGTCAGCCGATCGGTGTTGGCGATCACCTCCTCCATCATTCGCTTCTGGGAATAGTCGATGTTGAAATAGGCCCAGATGGCCATCGAAGCGAGCAGGGTCGCACCCACGATGATGGTGAGTTTGGCGAAAAGACTCCTTCGGATGCGGGTAATCGGTTGAAACATGGGCCCCCTATCGTTCAAACCACAGCCAACGGTTTTGACAGATTGAGCTCGAGCCCCAGTTGCTTCGGCGAAAGACCTGCAGCAAGCCCGATCAGTTGCGGCAGATAGAGGACCGGGATGTCGATGCGGCGTGCGCCTTCAGTACGAACCCGATGCTGAAAGGCTTCGAGATTGAGCTGACACATCGGGCAAACGGTCACGATGGCATCGGCCCCTGCTGCATCCTCCAGAATGGCGCCGATCATGACCAGGGCGGCGTCGTGGTGGGTGTTGATGTGCGATGCACCGCAGCAGGCGCCGGCCATGTGCCATCGGAAAACCGATGCCCCCGTGGCCTCGATGATCGGCTCCATGGAGGTCGGCGCTTCCGAATCGTCGAATACCGGATAGGGCCGAAGGCACTGACATCCATAGTAGGGAGCGATCCGCAAACCGGAAAGCGGCTTTCGAACGATGGCCCGCACCGCAGAAGCCCCGATGTCCCGACTCAGAATGTCCAACAGATGCCGAACGGATACGGTTCCGCTCATCTGAAGCCCATCGACGGCCAGCGCCTCGTTGAGGAGCTCCTTCGTACCCGGCTTCGAACGGATGGTTTCCGTCACCCGCCTCAGATTCAGATAGCAGGCGCTGCAAGGAACCATCAGGGTCCAGGGCTCACCTGCAGCCTCGGCCAGGGCGAGGTTTCGCGCCGGAAGAATGAGGGAAAGCAGCCGACTCGCGAAATCGGCGGCACTGGCGCCGCAGCAAGTCCAGCCCTCCAGCTCCAGCAGCTCGACACCGAGGGCAGCCATCACGGCCCGGGTGGAAATGTCGTATTCCCGGGCCGATCCTTCCAGAGAACATCCCGGATAGTAGCGGTATTTCATAGGCGTTTCTCCATTTCATCCACTTTCCGAAACAGCGCCCCAAGGTCCCGGCACCCTTCGGCGGAAGGCATGATGGCCAGTTTGCCCCTGCCGATCAGGCGGATGCCGAGGGATGCAAACCGAAACGGCAACACGGGGTTCCGCATCGCCGTAAAATAGCGGCTCATCAGCTCCAGCTCATGGACGCGGCCGTGTCTTCGGACGCTTTCAAGAAAGTAGCGATAGAACACCACCGATTCGCTTCGCTCGAACCAACCCGATCGATAGGCCAAATGTTTCAGCTCGCTCATGGCCTCGGTCGGCTGAAGCCCCCTCGGGCAGCGCAAGGTGCACCGAAAGCACTGGGAGCAAAGAAAGAACGTGTGCGAGCGAAAGACATCCTCCGTCCTTCCCGCCAGAACGAGCCGCCACAATTGCCTCGGAGTGAGGTCCATGGCGAAGGCGTTCGGACAGGAGCCCGTGCAAACGCCGCACTGCATGCATGCGGCCATTTTTTCCTGTATGGATGCGAGCGCGCTTTCGGTGGTGATCGCTGGTTGCATGAGGGAACCTCCAAAAGAATGGGGCGATAGGCCATGGACTGCGTAGCTGCAGGTTGGCCGCGATGCGCCATGAGCAGTGGGTTATAGCCCTTCCTCGATCGTTTCGAATACGTGCCGCGCCAGCAGTCCTTCCACGACTGCAGCATCGTTGGGGCATACGGCGGCGCAGATGCCGCAGGCCCTGCATGCCATCGGATCGATGACGATTCGGTCGATGTCCGGATCGAGGCTTCGGGCATGGAACGGACAGGCGGCCACACATTGTTCACAGAGGCTGCAAAGGCTGTGGCGCACGCTCGCCGTGGGCCTCTGCATCCATCCGGAAGAGGATTTCGGAAGGAGATAGGGCAGGGCCTGGATCGCACATGCCCTTGCCGTCGCGACGACCTCCGGAATCGGCGCCGGAGCGACGGCCGCACCTGCGACAAAGATCCCCTCCCGCTCCGTTCGAACCGGATGCCACTTGATGTCCGCCTCCCGGAAAAACCCATGCTCGTCCCGATCGATCCCGAAAATCCCGCAGAGCACAGGGTCCGCCTCGGGCACCATACCCACCGCCAAAACCACCCGATCCGCTTCGATCTCGATCTGCCGGCCGACAATCCGCTCGAAGGTACTTACGGTCAGCCGGCCCTCCTCAGTCGCATGAACCGTCGGCATTCGATCCGGATCGAAACTTAGAAACATGACACCTGCCTTCCGAGCTTGCGTGTACACCGATTCGACGGACCCGACGGCCATCATGTCCCGATACAACACGAAGACATCGATATCGGGTTTGCGGGCCTTCAACGCCATGGCATGTTTGAGGGAGGTGGCGCAGCAGACCCGGCTGCAGTAATTTCGGGGTGCCTGGCGGGTTCCGGCGCACTGAATCATGACCACCGAATCGATACCGGAAAGATCGCATGCCGGATCGGCCAAGAACTTCTCGAACGCCAGCTGGGTAACGATCCCGTCGGCTGTCGGATACGGGCAAAGGGAAGGATCGGTTTCTCGGATGCCGGTTGCCAGAATCACCGCTCCGTAGGTTTCTTCGACAATGCCCCGGTCGTCCTGCTCGAGCACGATTCGGAATCGGCCCGCCCGGCCATTGCAGGAAGCCACGTGGGTGCCGGTTCTGCAGGTGACCGATGGATGCTGCGACACGGCATCGACGAGCTGCTTCCGAAATTCCCGGACCGATGCCCCGTCGATCGTCTGCTCAATGTGATTCGCCCGGCCGCCGATCCGATCGCTCTTCTCGACGAGATCCACATGGACACCGAATCGAGCGAGCGACAGGGCGGCCGTCATTCCGGCGACCCCTGCACCCACGACCAACGCCTTTGGAACACCCGCATCGACACGCCGCAGCTCAGGCGTCACCCATCGCAGCCTGGAAATCCCCCGTCGGATGGATCGGACCATCTCCTCTGCCGCCTCATGGAAATCCGAGGCTGCATCTCCAACCAGGCGGCGCAGCACCGGGGTATGGATATCGACCACTTCCACCAGCATCTCCGGCAACCGGCCGATGGTCGCGAAAAACCTTCTCGTTTCAGACGGCACATCGAGCGGTCCGGTGCCCACCAACAGCCGGTTGACTCCCGCAGCTGCGGCTTCGGCCAGAACCGCCTCCATCTCCCCCTTCTCCCACCCTCCGGCTTCCGACTCCTGACGTATGCTTTCCGTATCCTGACTTCTGACTCCTGACTTCTTCCTTCGATCTTCTGACTCCTGACTCCTGAGGCCTGACTCCTTCCCTCCCCATCCCACCCACACCACATCCGGCTGTTCCCGCAGCCGGGCTTCGATGGCAGCCGGATCGATCGGTTGCAGCATGCGATCGGCACCTACCAAGAGAAGAACACCGATCCGGGGCACCTGCCGGGCGATGGCTGCAAGCCTTTCTTCCCCATGCACCTTCGGGAGGCTTGCACCGTCTTGCCCATCGATCCGATATCCCTGCGCGGCCAATGCCTCGCAGGCCGCAGCAGAAGCCGATATCATGCTGGTCCGGATGGACGTGAGCCCGAAAGCAGCTCCCGCGATCCACACGTTCTTGCAAGCCGTCGCACTGCTATCGAAGGCCTGCACCTCGGGAAAACCGGCGGCATTTCGGCGGATGCCGAACACCTCGGCCAGATGCGCCATGTCCTCCGAAGGACGCTGTCCGACGGCCAACACCACCATGTCCTTCCGCTCGATCACCGCGGCCCCACCGTCGTCCATCCAGCGAAGCACGATCTCACCGGATTCGGGATCGTGGGTCAGCGAATGGATCCTTGCCCGAATCAGCCGAATGCCTGCAGCTTCAGCAGCCTCCCGGTACTGCTGGCCGCCTTTTTCGGCAGTGCGCAGATCCATGTAGAACACGGCGGCATCGCCGCCGTCGGCTCCAAGACGCTCCTTTGCCAGAAGGGCCTGCTTGAGAGAAATCATGCAACAAATGGCCGAGCAGAAATCGGCCTCCGTCTGCAGGTCCCGCGACCCCACGCATTGGATCCAGGCGATGTTTCGGATCGGGCGGCCGTCTTCGACACGGACGAGACGGCCTAAGGTCGGACCCGTGCCGCTCAGGATGCGCTCGAATTCGATGCTCGTCACCACCCCCGGAATGACCCCATAGCCGTATGGATTTTTGCCGGGAGCCGGATCGAAGAGCGAGCAGCCCGTGGCAAGCACCACGGCACCGACATCGATTATCCGATCGGATGCGGCCTGGTGTTTTCGGGCCTCTGCCTCCACCTTCGGCAAAAGCGCCTCCGGATCGAAGGGCTTGACCAGATAGTCGAGCGCACCGATCTTCATGGCATCGACCGCCGTCTCGACCGTCGCATAGGCCGTCATCATGATGACCACCAGATCGGGCCGGATCTCCTTCGCCTTCCGAAGCACTTCCACCCCGTCCATTCCCGGCATCTTAATGTCCAAGAGCATCAGATGGTAATTTCCCCGCTGCAGCAGGGCGATGGCATCCAGACCGGATTCCGCTGTATCAACGGCAAAACCGCCTTCTTCCTGAAGCCAATCCCGCGTCGAATTCCGAACGATGGCCTCGTCGTCCACGACAAGCACCCGGAAATCCCCCCAAATCGATCCGGGAAGACGAATGGCGCCCGTAGGACAGACCTCGATGCAGGCTCCGCAGCGGTTGCACACGGCAGTGTCGATGACAAAGCGCGCCGGCCAACTGTGGGGAATGGGGGGATGAATGGCCTTCTTCTTCGAAAGGCCGCAGTTGAATGGATCCGAAACCTCCACCGGACACACCCCGGCGCACACCCCGCACCCCATGCAGAGCGATGGGTCGACGGAAGGCAATTGTCGGCGCAACCGCACCGTAAAACTATCCGGCCCGGCTCCAGCCTCGAGAATGCGGGCCCCCTTCACAATTTCGATCTTCGGATGCGCCAGTCCCTTTCGGAGGCACTGCTGATCACCGATGTCCGCGGCAGTGTGCGGCAACATGCGACACATGCCACAACCATTGGTCGGAAACTGGTGATCCAGCATCGAAAGCCATCCGCCGGTCGTCCCCTGTTTTTCGACGAGGATCACCCGGCATCCGGCATTTGCCAGATCCAGGGCCGCACGCATGCCCGAAATCCCGCCGCCGACAACCAATACCGATCGATTCCTCTCGCTGCTCATCGGTTCACCTTCGCATATGGGGTGGAAAACGTTCGTTTTTTCATTACCACAACAGACAGAGGTCAGGAGTCAGAAGTCAGAAGTTAGGAGTCAGAAGTTAGGAGTTAGGAGTTAGAAAAGAAGGCGAATCGCTCCTGCTCTTTTACAAATGCTCATTGGGGGTCTGCCCCGCCCTTGTACATAAACATGCCGTAGCGGAATCGGGCGGATGAGGCATGGTTGGCGCCACCCCGGAAGATAGGCCCGTCATGGCGGAGAAGCGCCGCCCCCGGGAATGAAAATGCGATCCTTGATTCCGGGAGGGCGGCCACATAGGGCCGCCCCTACAGGTCATCCGTCACCGGTCACTCGTTACCCTTTACGCATTTTCACGATAAATCGCCATGGCGGGGGGCGCCGCCCCTAGGGATGAAAATAGGCCAGAAACCCATAGCCTATTGCCCATAGCCCCTATTTTCACGATAAATGCTCTTGGCGTGAAACTCCGCCACCGGGCCTGAAAACGGGCCAGAAATCCCTGCCCACTGCCCACTGCCCACTGCCCACTGCCCACTGCCCACTGCCCACTGCTACCCCACCACTTCCGCCAATTCATCGGCCTCGAACACCGTCATCGGCGGAGGTTCATCCAGTCGCCGTCCGGGAACATACCCAAAGGCCTGCTGGGTTCCGGATGCAATGGTGGTGAAAAGCTCCATCACCCCGATGTCGTTCGGACATGCATTGGAGCACTGACCGCATCCGACGCAACCGGTACTCATGTGCACCAGACGGGTCAGATGAAAGAACATCACATCCCGCGGCAGGCGAACGGCTCCGTGTTTTCTGCTCCAGGTACGGTACTGCAGCGGCTCGTGATCGAAAACATCCGTCAGGAACACGCATTCCCGACAATAACAAATCGGACAGGCTACCCGGCAGTTGGTGCACAACACACAATCGGCGAAATACGTTGCCAGTTTTCCGGGAGAATCGACGGCTGCCCTGGTTGTTTCGAACATCGCCTCCCGAAAGGCCGCTCGTCGCTCCCGAAGGCGGGAAACGACTGCCTCCCGTTCGCCAAGCGCATCGTCCGCCATGACTTCGAGACGGAGGCGCTCGAGAAATTTCCGGCCTTTTTCAGTTCCGGCCCTGACGGGAACGCCATCCTCCTTCGAGCCGAACAGGCAGACGGAGATATCTGCTGCATCGGGTGTGAAAGCCGTGCAGGACCGGCAGGCTGCCGTCAGGGAAAGCCCTTCCGGAAAACGAAACTCCCCCGTACGGACAGCCTCCCTCACCATCGCATCCGGATCCTCGGAAACGAGGTAGGAAAATGTCCTGACATCCCGATTGGAAAGGGCGCCGCAGCAGTCCATTCCGATCAAAATCACTTCATCGAGGCTCCCCTGATGGAGCTTCGCCCGTTCGATCGCAGCCCGAATCTCGCAAGGTCTCAGATAGGCGACCAGAAAGGCGCCTGTCGGTTTTCGAGTGAGTTTTCCGAGCAGCTGCGCGGCATTCAACGGAAAGCTGGCCGAAACCGGATCGACGGCATCGATGCGCTCCGCATCCGACACGAGACCCGGAAAGATCGTTCTTCCAGGAGCCGTACGGAGCGGTGCGAAAACGGCATCCACTTCCTCGAGGCTCAGCAGCGACCGCAACAGGCGTCGTACAGCCGCAACCTCGTTCCCCTGTTCGAGGGGCAGTTTTCGGATCATTTCCATCGTTTCCCCCTTTTTGGGAATGTCAGAATCCCACCGCTTCCCGCACACCGCTTGGCCCAAGCTCCCGCACCTGACGGGTGATTTCGTGCATGGTTTCCACAAAACGGATACCGTCACTGGCGCCGATCCAGGTCAGCCGAAGCCGGTTGCGATCGAAGCCGAAGCGGGGCAGTATTTCCTGCAGCAGTTTCATGCGCCTTCTGGCCTTGAAATTGCCGTTCATGTAATGGCAATCTCCCGGATGACATCCGCTGATCAGCACGGCATCCGCCCCCTCCAAGAGCGCCTTGATCACGTATTGCGGGTCCACCATGCCCGTACACATCACCCGGATCAGCCGGATGTTTTTCGGATACTCGAGCCGGGACGTTCCCGCCAGGTCCGCAGCCGTATACGTGCACCAGTTGCAGACAAACGCCACGATCGTCGGTTCGTATGCTTCCATGATCCTCTGTTCTCCCGATAACGTTTAAAAGGATGGGTTTTCGCCGCGCCCTCAGCCCATCGCTTCCATGAGCGCATTCATCAACCCGTCGAATTCCGAAAACACCTGACGTTTCATGAAATGCCGCACCTGGGCGGCTCCGCTCGGGCAAACGCCTGCGCAGCTGCCGCATCCCTTGCACAGGGCGTCGTTCACCACAGACACCTTTCTGCGCTCATCGAAATCGATGGCCGAATAGGGACACAGGGAGATGCACATCCGGCATCCGGCGCACACATCGGGATCGATCCAGGAGATGACCGATGGAACGGTGACTTCTCCCTTCGCAGCCAACGAAAGTGCCTTCGCTGCAGCCCCGGATGCCTGTGCGACGGTGTCGGGGATGTCCTTGGGCGACTGGCAGGCACCGGCCAGAAACACCCCGTCCGTTGCCGTGTTGAGCGGTCCGAGTTTGGGATGTTCTTCGAGAAAGAAGCCGTCGGCATCGAGGTTCACCCCGAAGATGCGGCCGATGGCTGCCGCATCGGCCCGGGCCTCCATCGCGACACAGAGGATGACCATATCGACCGGCACCCGGATCGCCTTGCCGACAAGCGTATCCTCGGCGATCGCGACAAGCTTTCCCCGTTCGTTCGGAAATCGGGCATGGTCAGTAATTTCAGCCACTTTCCCGCGGATGAACTGGGTACCTTCCTGCTGACATCTGCGGTAGAAGGCCTCGTATCCCTGACCGAAACAGCGCATGTCGATGTAGAAATCGTATACCTGGGTGTGGTGACCGACCTTTTCCTTGATGAGAT
>Ga0101944_10007656_pt1 | contig 10699 bp, 5 predicted proteins | sample DewCreD2012metaG_FD_75245 | JGI IMG/M metagenome (GOLD analysis project Ga0101944, IMG submission 75245) | Hot spring sediment bacterial and archeal communities from British Columbia, Canada, to study Microbial Dark Matter (Phase II) - Dewar... ...
TATGCCTCGCAAAGGTTCCGCGTTCGCCGGTTTATCGGTGGCCCTGATCACACCCTTCCGCGATGGACAGCTCGACGTGGCCCGTCTGCGGGAGCAGATCGAGCTGCAAATCGCCGCCGGCACGCACTGCCTGTGCCCGGTGGGCACGACCGGCGAATCCCCGACCCTTTCGCACGAAGAGCACGAGCGGGTGATCTCCGAAGTGGTGCAGGCGGCCCGCGGACGGATCAAGGTGATGGCCGGCACGGGCAGCAACAGCACGGCGGAGGCCCTGCGGCTGACCCGCTGGGCGGCTCGCGAAGGGGCGGATGCCGCCTTGCTCGTCGCGCCTTATTACAACAAGCCGACCCAGGAAGGCTTCTACCGCCACTACAAGGCGATCGCCGAGGAGGTGGACATTCCCCTGTGCGTGTACAACATCCCGGGCCGGACAGGCAAGAACATTGAGCCGGAGACGATCGCCCGCCTGGCCGAACTGCCCAACATCACGATGGTCAAGGAGGCGACCGGTTCGCTCGACCAGGCTTCGCAGATTCTCTGCACGACCGATCTGACGGTGCTCAGCGGAGACGACAGCCTGACGTTGCCGCTGATGGCGGTGGGAGCTGAAGGGGTGATCTCGGTCGTGGGCAACATCGTGCCGCAAGACATGCTGGCCCTGGTCGAGGCGTTCCAGCGGGGCGACCTCGCCGCCGCCCAGCGATGGCACGCCAAACTGTTCCCCCTCTGCCGCGACATGCTCGGGCTGGCCACCAACCCGATCCCGATCAAGGCGGCCATGAAAATGCTGGGACGCGACACCGGCGAGCTGCGCCTGCCGCTGACGGAGCTCGACCCGGCAGCCGAAGGCAAGCTCCGCCGCACGCTGACCGACTACGGCCTCTTGTAGACCGCTTGAGCAGCCTCCGCGGCCTCAGCGGCCTTCGCCCCCCAGGTATTGCATCGCCTTGTCGCCGATGTCCTTGCGGCACCAGGCGCCGGGCCAGCGAATGCATTTCACCGCCCGGTAGGCTTGCAGTTTGGCCGCGGCGATCGTATTGCCCAGCGCGGTGACCGACAGCACCCGGCCGCCCGCCGTGACCACCTGCCCGTCCACCAGGGCGGTGCCGGAATGGAACACCTTCACGTCCGGCAATGCCGCCGCTTCTTCCAGCCCCCGGATCGGCCGGCCCGTCTCGTAACTGCCCGGATACCCTTCGCTAGCCATTACCACGCAGACGCTCGGCCGCACGTCCCACTCCAAAGGCTCGATTTCGTCCAGACGGTTGTCGATCGTCGCCTCGAGCACGTCCACCAGATCCGACTTGAGCCGCATCATCAGCGGCTGGCATTCCGGGTCGCCGAAACGGACATTGAACTCCAGCACCTTGGGGCCTTGCTGCGGGGTAAGCATCAGCCCGGCGTACAGCACGCCTTTGAATGGTTGGCGGGAACGTTTCATCGCGTGGACCGTCGGCACGAGGATGTGCTCCTCGATCCAGCGCATCGTGCGGTGGTCCACCAAGGGCGTGGGGCAGTAGGCCCCCATCCCGCCGGTGTTGGGGCCGGTGTCGCCGTCGAACGCCGGCTTGTGGTCCTGTGCGGGGGGCAGGGTCAGGATCGTCCTCCCGTCGGTGATCGCCAGCACGCTGGCCTCCTGACCGTGCAGGCGCTCTTCGATGACGATCTGCCGCCCGGCGTCACCGAACACCTTCTGCCGGGCGATGCGGTCGATGGCCGCCAGGACCTCGCGGCGTGTCGAGCAGACCACCACGCCTTTGCCCGCCGCCAGCCCGTCCGCCTTGACCACCAGCGGCACGGACCCCTCGTCGCTGGGATACCGGTCCAGCACGTAGCGGGTGGCGCTGTCGGCATCGCGGAACACGCGGAACTCGGCCGTCGGTACGTCGGCCCCGTGCAGCAGCGTCTTGCAGAAAACCTTGCTGCCTTCGAGCTGGGCCGCCGCCTTGGAAGGTCCGAAAATCCGCAGCTTCTCCCGCTGGAACAGGTCGACAATCCCCGCGACCAGCGGCGCCTCCGGCCCGACCACGGTCAGATCGATCGCTTGTTGTTTGGCGAAGCGGAGCAACCCGGCCAGATCGTCCGCCGCGATCGGCACATTCTCCGCGTCCACCGCCGTGCCGGCGTTGCCGGGCGCTACGAACACCCGCTCGACCCGCGGGCTGGCCTTGATCTTCCAGGCCAGGGCATGCTCCCGCCCACCGCTGCCGACCACCAGCACTTTCATCGTCCCGGTCACTCCTCGCGGGAACCTCTCGCCGCTGCTGCAATATAGCGCGCGGCCCGCAGGCGGCAAATGCCGGCCCTGGTACGATCCGATCCCTGCACGTGGCCAACCGTGGCGCCCCTGGCGCCCCGCCACCCTGATCGCCTGGTCCGTCGCGACGACACGTTCGCAGCGAGACGTCCCAGCCGTCTTGCGGCGTGCCGCCGCCAGCGCTGCGCCTCCTCGAGGCGCGTCGCCATCAGCGGCCCGGCAGGTAGTTCAGGGTGTAGTAGGCCACCGGATGCAGCAGGCTCTGGCCGCGGGCGGAGCGCACGCCGTCCAGATGCAGCTCGTGGACGTGCCCCACAGCCATCGCGTCCAGCACCAGACGAACCTGCTGCCCGTCCGGACTGCACGCGATCTGCACGATCTCTGGCTGGGTGAGGTCCACTTCCGGGCTGCCGTACTGCGCCTGGTAGATGTACGTGTAGGTGCTCAGGCGATACGACGCCTTGTCGCTGGCGGTCGCCAGATCGACCGGCTCGGTGAATGTCAGCAAAAAGCCGTCGGGCCGGGCTTCCATGCGGAGCACTTCAAAGGGCGTCTTTCCGGTCCAGACCACCCGCTCCAAGGCGTAGGGCTGCGGCCCGCGCGAGCCCCAGCCGCGGTTGGTCCCTCCCACGAACAGCGACCCATCCGGGGCGAACTGCAGTGCCAGCGACCCGCTGCCGAAACCGGCCCGGAAAGGAAAACACGCTCCTTGATAATGCCCCTGCACCTTTTCCAGATAGACGCGCATCACCGTGCTGTGCGTCTGATCGCCTACAAAAAGCTGCTCGGTGAACGGGCCGAACTTCCCGCCCGAAAGATCGCACGCGATGCCGGAGGCCGACTGCCCCATCTTGCTGTACGGGAAGTACACCGCGGGCGGCTCAAGCTGCGGGATCTTCGCCGCTTCGACCATCATCCGGCTGCCACTTTGCGGGTCTTTCGGACGCGGCCCCATCACCTCGCCGGCCACCTCGTACCAGCGGTTGCCGATCGGATGCCCCAAAAACGCTCCGGGCCGCAGCCATTTCAGGCTGCACGCACCATTCCAGGGGCCTTGATTGTCGGTATAGAACATGTCCCCCGCCGCATTGGCCCCGATCCCGCCAGGCGAACGCAACCCGCTGCACGTGGGAATCACTTTTCCGTCGGGCGTGATCCGCAGGCACCAGCCGCGGTACAGCGCTTCGCTGCTGAACGACCCAGTCAGGCACAGCACGACCCACAGGTTGCCTTCCCGGTCGAACTTCGACCCAAAGGCGTATTCGTGGTAATCCCCCGACACGCCCCAACCATCCGCCACGGTTTCAAAAAGATCGGCCCGTCCATCGCCGTCCTCGTCGCGCAGGCGCGTCACTTCGCACCGCTGCACGCAATACAGCCAGCCGTCCCGCCAGGCCAACCCCAGCACCTCGTGCAGCCCGCTGGCAAAGCGATGGAAACTGGCCTGCGCGGGGTCCTCCGCCAGCGGCTGATCCACGAAGTAGATCTCGCCGCGACGCGTGGCCACCGCCAGCTTTCCATCGGGCAGCATCTCCAAAGCCCCAACCTCCAGCACAAGCTGCTCCGACAGCGGAAAGCGGATCAGCCGGTAGTAGTCGTCCTCCGGGGTGCGGGCTTCGGGCACCGGTGCGATCTGGGCCATCCCAACCAAAGGCACCCCCAGAGCGACCGCTAGGGCCGCCAGACCCAGCGCCATGGACATCCAGCCGCTTCGCATCGCAGACAGGGTGCTTGGACAGCTACCAGTCATAGGTGACCTCGATCCGAGCTTGAGAGTTCTCAAAGTGAATGGGCACAAGAAGTTCGGCGCTGGAACCGGTGCGGAGCACCGGTTCCGCCGCGGACCGGACCGACACATGCCATCGACCATCGATCTGGTACCGGCCCATCCCGCGTGGCTCGATCCGCCCCGCCACTGCCAGCCGCATGTACAAGTTGGTCACCGGCTGATCTGCGGCAAACCGCAAAGTGCGCTGCATGACCCACAAGTCGGGCTCACCCGTCGGCCGCAGTTCGTCTTCCACGCGCACCCCGTCCCAGGTGTACAGGAAGGTAGGACGCCGCACAGAGTCCAGGCGATAGCCGCGGAACTGGCGCGACACGTCGGAGGGAACGTCGCCAGGCCAGGGAACCTCCGGACTGGGCAAGCGCGCCAGCGGCGGCCCGTCCGGCAAGGCCAGCACGCGGTCCCCCAGCGGCTTCTCGAATCCGGCCCCACGCCCCGTCCAGTGCCGGGCGGCGTCGATGAAGCCGCCATGCCAGAGCATGGCCAGCCGCAGCCCCTGCGCATCGAACGCCAGATTCAGTTTCTCAGGATAGCCCACGCCAATCGCCCGCGCCCCCGCCCCTTCGATGAAATTGCGGTAGATCACCGCCTCATCGAAGGCCACCAGCTCGACCTTGCCCGTGACCAGCCCCAGCGGAAGCTGCGCGTCATCCCCATCGGCCAGGTACCGCCAGATCGCCTCCGTCTGGCTGGCCACGGTGCCGTCGAGCACGGCAGGCAGCGTCGTCTGACCATCCGGAAACGGCGTCGGCATGCGCGTCCCAGGACGAAACGTCAGCGGGCTTTGCAGGTAGGCGAAAAACCAGTCGCGTCGCAGCCGGCGAGTCATCGTGGTCAGACTCAGCGCCTGAATCCCACTGGAGCGGTATCCTGCAAAGGTGTGGCACTTAATACAGGAAAACCCTTGACTGCCGACGAGCCTCCGGCCGGCCGCCTTCCAGCGTTTTTCATCCTCCTCCGAAACTGTGATCGCCGGCGCGGGCGGGACGAGGTCGCGGTCGGCCGCAACGAGCGCTGGCAGCAGCGGACCCACATTGGTCAGCCCGAAGCGCGGCATCCGCGTCCGCATATAGGGGCGGTCCGTGGCACCATGGTCAAAGATTTTTCGGAGCCATTCTTCGGTCAATTTAGCGCCTACTCCCGTCAGCGACGGAGGCAGGCGACCCTCATCGCCCATTTCCGGCATGTCGGTTTGGAAAAACTGCTGGATCGAGGGATCGACCCCGCCGAAGTCCCCCCGTTGATGGCAACCGACACAATGGAAGCGAACCATTTCGCGGCGGATCGTCTCTTCCGGCGCTAGGGCTGGCGGAGGTGTGGCAAGGAACCGCAGGGCCGCGGCGAGAGCCTGCCGCTGCCTCGCCTCCAAAGGATAGTGCGCTGGGCGGCCAGCCGATGGGGCCAGGCAGCCACGGGCAGGGTCGAGCCGGTTCAAGGGAGGGGCGATCTGCTGCGAAGAGATCTCAGTGCCGCCGACCCGCAGGGTGTGGCAGCTTGCGCAGCCATAGCGGGCGAAATATGTCTTGCCTCGGGCGGCCTTGTCCGGATCGACGACCAGCGGCGATTCGTCGGGGGGTTGGCTTCCTTTCTTGATTACCGGGGTCGCAAGCAGGTTGGCCAGCGGCTGCTGGGGCATGCCCGGACCCTCGAAATCGACCTGCAGCTCTTCGCCGCCCGCCTGCTCGAAGTACTCGACCACCACGCTATACAAGCCTGGGCGGAGACGGAGCTTCTTGCGCCGCTGCTGGAACGGGTGCACGCCGTCGTTATCCACCACGCGCTGGCCATCGATCCACAGCCGCGAGCCGTCGTCGGAGCCGATCAGGAACAGGTATTCGCCGGGCGTGGTGATTTGGAGCGTCCCCTCGAAGCGCAGCGCGAACTGGTTTTTGCGGCCGCGAGCCAGCGCCGGGGAAAGGTCAAACTGGCTGGCATCTCCTTCTACCACCGGTTTGAGCCGGTCGAAATCGGGAAGCTGCTCCCAGTTTCCCTCGTAGTAGGCGTAGCGCAGTCCCGAGACGAGATCCAGGTCGTCCAGCAGGAACGAGGCGATGTCGCGGGCTTCACCAGGCGCCAGGTTCAGATGCGGCATCCGCCCGCTCGGCCGGACCGCCAGCGGATCCTGCAAAAAGGCGACCAGCGCCGGCAACGTGTACTTGGGCGACAGCCTGCCCAGCGGCAGTGCGGCCGCCGTACCCGAGGTGCCTCGCTCATCGGCGGTGTGGCCGTTGCCTGCCACCGCCCCGCCGGCCGGCTTGTGACCAGAATCGCTATCCGGGCGCGGACCGTGGCACACCACGCAGCCCACCTCGTGGTACAGCCGCGCTCCGCGCTCGGCCGCCAGCCGCATCGGAAGGGCGTAGGTGGGGCTGCCGGTGCTGGCCAGCAAGTGCACCAGGCAATCGATGACCTCTTCGCGCTCCCCTGGCGGCAGGTGCGCAAGCACACCGGGCATCGTGGTGCCAGGCTTCGTCCCGGCCGGGTCGGTCAGCAGGGCCCGCAGGTAGCTCGGCCGGACACGAGCCCCCACCGCATCGAGGATCGGCGCCTCCTTGCGTCGGAGGCGATCGGCGGCCTGGGGGCCTGGGGCATGACAGCTTATGCAGTTCAGCTCGCCGAGGAGCAGCTCGCCGCCGGCCACGTTCCCCTCGGAACGCATGGCGTCGGGCTGCCAACCCAACACCCGCGGCGACGATTCCGCCGCCAGCACCGTGCCGGCGGCCAGGACCACCCCGATCCAGATCACCCCACCGGCACGGAAACACAGCGACATGCAACACTCCCAGACATCACGGAAGATTCAAGGCCAGACACCCCTCGTCGCAAACGGTGGACCATGGCAGGCCGGGGCGACCGGATGGATTGTGGCGACGACGGGGATACACTGGGGAGATTCCGCCAAGCTCGTAGCCCAGCCTGATCGGAACGGACTCCTGACTATGCTTCCCTATGATCCTCAGCAGCCCCGTCCTTCGCAACCGGCCCAGCGGCCGCTGGCGCTGGCCTGGCTGCTGGTCGCCTTGGTGGGGCTGCTGCTGGGCGTGCAGATCTGGTCGCTCAGCCGCCACAGCGGCTTGCCGTCGCGGCAGCTCGATCCGGCAGCCCAGCCCCGCCCGGTGACGCCGGCCGGCGACCTGGCCGAGGACGAGAAAGCCACGATCGCCCTGTTCAAGCAGGCGTCGCAGTCGGTGGTGCATATCACCACCAGCGACGTGGCGCGCGATTTCTTCTTCAACGAAATGGAAGTGGAACTGGGCACCGGCAGCGGATTCATCTGGGACGAACAGGGGCATGTCGTCACCAATTTCCACGTGGTGGAAAATGGCAGCCGGTTCAAGGTCACGCTGGCCGACCAGTCCACCTGGGATGCCGTACCGATCGGCACGGCGGCCGACCGCGACCTGGCCGTGCTGCGGATCAACGCCCCCCGCGAGCGGCTCAAACCGGTCCTGGTCGGCACATCCCGCGATCTGGAAGTGGGGCAGAAGGTCTTCGCGATCGGCAACCCGTTCGGGCTGGATCAGACGCTGACCACGGGCGTCATCAGCGGCCTGGGGCGGCGGATCAAGGCCCGGACCGGGCGGACGATCGACGGGGTGATCCAGACCGATGCCGCCATCAATCCGGGCAATTCCGGTGGGCCGCTGCTGGATAGCCGCGGCCGGCTGATCGGCGTGAATACCGCGATCGTCAGTCCTTCGGGCGCCTCGGCCGGCATCGGATTCGCTATTCCGGTCGATACGGTGCAGCGGGTGGTGCCGCAGATCCTGCGCTATGGGCAATTCCTCCGGCCCTCGCTGCAAGCCACGTTCTTCCCGGACCGGGTGACGCGGCGGCTGGGGCTGGTGGGGGTGCTGGTGGCGGAAGTGCCGCGAGGCAGCGCGGCGGCGCGGGCCGGCTTGCGTCCGACGCGCCGCACCTTCCAGGGCGACCTGGTGCTGGGCGACCTGATCGTCGCGGTGGAGGGCAAGCCGGTGGAGACGGTCGATGAGCTGCTCACGGCGATCGAAAGCCATAGCGTGGGCGACGTAGTGACGCTCACGGTCATCCGGGGCGTGGGCAGCACTGCGGAAGAGACGCTGGAGCTGAAGGCGACGCTCGCCCCGGCGGCGACCAACTGAGCCCTGTCGTGGGACGCGACGGCCCCAAGAGCGACCCAGCCGCCCAAAGAGCCCGGGGGCGGATGCCGCCGCGTCGCACGCGGAAGCGAATCGCCAGATCGGGCGCCGCGTGCGGCGACAGCCCCCGATCGTGACGCACGCTCTCGCTGGGCGACCGCCGTGCGGTACCGCGCTTCAGACGAACCGCAGCAAAGCGTAATGTTTCTTGCCGCTGCGGAGCACCAGGGTGGTCTGCCCGGCCAGATCGGCCGCCGTCAAGACGGCCTCCGCATCGCGGCAAGGGCGGTTGTTCACATAAGCGCCTCCCTGGGCGATGATCCGCCGCGCCTCGGATTTGGACCTGGCCAGCCCCGCTTCGACCAGGGCCTCGACCAGCGGCAGTCCGGACCCTTCCAGCCGCGCGCAAGGCAACGTCCGGCTCGGCACATCGGCAAAAATCTCGGCAAGCTGCTGGTCGGTCAGGTTGTCGATCTCCGCGCCGAACAAAATGGCACTGGCCCGCTGCGCCGCCGCCAGCGCTTCCTCGCCATGCACCAGGCGGGTCAGTTCCTCGGCCAGCCGCTTCTGGCTTTCCCGCAGGTGCGGACGCTCCTGGCGTGCCTGGTCGAGCTGTTCGATCTCCTCCCGCGGCAGCTCGGTGAGCATCCGCAGGCAGCGGCCGGCATCGTCGTCCGCCACGTTGATCCAGTACTGGTAGAAGGCATACGGACTGGTCTTCTCCGGGGCCAGATAGATCGCCCCCCGTTCCGTCTTGCCCATCTTGGTCCCGTCCGACTTCAGCAAGAGCGGGCAGGTCAGGCCGAAAAGCTGCACGCCGTGCATCCGCCGGGCCAGGTCGATCCCCGCCGTGATGTTCCCCCACTGGTCGCTGCCACCGATCTGCAACTGGCAGCCGTAGCGCTGATGCAGGACCACGAAATCGTAGGCTTGCAGCAGCATGTAGCTGAACTCGGTGTAGCTGATCCCGCTGTCACGGGCCAAGCGTGCCTGCACCGACTCCTTGCTCAGCATCACGCTCAAGGGGACGTGCTTGCCCACGTCGCGCAGGAAGTGCAAGTACGAATACTCGGCCATCCAGGCCAGATTGTTCACCAGGACCGCGCCGCGGGGAGCGTCGAAATCCAATAGACGCCGAAGCTGCCGCTCGATGCCGCGCACGTTCTTTTCCAGCTCCTCCACGGACAACAGCGGCCGCTCCTCGCTCTTGCCGCTGGGGTCGCCGATCATCCCCGTCGCACCGCCCACCAGCGCGATCGGCCGGTGGCCCGCCCGCTGGAAACGCCGTAACATGAGTGCTGGCAATAGACTTCCGACGTGCAGGCTGTCGCTGGTCGGGTCGAAGCCGGCATACAGCGTCCGCGGCTCGGCCGCCAGCCAGCCGCCGAGCTGCTCCGGGTGCGTGCACTGGTGGACCAGCCCCCGCCAGGAAAGATCGGCAAATAGGTCCATGCGCGGTGTTCTACTCCAGAAGGTCCGCTCGCAACGGCCGCGTGCCGACGACATATCCGGACGACGCGGTTGCTTTACCATAAGGCCATGGGGACGATTCCAGAAGGGCTAGTCTGTCCGCGGCGTGCGCTGCTGGCCGCGGCCGCCAGCAGCCTGGCAGTTGGGTGGAGCGGGTGCGTCCGCCGGCCCGCGCCGTCCCAGGGGCGGCTGGACGCCGTCTGGGGCAGACCCGGCAACAGCCCCGGCCGGCTGTTCCGCCCGCGGGCGATCACCATCGGCCCGGACGACCTGCTGTACATTGTGGACATGACGCCGCGGATTCAAGTGTTCACTCCCGACGGCCAGCTCGTGCGGCATTGGCAGCCCCCCCAGTATGACCAAGGCCGCCCCAGCGGCCTGGCGCTGGACAATGCCGGCCGGCTGATGGTCTGCGACACCCACTACTACCGCGTGCTGTTCTACACCCTGCAGGGGCAACTTCTGGAAGAAGCGACGCTGGGCGGTGTGTGCGGCGGGGGGGATGGCGAATTCCAGTTCGTGACCGACGCGGCCCAGGATCGCCTGGGGCATTACTACGTCGCGCAGTACGGCGAGTACGACCGCATCCAGAAGTTTTCCCCGGACGGCCGATTCCTGCTGTCGCTGGGCGAACATGGCCAGGCGCTGGGCCAGTTCCTCCGCCCGCAGAAGCTGGTGGTCGATCAGGCCGGCCTGGTGTGGGTGGCCGATGCCTGCAACCACCGGGTGCAGGTGTTCGACGACCAGGGACGCTACCTGGGCCAGTGGAACAATCTCTTCCGGCCCTGTGGCCTGCTCATTCGAAACGGGTTGGCCTACATCGGCCAGCTCCACACCAGCCTGCCCGTGAACGCCACGTACCCCTACATCGGAGCTTGTGTTAGCGTCCACGATCTGAGCGGCCGCCGCCTCGCCAGGCTCGGCGCTCCCAACCAGGGGTTGGGGCCGGGGCAGTTCATCGCCCCCCATGGCCTTGCCGTCGATTCGCGGGGCGATATCTATGTCGGCGAGGTCTCGTGGGCCGAGTATGGCAGCAAGCAGAACCCGCCCACGGAGGTGCGCTGCCTC
>Ga0101944_10007657_pt1 | contig 10699 bp, 9 predicted proteins | sample DewCreD2012metaG_FD_75245 | JGI IMG/M metagenome (GOLD analysis project Ga0101944, IMG submission 75245) | Hot spring sediment bacterial and archeal communities from British Columbia, Canada, to study Microbial Dark Matter (Phase II) - Dewar... ...
AAGGAGGAATGCCTGCTCGCTCCCAGGTTACTGTTCCTCCCTCGCCATACCATTTCATTTCCAGCAAATCCAGTTTTCCGCGGGTATCTTTTATTTCAATGCTGTCCCGTTTGAGGTTGTATCCTACAAGGTCTGTTTTGTCGATGACCACAAGAAAACGGCGGTTGCTTTCTTCAAAGCGGTATTGTTTTGAGCGGGATATCCATTGTCCTGCAGGGAAAATACTCAGCGCTTCTTTTTCAATAATATCGAGGGTTATTTTCACTATCCGGTCAATACCGGCAGTGGTTGTTTTTTTGTCGGCCACATATTTTTCAAAACAATCCAGCCAATTGGAGAAACTCCGGGGATCATGTTGTGTACGTTTAAACTGTGTCAATAAGTGAACAAAATTGTAAAACTGAGGACGAGGCGAAACCTTCTTGGCAAGCAACATGTTCGAAACAACCATGATTTTATCTTTCTCGTCAATGGTAAAGACTACAGAATCCCAGTAATTTTTAAATTCCTGCACAATGGTTGCTTCTTCCGGTTGAAGTTCATCGCTGTAAGTAAGGTAATACAACACCTCGCCGGGGAAACGATTCATGTTGGGCGAAAATTCCCTGAGATTTTGTCCCAGCAGAAGGCTTCCCTGCATAATAAAGATCAAGACATAAATTCTTTTCATCATCCGGCTATTTGTTTTTTTTATGAAAGAGTACTGCCACCCATTGGTTTTTTTCCTTAAATCTACAAAAATCAAGTTGATAATACGAAGCTTCCCTGCAAATGGCCTCCATGTCGTTCTGGTAAAAACCACTCAACAGCATCCAGCCTCCTTCGTGCAAAGAAACCTGATAATGTTTAATGTCGTCAAGTAACACATTGCGGTTAATGTTGGCAAGAATCACATCAAAGGAAAGAGGTTTTATCAGCGAAACATCTCCCTGCCTGAAAAAAACCCGTGTAGTATGGTTTAACATGCTGTTTTCCATGGCATTTTTATACGCCCATGCATCAATATCAACCCCGAGGACCCTTGAGGCACCGAGCTTTTCAGCCATGATGGCAAGAATGCCTGTGCCACACCCCATGTCCAGCACTTCTTTCCCTTTCAGATCCATTTCCATCATGCAAGAAATCATCAGGGAGGTGGTTTCATGATGACCGGTTCCGAAAGACATTTTTGGTTCAATGATAATTTCATAAGGATATGAGAAAGTGTTTTTATGAAACCCTGCACGGATAAGACATTTGTTATCGATTACCACGGGTTCGAAAGATTGTTCCCATAAGGCATTCCAGTTGCGGGGAGGAATTGTCCGAACCACATATTCTGCTCCATGGCGGGAGATAACCGCCGCCATCTTTTCTTCATGAAAAGCCTGCGAAGGGAGGTAGGCAAAAATTTCTTCGCCGGCGTCGTAAAACCCTTCAAAACCTATTTCAACAAGTTCTGATACCACAATTTCTTTTCTTTCTTCTGTGACAGGCCCGGGCAGGATTATCTGTACCTCTATATATTCCATTGTCATTTTCTGAAAAAAGTTTTACGGTATTCATGGGGAGTCATTCCCGTGCATTCTTTAAAACGTTTGCAAAAATAAGGCTGACTGGAAAATCCTGTCTGATAGGTAATCTCTTTCAGATTCATGGCAGGATTCCGCATCAATTCCTTAGCCTTACTAATTCTTACTGAAAGCAGGTAATCAACAGGAGTGGCATGTAAATATTTCTGAAAAAGACTCCTCAAATAACGCCCCGATACCTCACACATGGCAGCCAGTTGTTCCATGTCAATTTCTTCGTTGAAGCGGGCATGAAGGATTTTCAGTGCCTTGTTCAGGCATTCGTTAGGAAGAGCCGTGGTATAATGCAAGGTGTTTTTAAGGTACCGGGAAATAAGGATAAACAACTGGCTGTACATGAGCCGTGCAAGAATCTTGTAATTCTCCTGTTCGGTCTGGATCTCATATACTATTTTCTCAATCAATTCAGTAATTTCAGGATGATGAACTATTTTCATGTATTGCTGTGAATGGGTGTAAATATTGTGCAGAAAAACCAGATGTTCCTCCATGTCGGGTTTTATTTTCAGTTCAGGAAAGATGTCCATGCCAAATTCAAGTTGCACAAGAGAAGCAGGTTTACTGTCCACATAAAAATAATGTTCAACTCCCGGATAGATAATCATCACGTCATTCTTTTCAAAGCAAACGACTTCCCTGTCGAATTTCATGTAACACTTGCCTTTTTTGACAAAGTTAATTTCGACCTGCTCATGGCGGTGAGGACCGAAAGTAAAATCAGGGGGATAATGTTTAATCATAAAAATACTGGCCAATACGGAAGTCCCCGTATCGGTAATAAGTTTTTTGATGTATGATTCCACAGGATTCCCCATTCCTGAAACCTCTTATCACTCTCTAAAAATACAAAAAAAACATCACCTCCGGATTCAATTAAAACCACGGAGGTGATGAACAACAAAATTCAATGTCGAGACTTACTTGACGGTATCCATATAAGCAATCATGTCAAGCAGTTTGCAGGAATATCCCCATTCATTGTCGTACCAGCTGATGACCTTCACAAAATTGGGATTTAACATAATGCCGGCCTTAGCATCAAAGATGGACGTACGCGAATCCCCGATAAAGTCGCTCGATACCACATCGTCTTCGGTATATCCGAGAATTCCCTTCAGTTCACCTTCAGAAGCGTCTTTCATAGCAGCTTTAATAGCTTCATAGTCGGTCGATTTTTCCAAACGGCAGGTAAGATCCACTACCGACACATTCAAGGTAGGCACACGGAATGCCATTCCCGTAAGTTTTCCTTTCAGGGCAGGAATTACCTTGGTTACTGCTTTGGCAGCTCCTGTGGACGAAGGAATAATGTTGCCCGAAGCAGCACGCCCGCCACGCCAGTCCTTGGCCGAAACTCCATCCACTGTTTTCTGAGTGGCCGTAGTGGCATGCACGGTGGTCATCAACCCTTCCACCACCCCAAAATTATCATGGAGAACCTTGGTAATAGGAGCCAGACAGTTGGTGGTACATGAAGCATTGGAAATGATCGTCATGTCCTTCGTGTATGTTTTATGGTTCACTCCATACACAAACATAGGAGTATCGTCTTTTGAAGGAGCCGACATAATCACTCTTTTGGCCCCAGCCTTAATATGGGCTTCAGCCTTTGCTTTTTCAAGGAATAAACCGGTAGATTCAATCACATATTCTGCCCCCACTTCATTCCACTTCAGATTGGAAGGATCTTTTTCTGCAGTCACCCGGATAGCCTTTCCGTTCACCACCAGCTTACCATCTCTCACTTCAACCGTGCCATTGAATTTGCCATGAACCGTGTCGTAACGAAGCATGTACGACATGTATTCCACATCAATAAGGTCATTGATGCCCACAATTTCAATGTCTTTTCTTTGCATTGCTGCACGAAAAGCAAGGCGGCCAATGCGCCCAAAACCATTAATTCCAACTTTAATTGCCATACGTTTTATTTTTTTAGGTTAATGAATATTTTTCTACCCCTCAAAATTAAGTTAAAGCAAATGAATCCACATAGAAAAACTTCCATAAAACTTATGAAAATTTCACAATTAATTGAAAATAAATAAATTAAACTATTTTTTAAAAACAAAATAAACGGCCAGAATCAAAAAAATAAGCCCCAGAAAATGGTTCAGGCGGAAGGTTTCCTGACGAAACAGGAAAGTGGTAAAAGTAAGAAATACCAGCAAAGTAATTACTTCCTGCATGACTTTCAATTCAAGCAAGGAAAAAGGGCCTCCGTATTCCTTATATCCGAGGCGGTTGGCCGGTACCTGCAAACAATATTCAAACAAGGCAATGCCCCAGCTGATTAAAATCACCCCCATCAGCGGCAACCGGTCCAATCCCTTTATTTCCCTGAACTTTAAATGGCCATACCAGGCAAACGTCATAAACGTATTTGAAAGAACCAACAATGCGATGGTGTACCATCCCCTCATTCTTTCCATAAAACTTCACTGTTTTACTTAAAACTGCAAAGGAAATAGTTTTTGGCCGGAAAATAAAATTTAAATAAAAATTGTTTTTCTTGGATTTTAACCGTACCTTTGGAAAAAATATGATTGATTCAAGGACGGTCTTTGAAAAGGTTGTGTTTGAAAAAATCATGCATTATTAACATTAATCTTTAATTTTAAATGAACATTTACATTTCGAATTTAAGCTACAGTGTCGATGACAACGGCTTAAAAGAGTTATTTGAACAACACGGCGAAGTTTCTTCTGCCAAAGTAATTGTTGACCGGTACACCGGAAGATCCCGTGGATTTGGTTTTGTTGAAATGCCCAATGACGAAGAAGCCAAAGAGGCAATTGACAAACTTAACCAGAGTGATTTTGAAGGAAAAACCATTACAGTGAATGTGGCAAAACCCAAAACCGACAGACCACGCAATGAATATGGCGGTGGCGGCGGATATAACAAACGGGGTGATGGCGATAACCGCAGAAACAACAGATGGTAAACACAAAGCCTTAAAAATGATAAAAAGTGTCTCTTGCCGGGACACTTTTTTGTTTTAAAGGTTAAAGCATCCCGAAAAATGTGGTTAACTTTGAACAAAAAAATTCCGGAAATTACAGGATGTTCAGTTTCTTCAAGAAAATTTCTTTCAGGATTGCTCTTGTATCCACAATGGGCGGAATGCTGTGCGGATACATGACAGCCATCATGGCAGGAGTTCTTCCCATCGTAAGAGATGAATGGGCATTGTCATCGGCCCAGCAGGAATGGATCATGGCCATCGCTTTGCTTGGCGCTGTAGGAGGAGCCTTTGCATCCAACCGTTTATCTGTTCCCTGGGGGCATAAAAATCTTCTCCTGCTGGCTGCCTTTCTGTACATTACCGGCATTCTGTGTTGTATTTTTTCACACGATATCATTTCCCTGATCCTTAGCCGTGCAATCACAGGGACAGCCATCGGACTTTCATCGTATACCCTTCCCCAGTACGGCGGCGAAATAGCCCCTGTACGAAATCAAAGTATTTTCATTGGACTTCACCAGTTAATGATTACCATCGGGATTTTAATCTCCTACCTCACAGCCCTTCTGCTGGTATCCTATTCACATCACTGGCACTGGATGTTTCTTACCGGACTGATTCCCGCTTTTCTTCTTGCCGCCGGCGTCATGATGCTTCCCAAAACTCCCAAATATCTCATCCAGAAAGGACGTTTCCTTCAGGCACGGTCGGTACTGGCCAAAATTGAAAGTCCCGAGAAAGTTGAGATGATCATGGACATCCTCAGGCATCAGGCCGAAAGTGAAAAACACTATCAAAGCCGTTGGAGGGATATTTTTTCTTCCGGCATCCTTAAAATTCTGCTGGTAAGCATTGCCTTAATGTTTGTCCAGCAGGCTTGTGGCATCAATATCTTTATTTATTACGCCCCTGTGTTATACGAAATAGCCGGATTTCAGTCTCTTGAGCCCGAACTGGCAGCCTCCGTCATCCTTGGAACGGTGAATGTTATTTTTACAATTGTTGCCCTGAACCTTGTGGAACAGATGTCAAGAAAAACCCTTTATGTCATAGGCCTTACACTGATGACTTTGTTTCTTTTTGCTCTGGGAATCATTTTTATGAACTATGTAAAAGCAGGACCTGCTTTAAAATGGATGGTGTTTGCCTCCTCCCTTGGTTTTGTTATGTTTTTCGCCGTAAGCATCGGCCCCCTTTCCTGGTTAATGGCTTCCGAAATACTGCCGTTGAACATACGCAATGTAGGCATGGGCTTATCTCTTACCTGCAACTGGATCTTTAACTTTCTTGTTGTTTTTACCTTTTATAAAATTTCCAAAGTTTTTTCACTCCCCGGCAACGAATTCATTATCCAGCAAGGAAATAAAGGAATTATCGATATCTTTTTTAATCCATCCATCAACTTTTTCCTGTATGGATTGATATGCCTGGGAGCACTTGTATGGGGATATTTTTTCCTGCCCGAAACAAAAGGTATGTCTTATTTTGAAATTGAAGACTACTGGAACAAAAAGTTTGGCCGGAAAAGCCAAAAAACATTTATATATACATAAATGCTTCTTTTTCCAATTGTTTTCATTGAATTTAAATTGATTGGATTGATCCGGATTCTTTTTCAACAACACGTTGCTGCCTAATCAAATTATCACTATCTTTGCATAAAATTAAGAATGGTATGAACACCCGTTTTTCCCAGGAAGTTGAAGATGTCCTGATGCATAGCAAGAAAGAAGCGCTGAGGCTGGGGAATACCCATATTGCACCCGAACATTTTTTCCTGGGGATTCTGAGTGCCGGAATCAACATTGCCACCGATGTATTGAGCAATTTCGGGATTGATCTTGCAGAAGTCCGCGAAAAAATAGAAAGCAAAATTCGTGCAGACATGGAACCCGGCGTTGATGCCGAAAAGCTTCCCCTTCTGAAATCAGCTGAAAAAGTCCTTAAACTGGCCGATCTGGAAGCTAAATCATTCAAAACCAATATTATTGATTCCGGTCATTTATTGCTTGCCATCCTGAGAGATGAAAAAAACAAAGTCACCAAAGTACTTAATGAATACAACATTACTTACGGCAGTTTTAAAAGCGAACTTGAACAACGTAAAGTAAGTGATCAACAGGATCCCATCGCTCCTTCGCGCATTAAATCGGAATTTGGAGATGAGGAAGATGAAAGCAGGGGACCTTTTGGCGGGTCTTCTTCCAAAGGACAATCCCAGAGCAAAAATCTTTCCGACACGCCGGTGATAGACAATTTTGGAATTGACCTGACCAAAGCTGCTGAAGAAGGGAAACTGGACCCCATTGTGGGACGGGAAAAAGAAATTGAACGTCTTTCCCAAATCCTGAGCCGGCGGAAAAAAAACAATCCTGTGTTAATCGGCGATCCGGGAGTGGGCAAATCGGCCATCGTGGAAGGACTGGCCATGAGAATTGTGCAGAAAAAAGTTTCCCGTATATTATTTGGCAAACGGGTGGTTGCCCTCGATCTTGCCTCCATCGTTGCAGGCACCAAATACCGCGGGCAATTTGAAGAACGCATGAAGGCCATCCTCAATGAATTGCAAAAAAATCCCAACATCATCCTGTTTATAGACGAAATACATACCATTGTGGGAGCCGGCGGAGCCACCGGTTCACTTGACGCAGCCAACATGCTCAAACCCGCTCTTGCACGTGGCGAAATTCAATGCATAGGTGCCACTACCCTTGATGAATACAGGCAACATATTGAAAAAGACGGAGCACTCGAACGACGTTTTCAGAAAGTAATGGTAGACCCCACCACAGTGGAAGAAACCATTGAAATCCTGAACAACATCAAAAGTCGCTACGAAGACCATCACAACGTTATCTATACCCCCGAGGCCATTGAAGCCTGTGTAAGACTCACGCAACGGTACATCTCCGACCGGCACCTTCCCGACAAAGCCATCGATGCACTTGATGAAGCGGGGTCAAGGGTTCATATTGCCAACATTGTCGTTCCTAAAGAAATTATCGAACTGGAAAAACAAATAGAAACGGTTACCCAGGAAAAGAAACAGGCTGTAAAAAGCCAGCAATTTGAAAAGGCTGCCCAGTTACGCGATCAGGAACATAAACTGATGGACAAACTCGAAGCCCAGAAAAAACAATGGGAAATAGAACTGAGCAAAAACCGCGTGATGGTCGATGCCGATAAAGTAGCCGAGGTAGTGGCTATGATGACGGGCGTACCCGTGCAACGGATTGCCCAGAACGAAAGTACCCGCTTGCTCAAAATGGCCGATGAGCTGAAAGAAAGTGTAGTGGGTCAGGACGAAGCAATTGCGAAAATCGTAAAAGCCATTCAGCGGAACCGTGCAGGACTAAAAGATCCCAACCGGCCGATTGGTTCTTTCATCTTCCTTGGTCCCACAGGGGTGGGAAAAACACAACTTGCCAAAGTGCTCGCCAAATACCTCTTTGATTCAACGGAAAACCTGGTACGAATTGACATGAGCGAATACATGGAAAAGTTTTCTGTATCGCGGCTGGTGGGTGCTCCTCCGGGGTACGTGGGCTATGAAGAAGGCGGGCAACTGACAGAAAAAGTAAGACGACGCCCCTACTGCGTAGTGCTGCTCGATGAAATAGAAAAGGCACACCCCGACATCTTCCACATCCTGTTGCAGGTTCTTGACGAAGGCCAGCTCACCGATAGCCTGGGACGAAAGGTAGATTTCAAAAACACCATCGTGATCATGACCTCCAACATCGGAAGCCGGCAAATCAAAGAATTCGGCATGGGGATAGGATTTACTACCTCTGCAAAACAAAGTCAGGCCAATGAATACCAGAAAAGCGTTATACAAAATGCGTTGAAAAAAACGTTTGCTCCGGAATTTCTTAACCGCATTGACGACATCATCATCTTTAATAACCTGACCAAAGAAGATATTTCAAAAATCATCGATATTGAATTAAAGGGATTGTACCAGCGGGTAAATGCCATGGGATATGCAGTGGAACTTACCCCTGAGGCCAGAGAGTTCTTAATTGAAAAAGGGTATGATCCGAGTTATGGGGCACGGCCATTGAAAAGAGCTATTCAGAAATATCTCGAAGATCCAATGGCGGAAGTCATTATCAAAGGAGCTGCAAGAGAAAATAACCTCATCAAGATTCTCCGGAACAACGAAAAAGACGAATTGTCCTTTGAGTTGATTAATCAGATGGAACCTGCGGGAAAAAATTAATAACACAACGACAACGAAAGTAAAAAATCAGTTGGAAACAGCCTTCATGAAAGATTGTTTGAAAAAGACTCAGTGTATTATCTTTGACTTTGACGGGGTACTGGCAGATACGGAAAAAGGACGTTTCAATCAGTTATCAAGGTTGCTGCTTCAACGGGGAATCCGCCTCGGGGAAAGATGCAGGGAAAAAGATCTCTTCGGGTTAAGTACCTCAGCTTTTTTGCGGAAGTTTTTTCCTGAAATGAGCGAAAGGGAGATCGAAGAAATCACTTATATCAGGCATTCCGATTATTTGAATAACCTCCCGTCCTATTGCATCCCTTATCCTTACACCGGGGAAACTGTCAAAGAATTACAAAAAAGAGGATACCGCCTCGTGCTAGCCACAGCCAATGAAACACAGGCCATCCCTGTGTTGCTGAAACACATTGGCCTCAACGGAGAATTTTCTTCCGTCTATGGCAGGGAAATCATGGAAGACAGCAATGGAGACAAATCCTATTATTTTCTCAGCCAGAAAATGGAATATCCTCCTGCTTCCTGCGTGGTGATTGAAGATTCGCTGGTGGGAGTAAAAGCAGCCAAAAAAGCCGGCTATTTCACCATTGCCATGAACAGGTATGGTGACACACAAATAATACAAACTGCAGACATGGCAGTAAATAATCTCAATGAATTGTTAAACTTATTTTAAAAACACATGATGATCGCAGAAAAAAACAAAGTGGTTTCGCTGATGTACGAATTAACGACCACAAAAAATGAAGACGAACCGGTTGAAATTACAACCGAGAACAATCCCCTTACTTTTTTATTTGGCAGCGGCATGCTCCTGCCCTCTTTTGAAGATGCCATCGCCGGTAAAAAAGCAGGAGAATCTTTTGATTTTATTATCAAATCAGATGACGCTTATGGAGAATACAATGCTCAGGCGGTAGTGAATATTCCTATCAGTGTATTTGCTATCGATGGAGAGATTGATCACGATCTTCTTCAAACAGGCCGTGCCATTCCCATGATGGATCAGGAAGGCAACCGTCTCACGGGCATTGTAACTCAGGTGAATCCCGATTCCGTCACCATGGATTTTAATCACCCTCTGGCAGGTGCTGACCTTCATTTCAAAGGAAAAATCATTGAAATCAGAGAAGCTACTGACGAAGAAATTGCCAGCGGAGGCATTCAGCAGGGAGGATGTTCCTGTTGCGGAGATGGGGAAACATGCGACGATTGTAATTAAAAATAACTTCCGTTACCGGATACCGGACGGCATGCCTGCACAGACATGCCGTTTTTTATTGCAAAACAATAACGTATATTTGTTTACGTTTGGATAACAGTATTAACTTTTAATTGATCACTTATGACACAAAACGGACAAAAAGTAAATTACACGGGACCATTCATTGCCATGGTCTTTTTGTTTTTTATCGTTGGATTTCTGACCTGTGTGAACCAGCAGTTCCTCAGCCCTCTTCAAAAAGCCTTCCTCGAGGGAGCAGGCAGTCTTAAAAACACTTTCGCCACCCTGATCATCTTTTCGTGGTTTCTTGCTTACCCGCTTACCGGCGGAATCGGTTCTGCCTGGGTAAACCGCTATGGCTACAAAGGCACGCTGGTAAGAGCCTTACTGGTGATGATTGCAGGGTTGTTCTTTTTCTTTCTTTCGTCATGGTTCACCGTCACTTTCCCGGAGGCTACTTTTACCATTGCCTCAGCAGTCATTCCTGCAGGTTATTTTATTTTTCTTGCCGGTTCCTACATCGTAGGATCCGCTGTAACCATTTTGCAGGTGGTCATCAATCCTTATCTGGTGGCCTGTGAACTTCCCGGAACCCGCGATGTTCAGCGATTACAAATCGGCGCTTCAGCCAACTCCATTGGCACCACCGTAGGCCCTTACTTTGTCTCCGGCATTGTCTTTGGAGGTGTAGCCC
>Ga0101944_10007658_pt1 | contig 10698 bp, 7 predicted proteins | sample DewCreD2012metaG_FD_75245 | JGI IMG/M metagenome (GOLD analysis project Ga0101944, IMG submission 75245) | Hot spring sediment bacterial and archeal communities from British Columbia, Canada, to study Microbial Dark Matter (Phase II) - Dewar... ...
GCCGGGGGTGGTCATCGCCAGCGCCCCGTGGGCCGCGCCGTACTCGACGGCCTCCTGCGCGCTCTTCCCGGCCAGGAAGCCGTAGATCATCCCGGAGGCGAAGCTGTCGCCGCCGCCGACACGGTCCAGAATCTCCAGGTCCGTGCGGTTGGTCGCCTGGCAAAAGGCGCCTTCGGACCACAGGATCGCGCCCCAGTCGTTGCGCGTGGCGCTTTTCACGGCGCGCAGCGTCGTCGCGACCGCCTTGAAGTTCGGGTATTCCGCGACGACCTTTTCGATCATGCGTCGGAAGTTCGCCGGATCGAGTGCCGAGAGGCGCTCGTCGACGCCGTCCACTTGGAATCCGAGCGCCGCGGTGAAATCCTCTTCGTTGCCGATCATCACATCGACGTGTTTGGCGATTTCGCGGTTGACTTCCATGGCGCGCGCCGGACCGCCCGTCGCCTTCCATAGGCTGGGACGGAAGTTGAGATCGTAGCTGACGATCGTGCCGTTCTCGCGGGCGCAGCGCATCGCCTCGATGGCCACGTCCGGCGTCCGGGGGCCCAGCGCGGCGAAGATCCCGCCGCAGTGGAACCAGCGCGCACCGTCCTTCGCGAAAATGCGGTTCCAGTCGATGTCGCCCGGCTGGAGTTGCGAAACGGCCGTGTGCCCGCGGTCGCTGCAGCCGACGGCGCCGCGCGCGCCAAAACCGCGCTCGGTGAAATTCAGCCCGTTGCGGACGGCGCGGCCGAGCCCGTCGTAGGGCACCCATTTCAGGTAGCGCAGGTCCACGCCGCCTTGCAGCATCAGGTCCTCCACCAGTCGCCCGACGGGGTTGTCGGCCAGGGCCGTGACGTGCGCCGTGCGCAGGCCGAAACAGCGGCGCAAGCCCCGCGCCACGTTGTATTCGCCGCCGCCCTCCCACGCCTGGAAGGTACGCGTCGTGTGGATGCGTCCTTCGCCCGGATCCAGACGAAGCATGACTTCGCCGAGCGAAACTTCGTCCCAGAGGCAGGAATTCGCGGGCTTAATTTTCCACATGGAATTCTCCCGGTTCGATGGGTTCTTCGAACATGCTCATAGCCCAACTCAGGCGCAGGGCAAACGGATTTGCCGAAGGAATCGCGGCTGCCCGCCTGCCTGCAGTCGCGAGTGCTTCGTTTCGGTTCCCGTGCTGACGAAAAACCAGGACGGAGCATCGCCCATCCCGTTCATCCTCTCGAGAAGCGTCCTTTTCTCCTGTCCGGACCTTTTTGAAACGCCCCCCATCTGTCGTCTGCTTCGCGTCCCGCCCTGCGCTTGACAACCCGACGCTGCCGTGGAATACAGCGTGTCGGGTTTTTCGAGGGAAACCCTTACGAACGAGCGGCACATCCTTGGTGCGACGATTCGTCAACCGCCGCAGGTTGCGCTCTTGAGCAGGCCCCTTTACGGAACCGAGCATGTCCGAAGCGACCAAGAACAAGATCCGGGTTCTTCTGCAGACATTGGAACGTCGGTTCGGCAAGGTGGAACGGCAGGAATTCATGCCGCCGCCCGCCTCGGCCGACATGGATGCGGCGCTGGCGGTCGCGACGCGCAACTCCGAGATCGTGGCGGCCGCGGTGCTGGGACTGCATGGTCCTCCGCAGGACGGCGTTGAATCGGCGCGCAAACTGATGGGATGCTATGTCGACTGGAACGAGATTCGTGTGGCCAACCGCGAAAGTCTGGCCCGCACGATGGGCAAGGATCCGCGCGCCATGGAGCGGGCGACGAGCCTGCAGCGTTTCCTCGAGGCGTTCTTCCTGCGCCAGCGCAACATGAACCTGGAATGTCTGGTGCAGATGAAGCCGTCCGAACGGAAACAGTTCCTTTCGGACATCGAAGTCTTTTCGCGCGAGGAACTGGCGGCCATTCTACTGACCTGCTTCGGCCATCCGACCTTCCCGCCGTCCGAGGTGCTCAACCGCGTGGCTTTGCGTTGCGGCCTGCTGCGCCCGAAGACGACGGCCCTGCAGATGTGCAAGATTTTCGAGAAGGGGTTGACGCCGCAGGAACTGCTGAACCTGTATTCGCATCTCTATTCGGTGGCCTTGAAGCACTGTCACGAGGAGGCGCCGGAATGCGGCGGTTGCCCCCTGAAGCCGCGCTGCCCGTCCGCCAAGCAGTTTTCGAAACCCCGGAAGTAGGCACGGCCGATGAAAGAGGAATGGCTCGAGATCCTCGCCTGTCCTTGGTGTGTCACCCGGCCCGGCGCCCCGCCCGCGGGGATGAGCAAAGGGCAGTTGCGGTTCGTCGGACCGGCTGAACAGCCGGAAGCGCTGCGTTGCCTCCAGTGCGGCCGGACCTACAGGATCGAAGACGGCATCCCCAATATGCTCATCGAGGATGCGGTGCAGGAGTCGGGCAGCGCGTAGTGCGGTCGAGCCCCAACGACCGGCGATGGAAGCCGGTGCGGCACGTCAGTTCTTCTTGCGCGGGATCATCACGTCCTGGAGGTCGGGGTTCGTTTCCGGCTTGTCGGGCTGGATGAGCGTGGGCGGTGCGGGTTGTTCGTAGCGGGGCGTTTCGATCTGGGTCGTGGCGATCGTTCGGCTGTTCTCCTGCCACCACTGGCGCCAGCGTTGCACCGCTTCGGCGCGTGCCGCCTCGCCCAGACCGGGTTGATAGCCCAGGTCCATGCTGGCACGAACGCGCAGGGTCTCAAAGGCAAGCTTGCGCATTCCGTAATCCGGGTCGGTCAGCGATTCGATCAGGTCGCCGATGCTGTCCTTCTGGCCATACGTGCAGACTAGGCGCAGCGCCGGGGCGCGCGTTTCGATCCGGGGGTTCTTCAGGAGCATCCGGACCTTGCGTACGATGATCTCGGCGACGCCCTGCTTGGTCGCCCAGTAACGAAGCTGCGATTCCGCGGGGATGTAATAGCTGGGCTCGGAACGCTGGAGATGGTCCACCAGGATATCGACGGCCTTCTCCGGATCCATCTCGTCGGAGATCGGTTCGTTTCTCGTCGCTTTCCGCTCGCTGTCCTTGCCGGGGTTCTGGGAAAAACCGGTGAAGGCGTCCTCTTCCTTGGGTTTGTTGAGTGCCTTCTTGGCCGCCGTGGTGGTGCAGCCCGAACACCAGACGGCCATGACGGCGGCCAACACAACCGCCTTGGTCAGCCGCAGTGACCGGATCGCTCGTTCCATGGTACGGCCTCCCCTATTGCCTCCCACGCCATCAGTATGCCACTTTCTGTGTTCTCAAACAAGACGGAAAGAAGAGGACGGGCTTCAGGGGAAAACGGGGGGGCGAACGGACCTGGATGGAGGAAACGAAAAGCGACTGTGGCGCATGGGGTGCGTGACAACCTGTGCGGGCATCTCATAGAGAAAAGCCGTGTATTCCTTTGCGGCACAGGTGGTTCCGATTTCATAGCCAAGCGCCTAAAGTGTCACGCACCCTGGCGCATGGCCTGTCGACGTCCTTGCTTGACGAACGCGCCCCGTTTGCCTACAAGGTGTCCGGCAGGGGCCTGTGCCCTCCCGTTGCCCACAACGTTGCGCCGGTTTCGACCGGCGCGTTTTCGTCTGGCTGGCGAGTCGAACCTCGGGTGCGGAGAAATCATGGCGATTGACCTGGTCAAACTTCTGGAGACGGCCGCCGAACAGGTGTCCCAGCAGAGTCTGAAGGAGACGGTCGATGCGTTATGGGCGACCGAAAGCCGGTTCTCGTTTTCCGCCTTCCAGGCCACCGCGCGTCATGCGCTGGCCCGGCTTCGCGAGTGGGGCGGCCCCGAAAGCGCCGAGGCCCAGCCGATCAAGATTCGCGGGCGTTCCTTCGAACTCCCGGCCGACGGCCGCTCGATGCATGGCGACTGGAAGGCGCCGCTCGGCTGGAACTGCGGTTCCGCGCGACTCGAAATCCACGATCCGCTGACGGATCGCGGCCGTGTGCTGGGCGACTTCAAGAAGCAGCCGTTGCAGGTCGTCGCCTGGTCGGGCCCCACGCCGCCCGAAGGCGTCATTGCGCCGGTCGTCCGCATCGAAACGGCCGACGAGCTGGAAGCGCGCGCCAAGGACGTTCGCGGGCGGATCGTCTTCACGCCGGCCGACCCGCGCCTCTTCAAGAAGCGCCTGGCCGAACTGGGCGTCGCCGGCGTCGTGACCAGTTACAGCCCGGAAGCGCGCCGCCTGCCGAAGGCCTGCGGCTGGATCGGCGGGTGGTCGGACGATCCGCAGGGCGTCGCCTTCATCGACGGCGATGCCCCGCTGCCGGCCATGGTCATCTCGCCGGAACAGGGCGTCGAGCTGGAGATCCTGATGGAACGCGAGCAGGTCCGCCTCAAACTGCTCGTGGACGCGCACTATAGCGAGACCACCGTGCCGGTCGTGTGCGGTTACATCGACGCCGCGTTGCAGGAGGAAGTGATGGCGGTCGCCCACGCCTTCGCGCCGGGCGCCAACGCCAACATTTCCGGTTCGGCCGTGGTGCTGGAATCGCTGCATGCGCTGCAGGAAGCGACGCGTTCGGGCGCCTTGCCGCCCATCCGGCGCGGCGTCCGCGGCCTGCTGACGTACGAACGATCCGGCATTGTCGGGTTCGGACTTCAGAACCCTGGCATCCTCCGCCGCATCCATGCCGCCATCGACTGGACCGGCGTCGGCCGGTACAACGAACAGTCCGGGAACATCCTGTGCCATTACGAAGCGCCGCACGCCGGTCCCACGGTGGCCGACACGCTGTTGGCGCTGCTCATGGAGGCTTGGCTTCCGCGCGCGCTGCCGCACCTGCAGTTCCGCCTCGATCGGCCTTACGCGCCCTTCGACAACGCCACTTCCGATCCCCGGATGGGCGTCCCATGTCCTGCCGTTGCGGGATACGATCGGCTGCGACACACCTCGGAGGACACGCCCAAGGATCTCAGCCTTCCGGCGCTGCACGCCTTCGCCACGATCTCCGTGGCCTACCTGCATTTCCTGGCCTCCGCGACGGCAAGCGAGGCGCTGTGGCTGGCGCAGCAGACCATCCGCCGCTTCGGCAGGCGCATCGAGGACCTCGGCAGCCGCTACGCGCTGCGCCTCGGCGAAGACGGCGCCGACCGGCCCGCATTGCTGGCCCAGGCCAACGATCACCTGATGTACGCCCGCTCGATCTGCGAAGCGGCCGTCATGTCGTCCAAGCGGTTCATGCTGCACGAGGAACGCCAGAAGGGCCATCTCGCCCTCCTGAAGCTCCTGCGCCATGTCCGCCGCCTAATCGAACTGGAGAAACGCCGCTTGAAGGAACTGGCCGATTGCGAGGCGGGCGAGCTGCCCGTGCCCGCCTTGCTGGCGGAATTCGCCAGCCTGCGTCCGTATCGGAAGTTCGCCGGACCTCCGGCCTACGGCAACATCGCGCCGGCCGAACGCAGTCACCTCTCGCCGGCCGCTTCGAACGCCCCGCTGCACGCCGCGGTCTACTGGAGTGAAGGGGAGCTGACCTTCGGCCAGATCGTCCGGCGGGTGAGCTACGAATTCGACGGCGACTTCACGGCCGATCTGCTGGCGCATTTCCGCTTCATGGCCGACCGCGACATGATCCGATGGCTCCAGCCCGGAGAGCCCATTCCCAAACCGCCCAAGCCGGAGAAGACGGATGGCAGCATGAACGAGCCGGAACCGGCCGCTGACGAGCCCGCCGAAGAGATGACCGCAGAGGCTGGCGAGGAGGCGGCGGAAGAGAAGTAGGACGCCCCCATAGGCGAGGATCCGCAAATGAGTCGCATCCGCTGCGAAGGCCGCGACGTCGATCTCTCGTACTCGACCAATGTGCATCCTGCCGAGACGTTCGACGAGCTGCTGGCGATGCTGCGCAGGGACGTCGCCCTTGTCTCGCGTGGCGCCTTCGGCGAGACGGAGGCCTGCGTCAATCTGCGTCTGGGCATGACGCAGGTCGACGAGCTGCTCGGCCATCCGATGCTGCCCAGCACCTCGACGCTTTCCGACGGGATTCTGGCCGCGCCGCCCACGCCGCGCTGCGCCGAACTGCTCGCGACGCTGAAGGCCTCGAAGCTCCGCGTCGTTTCGATCAACGGCTTTCCGATCCGCGCATTCCACGCGCCGCGCGTGAAGGAGCAGGTCTACTCGCCGCCCTGGACCGACGGCGGCCGCGTCATCTACACGCTGAAGATCGCCAAGGCGTTCGCGCACCTGCTGGACGACCGCCGCGAGGGCGCCGTCAGCGTGCCGTCCGGGACCTTCAAGGGCTACACGGACAGCGACGAGATCAAGGCGCAGTGCGCGCACTTCCTCACCGAATGCGTCCGCGAACTGGCGCGCCTGGAGCGGCTCACCGGCAAGACCGTGCGCCTGGGTTTGGAGCCCGAGCCGTACACGACCGGCGAGGCCGTGGACGAGTTCATCGAGTACTACACGCGCTTCATCCTGCCGGCGGCGAAAGACAAGCTACCGCTGCAGATGCGCCTGTCGGCCGCGGAGGTCGAAAAACTCGTGCGCCGGTTCATCACCGTCAATCTCGATCTCTGCCACCAAGCCGTGGAATTCGAGGATCCCATCGAGGACTTGAAGAAGCTGCGGGCAGCCGGGATCGCCGTGACGGGCCTGCATCTTTCGGCGGCCCTGAAACTGCCCGATCCGGCGACGAATGCGGCGGCCTTCGAGCAGCTCATGGCACTCGACGAGCCGCGTTACCTGCACCAGGTCGTGGCGCGCAAACGCGATGGCGCGCTGGCGCGTTTCGAGGACCTCCCGGACCTGAAGAACCCGCGACGTCTGAAGGGGCTTTCCCTGGGCGACATCGCCGAACTGCGTTGCCATTTCCATGTGCCGCTCTTCGCCGACTTCCCGGGACCGCTGGCCAGCACGCGCGACACCGTGGCACCCGCCGCGCGCTTCGCCGTGCGCGAAGGCCTGACCGATAATCTGGTCGTCGAAACCTACACTTGGAACGTCCTGAACGAACTGGCCAGCTCCGGCGTCGCCAGCGCGCAGTCGATCGTCGGCGCAGGCGGCGTGGACGTGAACGCGGGACTGGTTCGCGAGTTGCAGTGGGCGCTGCAAGGCCTGCAGGGCGCCGCATAGCCCGAAGCGCGCCCAACGATCTGCAATTGTTCAATCGCAAACCATTCACGATTTTAATGGACAGGAGTTGCGCCGATTTGTGTGCTCGTGCATCCGTGCGCTTGTTCGCCGACTTTTCGCTCTGCAGAAAACGGCAACCGGGCAGTATACTGGCAGGCGTCCGGTCCTGGTGACGAACGAGGAGTTTGCGTGGCCCATCCGCCTGCACCATCCGTTGCGGAACCTGAACCGCTGATCACGCCGCGCGTGCTGGCGGGGTTGAGCGTGACTGCGTTGGTCCAAGCGGCGCTCGTGGTGGGCTGTGTTTGGCCGGGTTGGGATCTTTTCGCGGCCGAGGCGCTTCCTGCCAGCCTCGCCGCGGCTGCGTTGAGCCTGTCGCTGCTGCTGGCGCCGGCGTGGAATTCCGATCCCCGGGCGCATGACGATGTCCTGTTGCTGCAGAACGGGCGGTACGTTTTTCTGAGTCTCTGGCAGGCGGCGGCGTTCGCGTTTTTTCTACTCGTTTCGGCCCGCGTAACAACGCTTTCGGGCGATGCCATTCTCCGCGCCTCGCTGATCCTGGGCGGCGCCGCGTGGTTGGCGTTGACCGTTTCGCGCCGCTGGCCGCGCGCCTATCTGGGCCTGGTGCTCTTCTGGGTGGTGGCGATTCCCATGGCCGCGTTTGTCGTCGCAGAGGTCTTCATCTCCACGCCCAACGGTTCGATGGGTTGGTCGCGTGCCAAGGGTCCAGGTGTTGAGACGTTCCGGAACACTGTCGAATGGCTGCTCCGGTTCAGTCCCGGCACGGCGATCATCGGCGCGCTGCAGGGGCGTCTGCCGGGGGACGCGTCGTGCGGGTGGCGCGAGGCGGGGCTTTTTGCCGGGGGGGGTGCGCTGCTTGGATTCCTGTTGCAGTGGATAGGCCCATGGCGTCCAGCGGACCGAACGGAGACCGCAGACCTCATGGGTCCTTGATCGAAACGACGTCGTCCTTGTTCACCTCGTGGATCTTCATTTCGACATCCTTCAGGACATAGGTCGTCTCGGCGTCCGCGATCATCACCGCACGGATCGTCCGGCCGTCCTTCAGCACGAACACCTTCTTCACGGGCGGACCGGAGCGCGGCAGGCGAGGCGGTTCCTGGTTCGTCGCCGTCGCCGCGGGGACCGAACCGGAAGCCGGTGTCGGCGATTTGGCTGTCGGAGGCGCGGCAGGCGGCGTGCCGGTTGCCGGAGCAGGCGGCGTGGTCGTGCCCGCCACCGTTGGTGTGGCGGGCGACTCCAGTTCCCGGATCTTGCGCTCGAAGAATTCCCGGGTGAGCAACCCTTCGGCCTGCAGTTCCGTCAGATCGCGGAAGGTGCGGATAATCTGGTCCTTGTTCATCCGTTTCGGTGCCTGCTCGCCCGACTTGGCGGCCCCCTTTGGAGGCGGTTGCGCCGCGATGGCGGCCAGGCTGGGCGGAAGCTCCGGAGCCGGCGGCGGGGTGAAGGCGAACGCCTGCAACTCCGTGGCCGGGACCAGATGCCGATAGAAGAACGCCTGCATCCGGTCTTCGGCGGGCACCGCTTCGCGAACCCGTTCTTTCCCGCCGATCGTGGAGCGACCCACCAGGTGGAGGCTGATCGGCGCCTTGAGCGGCCCGATCTCCGCGGTCTTGAGCGTGACCTGAACGGATTCGTCCTTCCTCGAGAGCGTGGCCGGCGCGAGGCTGAAGCCTTTGGGCGGATCCGCCAAGTCCAGCTGGATGTCCCCGTCGAAGCCGTCCTTGCGGAAAACGAAGACCGTCAGCGGCACCGCCCCGCGATGCTGGATGCCCACGCTGGCCGGTACGACACGCAGCGCGAAGTCCGGTTGCGGCGGGCCGATGCGCAGGCGGTAGGCGTGGTCCTCGCCGCCTTTGTGCCCGGTATCGCCGAGGTGCACGAAGTACGTGCCGTCCGCGGGCAAGGTGACGGTCAGGTAGGAATCGGCATCGTGGGTGTTCAATCCGGCGCTCTTGTCCTCGTGGTCGTCATTTGCCGCCAAGGGTTGTCCCGCCGCATCGGTCAGCTTGAGGACCGAATCCAGCGGCGAATCCAGCCGTCGCGCGAAAACTTCCGCGACCACGGTTTCGCCCGCCCGTCCCTCGAACCGGAAGACATCCCAGTCGTCCGGCCGGTCGATGCGGCCATTGATGACGATGGGCAAAGCGACCTTCTGCGCCTCCGCCGGCTTGCTGTTCGGCTCCTGCTCAGTGCGCTCCGGCAGGACATCCGCCATGAACGGCAACCCGTTCGAGATGCTGCTGCCGACGCGCGTGCAGACCGGCCGGATGCCCGGCGGCGCATTCGAAAGGTCCAGGGTCATCGATCCAAAGGGCAGATTCCACCCCTTCAGTTCGACCTCGGTCTTGCCGCCCGCCGTTCCGCCCAGCGGAAAGAGGCTCGTGACGAACGGCACTTCACCCATGACGATCCGGTAGACGAAATCCTCGCGCCCGCGGTAGATGCTGTCGTGAATCGAGAGCGTGTATTCGCCATCCTTTTCCACCTCGTACAGGATCACCGGATCGGGCTTGAACTTGTAGTCGTCCGAAAAAGCAACCTCCTGCCCGCCGCCGTCGGTGAGCCTGAGCACCGCCTGGAACCAGCCTGGGACGGCGTCGGCGATATACGGGACGAGCTGCTTGGCCATCGCGCTGAAGACCAGCTTCTGCCCCTTGCGCGCTTGAAAGCGGTACCGGTCGATCGCACCCGAGGAAATCTGGCCGTTCACGACGCAGGGCAGCTTCACGGCGATCTCGTCATGCAGTTTGCGCGTCCGCAGGCTCTCCTCCTCCCGGCCCAGAATCTGCTTGGGACTGACCGCGGCCGGCGGCATGGAGTACTCCGGCAGATGTCCGACGTGGAAATCGAGCGGATTGGACAATCCCCGTTGCGCCGACAAGCGGATCTCCCTCGGCCCGGTCTGCGCATCGGGTGCGATCGTCACTTCCACGACGACCTGTTGTCCGATCGCGACGCTGGCCGGATTGCGCTGGAACGAGTTCACCTTCTTTTCGATCGCGGCGATCAGCTGTTTGTGTTGCGCCCGCTGGTCCTTGTCCTTCGATTCCCGCAGTTCGTCGCGCTGCTCGCGCAGCAACGTCTCCTTGGAAAACGAAAGGGCCTTGAGATCCACGATCTTCGCCTGAACGCCGCCGCCCGAAACGAAGGCGGCGTTGACGCCTTCCAGATGCTGACCGCCCAGCGTCACCTGGAACGTCGTGCCCTGCTGGCCGCCGGCCGGGTAGACGTAGCCGATCCCCGCGCGCTGCGGTTGCGGGGCCTGCCCGGCGTGGACTGCAAGGCCGTTCAGACCGGCCATCAGGAGACAGAGCATGTGGAGAAGCGAACCGGACGTCTGGCCGAATCGGCGGCCGCGAGAGGTCCCTCCCGGGTGCCGAAGTGGGTGGAATCCGGTTCCGCAACGGAGGTGCGGCAGGCCGCGATCAAACCGCGTGACGCTCGTCGTCATCCCGTTCACAGGATCTCTTTCAGCAGCCCGTTCGATTTTGCGCCCTCGGCGGCCGTCGGCAGCACGTGGGCTTCCTCGCCCGTCGGATGCGGCAGCCTGGCCTGGGGATCGATGCCGAGCAGCTCGTACATGCTCCCCAGAAGATCGACCGGGTAAACCGGCCGGTCCTTGACCTCGTTGCCCTTGTCGTCGGAG
>Ga0101944_10007659_pt1 | contig 10698 bp, 9 predicted proteins | sample DewCreD2012metaG_FD_75245 | JGI IMG/M metagenome (GOLD analysis project Ga0101944, IMG submission 75245) | Hot spring sediment bacterial and archeal communities from British Columbia, Canada, to study Microbial Dark Matter (Phase II) - Dewar... ...
GCCGCCTGGTTTGCACTTCAACGTGTTGACCTTCGACTTTCGCGGACATGGAGAAAGCCCCGGGCAGGTTCTTTCGTACATCACCACCGAGGCCCAGCGCGGCTACCTGTTAGACGCCCAAGCCGCCTATGCCCGTGCCGCTTTTCTGCCCAATGCAGACCCGAACCAAATCATCGGAATTGGCACCAGCATTGGGGCTGATGCCGTTGTGAATGCTTGTAAACAGGGCTGCGCTGGAGCATTTTCCATCTCTCCGGGCAGTTACCTGGGGCTAGATTGGGCCGCCGAAGCTTATCGCGTCACCAATGCAGGCAAGCCGGTTCGCTGTATATACGCTTTTAACGACGGAAACACAGCCGCAATTTGCTCCAGTCTTTCTGTCTCTGCATATTACCGCATTGCAGGTTACGAAGGCAAAAAGCACGGCGAAGATTTCCTGGTTCCCCGCAAAATGGAATCAAACTTCGGTCAAATCCTGCTCGATTTCCTGCTGGAAGCAGCCGGGCAATGATAGGGCAGCCCTGAAAATTAAATCCCTGCGCCTTTACCTGTTCATTCTGAAATGACATGGTTACGCGCCAGTTTTCATCGAGCGGTAGAATCAGTGTAAAGATTATGAGGTATTCTTATGCACGCGATGAATCTGCCCCGCAAAAACCTGCCATCCCCCAAAGAAATCATCCCGCGCGCCTTTCCGGGTATCAGCCAGTTGGAAATCGACGAACTCATCAATCGCAGCCAGGTGCGGAATTACGTTAAAGGCATTGTCCTCACGCGCGAAGGGGAAATCGAGTCAAAGTTTTACATCCTGCTGGATGGGCGGGTGAGCGTCACCAAGACCATTAACAACATCGAACAGCGTCATCTCAAGGAACTAGAGGCCGGGGACTTCTTCGGCGAGATGGCACTCATCCACAACGCCCCGCGCGCCGCCACCGTAACCACAATTGAACCCGTCACCGTGCTGGAAATCGACCGCGATGATTTCGACCGCGTACTACGCAACTCATCCAGCGTAGCAATGGCAATGGTACGCGAAATTTCCAGCCGCCTGCGCGAAAATGACGAAATGGCCATTGAAGACCTGCGCATGCGCGCCAGCGAATTGGCCGAGGCCTACCAGAAACTAGCCGAGCAGGAACTGGCGCGGCGCGAATTCTTGACCAACGTGGCTCACGAACTGCGCACCCCATTGATGGCCGCTGGCGGTTTCCTGCAACTGATTCAAAAGGGGCTGATTACTCCCGAAAAAATGCCAAGCGCGATTGAAAAAATTTCCCGTAACATCGGGCAAATTACCACCCTGGTCAACGACATCCTGTTTTTACAGGAAATGGACCTCATCTTGCCCAAATTCCAGCCGGTGAACATGGGCGAACTGGCCGGGGAGGTGGTTGAAGCCTACCACGAAAAAGCCGCCGCCAACCTGGTGACGCTGCGTCTGCAAGTGTCTCCCAATCTCCCGGCCACCTCCGGCGACCCTAAAACACTGGAACGCGCGCTTGAGGCTCTGGTAGATAACGCCATCAAATTCAGCCCGAATGGCGGCCAGGTGACAGTTTCCGCGCGCGAAGGCGACGGCACAGTGATTGTTGATGTGATTGACAAGGGCATTGGCATTGAAAAAGAGCGACTTCCCCGTATTTTCGACCGCTTCTATCACCTTGAGCAAAGCGGCGACAATCTGTTCGAAGGCATTGGCCTGGGTCTTGCTATCACCCAGCAGGTCATCAAACAACACAACGGCCGCCTGACCGTCGAAAGCGAGCCGGGCAAAGGCAGCACCTTCAGCATTCACCTGAAGGCGATGAAGGTGGTGTTTTGATGTACGATACTAGATATTCGATACTCGACGAATATCGAATATCGGATTACTTATCACGAATCACCACCTTCAAATCTCCCTGCTCATAAAACGACCGGGCGCAAAAGGGCGGGTCGCCGGGGCGCATCGACAGGACTTTGCCAATCAGCGCCGGACCGTCATCCACCAGCGGGGTCGCGTCCAGCCGGTTAAGCGGAATCCACTCCGGCGCGCCCTCATGCGTCGAGCGCAATTCACCCGAAAGATATTTCCCGCCAAAGACGTGCAGTTCGATGCCGACGTCTTCCCCCGTATCCACCAGCAATACGCCGCACAGACGCAGGTTCGCCATCACCCCGGCTTCCTCAAACAGTTCGCGATGAGCGGCGGTGAGCGAATCTTCCCCCCGCTCGATGTGACCGCCCAGACCGTTATAGCGGCCCGTCCAGCGAGTCACCTTTCCATTGCGCGGCGCGATTTTGAGCAGCAAGATTTCTTCGCCGCGCGTCACGAACACCAGCACGCGCGGAATGACCATATAACGGGAACGGTTGATGTTTTGTTCTTCGGGCATGAGGATGCTCGATACTTGATACTCGATATTCGAAACTCGGTAGCCGAATATCGAATAACCTATAACGAACTATGAAAAGCCCCGGGATTTCCCCGAGGCTTTCATCATTTACTTGTTCAACATCGCACGAACTTCATCAAGTCGTCCGGCGGAGCCAAGTTTTTGGTTCTTATGAGCGATGAACTTGGCATACTCGGCCATAAAGACCTTGCCAATCGGGCGCAGGTCGAATTCGGAGGGCTTGTCGCGGAAGTATTCGCGGTGGACGCGCGTCCAGACCAGGCGGCCATCGGTGTCGATATTGACCTTGGTCACGCCCAGGGTGGCGGCGCGGGCAAATTCATCCTCGTTGACGCCCTTGGCGCCTTTCAGGTCGCCGCCCGCGGCATTGATGCGCGCCACTTCTTCCTGCGGCACCGAGCTGGAGCCGTGCATCACCAGCGGGAAGCCGGGCAACCGCTGCTGAATCATCTCCAGCACATCGAAACGCAGACCCTGCGAGCCGGTGAACTTGAAAGCACCGTGACTGGTTCCAATAGCGCAAGCCAGCGAATCGACGCCAGTCAGCTCGACAAATTTCTTGGCCTGGTCGGGGTCGGTCAGTTTGGCGTTGGATTCATCAACGCTGACATGCTCCTCTACGCCGCCTAATTGTCCCAGTTCGGCTTCCACCACCAGTCCCTTGGCGTGGGCCGCATCGACCACGCGCTTGGTGATTTCCACGTTCTTCTCGAACTCTTCGTGGCTGGCATCTATCATCACCGACGAGTAGAAACCGCTGTTGATGCAGTCGTAGCAGGTCTCCTCGTCGCCATGGTCGAGATGGACAGCGAAAATCGCTTCGGGAAAGATCTCGTCCGCCGAACGAATCAGGCCTTCGAGCATCTTCTTGTGGGTATACGAGCGCGCGCCCTTGCTAATCTGGATAATGAATGGGGCCTTGCTCTCGATGTTGCCGCGGAACAGGCCCATGGTCTGCTCCAGGTTGTTGATGTTATACGCGCCAATCGCATACTTGCCATAAGCGGCTTCGAATAACTTTTTGGTTGTGACAATCATAGGAAAATCCTCTCTTTCAAAAATGGACCCGCAGGCGCGGGGCGTAATGCAACTTTGTCTTTAAGACTGCGTAAATGATGATGTAGCCCGCTTGATTATACTCATAAATACCGGCTATAATGAATAAAATCGTACTAACTACCTTTTCCAGGAGGAACTCATGAGCGACTTTTTCGGACGTGTAACCAGCGACCAGGACCCTTTCAAGAAACTGGCTTCATACATCCCCGGCTTTAGCGGGTACATCGAACGCCAGAACCGCCGCGCCGCCGATAAATTGCTGCGTGACACGGTTGCCCGCCGTTACGAGGAACTCTACAAGCGGCTTTCGGCCCTGCAAGCCGACCTCATCAGCCAGGGCGGCATCGAATTTGTCGACGATATGGAAAAGGCTGCCGTGCTGATGCGCACCTTCACCGACAAAATCCGCAACGCTACCTATGGTTACTCCGGACTGTTCGACGCCGTCAAAATCAACGAACAGGAACTGGCCCAACTCTACGCCTTCGACAACGCCTTCTTCGACCTCGGCGACCAGATTAATGCCGCGCTGGACACTGTCGAACAATCGCTCGGCTCTCCCGAATCCCTGCCCGCCGCCATCCGCAACCTGGCGTCCCTTAACCGCGAAGCCGTCAACACCTTCGACCGCCGCTACGAAGTCGTCAGCGGAGCGAAGTAACCCCCTACCGCCTAAAACCGGGAGCATTGGCTTTCGGTCTTTTTAGAGACAGAATTTTATTGAGTAGCATACACGTCCGATGGCCCGATGCGGTTCGGTGATAGGTACACCATCTATCACGTTTCCTTTTTTACCGCAAAGGAGGTTGTCATGTCTACTCAAGAAGAGTTGTGGAAACGCGTTACAACCGCCAAACGCGGCGTTCTGGACGCCATCATTGGCAAACCTGACCCGGAATTCCGCGCCAGCCAGGTCTACCAGGCCTATACCGGGTTGTGCGGGGAAGCCGAATTTGCCCACGACGACGGCGAACTGGACGAAGAACTCGTCCACATGCTGGAGGAGCAAGCCAGGAAGGTCATCGAAGCCTGGCGGGAACATACTGTCGCAAGTTGAACCTGCGCATAAAAACATCCGGGGCAAGCCCCGGATGTTTTTTTCTTTACGGCACATTTTCCAGCCGGATGTTAATGTTCAGCGTCCCACCGCCCAGGTCGACGCCCTGGATGACAACCGCTTTGCCGCTCGAATGCCCGTCGAATACCATGCTGAACACGCCATCGCTGACAACTGTCAGCAGGTCGCGCTCTTTCAAGCCTTGCTTGCCAAAGGCATCCCGGTAAAACTTCATGGCATCATCAACTTTCATCCCGGTCTGAAAGTTGATTCCCGCCTCGCCCAGACTCATGAAATTGCTAGCATCCTCCGGCAGCGGGAATTCTGTCTCGAAAGAAGACGCGCCGCTGTTGCCAGGCGAATCATAACCGTCATCATTCAATGACTCTGCCGTCGCTTTGGGTTCCTCCGTCGCCGCCAGGGTTGGGACTTCCTGCTGCGCAGGACGTTCCGGCGCCGCAGCCGTTGCATCAGCAGACGGTCTTCCTCCGCCCATCACAGCATTGCAGGCCAGCGCGGCCAGGGCCAGCGCAACCAGGGGCAACATCCAACGATATTTTTTCATTTTCTCCTCCGAAACAAATTAGACCGAATTAGTCTAATAATTTTACTCTGCCAGTGCAATATCAAACATAGGTAAATCGTACCCCTCCCACACCCCAACCTTGTGATAATCGTCACTAGCGCGCCGGGACGCGCTTTGTTATCCTAGTAATAACTTCTTTGTCTTTTCACCCAAAAGGACATCCCCCCAATGACCGATTATCGCATTCAATCCCATCCCATCCTCGCCATCGAGGAGCGGGAAGTTTTTACATTCACCTGGCGGGGGCAGCCCCTGGAAGCCCGCGCCGGGGAGACGATTGCCACCGCCCTGTTTGCCAACGGCATCCGCACCTTTGGTTACCACCCCAAAGACGGCTCGCCGCAGGGGATTTTTTGCGCCAACGGCCAGTGCGCCCAATGCACGGTGATTGCCGACGGCCTGCCGGTCAAATCTTGCATGGCGCTGGTCAAGCCGGGCATGGCGGTCGAACCCGTCACCACTCTGCCGGAACTGCCCAAAGTTCGGCCTGCCCAGACCTTTGAGCCGATTGAAACCATCCAGGTCGAGTGCCTGGTCATCGGCGGCGGCCCGGCGGGGCTTTCAGCCGCCATCGAACTCGGACAGCGCGGCATCCAGACTCTTGTTATCGACGACAAGCACCGCCTGGGCGGCAAGCTCGTCCTGCAAACCCACCGCTTTTTCGGCTCCATCAACGCCTGCTACGCCGGGACGCGCGGCATAGACATCGCCACCAAACTGGCGAGCGACGTGGCCCAACACCCCAGCATCGAAACCTGGCTGAATTCGACCGCCGTGGCCGTTTACAGCGATAAAAAAGTCGGCGTGGTGCGCAACGGGCAATACATCCTGGTCGAGCCGAAGGTCTTGCTGGTGGCGGCTGGCGCGCGCGAAAAATCGCTGACCTTCAAGGGCAACACCCTGCCGGGCGTCTACGGCGCGGGCGCCTTCCAGACCCTGGTCAACCGCGACCTGGTGCGCTGTTCTGAAAAACTGTTCATCGTCGGCGGCGGCAACGTCGGCCTGATTGCGGGCTACCATGCCCTGCAAGCCGGCATCGAAGTCGCCGGGCTGGTAGAAGCCCTGCCCGAATGCGGCGGCTACAAAGTCCACAAAGACAAACTCGTTCGCATGGGCGTGCCAATTTACACCTCCCACACCGTCCTGAGCGCCAACGGCACCGATTCGGTCGAATCCGTCACCATCGCCGCCATTGATAAAGACTGGAAACCCATCCCCGGCACCGAAAAAACCTTCCCCTGCGATACCCTGCTCATCGCTGTCGGCCTCGACCCGGTGGACGAGTTCTACCGCAAAGCGCGCGAGTTCGGGCTGACCGCCTTCGCCGCCGGGGACGCCGATGAAGTCGCCGAAGCCTCCGCCGCCATGTTCTCCGGCAAAATTCGCGGCCTCGAAATCGCCCGCGCCCTCGGCCACGACGTGCCAGAAATCCCCGCCGACTGGTTCCGCACCTCCGAAATCCTGAAATCCCGCCCCGGCCAAATCACGCGCGAAACAGTTCCAGATGACGACGAAGCCGTTTACCCGGTCATCCATTGCAGCCAGGAAATCCCCTGCAATCCCTGCACCTCGGTCTGCTCGCAAGGCGCCATTTTTATTGACGAACACGACATCCGCCAGGTGCCGGAGTACATCGCCAGGCAAATCGGGAAAGAGTGCATCGCCTGTGAAAAATGCGTCACCATCTGTCCCGGATTGGCGATTACGCTGGTGGACACCCGCAAACAGGCGGATGACACCGCGCTGGTGACCATTCCCTACGAATTTGGGCGCGACGCGCTCCACGCTGGAGACTTTGTGACCGTTACCGATACGGGCGGCAACGCCCTGGGGCGGGTCGAGGTCGTGCGGACGCGGATTGCAAAAACGACCGACCGCACCATGCTGGTCAAAGTCCGCGCCCCGCAGGCAATTGCCAACAAAATCGCCGGGATCGAAGTCCAAAACCGCGAAGTGGCGGCCCCGCTCGAAGCCTGGGTCGAACGCCTGACCGATGACCTGATTGTCTGCCGCTGCGAACGCGTCAGCCTGGCCGACATCAAGGCCATCATCCAGGGCGGCGTGCGCGATATGAACGAAATTAAGGCCATCACCCGCGCCGGGATGGGCGCCTGCGGCGGCAAGACCTGCGGCAGCCTGATTAAACGCGCCTTCCGCGAGTTGGGCGTGCCGATGAGCGAAGTGACCGAAGGCACCGTCCGCCCGCTGTTCGTTGAAGTGCCGCTGGGCACTCTTGCCGGGATTAAGGATTAAAACCTGTACACGGATTGCGCGGATTTGACGGATTCGGCGGATTTTTAAGAAAAATCCGTGAGATTCCGTGTAATCCGCGTCCAAAAGGAATTTTACGATGACCCATCAGACATACGACACCATCCTCATCGGCGCGGGCAGCGTGGGCGCGCCCCTGGCCTGGCAGTTGGCCGAAGCCGGGCAAAAAGTGCTCGTGCTGGACCAATTTGCCAGCGCCGGGCAAGGCTCGAACAAAGAAGCCATCGGCGGCATCCGCGCTACGCATTCCGACCCGGCCAAAATTCAAATCTGCCTGAAAAGCCTGGAGATTTTTTCGACCTGGAAGGAAACCTACGGCGACGACATTGGCTGGGAACAGGGCGGCTACTCGTTTGTGGCCTATCACCCGCGCGAGGAGCAGATTCTTAAAGAATTGCTCGTCACCCAGCAGCAGTTTGGGCTGAACATTGACTGGTACGACGCGCCTGCGCTGCTCGAAATCATCCCCTCCCTCAACCCGGAGGGGCTACTCGGTGGGACGTTCTCGCCCGGCGATGGCAGCGCATCGCCGATGTTATCCGTCCTGGCCTTCGAGCGGCGCGCCAAAGCCCTGGGCGCGGACTTTCACTACCACGAGACGGTGACAGCCATCGAACGCCAAAATGGACGCGTAACCGGCGTCAGAACCGATAAAGGCGCGTACCAGGCCGCGATGGTGGTCAACGCCGCCGGGCCGTGGGCCAGGCAGGTGGCTGCCCTGGCCGGGGTGGATGTGCCCGTTCAGCCCGATTCGCACGAGGGCGGCATCACCGAGCCGGTCGCCCACTTCCTGCGCCCGATGGTGGTTGATATCCACCCGACCGAGGATTCGGCCAATTACTACTTCTACCAGCACCACACCGGGCAAATCATCTTCTGTATCACCCCCAACCCGCCGATTGTCGGCATGGACACCCGCGAAACCTCGGTTTTCCTGCCGCAGGTGGCCCGGCGCATGATTGGCATTATGCCCTGCCTGAAAAATATCAAGGTCCGCCGCACCTGGCGCGGCCTGTACCCGATGACTCCCGATGGCGCGCCGATTGTCGGCGAGGCGCAGGGACTGGCGGGGTATCTCAACGCAGTTGGCATGTGCGGGCAAGGCTACATGCTCGGCCCCGGCCTGGCGGTCTACCTGCGTCAGTGGATTACCGGCGAGGGCGCGGACGAGGCCCGGCGCGTGCTGGCCCCGCTCACGCTGTACCGGAATTTCGGCGTGAAGGAAAAGTTGAAGTAGGAAAAACTGCCACCCAAACACTTACACGGAGTAGGAGTCCAACCCCCTTCGGGGGAGGGCTAATACTTACGCGAAAATGTGACAGCGACAAAAAGATTCTTGTTTCCCCCCTCTCCCCAAGGGAGAGGGGCTGGGGGTGAGGGGCAGGTAGTTACCCTAAATCGGGAGACTTCGGACTCTGTTGGCAGGAGGGTGTAAAATTAGGCCATTGACCCGAAACCAGTCAGGACGGAAAGGCGGCCTACATGATTCCCCTCGAAGTGCTCGAACCCAAATTCCAGCGGCTGTGTGAAACTATTCGCAGCGAAATGAAGCGCCTGAAAGTGCCGGGCGCGGCGATTGGCGTTTACCATGACGGCCAGGAATTCAGCGCCGGGTTTGGCCGCACCAGCGTCGAGAATCCCCTGCGTGTCACGCCCGATACCCTCTTCCAGGTTGGCTCGATTAGCAAAACCTTCACCGGCACGATTCTCATGCGGCTGGCCGAGCAGGGCCGGTTGGATTTAGACACACCCGTCCGCAAACTGCTGCCCAAATTCAAGATGAGCGACCCCGAAGTGGAAAAGCGGCTGACCACCCGCCATTTGCTCACGCACACCGGCGGCTGGCTGGGAGATTACTTCGATGATTTTGGCAATGGCGATGACGCCCTACAAAAAATGGTCAAAAGAATCCGCAAACTGCCACAAATCACGCCGCTGGGCGGGCCCTGGTCGTATTGCAACACCGGCTTCAACCTCGCCGGGCGAATTATCGAAGTTGTGACCGAAAAACCCTACGAACAGGCCGCCCAGGAATGGATTCTCGACCCGCTGGGGCTAAAAATGACCTTCTTCTTCCCCAGCGACCTGCTGATTACGCACCGCTTCGCCGTCGGACACCAAAAAATCGGTAAAAAAGTGAAAGTGGCCCGCCCCTGGGCCATCGGTCGGGCCGGGAACTGCGTCGGCGGCGTGGTTAGCACTGTGCGCGACTTGCTGGCCTACGCCCGCTTTCACATGGGAGATGGCTCGAATGCGCAGGGCGAAGCGGTTATGAAGCGAGAATCTCTCGAAGCCATGCGCGCCGAACAGGTAGACGCGGGCGGACGCGGTAAAATGGGCCTTACCTGGTTCATCCGCCAGGCGGATGGTCTAAAAATCTACGGTCACGGCGGCGCGACGCACGGCCAGCAGGCCATGTTCCACTTCATTCCACAGGAAAACTTCGCCGTTGCGCTGCTGACCAACAGCGACGAGGGCGGCATCATCACCGACAGCCTGCTCAAGTGGGTGCTGGAGACGTACTTCGACGCATCCATCCCCACCCCCCAACCCCTGCAAAAACCCGAAGAAGAACTGGCCGAATATGTCGGTCATTACGAACTGCCGCTTTCGGCCTTTGACCTGGTGGCCGGAGATGGCGTACTCATCAAAAAAGACATCCCGCGCGGCGGATTTCCAACTCCCGACTCGCCGCCCGGCCCGCCCGAACCGAATGTTCGCCTGGCCTTTTACGAGACTGACCGCCTGGTGGGGCTGGACGAGCCACGCAAAGGCGCGCTGTGCGAATTCTTGCGCGATGAGTCGGGCCAGGTGCGATTTTTGCGCATTGGCGGGCGGCTGCACCCCAAAACAGGCTGATAATCAAAATGCTATCCAGATTTGCGCTTCTCCTGACAATATTCTCCCTGCTGGCGGCCTGCAACCTGCCCCAGGCTGCGCCGCAGGCCGCCCCAACGGTAGATGCCGGTCTGGTTGGCACCATTGCCGCCCAAACGCTGGAGGCCATGTACACGCCCATCCCAACGCGGACCGAGACGCCTGTTCCAACCAGCACGCCCAACGTAACAGCAACCATAACCCCTACCATTACTCCCACCTACGAGATGCCGACCGCGCGCTTCGATGGGGATACCAACTGCCGGGGCGGGCCTGGCACAGCCTACGAGGTCGTGACCGTCGCGCGCAGCGGACAGAAAGCGGAAATCGTTGGCCGGGCCGAACAGGGAAATTACTGGCTGATAAAAAATCCAAACGGAGAAGGGACGTGCTGGGTGGCCGGTGATTTTGCCCAAACATCGGGCAGCGTTCACATCCTGCCGACCGTC
>Ga0101944_10007660_pt1 | contig 10696 bp, 13 predicted proteins | sample DewCreD2012metaG_FD_75245 | JGI IMG/M metagenome (GOLD analysis project Ga0101944, IMG submission 75245) | Hot spring sediment bacterial and archeal communities from British Columbia, Canada, to study Microbial Dark Matter (Phase II) - Dewar... ...
ATTGCCGGGCTTGACCCGGCAATCCATGAGGCTACGCCGCGAGCACAGCCGCAAGGCAATACAGCGAGGAATCTCATCATGGATGCGCGGGTCAAGCCCGCGCATGACGAGTCAAAAACTGGCGCCGCTGGTATTAGTTTGAGTCGCGCCATTTGATCGAGCAGCCCATGCTGGGGATCTGCTCGGTGGGCCCGCGGCCGGTTTCCGCGATTTGCTTCATGGCCTCATAGAGTTCGCGGCGGGCGTTCGGCACCAGCTGTTTGCGCGACTCATCGAGCCGTCCGCGATATTGCAACTCGTCGCGTGCGTTGAAACCGAAGAAATCGGGCGTGCATTGCGCGTCATAGGCGCGGGCCACTTCCTGTGTCTCATCGATCACGTAAGGGAAGGGAAACCCGTGCTGCCTGGCGAACACCTGCATGTTCTCGAAGGAGTCTTCCGGATAGGCATCCACGTCATTGGGCATGATCGCTATCGTGCCGATACCGATCTTTTGCAGCGCCTTCGCCTCTTCGACGATGCGGCTGATCGTGGCCTTCACGAACGGGCAGTGATTGCAGATGAACATCACCAAAGTCCCCTTCGGCCCGCGGACATCGGCCAGCGTATAGAACTTTCCGTCCACGCCTTTCAGCCTGAAATCGCGCGCTTTCCAGCCGAAGTTGCAGATGCTCGTGCCGGTTAATGCCATGCTTTGCTCCGCCTTTGATGCCGCTCTGTCGTTGGTCTGGGCCGTTTCCGGCCGCCGCGTTCCGCAGCAAATAACCGCTCCGTGCCGGGCTGGCAACCCGCCGGGACGGAGCCCTGTTGTGCCGCCCGCCCATGGTCGCCCGGGCTTTGATTTTGATCAAAATCGCCGCCCCGACCGGCGATAGTTTTGCATGCAACCATCGTCGCGGAGGGATGTCATGCAGCATGCCATACCCGGCACCATCCTGTTCGATGGCGTTCAGGCGCAGAAGGGCTATGCCTTGAACCGGATGTGCTTTTCCTTCAACAGCGCTGAAAATCGCGCCGCATTTCTTGCCGACGAGGATGCCTACTGCCGCAAATACGGGCTCACCGAAGAGCAACGGGCCGCGGTACGCGAGCGCAATATCCTGAAACTCATCGCCGCCGGCGGCAACATCTATTATCTCGCCAAGCTCGCCGGCATTTTCGGCCTCAACGTGCAGGATATCGGCGCGCAGCAGACCGGCATGACGGTCGAGGAATTCAAGGCCAAGCTTGCGGCCGCAGGGAGATAGTGCAGGGAAAGAGCGCAGGGAGATTGCCATGGCGCAGATCATCGGAGCCGTCGCCACCACACATGTGCCGGCCATCGGCAATGCCATTGCCCAGAACCGGCAGAACGAGCCCTATTGGAAGCCGTTTTTCTCCGGTTTCGATTTCGTCCATCGCTGGTTGGCCGAGGTCAAGCCCGAGGTTGCCGTAGTGTTCTACAACGACCATGGTCTCAATTTTTTTCTCGACAAGCTGCCGACCTTTGCCGTCGGCGCCGCCCCCGAATATCGCAACGAAGACGAAGGTTGGGGTATTCCGGTGAGCAAGGCCGTTGCCGGTGATCCGGCGCTGTCCTGGCATCTGATCGAGCGTCTGGTGGCGGACGAATTCGACATTACCGTCTGCCAGGAGATGCTGATCGACCATGCGGTGACCATTCCGTTGTCCTTGATGTGGCCCGGCGGCTGCCCGGTGAAGATCGTGCCGATTTCCATCAATACCGTGCAGCATCCGCTCCCGTCCGTGGCGCGTTGTCTCAAGCTCGGTCGGTCGGTGGGGCGTGCGCTGGAGTCTTACCCGCAGGATCTGCGGGTTCTTGTCGTGGGCACCGGCGGCCTGTCGCATCAGCTCGACGGCACGCGCGCCGGCTTCATCAACAAGGAGTTCGACCGCTTCTGCATGGACAAGATCGGCAGCGATCCCGAGGCCCTGAGCGCCTACACCATACCGCGCCTGGTCGAGCTGGCGGGCGCGCAGGGCGTGGAGCTCCTGAACTGGGTTGCCATGCGCGGTGCGCTTGTCGGCGAGGTGCGCGAATTGCACCGCAACTATCACATCCCGATTTCCAACACCGCGGCGGCCACCATGGTGCTGGAGCATCGGCCGCTGACGTTGCGGCAAGCGGCATGAGCCGATGCGGCGCCGCCCTCAGGGCCGCGGCGCCACGGCTTGGCGCAGGATTTCGCGCGCGGGCTCCGAGCCGTCGAGCGGCCGGAGTATGCGTCGTTTGATTTTCCATCCCTCCGGGGTACGCTTGAGTTCCCAACGGTTGGCGCCGACACGGTGGATGCGGAAGCCGCGTGTGGAACCGTGGTTCGGCACCTCGATCGGCTCGGCGGTGGGATGGGGCGTGATGATCTGCAGATACGAGGTAACCACCGCCTCGTCGCCGTTGATGGCGATGTGTGGCAGGCCGGCGAAATGCGCCAGTCCGCCGGCGATGGCGGCCTGATGGCCAGGTTCCTTGACCATGGCGGCAATGGCCGCGTTGCCGTTCGCGGCCTTGCCGCCGCCGAGATCGATCACGCCGTCCTCGAGATACATGCCGCGCACGAAATGATCGGCGCCGGTATCCGAACAGGGCGGGTGGCTGGCGATCAGGTTGAGAATTTCCAGCCGGTCTTCGACCGCGCGCAGACGATTCGTTGACATGCTGTTCCTCCCCGCCCCGCTGTCCGCGGGACACGCTGCAACCATACCCGACGGCCGCCATGGAGCAACTGCCGCGATCCGACTTGCAAACCGCTTCGGCGGCGAGGGGCGGGGCGGTAAAACGGTCGGCGCCGACAGTAGGTTCTACGCCGCCTCGCTGTCGCCGAACGCGGGTTCCGATTTCATCCGGCGGATCATGCGTTTGAGCGATTCGATTTCGTACTCCAGCCGCTTGACGCGCATGGCGAGCTGTTCCATGTCGCCTGCATCGGCCTGTTCGGGAACGGCGAAGGCGACGCCGGCCTCGCCCTCGCGTTGCCACACCACATGCGCTCGGTAGCTCTGCTCCCGGTGCGGGATATACAGCTCCACTTGCTCCGGGATGATCAGGTCGCCGACAAACACCAAACGTGCGCCGTGCGGGGAGATGTCGCGGACAAGACACTCGACGCTGGAATTGCGGTTGTTGTAATAGATGCGTCCGCGCAACAGGCTCTTGTGGCGTGGAGTCCGGCGGCGTTCTTCCATTGCGACAGCTCCTCCTTCTGTCGCTGATCGGGAGAACATAAGACGGCGGGATTAAAGAGTCCTTTAAGCGCGCGCGATCGGTCCCGTCCTGGCCGCCGTCTCACGCCGGCGGATGCTCTTGAAAATAGGCCGCATCTTCCGGTCTTTGCTTGAAATCCGCCTTGCCGCGCCACTCCAGATGGTGCGCGCGCATGTCGGCCCCGTAGCGCACGCGGAACAAGAGGGTTCGCTGCGGACCGTTGATATATTCGTGCAGTTCGCCCGGTGGATGCACCACGAACGAGCCGGGGACGATGTCCACGGTTTCACGCGGAGTGCGCATTTTGCCGCCGCCCAAGTAGCAGAAATAAATCTCGGTCGCTTCCGGGTGGCAGTGGTACGGGCTGATCTGCCCCGGCTCCCAGCATGCGACCGTCACATCGCCGCCGGCGATCTTGCCGAGTATCTTCTCCACGTGCTGCGCGGGGTCGAAAGCTTTCTCCTTTTCCAGGTTGAACACGAGCATGCGCTGACCTCTGATCCCTGTTTCGACGCTGATGACGGTGACGATGGTGTGACCGGAACGCGGTGTCGTGATCGTGACAAGCCGTTCCACCCCTGATACGAAACCAAGCATAGCAGGGAGGACGCATGTTCAAGAAGCCCAATTGCCAGGTCATCGCCGTCGAGGAGCATTACTGGGACAGGGAGTTGGCCAAGACCTTCACCGGCGTGGAGGCCGGCCGCGACGGGCCGCAGATGGAGCGGCTCTATGACCTCGGCGCGCTGCGCTTGAAGGAGATGGACGAAGCGGGCATCGACATCCAGGTGCTGTCGCAGGGTGCGCCGTCAACACAAAAACTGCCCGCTGACATCGCCGTTCCCATGACCCGCGGGGTCAACGACCGCCTCGCCGCGGTCTGCGCCGCCAATCCGAGCCGCTTTGCCGCCTTTGCCGCGCTGCCCACCGCCGATCCTGCGGCCGCCGCCGACGAACTCGAGCGCGCGATTGTCAAGCTTGGCTTCAAGGGCGCCATGCTGCACGGCCTGGCCAACGGCGTCTTTCTCGATCACAAACGCTTCTGGCCCATTTACGAACGCGCGGAAAAACTCGACGTTCCGATCTATCTCCATCCCGGCCTGCCGGACGCCCGCGTGATGGACGCCTACTACAACGACTACGCCAAGGATTTCCCCATGGTGGTGCGCGCCGCCTGGGGATATACGGTGGAGACCGCAACGCTCGCCATCCGCATGGTGCTGTCCGGAGTATTTGACAAGCATCCCAACCTCAAGATCATCCTCGGCCATCTCGGCGAGACATTGCCCTTTCTGGTCTGGCGTGTGGACCATGCGCTGGCGCGGCCGGGCGCGGCCAAGAGCCTGAGCTTCCGCGACGTGTTCTGCAGCCGGTTCTGGGTGACGACGAGCGGCTTTTTTTCCACCCCCGCACTCATGTGCTGCGTGCAGGAGTTGGGCGTCGACCGCATCCTGTTCGCGGTCGACTGGCCGTTCGTGATGAACGCCCCCGGCGTCACATGGATGGAGACCGTTCCCTTGTGCGACGCGGACAAGGCAAAAATCCTCAGCGGCAATGCCAAACGGCTGTTGAAGTTGTAACGGAAGCCCGGTTCTGAAAAATCGTCAAACAAATCATAAAGTTATTGCGAGTGTGCGCGATCGCTGTGCTGGGCATGACGAATGTGCAGGATTTGACGGCGCGCCCGCCGATGCGTATCGAGCAGAGAGAAGAAAAAGAGCGAGGGCAGAACATGCCGGCATGGGTCGGGTTTCCCAGCAAGAAGGAGATGGCCGAATTGACGGCCCGAATGCTGCTGGAGGTGGAGGCGGTCCGCTTCATGGAGGACAAGCCGTTCATCTTCACGTCCGGGTGGGCCAGTCCCGTCTACACCGATTGCCGTCGTCTGATCTCGTTTCCGCGCGTGCGGCAAACGCTGATCGATTTCGGTGCGGCAACATTGTTCCGCGAAGTGGGCCTCGAGCAGTTCGACACCGTGGTGGGCGGCGAAACCGCGGGGATCCCGTTTGCCGCTTGGATGGCTGATCGCCTGATGCTGCCGATGCAATATGTGCGCAAGAAGCCGAAAGGATTCGGGCGCAACGCCCAGATCGAAGGGCATCTTGAACCCGGTCAGCGGGTGCTTCTGGTCGAGGATCTGACCACCGACGGCCGCAGCAAGGTCAACTTCTGCAACGCGCTGCGGGCCGCCGGCGCAACGGTGGAACATATTTTCGTCATTTTCTACTACGGCATCTATCCCGAAAGCCAGAAGGTGCTGTCGGACCTGAATATCACTTTGCATTATTTGTGCACGTGGTGGGACGTGCTCGACTTTGCAAAAATGTGCGGCCAATTCGACCCGATCAAGCTCGCCGAGATTGAGAAATTTTTGCATGATCCGGTAGGATGGTCGAAAGCGCATGGCGGCGTTGCCACCGCCGCGGCGGAGTAGCGCCGGAGCGCCGCATGCAGTTTGACAATTCCTTCGAGGTGCCGTTGCCGCCGGCGCAGGCTTGGCCGGTCTTGATGGACATTCAGCGTATCACGCCGTGTATGCCGGGCGCAGAACTCATCGAGATCGTTGATCCCGCCACCTACCGCGGCAAAATTTCCGTGCGGCTTGGTCCGGTGGCGCTTGCGTTTGTGGGAACCGTGAAATTTGAGGAAATCGATGCGGCCAATTACCGCGCGCGCGTGCGGGCGCACGGCTCCGACGACAAGGGGCGCGGAGCGGCGCAGGCTCTCGCCACATTCAGACTCGAGCCCGCCGGCGCAGGCAGCCGGGTGCTGGTGCATACCGATCTCACGCTCACGGGCATGGTGGCCCAGTATGGCCGCGGCGTCGGCATGATCCAGGCCACCGCAGCGGCGCTGATCGCGCAGTTCGCCGGCAATTTGCGGGCCGAAATCGCCCGCGGCGGCGCCGGGTTGGCCGCGGCAGCGCCGCGGGAATCCACGCCGGCTCCCGCCGCCGCAGCTCGGCCGATCGCGGGTTTTTCCTTGATCTGCCGTGCGGTTTGGCTTTGGCTGTTACGGCTGTTCGGAAAGCGCGTCAGCGAATGAACCAGGCAAATAACGACCGCGTTGTTTTGGTCGACAGCCGTGACGTCGAGATTGGAACCGCAGACAAGCTCGACGCCCATCGCCGCGGTCTGAGGCACCGGGCGATATCGGTACTGGTGCGCAACCCCCGGCGCGCGCTGCTTTTGCAGCGGCGGAGTGCGGACAAATATCACTCCAGCGGGCTGTGGGCCAACGCCTGTTGCAGCCACCCGTTTCCCGGCGAAAGCGCCGTCATGGCGGCCGGCCGGCGCATATTTGAGGAAATGGGGCTGCAATGCGCGCTGGAACCCTTGTTCATCACTCGTTATCGGGCCGAGGTTTCCAACGGCCTCATCGAGGACGAAGTGGTGCATGTGTTTGGCGGCACTTACGACGGCGCAATCGTTCCAAATCCCGGCGAGGTCAGCGAATGGAAGTGGATGGCCTGGCCGGATCTGCAACGGGAGATGCAGCTGCGGCCCCAGCAGTTCGCCGTTTGGCTGCACCACTATTTTGCGCGGCACGCCGATGCCATTTCGGCGTGGCTTGCCCGCTGAGGAATGCCGATGACAACCAAGGTTCTGATCTACTCCGAACAGGCGGAAGAATATCTGGCGCAGCTCAAACCCCAGTTTCCGCGGGTGGAATTTTATGCCGCCTTTTCGCGCGAGGCGGCGCAGCCGGTGATTGCGGAGGTGGATGTCATTTTCACCCTGGCGCATGTCATCCCGCGCGATCTGCTGGCGCAGGCGCGGTCGCTGAAGTGGCTGCAATCCATGACCACCGGCACGGACGCGCTGATCGGCGTGCTGCCGTCGCACATTCTGCTCACCTCGTGCCGCGGCGCGCACGGGCCGCAAATGAGCGAGCTTGCATTTCTCTATATGCTTGCGCTCAACCGCAATTTTGCACGTATGCTGCAGGCGCAGGCGGCATGCCGATGGGATCGCTACGCGCAACCGCTGCTTGAAGGGAAAACAGCGGTGATCGTCGGCGTCGGTTATTTGGCCGAGCATCTTGCCGCGCGCTGCAAGCTGTTCGGCATGCGGGTTATTGGTGTGAGCGGGAAGCCGCGGCAGCACCCGGATTTCGACGCCATCCTTCCCCGTACGGCATTGCGCGAGGCGGCCGCGCAGGCGGATTTTCTGATCCTGCTCGTTCCCTACACGGCGGAGACGCACCGGCTTGTTGACGGCGCGGTGCTGGCGGCGATGAAGCAGACCGCGTTCCTCATCAATCTTGCGCGCGGCGGCGTGCTGGACGAGGCAGCGTTCGTCGCCCATATGCGTGCCGGCAAGCTCGCCGGCGCCGCGCTCGATGTTTTCACCAAGCAACCGCTGCCGGCGGACAGTCCGCTGTGGTGCCTGCCGAACGTCATCATCACGCCGAACGTGGGCGGTCACAGCGACCGTTTCGTGGAGCAGACGCTGGCCATTGCCGTTCCCAATTTGCGGGCGTTTCTGGAGGGCCGCCTCGGCGACATGCAAAACGTGGTGCCGCATTGACGCGAATCAACCTTCAATTTCACAGACAATTGATCTTTCTTTACGCGATGAGTGGCCACGGCGCTGCACCCCGAGGTGTTTTATTATGATGACAATCTCGTATCCGCTTTGCTCTACGAGGTTCGCTTGACGACAGCTTATGTCAATCGCATCGCCACCATTGTTCCACCGCATGACGTGCATGAAGCCTACAGCCGCTATGTCTTGTCGTTGTTCGCTGACGACAAACGCACCTCCCAGGTGCTGCGGCGGATGATCGAGCGATCCGGAATCGAGCACCGATATTCTTGTCTTGAGCCGCTGTCGCGGCATAACGAGGGCGAAGCGGTGGATACCGAGTCGCTCTATATCCACGGCCGACCGACCGCAACCGGCGCGCGCATGCGCGCTTTCCAGCGACATGCACCAGATCTTGCCGCGGCAGCGATCGAGAAACTGAATCTCGGGCCAGACCGCGATCGGATCACACATCTGCTGGTAACCTCCTGCACAGGTCTGTCGGCGCCGGGGATCGACATCGACGTGATCGAGCGCTGCCGTCTGCCCTCCACCATCGAACGCACGACCGTCGGCTTTATGGGCTGTTATGCGGCGATCAGCGCGCTCAAGCTCGCCCGCCATATTGTCCGGTCGGAGCCTGAAGCGCAGGTACTGATGCTCAATCTTGAGCTGTGCACGTTGCACTTTCAGGAGACGCGCGATGTTCCGCAGCTGTTGTGCTTCTTGCAGTTCGCTGACGGCTGCGCGGCCTCGCTGGTGAGCGCGGAACCGCACGGCATTGCTCTCAACGGCTTCAAAGCCATGCTGTTACCGGATACGCGCGGACTAATGTCCTGGAACATCGGCGACACTGGCTTCGACATGGTGCTGTCCGGCCAGGTGCCGGCCGTCATCCACGACGCGATGCGCGCAAGCTCGAACGAATTGCTGGCGGGGGCGCCGGGCGGGCCGATCGATCTGTGGGCCGTGCATGCGGGCGGGCGCAGCATCCTTGACGCCGTGGAGCGGGCACTAAAACTTGCGCCCGGCGCGCTGGCCGCGTCGCGCGAGGTGCTGCGGCGCTACGGCAACATGTCATCCGCCACGGTAATGTTCGTCCTGGAGGAGCTGTTGCGCTCGGCGGCGCGGGGTTACGGCTGCGCCATGTCTTTCGGGCCGGGACTCGTGGCGGAGACCATGCTGTTCAGCATTGCGGGCTGAGGCGCAACCCACAAAGCAAAATCATCGTTCAATTTGCGTGATTGTCAGCACAACGGGCAACGAACTCTTGCGCCCGCCGGCGCCCGGCAGCAGCGCCAAAATTTTGGCAACACATTAAGCGCTGACGACGAGGCCGGTGATGATGTCGATGCGGGTGCCGCCGGGCAGCGTGAGGATATTGTTCTTGGTATCGAGATAGGCGCCGTTTGGCAGCTGGATGATGGCGTTGGGGTCGATCACCGGACTGCCGGTGGTGGTATCGATTTGGGTGCCGTCGATCAAGGTGAGGATGTTGTTGACGGTATCCAGCGTTGTGCCGCCGGCGAGATAGATCAACGGCTCGAGCGGTTGCGGCGGCGTGAAATCCGATTCGGCCAGCTTCTGCTCCAGCGCAATCCGTTCCATCAACTGTTTCTGATAGGCGGCGGCGGCGGTTTTGATGGTGAGGCTGGCGCGCGTTTCGGTGTTGCTCTGGATCGCGGACAGCAGTGCCTCGAAGTTGCTCTGCGAATTGCGCAAGAAGCTTTTCAGACTTCCGGGGTTCTTCGAAGCTTGCAACGTTCCGAGCAGGCCGTCCGCTCGCGCGGATTGTTGTATCTGCACTTGCGCCTCGGCCAGCCAGCTCGCCGAGGCCGAGGCGGTCTTGGCGCTATAGGCAAGGGAAATTGCAGAGACTGTGGGCATGTCCGATCCAAGGGATCCAGCCGGACCTGTATAGACAAGGGCCGTTAACAAATGGCGACAGTAAACAAATCTTAAAATGTCTCTTGAACCGGCGTGTTCAGTAAGACTTCGGCAGGCCCAGAACCTTTTCGGCAATGAAATTCAGGATCATCTGCGGGCTCACCGGCGCCAGGCGCGGGATCATGACTTCGCGCAAGTAGCGCTCGACGTGATACGCCTTGGCGTAACCCATGCCGCCATGGGTCAGGATCGCGCGTTCGCAGGCGCGGAACGCGGCCTCGGCGCCGAGATATTTGGCGGCGTTGGCTTCAGCGCCGCAGGGCGCGCCGCGGTCGTAGAGCGAGGCCGCCTTGAACGCCATCAGGTTTGCGGCCTCAAGCTCCATCCAGCTTTCGGCCAGCGGATGCTGGATCGCCTGGTTCATGCCGATCGGCCGGTCGAACACGATGCGCTCGCGGGCATATGTGGTGGCGCGGGCAAGCGCGGCGCGGCCGAGGCCGATGGCTTCGGCGGCGATCAGGATACGCTCGGCGTTCATGCCGTGCAGGATGTAATGGAATCCCTTGCCCTCCTCGCCGATGCGGTCGGCGGCGGGCACCGGCAGGTTGTCGATGAAGAGTTGATTGGAGTCCACGGCGGCGCGGCCCATCTTCGGAATCTCGCGCACCTCGATGCGGCTGCGGTCGAAGTCGGTATAGAACAGGCTCAAGCCTTCGGTGCGCGCTTTTATCTCCTCGAGCGGCGTGGTGCGTGCGAGGATGAGCATCTTGGTCGCCACCTGTGCGGTCGAGATCCAGATCTTCTGCCCGGCAAGCAGGTAGTGGTCGCCCTTGCGCACGGCGCGGGTCTTGATCTTCAGCGTGTCGAGGCCGGCGTCCGGCTCGGTCACCGCAAAACAGGCCTGGTCGCGGCCGGCGGCAAGCGGCGCCAACATGCGCGCCTTCTGTTCCTCGGTGCCGAAGGCGATCACCGGGCTCAGGCCGAAAATGTTCATGTGCAGCGCGGAGGCGCCGGAAAGCCCGGCGCCGGACTGCGCCACCGCCTGCATCATGACCGCGGCTTCGGTCAGGCCGAGGCCCGC
>Ga0101944_10007661_pt1 | contig 10694 bp, 10 predicted proteins | sample DewCreD2012metaG_FD_75245 | JGI IMG/M metagenome (GOLD analysis project Ga0101944, IMG submission 75245) | Hot spring sediment bacterial and archeal communities from British Columbia, Canada, to study Microbial Dark Matter (Phase II) - Dewar... ...
CGTACCTTTCAAGCCAGATACGGGCAGGAGCGCAGGCGATTCAGATCTTCGATTCATGGGCAGGAATCCTGGCACCGGAGGATTATAAGAGATATGCGTTCCCTTATGCAAAGAAGGTTATAGCCGAGACGAGAAAGGAGCAGGTGCCGGTTATCTATTTTGTGAATGACTGTGCGGGCATTCTCAAGGAAGTGAAGAATTGCGGTGCGGATGTCATCAGCGTTGACTGGAGAGTGGACCTGTCCGACGCGATCAAGAAACTCGGCAGGAAGGTGACCATTCAAGGGAACCTGGATCCGTGCGCCCTGTTTTTGCCGGGGGAAAAACTCGTAGAAAGAGTGAAAGAAATCCTGTGGAAAGGTGAAGCGGCGAAAAGCCATATATTCAATCTCGGCCACGGTGTTCTGCCGCAGACACCGGTCGAAAACGTCATAGCCATGGTCGAAGCCGTGCACACCTATGGGACGAGGAAGTAGCACCGGTTCTGACGATGACAGGGGTCATCCTCCTCAATCTTGGCGGTCCTGACTCACTCGAGGCGGTAGAACCCTTCCTCTATAATCTCTTTTCCGACAGACAGATCATACGGCTCGGTCCCCCCTTTCTGCAGAAACCGCTCGCCTGGCTCATTTCGAAGTTGCGTTCGCACAAGACGATGAAGATGTACAGCCAGATCGGCGGGAAATCCCCAATTCTCGATATCACACGCGCCCAGGCCAAAGCTCTTGAAGAAGCCTTGAATGCACGATCGAATTCTGCTCAAGCATTCAAAGTGTTCATCGGGATGCGCTACTGGCGACCATTTACCGAGGAGGTTGTCGAGCAAATAGCAAGAGATGGCATCAAAAAAGTTATCGGCCTGAGTCTCTATCCCCAATACTCCGTCACGACATCCGGTTCGTCCATATCGCAGTTCAGGAGAGCTGCAGCCGGGCTTGCCATGGAAATCATTACCGTTGAATCATGGTATAACCATCCTCTCTACATTGAAGCTCTCGTCGAAGCCATAAAGACAGGGCTTGCATCTTTTCAGTCTTCACGTCAGGATGCCGGACCTTCAGTCTTCAGCCATCAGCCTTCAGCCTTGAACGGTGTCCACGTCCTCTTCAGCGCGCATAGTCTTCCCCAGAAGATCATCGATCAGGGCGATCCCTATGTGGATCAGACGATTGGAACCATCAAGGAGATCGAGAAGCGCCTTCCCATGACATGGCATCTGAGCTATCAGTCAAAGAGCGGTCCGGTGAAATGGCTCGAGCCCTCTACCGAAGATAAGCTCGGAGAGCTTGCGAAGGCCGGCATCAAGAATGTGCTCGTGGTTCCGATCAGTTTCGTCTCGGATCATATCGAAACCCTGTATGAGATAGATATTCTGTACAAAGACCTTGCCAGGAGGCTCGATATCAGTCTCAAGAGAACAGAATCCCTGAATACCCATCCCATGTTCATACAGGCCATGCGGGATATCGTTTTAAGAAGTCTTGAAAATGCACCATAGAATTCGTTTATAGTATTAGCCTGATTTGCATTCCCAACATTATGGTACTAATCACAATGTTTTCCTTTAATACATAAGGATTAGACTGAGAATTCGAGATAATGCCCCTATCATCATTCAAAGGGGGGATACATCCCCCGGACAAAAAAGATCTCTCCGCACAAAAACCCATCACTGAATCAAGGCCTCCTGAGAGGGTGATCATTCCGCTCAGCCAGCATCTCGGGGCGCCGGCAAAGCCGGTCGTCGCAGTCGGCCAGTCGGTGAGGAAGGGAGAGTTGATCGGCGAACCGACAGGCTTTGTATCGGCTCCAGTTCACTCTTCAGTCTCCGGAAAGGTAATCGCCATCGGTGAATTCCTGAATGCAACGGGGAAAATGGTCCCGTCCGTGGTGATCGAGAACGACGGGAATGAGGAGTGGACAAACCTAAAGGATCACCCCGACTATATGAACCTCTCGCCTGAAGAGATGAAAGGGAAGATCCGGGATGCCGGTATTGTCGGCATGGGGGGAGCCGCTTTCCCGACCGTGGTGAAACTCTCTCCGCCAAAGGAGAAACCGATCGATACCGTCATCCTGAATGGTGCCGAATGTGAGCCGTATTTAACAGGCGACTACCGGCTGATGCTCGAAAGACCGTCCGAGGTGGTCGAAGGTCTAAGGATACTCATGAAGGTCCTGCGGGTACAGAAAGGATTCATCGGGATAGAGGACAACAAGCCTGAGGCGGTCGCCTCCATGAAAGGAGCTGTCAGCGATGATCGTTCCATGGAGGTATGCTCCCTCCCGACAAAATATCCGCAGGGTGCGGAGAAGATGCTAATAAAAACGATCACCGGCAGGGAGGTCCCGCCGCGGGCTCTTCCCATGGAAGTCAGAGTGGTCGTTCAGAATATAGGCACGGCATTCGCTGTCTTTGAAGCGGTGCGCTTCGGGAAACCCCTCATCGAGCGGGTTGTAACAGTCACCGGTGAAGGCATTCGCGAGCAAAAAAACGTACTCACGAAAATCGGCACCCTGATTGCCCATCTGATAGGGGACTGCGGAGGACTGCAGAACGAGAATATGAAGGTAATCTCCGGAGGTCCGATGATGGGCTTTGCCCTCTCCTCGCTCGATGTGCCTGTCACAAAGGGAACGTCAGGAATCGTCGTCATGGCGGACGACAACATCGTGCATGCCGACAGTTTTGGCCCGTGCATTCGCTGCGGACGATGTATAGATATATGTCCCATGGGACTGATGCCTTCCATGCTCAGCATCTATGCAGAAAAGGGGCTTTATGAAGGCGCCAAAGAATACGGACTATTCGACTGCTTTGAGTGTGGATGCTGTGCATTTGTTTGTCCATCGAAAAGGCCGATCGTGCAGCTCGTGAGACTCGCAAAGTCGCAGGTAAAGCCATGAAATCGAAAATGAGGGTTCAAGGATTCAAGGATTCGAGTGAATCTATTCAACACTCGGCCTCTCGAATCCTCGAACCCTAATGGAGTTATGGAAATAATAAAAAAACCACTTGTCGTCTCGGTCAGTCCGCATATAAGAAGTGAGGAGACCACTGCGCGGATCATGTGGAGCGTATCCGCCTCGCTGCTCCCGGCAACGGTTATGGGGGCATATTTCTTCGGTCCGCGGGCGGTTGGAACGGTTGCTCTCTGCATCATCGCTTCAGTGCTCTCCGAGCATCTGTATCAGAAGGCCTTGAAACGAGCATCGACGGTTCAAGACGGCAGCGCCTTTCTCACCGGACTTCTGCTCGGGCTGAATCTACCCCCAGCGGTGCCGGTATATATTCCCGTCATCGGATCGGTTGTCGCGATAGTCGTTACCAAACAGCTCTTTGGCGGACTCGGCTATAACATCTTTAATCCGGCTCTTATCGGCAGGGCCTTCCTGGTTATGTCGTTTCCGAAACTGATGACTCTTTGGAAGGAACCGGCCGCTCGATTCTTTCTCCTCGACGCACAGACCACAGCAACGCCACTCGGAATTCTCAAGGAAGAGGGGGCAGCTCGGCTGATGGAAGTATTCGGGGATAAGATGAGCATGTACTGGCATCTATTCATCGGTAACAGAGGGGGATCAATAGGCGAAACATCGGGATTAGCCCTCATGATGGGGGCCGCATTTCTCTTTTACCGGAGATATATCACGTGGCACATACCGCTACCCTTTCTCGGGACAGCCGCATTGATAGCATGGATATTCGGAGGGAACGGTCGCTTATTTTCGGGAGATCCGCTGCTCCACCTGCTCAGCGGCGGTATGATACTCGGAGCATGTTTCATGGCGACGGATTACGTGACAAGTCCATCGGTAAGGAACGGCCAGATTGTTTTTGGGATCGGATGTGGCTTCCTCACGATGCTTATCCGCCTTAAGGGAGGATATCCTGAAGGGGTCATGTTCGCCATCCTGATCATGAATGCGTTCGCACCCCTCATCGACAGGGGATTCCAATCCAGAGTATTCGGATCCGGGAAAAAATGAGTGGGGGGTCACCAGATGACTCGCAAAGATATTCTGAAAATAACGTTTAACCTTGTTGCCATTTATCTGGCGGGAGGCCTCATTCTCGCCGTCGTGTATGCGAAGACCTCCCCCATTATGTACCGAAATGCCGTCCTGCAAAAACAGAAGGCGTTGAGACTCCTGATGCCTGATGCAGAGAGAATCGATAAGCTTGGAGAGTGGACGATCCATGACAAGCGAGCCGAGTATTATATTGCAAAAAAGGGCGCGTCTGTCATAGGGTATATCATTCAGTCGTTCGGCAAGGGTTATTCCAGTTATATTGATGTTCTGATTGCGGTCAACCCGGATTTCACCGTTCGGCAGATCAACATCATCGGCCATGCAGAGACCCCCGGCCTCGGAGACGAGATTGAAAAGGAGAGTTTCAAGAATCAGTTTGCCGGAAAGGCTCCCGACAGCCTGATGGTCATGAAGGTGGAAACGTCCGAGAATATCCAGGCAATCTCCGGAGCAACGATATCGAGCAGGGCTGTTGCAGAGGACGCGGTGAAATCAGGGGTTGATTTCCTCATGAAGACCATGAAAGGAGAAGGCGCGGGATAATGGCTCAGGCACTCAGGCATCAGTACCTTGGCCTCATCAGGGATGGCATTTTCAAGGAAAACGCCATCTTCAAGCTCGCTCTCAGCCTTTGCCCATCGATTGCGGTCACGAACAATCTCAGGAATGGCGTCCTCATGGGAATTGCCGTCCTATTTGTTCAGGTCATGGTCAATATCACAATTTCTCTCATGAGAAAAATCATCCATCCGAGGATCCGCCTCCCGATCTTCATGCTCGTCATCTCGGGATGGGTCACGGTAACCGATATGACCATGGCAGCCTTTGCCCAGGATGCGTACAAACAGATGGGTCTTTACATACAGCTCATCGTTGCCTTTGCATCAATCCTTGCACGGGCGGAAATGTTTGCGAGCAAGAATAAGCTCGTCCCCTCCCTGTTTGACGGGGTCGGCATGGGCGTTGGGTTTCTCTTTGCGCTCACGGTCATCAGTTTCTTCAGGGAACTTCTCGGCAAAGGTTCTTTGTGGGGCGTACCGGTCATCGACGCGAAGCCACTGCTCATTATGGTCCTCCCGGCGGGTGGTTTTTTTGCCGTCGGGATACTGATGGGATTTTTTAATTGGATAAGTATGAGAAATGCAAGAAAGGGTTATTAGAACGGGAAGGGTATAGTGTTTGAGCGGATTTTTTTGCAGATAGTCGATTCATTCATAGACAATAAAGAGGCAAAAGCCTCGGGGTCTCCCGATATAAATCGGGAGACGAGAATGAGCGAAAATACTATACCCTGTCTCGCAGGAATGGAGTATGTATAATTATGGAATTCTCGAAACTCTTTGAACTGGTTGTATCGGCATCGCTGATCAACAACTTTGTCTTTACCCGCTTCCTGGGGCTCTGCATATTCTTCGGCGTTTCCCGGAGGATGGAGACGGCCATCGGCATGAGCGTAACCTTCACGGCAGTCATGATGATCAGCGCTGCCTTAAGCTGGATCATATTCCGGCACGTCATGATCCCCCTCGAGATCACGTTCCTCAAAATCATCATCTTCATCGGAATCGTTGCCGGTTTTGTGCAGGCGTCCGACACAATCATGAGGAAGATTTCACCGGGACTTTATCACAAGCTCGGTATCTATCTCGCCCTCATCTCGACGAACTGTATCATCCTTGCCGTACCCCTGATCAACGCGGGTGAACGGTACAGCTTTCTTGAGAGCATCGCTTTTGCCCTCGGCTCAGGCCTCGGATTTGCCCTGGCACTGATTATCATGGCGAGCATCCGCGAGAGGCTCGAGCTTGCCGATGTGCCTGCTCCCTTCAGGGGAACCCCGATCGCCTTCATTGTCACCGGCCTGATCGCCCTCGCATTTTCGGGCTTTGCCGGGCTGATCAAGATTTGACGGGATGCACGAAAATGCTGACTGAAATTCTTCACCTTCTGCAACTTCCGGACATGTTTCCGTTCATTGTGCCGTGTGCGGGAGTCGGCGGCGGCATCGAGGCACGAGAGCATGTCGAATTGCTGCCTTTGATGAAAGATACGCTGGTTTTCCTTGCCGCCATCGGAACCCTCTTCGGACTTGGTCTCGCTCTGGCTGCCAAGAAATTCTCGGTGACGATCGACCCGAAGGTGGAACAGGTAAAAGAATTCCTGGCACACGCGCACTGCGGAGCATGCGGGTATGCCGGATGCGAGCAGTATGCCGAAGCCGTGGTCAGGAACCCCGAGGTTCCTCCGAATCTCTGCGTTCCTGCAGGAACCCGAGGCGCAGAGGCAATTGCCCTCCTCACCGGGAAGAAGGCCGCAGTTCGGGAACGATTCTTCGCTCGGGTCATGTGCCAGGGCGGCTGGAGCATGTCCGAAAAGAGATGTTCCTATGAGGGTGTTCAGGATTGCCGAGCCGTCATTCTCACCGGTGGAGACAAAGCCTGCAGGTATGGATGTCTCGGGTACGGGACCTGCGCGCGTGTTTGCCCGTTTGGTGCAATTGCAATGACGGAAGATCACCTCCCCTTCGTCGATCCCGACAAATGCACGGGCTGCAGAAAATGTGAGGCGGCATGTCCGACTAGGGTTATCGAAGTTCTTCCCGAATCGCAACAGGTTCTGGTCTCCTGTCACTCAAAAGACAAAGGAAGCGAGACGAGAAAGTATTGCCGGGTCGGATGTATCGCGTGCGGGATCTGCGCGAAGGTATGTCCTTTTGATGCACCGGTGATCCAACAAAATCTCTCCAGAATCGATCAGAAGAAGTGTACCGTCTGCGGTCTCTGCGTTCGGAAATGCCCTACCGGTGCGATACGGGATCTCTTGCTGCCGCGTCCGAAAGCGTTCATTCTCCCCCATTGCACCGGTTGCCAGATCTGTGGTAATGTATGTCCCGTCGATGCCCCCTCGGGAGAAAAAAACAGTCTTCATACGATTGATCAATCACGGTGCATCGGATGCGGTATCTGTGCGGTTCTCTGTCCAGTGCACGCTATTGATGGGACATTCAATGCGCCACAGGTATTCGCTTCGGGTGAGGCGAGAGAGAAAGCAGCTTAGATCTTTGCGACCTCGTTGAGGGCGCTCAATACCATAAATAAGGAGGGGCAGTCTATGAAGCAGCTGAAGGTTTTGTTGGCTCTCGTCATTGTTGTGCTGTTTGCTGGCTTCGCCATCGCCGGAAGTGTCGGAGATGAATCCCTGCAGAAGCTGATGGACGGCAATAAGCGCTATGTGGATGGGAAGTTCGCGACGAAGGATGTGGGCGATTCCAGGAGGAAAGACTTGGGGAAAGGTCAGAAACCTTTTGCGATTGTCGTCACCTGCTCGGACTCAAGAGTTCCGCCAGAAATTCTTTTCGATCAAGGTCTCGGTGACATCTTCGTCATCAGGGTGGCCGGAAATGTCGTTGAGCCCATAGAAATCGGCAGCATCGAGTACGGAGCTGAACACCTAAATTCACCTCTGATCGTCATCCTCGGTCACACTAAATGTGGCGCTGTAAAAGCCACGCTTGAAGCGAAGGGTGAGCCAGAAGGCAATATCGGTGCAATCGTGAAAAAGATCCTGCCTGCTGTTGAAGCTGCCAAGAAAAAAGGCGGCTCCCAAGATGAAATGCTCGAGACAGCCATTCACGAAAATATGAAGAATGTCTACAATGACCTCATGACAAAGAGCACAATAATCCCCCATTTGGTACAAGAGGGCAAATTAAAGATTGTTGCCGGCGAATACAACATTGAAACCGGTAAAGTCGCCCTTATCGATCTGCCCAAAATAGCTGGAGGACATAAAGCTCACTGATTTTCTCCCTTCGTTCCTGAAAGGGCCTATGCATATGCATAGGCCCTTTTTTTATGGCATGACGCATTACAACGGCTGAGTTGATGTAACGCATAGCACTCTGATATCATGAAAGGGCAATACCTGTCATGGACGAAATTATACTGCAATTCCTTCAAACGAATCCGATACTTGCCAGGTGTCATCTCACCGAGCAGGACATCCAAGAACTGGCCGTCCTTGTCAGGAAACAGTGCATCGCAACACACGTCCAGCAGGTTGTGCGAATGGTCGAGGAAGTCATCAGTATCGACCCCAATCTGGAGTGGAGGGAGATTCTCGAGGCTGCCGCGAAGAAGATCGTTCAGTTTCTCAATGCGGATGGCGCATCAATCCGGATATTTGATCCCGAGACGGACAAACTCCTTGCCTTCGGTTCATTCCAGTACTATTTAGAGACCGGTAGGGAAAAGAGAATTCCGGTCGATAAATCGGTGGCCGGCAAGGTGATAAAGAGCGGGAAGAGTTATCTGGTCCCGAATATTCTCCATGAACCCGACTACATGAACAAGGATGTCGTCAAAGATCTGGGATTCAACTCTCTGATGGCGGTTCCGCTCAGCATCCCGGGGTTCATCGAGACAGAGCACAGCATACAGGGGAGCATACAGATATACTATAAATCCGTCGACAGGGAATTCGATCCCCTCGAAGTTGCCAATGCTGAGCTCCTTGCCAGAAGGATCAGTTACGTGCTTGCAAAGAAGCGTATTCTCGACCTCCAGAAACTCAATCTCCAGAAAGAGAAGATCGTCGAGAAGATATTCGTGAAGCTCAGTCATCGTGAGGGCATCAAGATGAAGGACGTATTCAGCATGATGATTCCCGAACTCGTCAATATCATCCAAGTACAGAGCTGTACGCTCTTCTCTGTATCTTCCGACCGGCAGTATGTTCAGATTGAGCTTGAGTATCCCGCAGGGCAGGACATGCATCAGATCTGCTGTGTTTACGCAGTTCACGACTACCCCTATTTCCATGTATTGCTCAACGATACCGAAAAACGGGGTGATTACGATTACGAGCGGATAACGCGATCTTATCTCCTCATCAAAGACCCCTTTAAGAGTAGGTTGTCGAACGACCACCTGAAGCGATACGCCGCCCGTCAGAATGTGAACTCTGTCCTGCTGATCCCGCTCAAGGCCAATGGAGAGATCAACTTTTTCCTGCTCTTCTACGCCAAAGACCGCCGGCAGGAGTTTGCGGAACACGAGATCGATCTCCTCAGTTTTTTTGGCAAAGAGATCATGAAGGCACTCCGGATCGAGAAACTGGATGACGTCCTTCACGACTTCAAGAATCCTGCAATCGCAATTGCGGGCTTCGCCAAAAGAACAAAAAAACTGCTCGAAAAAGAAGACCTTGCTGCTGCGCGGGAGAAACTTTCGGACTATCTCGATATCATCATTCAGGAAAGCGTCAGGATGCAGGAACTGGCCATCTATCCGAACATTGAGGGACGGGAACGGGAAGTGGACCTTTCGGATGTCCTGAGGAGGCGCTTCAGGATTAATGAGGAATCCATCCGAGAGCAGAAGAGGCTGAACATCAAGCTGCGTGAGGAGCAATACGAGTCCGGCCTCCGGATCTACTGTTCCCCGTTCGGGCTTGAGCGGGTGCTCGACAACCTCCTTGATAATGCAACGAAGGCCATTCCTGATGAGGGGGGAGAACTCTCGGTGAAGAGCTATCGGAGCGGGGACATGGCTGTTTTGGAGATTCGCAATACGGGGAAAATCCCCGCAGAGAAGATAGAACAGATCAGAAAAGGAGAGGTGAAAGGCCGGGGTCTCAACATCATATATCGGTTCATAGAGGCTAACCGCGGGAAACTCGAAGTCTTCACCATCGATGATTCGACGACCTTCCGTGTCATGCTACCCCTCCATAAAGGATAACGTCCGTTGCTCCCGCCACACCGCATGCATACCGTCATCGGGGAGAAAATCGTATATGAGGGGAAGTTTTTGAAATTCATGGCGGCGACATATCGCAACGCATCCGGCAGACTGAGGGAATGGGAATTTATCGAGCGCATCAATTGTCAAGGGATTGTTGCGATTGTCCCGTTCACGAATGCAAAAGAAGTCCTTCTCATCCGGCAGTTCAGACCACCGGTGAAAAGGTATGTGATAGAGTTCCCTGCGGGCCTCAACGATAAGGGCGAGACGCTCGAGGATGCTGCCCGTCGGGAACTCCTCGAGGAGACGGGTTACCATGCAAGGGATCTGGTCTTGCTCACGGAAGGTCCCCTGTCATCGGGAGCCTCGGGAGAAATCCTTTCCGTCTACCTTGCGCAGGATCTGGAGTTCAGGGGTACCGCTGAAAAGGACGATGCTGAGGATATCGAAGTGATACAAATACCAATCGATGAACTGCCCGATCAGCTGTCCCGTTTCAGGGCACAGGGTAATTATGTAGACCTCAAGATTCTCGGTCTTTTCGAACTCGCAAAGGAAAAAATGCGCCTATAGGATGTTCTTGGCACGTACCTTCAGGAATTTCCGCTTCCCCACTTTAAAAAGATACTCTCCCGAAGCAAGCTTCGCATCGGGGTCTTGAACTTTCTTCTCATTGACCGAAACACCGCCCTGCGCGATGAGACGAATCCCTTCACCGGTGCTCACCGCCAGACCGGTCAGCTTCATGATCTTCGGTATCCACATTTCGTCTTCTTCCCACATAAGATCGACTGTAGGTATGTCATCAGGGAGCCCTCTCTGCCCGAATGTGTGCTCAAACTCTTCCTTGACCCGCAGGGCTTCCTCTCGGCTCCAATAGCGTTCTACAATCTCCAGGGCAAGATTCTCTTTCGC
>Ga0101944_10007662_pt1 | contig 10694 bp, 7 predicted proteins | sample DewCreD2012metaG_FD_75245 | JGI IMG/M metagenome (GOLD analysis project Ga0101944, IMG submission 75245) | Hot spring sediment bacterial and archeal communities from British Columbia, Canada, to study Microbial Dark Matter (Phase II) - Dewar... ...
TCGAGATCAACGCCGCTGCCGACCATCTCTTCCACAGCTTCCTTTCTCGCTTCTGGAACAAGCGTGACGACATCTACGGTCCGCAGAACATGGAGAACCGGACCCGGTTCATCGTCCAGGTCATCAAGGAGATCAAGAAGCGTTGCGGCCAGGACTTTCCGGTGCAGATTCTCATGAACGCCTTTGAGATCGGCGCCGGCGACGAAGGCCTCACCATCGAAGAGGGCAAAGAGATCGCGCGCATCTACGAGGCGGCCGGGGCTGACTCCCTGCACGTGCGCTACCACTGGTCGGGTATGCATCAGGGTTCTTATCTCCCTGACAACCTGTTCTACCCGGAGCCGCACATCCCCTTGAGCGAGTTCCCCAAGGAGATGGACTGGTCGCACTATGGGGCCTTGTGCAACGTGCCGCTGGCGGCGGGCATCAAGTCGGTGGTCAACATCCCGGTGATGACCGTCTGCGGCTTCGACGCCGACTCCGCCGAGAAGACGCTGGCCGAGGGCAAAGCCGACCTCATCGGCTTCAACCGCCGCATCTTCGCAGACCACAACTACGCCAAGAAGGTGCGCGAGGGCCGGCAGCTCGAGATCCAGCCTTGCACCAAGTGCGGCCACTGCAGCAGCACCTACAACGAGCCACGCCACTGCCGCATCAACGCCTGCTTCGGCACCGACTCCTATGACGTCGCGCCCCTGGGCACCAAGAAGAAGGTGCTGGTCATCGGCGGCGGGCCGGCCGGTATGCAAGCGGCGCGGGTGGCAGCCTGGCGGGGCCATGACGTGACCCTGTGGGAGAAGGGCCAGTATCTGGGCGGTTCGATGGCTCTGGCCGCCATGGTCAAAGGCTTCAAGACCGAGGATGTGCGGGAGGTCATCTGGTTCCTGCGCCGCGAGGTCAAGAAGTACGGGGTCAAAGTGGAGCTGGGCAAGGAGATCGACGCCGCAGCGGTGGAGTCCTTCAAGCCCGATGTGGTCATCGTGGCCACCGGCGGCAAGCCCACCCTGCCCGACGTGCCCGGTGTGTACGGCAAGAACGTGGTTCGCAGCAGCGACCTCTACGGGACACTTCGCTTCTTCTTGCGCCTGTTCGGGCCCAAGACCCTGAGCGACCTGACCAAACTGTGGATGCCGGTGGGCAAGAGCGCGGTCATCATCGGCGGAGCCATCCAGGGCTGCCAGCTCGGTGAGTTCTTGGTCAAGCGAGGCCGCAAGGTGACCATCGTGGAGACCGGCGAAGAGCTGGGCAAGATGCTCTATCCCGAGCGCAAGATCCGGCTGTTCTACTGGTTCTTCGTGTTCATCGGCGATATTGAGGTGGGGTCGATCCTCATGATCGCGGGCAAGATGATCCTGTGGGACAACATCATTGCGGCGGACATGCCGGGCGCTGCGAGGAACGTGGCGTACGAGGCGCACCTGGCGGGGTACCTGTTCGGGTTTGTGGCGGCGTTTCTGCTGCTGGTGATCCATGCGCTGCCGCGCGATCCGTTCGACATCTTGGCACTGGCGAGCCGATGGCGCCGCAGGCGGCAGTTTGTGGGCATATTCTCGGAGCCGGAGTTCCGGCGGCCCATCGCGGAGCCGGCCCGGAGCGTGCGAGAGGCGTGGAATATGCCGACGGCCCGGCCGGCTGAGGCCCTGAACGAGGTGGACCGGCTACGGGAGCAGATTGCACGGGCGGTGGACCGGTACGACCTGCCGGAGGCGGCGCGGCTGTACCGGCAGCTCATGCAGAAGGATTCGAACCAGGTGCTGTCGCGGTCGGACCAGCTGGACGTGGCGAACCAGTTGACGCAGGAAGGCGATTTTGCCCTGGCGGTGCAGGCGTACGAGAGGTTCCTGGAGCGGTACCGCGGCGGAACGACGGGGCAGCACGTGCGGTTCCTGCTGGGGGTCATCTACGCGCGGCACTTGCAGGAGTATGGCAAGGCGGTGCAGTACCTGGAGGGGAGCTGTTCGCAGTTAGCAGACGCGGCCCGGCGGGAGCAGTGCGAGTACTGGCTGCAGGTGGCGCGGTCGCACGTGGCTACGGAGAAGCCGGCGGAGGGGTAGGGAGGGAACGGCTGACAAGGTGGCAACGTGACCGGGTGACAAGGTCCACTTGACTGTGGCGGCAATACGGGTAACCTTATGAGTCTGTGGTTGGGACGGGCGGGTAGCACCACTGTCCTAAGCACCCCTAGCTCAATTGGATAGAGCATTGGACTACGGATCCAAAGGTTGGGGGTTCGACTCCCTCGGGGTGCGGTGTGCAAAAGCGGGCCGAAAGGCCCGTTTTTTCATGCGCGCAAGCGGCAATCCGGTTTCGGGTGTCGGGAACCGGCGGGTGACGTGAACGGGGCAGGAGGTTGGCGTGTTGGCGGATGCTTGGGGATCGTTCGTTCCGGCGGCCCTTTCGGGGGTGTGCATTGGTCTGATCGGCGTGGCGTACCGGCTCGGCCAGCCTCGGGGCCTGTCGCCGCTGGATGTGCTGGGGGCATGTTGCGTGCTGGGCGCCGCGGCGTATGGCGTGGCTTTCTGGTCGAATGGAGGGCATCTGGCCGACGTGCCGCTGAGCCTGTGGGCGTGGGCGATTGCGGCGGGGCTGGGGCAGTATGTGTCGGTGAAGTTGTTCGGGGCGGCGCTGCGGATCGGGCCGCTGGCGCCGGCGTGGTGCGTGGTGTCGCTGAACTTCGTGCCGACGATGATCTACGCGGCGGTGTTCCTTTCCGAGAAGCTCGTGCCGGTGCAGTACGCGGCGGTGGTTGCCAGCGTGCTGTGCGTGGTGGTGGCGTCGATTCGGCCGGGGACGGTGCAGGGCAAGCCGGCGCAAGAGGCGCGGACATGCGGCAACGCGGGGATGCCGAGAAAGAGAGTTGGGGGCGAGGGGACGGGTGACGCGGAGCAGGGGACGGCAGGCGGCGGCACGGAGGTTGCCTGTGGCACCCTGGCAGAGGCAGTGGACGAAGGGCAGTCCCGCAGCGGAGGTCGGTTGGGGCGGCAGGTGGTGTACATGGGGATCCTGGGGACGATCTTCGTCGTGGGCAGCTTGCTGTCGATCGCGATACGCGGGGTTGGTGCGCACAGGCCGATTCTTGGAGAGACGGCGTACTGGCAGCAGAGTCATTTCCTTCTTCTAATGTGTTACGTGGTGCTGCTGGTTTGTGCGTTTGTAGACATGTGGGTGGGCGGCCGACTGGCGGCGCGGCCGGGAATGCTGGCGGGGCTGGGAACGCTGGCGGGGATTGGGTCGGTGGGCGGGCTGGCGCTGCTGACGTGCTGCAGCACGTCGGGCATGTCGTTCGCAATCGCGGGGATTGCGCAGATCCTGTTCGTGGCGGTGATCAGCGTGGTCGCGTTCGGGGAGAAGCCGACCGCCAATTGGTATGGCACGATCGGGCTGGGGGTGCTGGCGGTAACGCTGGCGAATTGGGGGTAGATGGTGCCTGGGTAGGAGCGTTGCGGGTAGCGGGGTGCTCTGGCGCGGAAGCGGTCAGATGGATCGTACGCCCCAGTCCCACAGGCGTTGCTGGATCTTCCTGGCTGCTTCCGCGGTGCTGTCGAAGGTGAACTCGAGCAGGTAAGGGCCGTGGAGGTTGAGGCCGACTGTCTGGGCTGTGGTGATGCGGCAGCAGTATTGGCCGGCGGGCTCCTCATCGCGGAGGTTCTGGGGGACGATCTGGATGCAGTGGCCGGGGGACCATGCGGTGAGTTGGACCCAGCCCCAGCCGGAGCGCTTCGCGCAGCCATTGGGGGTGAGGCGCAGCTGCATCGGGGCGAGCGTGTCGCCTCGGCGGCTTTTGCGCCAGAGGACGACTGCTCCGATGGCGAGTGCCGACAGCAGGAGTGTTGAGAGCAGAAAGAGCAGGCCCTGGGTTGCGATCACGCTGATGAGGAAGGCGACGGCTATCACCGCTACCATGGGGTTGATGTCGCGCGGCAATCCTGCGGGTGAGAACGTGACTAGCGAACCGAGTCCCCGGCTGGCCCGGCCGAAGAGGACGATCAGGTCGGGATCGTAGGCGAAGCCGCACTCGGGGCAGAGGCCGCGGTCGGGCAGGCCGGTGAGGGAGTAGCCGCAGTCGGGGCAATGGGTGAGGCACAGCGGATTGTTTGTCGGGGGCGGGCAGTCCCGCTGGACAGTGCTCATGGCCTGATTTCCACGGCGGCGTAGCGGTCGGAGAGCCAGCCTCCTTGCAGGAGGAGCTTGTACGGACGGCCCGCCGGCACTTCAAAGGTTACCTGCTGGACGTGCAGGGCGGCGGGGCCGACGGGTTGGCTGGCGACGGCTATGCGGCCGGCGGGACCGGACCAGGGTTCATAGCGCGTGTTGTCGGGGCCGAGCAGCCGGGCGGGCGGCAGCAGGGCGGTCTCGTGGCCTGTATTGCGGGCGGCCAGGAAGACAGTGAGGAAGCGGTGGTTGGGTGAGGGCAACAGTGTTCTGCCTTGGCCATTGGGCAGGACGTCGCGCCACTGGTAAGACGTCACGCGGTATTCCCAGCCGGCCAGCCCGAAGGCCTGGTTGACGCGGTAGGTACGCAGCCCGGCGGCGAGGGCCTCGGCCAGGCCGGGCTCCGAGGGGCTATTGGCGCTCGGCGGGGGTTCCGGCGCGCCTGGTCCAGTCGGACCTGGCTCGACGGCCGGTCGCGTGGTCGCCGCAATTCCCGCAGGAGCCTGTGGCTGCGGCGCGGGCTGCTTCTGCAACTGGCGGAGGTGCGGCCAGACGACGCTGGCGGTTACGCCCAGCAGGATCAGGATGCCGGCCCATGTGGTCAAGCGCTGCAGGCGAACCAGGACCGTCAGCCAACGCGGGTCGCCGTGCCCCCGCTGCTCGAGGCGGCGCTGTTGGACGGCTCGCTGGAGGTCCGTGAGATTGTCAGGCATGAAGGGAGTGTAACTGGCGGGGCAAAGGTGGACAAGCGGGGGCGCGGGGCGGGCTGAATCACTGCCGGGGCAGCTGTGCCGCAAACATCCACGGTAACGCCGCCCGCCGCTCGCCACTGTTAGGCTGACGGCTTCATGCCCCAGGCGGCGCGGATTTCGCGGGCGATGCTGTCGAGGTCGAGGAACAGGGTGGCGTAGTTGACACCCACGCGGCGGAGGTCGACCAGCAGATCGGCCTTGGCGGGCTGGGGGATCACGAACTTCCGGGCCGTGGCGATCGAGAAGGCAGGCTCCTTCGGCCGTCTGCCGTCGGTGACGGGCGGGGGCATGTGCAGGGTGAAGCATGAGCCTTGCTGCAGCATCCGACCGGTTCGAAGGTCGGGCATGATCGGCAGGATGAACGGGTGTTCGACCCAGTTCTCACCGGTGAAAAGGCTTTCGACCGCTTGGGCGACGAGGGGGTCGCGGATGTCCACGACGTCGGGCGGATAGATTCGTTCGCGGCCGGGCGGGTTCTTCGGGATCAGGTCCCTTGGGTGCAGGATGTAGAAGGCGCCGTCCTCATTGGGCGCTCCGGCCGCAGTGAAGAAAAGGGCTGCCAGGGGGTTGGTGGTCCAGTCCAGCAGTCGGGTCGGCATGCCATGGTGCTGGGCCAGGAAATACGTGTCGACGGCTGAGGCGCCCGTCGGCAGCAGTGAAGCGGCCCGGCGCCGGAACTCGCGGTTGACGGCCATCTCCAGGCCGAGCTGGCCGAGGTGCGCCGGCCACTCGGGTTTGACTCCTTCGGCCAGGTCGATGAACCACGTGCGCAGGACGGTCGGCTGGAGTTCCCAATCAGGAGAGGGGTGGCCACGGTACCAGATCAGGGGGATGCCTTTGCTCCGGTCTCCGAACTGGCGTTCCTCGGCGCGAACGATCTCCATGAGATCACCGATGGTCTGCAGGGTCTGTTCCGTCATGGTGGGGGCTCCTGTTGCCGAGGGCCAAGCTTAGCAGGCCGGCACGGGTTTGCAACAGCAGATCCCGGGCGGGCGCAGCAGGGCATGGGCCAGCCGCGGCAACGACACCCCAGGCATCGCATGCGCGTCGGGGTGTCCATGGCCACTGTGGCGAACCCGGCTATAGATGGGGCTCTATCAGGCGGCGCGGCCCGGCCGATCCAGCTGAGCCTGAAAGCCCTTTGCCGGCTGCAGGGGCGGTTCCGGGAACAGGTCCGGGAACGTGCGGATGGTCGCTTCCTTGGCTGGCTTGGTATTGGGCTTGCCCGTCAGGCGAACGATCCAGCGGAGGGCATGCACGGCCAGCAGCACGGTGACAAGGCTGCCGAGGGACATAAGGATCGAAGTGGCGGCCAGCAGGCGGTACGTTCCGTTCTGCCCGGGGACTTGGAGATGAAATTTCTGTGCGGCGGCCACTACAGCCTGGCTGATCGCCCACGCCTCGAACCAGGTTGTCGCGATGATGGCGACGGTCAGGCCGAGGAAGAAGGCGATTGCGCGCCAGCGGCGGAGACTGCTGCGCCCGCGGCACAGCAGGTAGAGTTCACGGCACGGCATCCAGAAGACCAGCAACAGGTAGAAAAGGCCACCAATGCCGGTTCCCGGCAAACCCGCGGTCATGACTAATGTCCTTTCTCGTAAACAGTCAGCGGCTTGCGCATGACGATCTCGGACCAGAATGCCTTGAGCATGAACAGGCCGTTGACGATCCGCAGAACGAAGAAGCTCGGCAGACTCGCCAGTGCGCGCACCGTTTCCTTCCTTTGTATGCCTTTGACCAGCACGGGCACAACCACAGCTGGTGCGTCAATGAGGTAACCCAGCAGGAAAAGAGGACTGATGAGGATGGCAAGAATGGGTAGCAGGAACAGGTAGCAGAACGAGGCGATGGTGGCGTCCCAGAGGGCCACACCGATAGTCGCCCGGAGGAACGGCACTTCCAGGATCCCGCGCCAGTGGACCCGCACGTTCTGCACGAAGCCGTGCGACCATCGCTTGAGCTGTTTGCTCATGAATTTGTAGTCGTGCGGCTCGATCGGGTAGCACACCGCTTCGGGGATGAACCGCACCTTGTACCCGGCCTGGTAGAAACTCCAGGTCAGGTCCATGTCTTCGGCCATGGTGCGCATCGACCAGCCGCCGTTGGCCTTGAGCTGTTCGGTGCGGTAGGCCGAGAAGCAGCCTGAGGAGATCAGAGGCTTCTCGTAGTACTCCTGGATCGGCTTGAAGAAGGTGAAGGCGAACATGTACTCGACGTACCGGCCCCGTTCCCAAAGCGTCTTGACATGGCGGGGCAGGACGAAGCCGCAAACGGCGGCGATCTTCTCGTCGGCCCTGAGTGCTTTCAAGAGCAACTCAATCGCGTCGGGCGCCAAAGTGGTGTCGGCGTCGATGGCCATCGTGAAGGGGGTGTTTACGTACTGAAGGGCGAAGTTCTGCGCGCCGGCCTTGGAGCCGGTGTTTTTCGGAGGCCGCAGGACGGTAACGCCTAGGCTGCGGGCGATGTCGCCGGTGTTGTCGCTGGAGAAGTCGTCGATGACGATGATCTCGTCCGGGGGGACCGTCTGGTTCTGGATGCTGCGCACAGTGTCGGCGATGGACTCGGCCTCGTTGTACGCGGGCACCAGAACAGTCAGGCCGCTGCCCGGTTTCAGCGATCGGGAACCGTCAGGCTCCGTCTCCTGTACGACGCTCATCCAAATCACTCCGCGGATCTGTCCCCCCATGTGCAGACAGACCCCTGTGTTCGCGTGCAAGTTACTAAAGCGGACCTTGCTGGGGGTATAAAAAGCAAAATTATCAATGCTGATAACAGCCAAGTCAAGAGAATTCGCGTGTCGCAGGCGCGTACCTGATCCCTCAGTCGCGAGTCTCCGCGCCAAGCGACCGGCCTGCCAGGCGGTTCTGGCCGATAATGTGCCAGTTGACAGTACCATGACGCGTGTTTTCGCGCAGCGGCCTGTCCTGGAAAGAACAATTCCTTCTGGTGTCGGCAAAAACACCAGGATTGTGTAAGACGCCGCCCCCGGATGCCGGAACGCCTTCGCCGCCTGGCAAGTAAGCCCCCCGGCTGACTAATTGATTCTATGCCCCAGACACGCTGGTTTGTGAATTTTCCTCCGTTGTCGGCGAAAGGGTATTTCTGATAGCATGAGTGGCAAAGCGGGGTGTGCAGATGGCGCCCGGCGGGCCCCGGCCCTCGGTGGCAGGTGGTGCCGGAGTGTCGGGAACATGCCAAACAGGTCGGTCGCGCGCATAATGGCGGCGCGTGACAGGAGAAGTTCGATGAAGATGAGTCCAGCGACGATGACTGCGGTACGCTTGCACGGGCCAAGGGATCTGCGTCTCGAGCAGATCCCGCATCCCGGTCAGCCAGGCCCCGGCGAGGCGCTGATTCGAGTCAAGGCCGTCGGGGTGTGCGGCAGCGACCTGCACACCTACCAGGACGGGCGGATCGGCGACACGGTGCCGGACCGGCCGGTCATTCTCGGGCACGAGTTCGGCGGGGTGGTGGAGGCCGTTGGGGCGGACAGCCGCGACGGCTGGTACAGGCCGCTGCTGCCAGGGACGCGAGTGGCGGTGGATCCGGCGCAGCCGTGCGGGCATTGTGACCTGTGCGAGCAGGGGCACCCGAACCTGTGCCGGAACCTTCGTTTCTGCGGGCTGTTTCCCGATGACGGGGCACTGCGGCAGTGGATCAAGGTGCCGGCGCGGACGTGTTTTCCGATCCCGGATGCCCTGGGATTCGATGATGCCGCCATGCTCGAGATGTTCGGCGTCGCGGTGCACGCGACGGACCTCGCGAAGATCCGCGTGGCGGACAGCGTGGCGATTCTCGGGGCCGGGCCGATCGGCTTGAGCATCCTGCAAATGGTCAAGCTGAGCGGGGCCGACCCGATCTTTGTGACCGAGAAGCTGCCCTGGCGGTGCGACCTGGCCAGGCGCTGGGGGGGCAGCGTGATCAACTGCGATCGGGAAGACCCGGTGACGGCGGTGATGAAGGCGACGAACGGGCAGGGGGTCGATATCGCCATCGAGGCGGCCTGGGCGGATCATTCGGTACAGCAGGCGTGCGACATGCTCCGGCTGGGCGGGCGGCTGGTCCAGGTGGGGATTCCGGGAGACGACCGGCTGGAGATGAAACACTCGGTGGCGCGCCGCAAGGGGTTGACCATCCGGCTTTGCCGGCGCATGAAGCACACGTACCCACGGGCCATACGACTTGCCCACAAGGGCTGCATCGACCTGCGGACGATGATCACGCATCGCTTTCCGCTGGAGCGTGCGGCCGAGGCCTTCGCCGTGAACGCCGCTTACAAGGAGGGCGTAGTGAAGATCATTGTGGATGTGTGAACGGCATCTTCGGCGGGAAAGCCCCTCCCAGGGCCGGCGATGGGGCGCCCGGGCACTGCGAGAGTCCTTCCCGCCGAACTTTCAGGTGGCGCCCGTTCTTGACGATTTGCCCGGCTCGCAAGAACTGACCATCGCTTCCGGAGGATCTGAGTGCATACGACGATGCAGGCTTGGCGGCCTCTGGCGCCCACCCCGGTGGCGACGGGCCGGGCACTCCTGTGCTGGGCGATCGTGTTGGCGGCGGCGCTGGGGCTGTATGCGGCCACGGCAGCACGGGTGATCCAGTGGCAGGACTCCGGCTACCACGTGCTTCGCGTGGTGGAGGGGCAGCCGGTCAATCCGCTGGGCTTGGCCCTGTCGCACCCGCTGTTCTACTGGCTGGGCCGATGGGCGGCCGCGATCCTTCCCGTGGAGCCTGCGCACGCGGTTTCTCTCGTCAGCAGCCTGGCAGGCGCGATCGCTGTTGCGAACGTCTTCGGCCTGGTTCAGCGGCTTACGGGCCGGGTCGTGCCTGCGGCGCTGGCCGCGGCATCGCTGGCGGTTGCCAACACATTCTGGCGGTTCTCCACGGTTCCGGAGAGCTACACGCTGGCGGCGGCGCTGCTGACCGCGGAGATGTGGGCGCTGGTGTTGTGGGCACAGACGCGCCGGCCCGTATGGCTGGCGGCGATGTTCCTGGCCAATGGGCTGGGCCTGGCCAATCACAACCTTGCGCTGCTGACGCTGCCGGTGATCGGCGGGGTGCTGCTTTTGGCGTTGTCGCAACGCCAGGCGGGGTGGCGGACGGTGCTGGTGGGCGCGCTGGCGTGGCTGGCGGGGGCCGGCCCGCTTGTGACGTTGGTTGTCCAACAGGCGCTGGCCAGTGGCAAGGTGCTGGAGACCGTTCACTCGATGCTGTTCGGGCGCTACCAGTCCCACGTGATGGGCGTGGGCATCGGGCTGCGGCTGACGGCCGTCAGCATCGCGTTTACGGTTCTGAGTTTTCCGAACCTGACGTTGCCGGCGGCGGGGGTTGGCATGGTCCGGGCAAGCCGGCTGGGGATAGCGCGCCTGGCGATCGGGGCGTTGCTGGCGGCGCTGGCGATCCACCTCCTGTTTGTTCTGCGCTACAGCGTGGTGGACCAATACATGTTCCTCGTGCCGGCGTACGCGCTCGTCGCCGTGTTCGCGGGCGTCGGCTTTGCCGTGGTGCTGGAACGGTGGCCGGCGTGGCTAAAGCGGGTGGTGCTGTCGGTGGCGGGCGTGCTGATCGCGACGGCGCCCGTGCTGTACACCGTAGCGCCTGAGATTGCCCGGCGATACAACGTGCTGGGCTCGCAGCGGCGGGACAAGCCGTACCGAGATGATTATGCGTATCTTCTGCTGCCTTGGGGTGTGGCCGAGACGTCGGCCGATCGGATGAGCCGCCAGGCACTGCAACTGGCGGGCGAGCGAGGGCTGATCATCGTGGAAGACGGGATGGCGCTATTTCCGGTGC
>Ga0101944_10007663_pt1 | contig 10693 bp, 8 predicted proteins | sample DewCreD2012metaG_FD_75245 | JGI IMG/M metagenome (GOLD analysis project Ga0101944, IMG submission 75245) | Hot spring sediment bacterial and archeal communities from British Columbia, Canada, to study Microbial Dark Matter (Phase II) - Dewar... ...
CCGGGACCTGGTGGAAGAACACGGCCTGAAATTCGGGGTGGAGCGGGATTCGTGGCGCATGATACCGCCGCGGCTTCGCAGCGCCGAGGTGCGGGTCATCGCGCGCGGCGAGCCGCCCCTGCCCGGCGAGGACGCCCGCATCATCGAGCATTACAGAGAAGGCGCGGAGCACGGGCAGGCTGTGTTCATGGTTTCCGAAGGGCAATTGCTATGCGAGAAGATTCCCCCGCGCAGGGGCGCGCGCGGCCGCGATGTGCTGGACAATCCCATCGAACCGCCGCCGGGCGCGGACTTCGAGCTTGCCGCCGGGCCGGGCACGCGGCTGTCCGATGACGGCCTCAAACTGTACGCCGAAACCGGCGGCGCGGTGAGCCGCATCAAGGACGCCTGGACCGTGGTTCCGTTTTCGCAATATTTCGCGCCGGGCACGCTGCCGCGCAAGGTCAACGCCGAGGGCGCGGTGCGCGTCACCGGCTCGGTGCCGCCCGGACACCAGATCGTGGCCGCGCACCATGTCGAGATCATTGGAGACGTGACTGCGGCCAGCGTGGCCGCGGGCGGAGCGCTGCACATTCACGGCCGGATTGTCAGTTGCACCGGAACCAGAGTGCAGTGCGGGGGCGACCTTCATGTCGAGGGCATTGAAAAGTCCAGCGTGCGCGCGGGCGGCAGCATCTATCTGGGCAAAGAGGCGCGCGATTCGGACCTGATAGCGGGCGGGGGCGTGTACGGCGCCAACGGAAACGCCATCTCGATAGTTGGCGGCCGCGTGGCGGCTGTGCGCGGCGTGGAGATTACGACACTGGGCGCGCAGCCCGCCGCGGTGACTACCCTGCTGCTCGGCGCGCCCCTGCCACTGCGCAACCGCTACGATCACGCCGCGTCCGAAATCATCGCCCTGGTCAACAAATTCGGCGCGGTCAACAACATGCTTCTGCCCCTGCACAAGCAGCTTGTGGCCAAACAGCTCCCGCGCGAGAAAGCGCCCCTGTACCGCAGGCTGCGCCTGGCCCGCGACGGCCTGGCCGAGCGCATCCGCGTGGCGCGCGCCACCGTGGCCAAGCTCAAGGCCGCGCTCGCTTTCACGGCCAGGGAAACCACCGCCGTGGTCAAGGGCGCCGCGTTCCCGGGCGCCGCCGTGCGCATCGGAACCCAGCGCTACCGCGTCGAAAAACGCCTCAAGAACTGTGTGTTCCGCCCCGCGCCGGAAGGCGATTTCCTTGAAGTTTCTGAAAGAAAATAATCCCTGGGCCCGTGCGTCCCGCAGCGTCCGTGTTTCCCATTCCGTTCACATTTGATACAATGATTCGCATGAAGCCGATGGCCATGGACTTGAGGTTGCCGATCCTGGTTGCGCTGTTTGCGGCGGTGTTTGCCATACTGCCGATGCGCGCAGCTTCGGCGCGCGCGGAGTACACGGTGCACACGCGGCGCGCATGCGTGTACTGCCATGTCAGCGCGCAGGGCGGCGGCGAACTGCGGCCCCCGGGCGTGCGGTACCGCGACGCCGGGCGCCGCATCGTGCCGCCGGACCAGGCGCCGTCCGGGCTGCTTGCGGCCCTGCGGCTCGTTATGGGTTTCCTGCACGCCTGCGCGGGCATCTTCTGGTTCGGCATTATCTTCTATGTGCATGTGTTCATCGGCCCGCGCAACTTGAGCGGCGGCCTGCCCGTGTCCGAGATGCGCGCCGGATGGATCGGCATCGCGTGCATCGCGGCCACGGGCGTGATTTTGTCCCTGCTGCGCATCCACTCGATTGACGAACTCTGGGCCACAACCTTCGGCGTGGTCTATTGTGTGAAGGTGGGAACCTTCCTCGTCATGGTGAGCATAGCTTCGTTTGTAACCACGCGGCTGAACCGCAGGCTGAAGAAGGGCGCGGCGGTCATGGACCGCGGGCTTCTGGTTCCGGAGCGCTCCGAGAGCGGCGGCGCCACATTCATTTACAAAGGCTGGGTATACGACGCCACGGGGAGCAAGCGCTGGAAGGACGGGGTGCACATGAAGCGGCACCATGCGGGACAGGATCTCACCGGGGCGCTGGCGGGCGCGCCGCACGGAGAGGAAGTCCTGGATCGCATCAAAAAGCTGGGGCCTGCGGAGCGCCGGCATGGCGGCGAGGGCGACGCGCGGCCCGCGCGCATGTTCCGCGTGCTGGCCATGTCCAACCTGGTTTTCATCCTGATCATCATCATGTGCCTGGCGTACTGGAACTGGGGTCCGCCTCTGCCGTCCGTGCTGCGCCGCGCCACGGCCCAGGCGCAACTTCTTCACGGCGCACCGGCCCCGGATGCGCCGCCGCATGGCGCGCAAACTGCGCCTTAAGCGCGCCCCGGAATATGCATAGTGGACCGCCGCGGCTTTATTTTGATAAACTTATACCAATTTTCAGCAATTCCCCTATACATTAAATGATCCGGTTGCGCGCTGGGCGCGACCGGCGGCTGGCGCCTGCGGGCGCCGGAAAGCGGGAACGCAGTGACTTGGCTGTGGACGGGCTTCGTCATCATGGTTCTGGGCCTGCTGGCCCTGGACCTGGGCGTGTTCAACCGCAAGGCGCACGCCATCTCCGCACGCAAGGCATTGCTCTGGACCGCGTTCTGGATCTGCCTGGCCCTGGTCTTCAACGCGGGCCTGTACTTCGTGTATGCGCACCACTGGTTCGGGCTGGGCCTGATCCCCGGCCACCAGCAATCCGCGCGCGAGGCCGCGCTCGAATTTTTCACCGGATACATCATCGAGAAATCCCTTAGCCTGGACAACATATTCGTCATAGCGCTGATCTTCAGCTATTTCCGCGTGCCGCTCCAGTACCAGCACCGAACCCTGTTCTGGGGCATCCTGGGCGCGCTGATCCTGCGGGGCGCCATGATCGGCGCCGGCGCGGCGCTCATTCACCGGTTCACCTGGACCATTTATGTATTCGGCGCGCTGCTTCTGCTCACCGCGTTCAAGATGCTGATCAGCAAGCACGAGGATGTGGAGCCGGACCGGAACCCGCTTGTGCGGCTGGCGCGGCGGGTGTATCCCGTGACCCCGGATTTCGTGGCCGAGCATTTCTTCACGCGCATGAACGGCCGGCGCGCGATCACGCCCCTGTTCCTGGCCCTGCTGGTCATCGAAAGCTCGGATGTGATGTTCGCCGTGGATTCCATCCCGGCCATTTTCGCGGTCACGCGCGACCCTTTTATCGTGTTCACCTCGAATGTGTTCGCCATCCTGGGGCTGCGCTCCCTGTACTTCGCCCTGGCGGCAGTCATGGACAAGTTCTACTATCTCAAAACCAGCCTGGTGATTCTGCTCGCGTTCGTGGGCGTGAAAATGCTGGTGTCGCACCACTGGCCCATCCCCACGCCCGTGTCCCTGGGCGTGATTGCGTTCATCCTGGGCGGCGGCGTGGCGGCCTCGGCCATGCGCGCAAAACGGATGTCCGCACGAGAATGAATGTGTATATAACATAGGTTCCGGCACGCCCGCGGGCGGTTCCGGACACGGCCTCTAATTCTCACAAGGAGACCTGATTGCATGAACGAAGACACACGGGAAATCACGGACATCATCCTGGCTGCGGCGGACAAGGCGCGCGCCGACACCGCGGGGATCGAGGACCCGGACCCTGTCTCCAAAGTGGACTGGCCCCTGTCCTGCATCGTGGGGCCGGGCCTCGAGGGCGCCATCGCCTGCGAGTCCAAAATCGGATATGTGAACGGCGCCAAGGGCTGGCTCATTTACCGCGGCTACGACATCTTCGACCTGGCCGCGCACTCGTGCTTCGAGGAAGTGGCTTTCCTGTTGCTGAACGGCGCCGTGCCCTCGCGCTCCGAACTCGCCGCGTTCCGCCGCGAGCTGAACAGCTTCCTGCACATTCCTCGCACCAAGCGCCAGCTCATCGCCTATCCCGTCGAGGAAATGAGCCCTATGGCCGCCATCCGCTTCGGTCTGGACCTCATGCGCCAGAGCCAGACCTACCGCGACGCGCCCGACGCCCTGCCATCGGGTCCGCCCATCGCATCGGACGAAGACTCCATTCCCATGGAAACCGTGCCCCGCGGCGAACAAAAGGCAATCTACGAGTTCAGGGGCCGCGCCGTGAAAAAGAAATCCCGGAAAGCGGCCGACGCGTCCCGCGACCTCCTGGGCGCCGAAGACCTCGAGTCCTGCTGCCGTCTCATCTCCGGCATCTGCACTCTCACCGCCACCGTGGCGCGCGTGCGCCAGAACCGCATGCCCCTGGAGCCGGATCCGGACCTGGGACACGCCGCCAACCTGCTGTACATGATCACCGGCCGCAGGCCCACGCCCGAAGAGGCGCGCATCATGGATGTGGCCCTGATCCTTCACGCGGACCACGGCATGAACGCCAGCACCTTCGCCGCGCTCGTGGTCGCGTCCACTTTGAGCGACATTTACTTCTCCATCGGCGCGGGCGTGGCCGCGTTGAGCGGCCCCCTGCACGGCGGCGCCAACGAACAGGCCCTGTACATGCTCGAGGAAATCGGCGGCCCGGCAAAAGTCAAGCCGTGGTACAAAAAGGCGCGCGCCGAAAACCGCAAAATCATGGGCATCGGCCATCGCGTGTACAAGGCATACGACCCGCGCGCGCGAGTGCTCGGCCCCCTGGCCGAATATCTGGCCTCGAAAAACAAGAGCATCGCGCCCCTGTACGCCACGGCCAAGGCCCTCGAAACACAGGCCGCCGCGGATCTGGGCAAGGACAAAAAGCTGTTTCCCAATGTGGACTTTTATTCGGGCATCGTGTACGCGGGACTCGGGGTGTCGCCCGAGTTGTTCACGCCCCTGTTCGCGGTAAGCCGAGTGGCGGGCTGGACCGCGCGCGTGTTCGAGTACCTGCAGCACAACCGCATCTTCCGGCCGCGCGCCATCTACACCGGCGATTTCAACAAGCGCCTCAAGAGGTGACGCGCCGCGCGGTCACAGCGGTTGCGTATTCGCAAGTTTCAGAATTTTCTGCACGGAAGCGATGCCCTGGCGGCCGCCGGGGCTGCCGCATTTGAGGAACGCGGCGGCGTTGCCGAACGCCGCGCTTTTGTCCACATTCCAGCCCTTGAGCATTCCAAATATGTACCCGGCGTGAAATATGTCGCCCGCGCCCGTGGTGTCCACGATGAACCGGTCCCGGCGGTGGCCGGGGATGCGGAATGCGCCGCCGTTCCGGGTTGCGCCGCAGCAACCGTCCGCGGCCAGGGTGACGATGGCGGCGCGCGGCCCTTTTCCCAGAATGCGGCGGCATGCGGTCTCGGGTTTCACCCTCGGGCCGAACATGGCTTTCACGAAACTGTGGGACGCCACGAAATGGTCCGTGAGCGCTGTGATGTCGTCCATGCGCGGGCGGGCGCTGCCCGCGTCCAGAACCACGGCCGCTCCCGCCGCGCGGTAATGGCGCATGGCCTTGAGGCATGCCGTGGTGTCGCGGCCGTCGGTGTGGAACGCGCGGGCGCGCGGCAGGGTTTTCGTGTTGATGTCCGAGGCGCGCAGCAGCCGCGTGCCCGTGTTCTCGGTGACCACGGCTCGTGTGCCCGTAGAGGTGTCCACGAGAATGAACGAGCGCGCGGAGCGAAGGCCCGGCTCGAGTTTGAACCAGCGGGTGTCCACGCCATGGGCTTCGAGATCCCGCATGGCGAAGCGGCCGTCGTCGTCGTCCCCGGCCACGGTGATGAGCGCGGCGCGCAGGCCCCAGCGGCCCAGCGCGGCCATGGCCGTAGATGCGGGGCCGCCGCCCTGTTTCACAAATGCGCGCGCGTGCATCTTCTCGTCCGCGTGCGGGTAATGATCCAGCAGGCAGATGTAATCCGCGGGGCTGATGCCCAATCCGATGCAATCATATACGGGAGTGGCGCTCATGGCTTGTCATGGGGGCAGGGTGCAGGGGGCAGGGTGCAAAAAACAAGCCTATTCCGGCACAACGGTTTTTGAATGTTCCGGATCCCCGAACCCGCCGGTGTTTTGAATCCCCGGATCCCTGAATCCCCGGTATTCATCGCGGCCGCAGGCCGCGTTCTCCGTGTCCTCTGTGGCCCCTGTGGTTATCCTTGCCTTTGTTTTATTGTTCGCGCGGCTGTCGTCGCGTCCCGCGGCGGCGGCGTTCGGCGACGCCGCCCTACATGCTTTGAAATCCACAAAAAAATGAGTTTTGCGTCTGCGGCTTCTGTGGTTATCCTTGCCTTTGCTGTTCCTTCAGGCTTCGACCTCGCCGCGTTTCACGGCTTCCTCGAACTGCTGGGGCAGGTGGAGCTTGATCTGCTCGACCATTTCCTCGTCGCTGATGGAGGTGATGCGGCCCTGCTTCTCATATTGATCCACGACCCAGCGGCCGATTTTGGCCATCTTGATTTTGCTCAAGCGCGCGTCACCGGAGAGGCCCAGGAAGTTGTTGACCCACATGGCCACGCCGTCTATGCCGCTCTTGTCCGTGATGTTGACCGCGGGCGGGCGTTTGAGGAGTTTGGCGGTGTTGAAAATGTTGTAGATGCGCTCGTCGCTGTTGAGGCCGTCGGCGTGGATGCCCGCGCTGGTGGCGTTGAACTTGCGCCCGAGGAACGGCTGGTTGCCGGGGATGCGCATGCCGCACTCGCGGCGCAGGTAGCGCGAGATGTCGAACAGCGCGGTGGTGTCAATGCCGCACATGCTGCCCTTGATGCCGATGTATTCCATGACGGCGCCTTCGAGGGGCGGATTGCCGGTGCGTTCGCCGAACCCTGCCAGGGTGGTGTTCACGGCGTCGCATCCGTAGAGCCAGCAGGTGACGCCGTTGATGTGCGCTTTGTGGAAATCATTGTGTCCGTGCCATTCCAGCCGGTCGCCGGGTATGCCGCCCTCGGAGATGATGGTGTGAACCAGCTTGGGCACGCTGCGGGGCAGGGCCGCGCCGGGATAGGTGACGCCGAACCCCATGGTGTCGCACAGGCGCACCTTGGGCTTGAGATCCCCGGGAACCTGGGCGGAGATGTCCGCGAGCTTCTGCACGAACGGAAGCACGAAGCCGGGGATGTCCGCGCGGGTCACATCTTCGAGGTGGCACCGGGGCCGCACCCCGGCCTCGATGGCCGCCTCCACCACTTCGATGTAGTCGCGGAACGCGCCGGCCCGGTCGGTTTTCAGCTTGTTGTATATGTGGTAGTCCGAGCTTGAGGTGAGCATGCCGGTTTCCTTGAGTCCCATTTTGGCAACCAGCTTGAAATCGCCCTTGACCGCGCGGATCCAGCCGGTGATCTCGGGGAACGGGAGGTCCAGCTCGCGGCACTTGTCCACAACCTCGCGGTCCTTGGCGCTGTAGAGGAAAAACTCGCTCTGGCGGATCACGCCGTTGGGGCCGCCCAGGCGCGCGATGAGCTTGAACAGGGTCACGCACTGCTCCACGGTATAGGGCGGCCGGGCCTGCTGGCCGTCGCGGAAGGTGGTGTCCGTGATCACAATGTCCCTGCGCTTCATGTCCGCGGGATCGAAGCGCACTTCCTGTCCGTTAATGACCTCGATGGCCGGGCCGTCAAAGGTGATTTTCGGCACCGACTCGTAGTCGAAGATGTGCTCCATGAGATTGGGGGACGCGGGATTTTCGAGTTCGTATCTCTTCATGGAAAGCTCCCTATTTCTGTTCCTCGATACACTTTTTGATAAAATCCACGGCCGCGCCCACAGTCTTCACGGCCATGGCCTGGTCCTCGTCCAGCTCGATGCCGAACTCTTCCTCGAACGCGGCCATAAGCTCCACGCTCTGAATGGATTCCGCGTCCAGATCCTCCACGAACGCGTGCTCCAGCTTGATGTTTTCCTCGGCGACCTGCAGAACCTCGGACACGATTTTGACAACTCTTGCGGCAATGTCTCCGGACATGGGCGGGACCTCCTTGCTCTTGAATCCTGCGGGGTGAACATGCTGTGCGGAACAGCGGCATGAATCCGGATCGCGAATCCGGGAAAATGCAACAAGATCATAATCAAAACATAACAATGCCGCAAGACTGGCGGCGGGTGCGGGGAGCAGACGGGGAGCGGCGGCTCTATTGCGTGAAGGAATCCAGCAGCGCCGCGCTCTGGAATTCGCACTCGCGGGTCTTGAGTCCGCTTTTGACTTCAGACACGAGATCCAAGCGCATATACTGGGGCGCGGCGCGCGTGTAAGCGGGCCAGGCGGGCACGCCCTGCGCCTCGGGTCTGCCCGTGCGCGCGAACGAGGACCACAGCGCCGCCAAGTGCGCGCCCAGCGCCCGGTTCTCGGCCGTGCTGACATTCATGCCCATGAATTTCCAGTTGTTGAACACGAAGAACAGCTCGGCCGAATGGAACGCGCCCAGTTCCTTGAGCATGCCCGTGTCCGAGGGCGCGCGCAGGAAATGGTACAGGTACACCTCGCCGCCGTTGTCCGCGAGAATCGAGGCATGCTCGCGCGTGGGGCAGGTGAACGCCAGGTCCGTGAACAAATCGTTGTACGCGTCGCGCGGGCTGGCGTATTTTGATATCGGGTAGAATTCCAGCGCCTTGTCCGAATCCACATTGATGCCGAAACTGGCCTTGACCATTTTCATGTCCGACTCGAAGGTCTTTTTGAAATCCTCTCCGGTGACCACCTTTTTCTGGATGAGGAACAGGGACGCCTCGTCCTTTGTGGTGCCGAGCATGATCTTCAGGGACTTGTCGTAGTTACCGGAAAGCAACAGATTGACCGGGGTGTCCGGGATGATGTCTCCGTCAATGACCGGGTGGAACGGGAATCCCTCGGTGAGTTCGGCGTCGGACATGAGGCCGATGGAAGGCTTGAGGGTTTTCATCATGGCCATGGCGTCCGCGGCGCGCAGGCACTGCGCGGCCTGCGCCGGGTCCGTGCAGCCCAGGCGCTGCGCGGCCTTCTCGCCGTTGGCGTTTTCCTGCACATGCGTTTTCTTGAGCACGGTTGCGGAACCGCTCTGGATAATCGCCTTCTGAAACAGGCCTCTGGTTTTCGGGGACAGGGCAAGCAGGCTCACAGCCATGCCGCCCGCGGACTGGCCGAACACCGTGACATTGCCCGGGTCGCCGCCGAACGCGGCGATGTTTTCGTGAACCCATTGCAGGGCCGCGATCATGTCCATCAACCCGTAATTGCCGGTCTTGCCTCCGGCGTCCGCAAGAGCAGGGTGCGCCAGAAATCCGAACGGCCCCAGGCGGTAATTGATGGTCACCACGATCACATTGCCGGCGCTGGCCAGGTTGGTTCCCTCGTAAAGCTCCTGGCCGCCCGAGCCGAGCACGAACCCGCCGCCGTGGATCCACACCATGACCGGCAGCCTGTCCGCGCCCGCGGGGTGCCACACATTCAAATACAGGCAGTCCTCGCTGCCCACGGGTTCGCTGGCCGGGGCCAGGCCCATGGGAAACTGCACACACTCGCTGCCGTACTTGCCCGCCTTGAGCGTTTCCGTCCAGGGCTGCGCGGGCCGGGGCGGCGCGAACCGCAGATCGCCAACGGGCGGCGCGGCGTACGGGATGCCCTTGTATGCGCACACATTGGATTTTTCATTGAACCGGCCCATGACCGGACCTTTTTCCGTGGGAATGTCTCTGCAATCGTTCACACTGGCCATCGCGGGCGCGGCCGGGCACACAGCCAGAAGCAGGGCCTGCGCCAGAACGCACAGGCAAATCTTTTTCAGAGAAATCATATCGGACAACCCCTCCCCATGAATGCGCCGCATGCCGAGCGGCATGAGAACCTTATCACAAAAATGCTCGCGGAATCAAAACCATTTTGCAGGCACGCTAATCCCGCATCCTGATTGATGCGGAGAAATCGCGGCGCACAAAAGACTGCTCATAAAGTGAGTGTGGGGCGTCGAAGGCGACTGAACCCGGCTGATTGCGGTCAGGAATCGCAGGTTGAGCAGGAAGAAGACTGGCCGCATGCGGATTCCGCGGCGGGCTTGCATGAGCCGGACTCGCAGGATCCGTTTCCGTTGGCCGCTGCCTTGCAGGGCGCCGCGGGCTTGGTGCGGCTTCCGTTACGGCTGTCCGTGCAGTAAAATCCCGATCCTTTGAACACAATGCCCACGCTGTTGAAGACCTTGCGAACCTTGCCGCGGCACTCGGGGCAGCGGCTCTTGGGCTTGTCGTGGATGCTCTGCTCCACCTCGAACTCGTGGCCGCATTTTTCACATTCGTAAGCGTAAACCGGCATGATTCCCAATCCTCCTGGCCCGAAAATCCGGCCGTGCAACAGTTTCCGGCAAACACGGTACCGCGGCGCGCTATGTCTGCGCGCCGATCGTAGTATAAGCCATTAGCGCAAAACAGTCAAGATATTTGAATCAAATTTCCAACTCGAAAATTTTCGGCAATACGAATGCGAGGAGTATAGTCGCATATATGCAATCAATGGCGCATGGGTGTAACCATGGCACCTATGTTTTTTTGAGGTTGAAAAGCGGGGGGGCTGGGGACGCTTTGCTCGTGGAAAACGACCCGGTCGAGGCTGTTGAAAAGCGCGGGGGGCGAAAAACGCTGGGCACAGCAACGCTTTTCTTGCGGAAAGCGACCCAGTGGGGCTGTTGGACAACTCGTTATTTGCTTTCTTGGCATTGTTTCCAAGTACCGCAGATGAGCAAAAGTGAGGAAAAACACCGGGACTGGGGGGGTGTTGAAGAAATCCGGCGGCTGTAAAAAACAGGCACAGGCACGCGGAAAAATGCCGCGTTCCCAGTCC
>Ga0101944_10007665_pt1 | contig 10691 bp, 13 predicted proteins | sample DewCreD2012metaG_FD_75245 | JGI IMG/M metagenome (GOLD analysis project Ga0101944, IMG submission 75245) | Hot spring sediment bacterial and archeal communities from British Columbia, Canada, to study Microbial Dark Matter (Phase II) - Dewar... ...
ATTCCCTTTTTAATATTACCTTATGTTTCGATTATGCTTGTCATAGGCGAATCCACGTAGTAACGACTTCAGTCGTTCAAGCATATCGGCTAATGTAAAAGTTCCGTTTGATCGACCAGCTTGCCTTCGATATACGCCTGAACGGCTGCTTCAATATCGCGTTCCTCGGTCACCAGCGGTTGGATATTCAGACGTCGCATACTGTTGTAGGCGCCCATCCCCATCCCACCGCACAACAACACCTGGCAATCGGCGATGGTTTGCGCCATGTTGACGTGCTTATCGTGTGACGCAGCATCCATGCCATGCCCGCTGCCTTCCGACTCGGCAGCATGCGGCTGTGAGGAAAACTGATTATGCCCCATCTTCGGGCGCATCTCACGATGCACAATCTTTCCACCTTCGACGGTCAGCACAAGGTAATAAGGGGCACGTCCAAAATGCTGGCTGATGGATTTTCCATCTTCCGTAATAACAGCTATTTTCATATTGAGCTCCTGCTGAATAAGATTGGAGAAATGACGCTGGATCGGTCGTTCGCGTTCATCGGCTGGGACGAGGACAAGCAGCATCTGAGCGATCTCATCTCCCGCATTTTCCCAGCAATGCGGGAGATGGGCTTCGAAAACTAAGCTGTCGCCTGCGCCAAGCAGATAATCCTGGTCTTCAATGTGATAACGCACCTTACCAGCCAAACAATAGACGAACTCATATCCGGTGTGGACGATCATGCGGTCGCCGCTGCCGGTTTTGGGTTTCATGGTTACTGCAAATGGCTGAAGTGAACTGCCGGCCAAGCCCTGCGCCAGATTTTGCATCTGAGTACTGCTCAACGGCGCGCCGGATCGTTCCTCAGCCGGGGTATAGACCACCTGCTTTTCGAGTGGCGACGACTCAAAGAAGGCAACGATCGGCACCTGGAGGGCAAAGGCAAGCTGCTGCAAGGTGCTGACGGAGGGCGAGGTTTTTCCGTTCTCCACCAGACTGAGTGTATTGACATTCAAACCGCTGCGGTCTGCCAGGGCACGCAACGACAACCCACGCTGAAGGCGCAGCTCGCGTAGTTTACGTCCCACCAAAACTTCAGCGGTTTCTAATGGGTCAAAACGAACTTGATCCACAGCAGTTCTAGCCGGCATACTCACTCCACAGAAAACTGTACGGGCGTCAGGTTTTTGATATTATCCGAGATCGGGCAGCGGGCATCGATGTCGTGCAGGAACTGCTCCTTCTCCACCTGGGTCATGTCGGCATCGATCTTGGTATGAACCCGGATTGTCGAAAAACCGGCTCGATCGACGGTATTCTTACCCATGAAGACATCCGTCTCCAGCTCACCCTCAACCGTAACCTCTATCCCGCGCACAGGCAGTTGGCGTTGTTTGGCGATGATGTGTCCGATGGTTACAATACAGCTTGCCAGAGAGATGAATAAATACTCCAAGGGGGTTGGACCGGAATCGGTGCCGCCGCTGGCTTGTGGTTGATCGATGTAGGCAATATGATGACGGGCTTTGGCTTCAATTTTATATCCTGCTATCTGCTTTGCTTCTAAGTGAACGGTTTTAATCATGATGATGGTTTCCTTTTCTAATTGAAATTTATATGTACCAAAATTATAGTACAAGAAATTGAATATACAAGGGTATTGTCATATAATAATTATACAAGTCATCATACCTATATGATCATTAGCACTATACACTTGTTGGAAGTGATCTATGCTTAAATAAGATTCATATAATTGAATATAATTTGTTTGGGCTGGGACGAGGTAAGGTGCAATCTATAGAAAAGACAGAACAACTCCTGCAAGCTATTGCTAACCCACTGCGCTTAGAGATATTGTTCTCTTTATATGAACAACCGACCTGTGTTTGTGATCTAGCAGAAAAATTGCATCAGCGGCAGCCCTGCATTTCACAGCACTTGATGGTTCTTCGGAACGCCGGTATTGTTTCCTGCCGGCGGGAGGGATGGAGACGGTTTTATTATATTTCCTCCCACAAAGCAAACCAACTACTGGTGATATTTGTCCAAAACTGGCAAAATGAAGATGAGAGTGTCGAATGAATAATAGGAAGAACTGTAATATCGTTCGACATTGTTTTTGCTTGAGAAAGTGTAAAATGCCGCTTTGCGTTGACTTATCCCCTCCTATGGAAGAACGATATCGATCAAGCTTCGTCTAACCGTATATTCCAATTCATATCCATAGGAGGTAATCATGAAAGGCTGGTTGAAATCACAAATACCGACAGCGGCGATATTGGTGTTCATTGTTCTGGTCGGCAGTGTGTACGCAGGTTTGGGTTCACAGACACTTTCTGCCGATATCCCTGCATTAACCTGGGGACGGGGATTGATCTTGGCGTTGGTTGGTTTTTTGGCAGGTGTGCTGGGTGGAATCATCGGCACCGGTGGCTGTAGTGTGATGCTGCCGGTCATGCACTTTTGGATGGATTATCCTGCCCCCATTGCCGTTGGCACCACGCTATTCGCCGTTATTTTCACGGCAATTTCCGGCGGATACGGGCATTTGGTTCGCCATAATTTGGATAAACGAGCGGTAGCTTGGCTGGGTGTCTCCGGCATCCTCGGTGTGCTGCTTGGCTCTTGGCTTTTTACCTTCCTCTCTAATCAATCCACCCTGCTGGGCCTCATCCTCGGATTATTGTTTTTATGGCCCGCTCTGCGGATGATTTGGGAAGGAATCCGCCATGCCCGTTTTCCCCACAAGGAAGGGGACAAGATCACCGCTCCTACCACTGGTTTGGCAATATTTGGGTTATTGGTAGGAGTGGCTACCGGGGTTGCCGGCTTGGGAGGGGGGTACGCTCTCGTACCGGGGTTGATCTATTTGTTTGGCGCGCCGGTCTATATCACCATGGGTACTTCCCTGGCAACCATGATCCCTCTGGCAATCGTCGGCGGCGGGTTAAAGCTTATCGGAGGATTCGTAGATTTACCTGCCGGCTTACTGTTGGCTGGCGGCACCGTTATCGGGGCTCAGGTGGGAGCGGCGATCATCAAACGGTTTAAGCCTGCAACGTTGAAATTAATATTTGGGGTATATTTCCTCTACGTTTCGATCAAGTTCATCACAGCATTTTTTGGAATCAAAATCTGGTAGAATCCCATAGGGGCAGCGAACAGGCTGCCCCTGAAAAACTTCATCTTGATTAACTGCCAATGACTGTATGATTTACCGGTTTTCTGGTAAAATATATTCATGCAAACGAATATATCCGCATCGGTTATCGAACAACTTTCCAACCTATTATTCACCATCGGTCAGCCGGCGCGGATTCAGATTTTGTTCACCATCCGCGAACAGCCAGCCTGTGTGTGCCATTTGGAAGCTGCATTGGGATTACGCCAGGCGAGTATCTCCCAACACCTGATGACTTTGCGCGGCGCTGGTCTGGTAGAAACCATCCGTGAGGGACGGCATATCTACTACAAGCTGGTCAACCCGCAGGTAATCGATCTGCTCGTAGGGGCTGCCAAAATCTGCGCCTGCCCTCTGGAAGATTTATTCCCCCTTTCCCAGTCTCCTGTTCCCGGATGTCCTTGTCCCAGGTGTAATCCAGGAATCAGCCCGGAACTTTCCTGTAAAAAAACATCATCTCAATAAACATTTTTTTGGAGGTATTCATGACTGAATGTAACTGCTCCTGCCAACCTGAAAATGCTTGCGATTGCTCATCCGGCAATGGTGTGGTCATGGTGCTGTCTTGCTCGGGTGGCTCTAACGTGGGGCAAATTGCCAATTCGGCGGCAGTGGAACTGGATAAACGCGGCATAGCCAAATTGTATTGCCTGATCGGCGTCGCCGCTCACATCCCCGGCATGGTCGATTCGGCAAAATCTGCATCCAGGGTCATTGCCATAGATGGCTGCCCGGTGGCATGCGCCAAAACCGCCCTCGATCACATTGGCATCCCCGTTTCCCAGCATATTGTGCTGACCGAACTGGGGATTGAAAAGAACCACGTCTTTGAATGGTCGGCTGAACAGGTAGAGACCACCCTAAACGCAGTGGTTGTCCCAGCGTCCGAATAGATCAGGAGAGGATCATGAATAACCCAGGTGTTACCAAACGACTTTCTTTCCTCGACCGCTACCTGACGCTGTGGATCTTCCTGGCGATGGCGGTTGGCGTAGGGATGGGGTACTTTATCCCCGGTATCGAAGGCTTTATGGATCGCTTTGCCATTGGGACGACCAATATTCCCATTGCCATCGGCTTGATCCTGATGATGTACCCGCCCTTAGCGAAGGTGCATTATGACGAACTGGGTGATGTTTTCCGCAACTGGAGGGTGTTGGGGTTATCCCTGATTCAAAACTGGATCATCGGTCCGATCTTGATGTTCGTGCTGGCGATCATCTTCCTGCGCGGTTACCCCCATTACATGGTCGGTTTGATCATGATCGGTCTGGCACGCTGTATCGCCATGGTCATCGTATGGAACGAGCTGGCGAAGGGCGATACCGAGTATGCCGCCGGGCTGGTGGCGTTCAACAGCATCTTTCAGGTGGTGTTCTATAGCGTTTACGCCTATGTCTTCATCACCGTCCTGCCCACCTGGTTTGGCTTGGAAGGCAGCATTGTGGATGTTACCATCGGTGAGATTGCCAAAAGCGTTTTCATCTATCTTGGCATTCCTTTCATTGCCGGTTTCATCACCAATATCGTTCTAACCCGCATCAAGGGCAAGGATTGGTTCTATAAAAAGTTCATCCCTAAGATCAGCCCGATCACGCTGATCGCCCTGCTGTTCACCATCGTGGTCATGTTCAGCCTGAAGGGCGAACTGATTGTAACCATCCCGTTGGATGTGGTGCGGATCGCCATTCCGCTGTTACTCTACTTTGTCCTGATGTTCCTGGTCAGCTTTGCAATGGGCAAATTGATCGGCGCCGATTATAAAAAGACGACGACTCTCTCCTTCACCGCTGCCAGCAACAACTTTGAATTGGCGATTGCCGTGGCGGTGGCAGTGTTCGGGATCAACTCCGGTGAAGCATTTACGGCAGTGATCGGTCCATTGGTCGAGGTGCCGGTGATGATCGGGTTGGTCAATGTTGCCTTTGGGCTGCAAAGAAGAGTCTATAAAGATCAGGTGATTACAGAAGAAGCGCCGGTGGATGCTTGTTAAGGTTTGTTATCCAAACCACACCACCTCCATCAGGATAGTAATCACTCCCTGATGGGGTTGTGTTTTCGGATATCAGGATAATTTTTTGCTTTTCTGATACAATCGACAAAGAATTGATGCAAGAAATGGTAGATAATAACCCCTATGCTTAAAACCAACCGAAGTCTTCTTTATGACTTATTCCGATGGATTAAAAAGAAATGGGCGCCGCTCCTTCTGCTTCTTGGATATCTGATTCTGGTTTTTTTTGCAAATCCACAGCCTGCCGCTGCTGCCGATCCGCCCACCACAGCTGTGAACCCCGCGGCAGAACAGAACAAAGTGGTGATCGTCATGTTTTGGGGGGATGGCTGCCCGCATTGCGCGGCTGCCAAAGAGATGTTCTCGCAGCTCGCCGAGAAAGACGATCGGATCGAATTGAGATTCTACGAAGTCTGGTATGATGAGGGCAACCAAGTCCTGTTCAAGAAAATGGCAAAAGCCTATGGCTTCGAGCCGCGCGGCGTCCCTACCATTTTTATCGGCAATCAGTATTGGGAAGGATTCAGCGATCAGATTGAAAAAGAAATTCTATCTGCGATCAATTCCTGTCTTGAAACAGGCTGTCCGGTTGCCGGGGCGGGAATACTTCCCGGTATTGAGGTCTTGCCGACGCCATCGCCCATCCAGCCAACCGAAACGGCAAAGCCGGAAGCTGTCAACAATCCGGAGAAGAAGGAGAATTATATTGATATCCCTCTCCTCGGTACCATCAACCTTTCGGAGCATTCGCTGTTTTTCAGCACATTGATTATTTCTTTTATCGATGGGTTTAATCCCTGCTCGATATGGGTGCTGACGATGCTGCTGGCAATCACTTTGCATACCGGTTCGCGGAAAAAAGTCTTCCTGATCGGCTTTATCTTCTTGACCGTGACGGCAGTGATTTACGCCCTCTTCATCGCCGGTCTGTTCACAGTTTTCACCATGGTCAGCTTTATCGAGTGGATTCAGGTTTTGGTCGCGCTGGTGGCGCTGTTCTTTGCACTCGTGAATATCAAGGATTATTTCTTCTATAAAGAGGGGGTATCCTTCACTATTTCTGATCAACAGAAACCGGGAATTTTTCAGCGTATCCGCCGGTTAATGGACGCCAGCCAATCCATTTGGGGGCTGATCGGCGGGACTGTCGTCTTGGCTGCCGGTGTGTCATTGGTGGAGTTTTCCTGTACAGCCGGTTTTCCGGTGTTGTGGACCAATTTACTGGTTTCCCAAAAGGTTACGGCGATAACCTTTATCCTGCTCCTGCTGGTCTACCTGGTGATTTATCAACTTGACGAATTGGGTATATTTCTCGTGGCTGTTTTTTCCATGCGCGCCAGCAAAATTGAAGAGAAACACGGCAGAATCCTTAAACTCATCGGCGGCGTGCTGATGCTCTCGTTGGCAATCGTGATGATCGTCAAGCCTAGCCTCATGAACACGCTCTCGAGCTCTTTGGTGATCTTCGGCATTGCTTTCGGGGTTACGCTGTTGATTTTGCTGGTTCACCGGGTCATCTTACCCAAGATGGGCATCCATTTCGGCACCGAATTTAAAAGCAGAACTTCCCGAAAAGGTATCAAAAAACGATAATTCTCTATGCCCGTAAAACATAGCAAAAAACCAAAACAGCCCTCAGGGATAAAACCATACCAGATCCTGATTCTGGCGGGGATCATCCTTCTGATTTCGGTGATTCTCGTGTTTAAAAACCAGCCGGCAAAAACAGCAGAATCGACTTCCCTTCCCTTGACGGCAGAAGAACAACTTGATCGGTATCTGGAGGAAAAAGAAGCGGTTTTCGTTTTCTTTCACTCAAACAACTGTTATTCGTGTATGGTGATGATCGACACAGTAAACGCGGTCTTTCCAGATTATGCTGACTCGATCAAATTGGTGGATGTCAATGTCTATGATCCGCAAAATCAAAATCTGCTCGCCCGCTTCAACATCCGCTCGATTCCGACCCAGATATTTGTCAATCGAGAAGGGCAAGGCAAGATCATCCTTGGGGCAATGACGCCCGAACAGTTAAAACAAGAGCTGTCTGCCTTGGTTGGAGATGGAGAATGAACATCGACCCCGCTTTATTACAACCGACTTCCCTCCTTGGTTACCTGTTGGTTTTTTTGGGCGGCTTGGTCACCAGTATCGGACCATGTAACGTAGCCATGATCCCGCTGATCATCGGTTATATCGGCGGAACGCATCAAATTCCGCGCCAAAAAGCCTTCCTTATTTCGCTGGTCTTCGCCGTTGGATTGGCAGTAACCTTTATGCTGCTGGGGATCATCGCTGCCCTGGTTGGCGGATTGATCGGGGGCAGTACGCGCATCTGGTATTACCTGGTAGCCGCTGTCTGTTTTGTGATCGGATTCCAGATGCTGGGAGTGCTGAATTTATCCCTGCCGTCCTGGTTCGGTTCCCTGCGGGAGAAAGTGAAGATGAAGGGCTTGCTGGGCGCGTTATTGCTGGGATTGGTCTCAGGCTTGGTCGCTTCGCAGTGTGCGACTCCTGTCCTGGCAGCAATATTAACCTATGTGATGGCACAAAAAGCTGGTCTGATGTATGGTGCAGTCCTGTTATTTATTTATTCCTTGGGGCGCGGCGTCCCCATTGTATTAGCGGGCACCTTTACGGCGGTCTTGAAAAATTTGCGCACCCTTGGCAAATGGTCGGAATGGGTAGAAAAAGGCAGCGGTGTGATCATTATCCTCGTCGGTTTTTACTTCTTATGGATCGCCTGAAGATAACACACTATCTTCAAAATATCCCCAAGAGATGGATTGCTGTTTTCATCTTTGTTTTGGCGCTGATGGCAGTCATTGCGCTCAAGGCAATTACAGAGGGTTGGTTCACCTCTCACCGGCCGTTGGATTGGGGAGATTCACCGGCGTTATTGTTCTTTGACCGTCAGCGGGGCTGCCGTTGCGCGCTGGTTGTGTACCAGGCAGCCGATCATCAGATCAATGCCTGGTCTGAGCAGGATCGGCAAGGCTTGCCGATCCTCCGAATCAATCTGGATAGCCGCCCCGATTTGGGAAATTTATACGGGGTTGTTCGCGCGCCGGAGTTGATGTTGGTCGATTCCAAGGGACAATTGATTTACCGGCAGGGGCAGTTGGTATCCGATGATGCCCCTTTTGACCTTGCTTGAGCAGTTCGAAGCCATCATTAAGGCGTATTTGGCTGGGAATCTTCCGACGCCAACCGAATAAACCAAAGCTGCAGAGGCTTATTTTTGACCGGGGGGCTCATCCATCCACGGCCACATGCGGGCTTCAAAGCTATCGGGGTATTGCTGACAGATTTCGGTCATCGCGCTGCGGAACGCGCTTTTTTCCTTACCAAGCAGATACTCCGCCATGCCGCGGGTAAATAACATCGCCGGCGCTTTGGGATGATGGGGGAATTTTTCCAAGCCATCATCCATGAGATCGATCACTTCAAAATACTTCCCCCGTGGCAGGTCAACCGCAGCTTTTCCCAGCCGCATCAACACGCGGAAATCTTCTACGCCCTGATAGCCATTGAAAGGATAGAGCATCCTTCCGCTGTAATCGAGAAAGTAAAACGAAGGTGTCCAATAAGCGGAATAGCGGGCGCGAATCGCCCGATCCTTCAGGATATCGAGCCGTACCGGAATGAACCATTGGAACAACTCGCGCTCCACATCCGCATCCACATAGGTCTGGGCATACATTTTCTTACAACCGGCGCACTCATCCCGATGGAATTGCAGCAAGACAACTTTATTAGACAATCTTGCCGATTGTAAAGCCGATTCGAGATCGCTTAACCATTCGTTAGGTTCCAAGCAGCACCTCCAAAGCGGACTTTTTTTCCTGATATTCGGCAACCTCGATCAACGGTAGACATTCTTCTAAATCGCGGTTGCCCTGCACCAATTGTACGGCGAACGCCAGACAGGTGGATTCGCCGCACTGTTTACAATTCAGGCGCGGCAATAGTTCCCAAATATCCAAATGGCGGACAGCGCGCTTTTTCGCCGTCATCGCTTTCAGTTCGTGCCGCTTGTCCCACACAGCGTTCACACCGTCCTTTAAAGCCTTCAGAAGACGCAACCCCTCTTCTGAATCGGTTACCTGGGTGATGGTGATTTTCTCGGGATAAATGGTCATAAACCCCGATTGACGGCGAAAGGTGAGGGTGAGGTTCTCCGGATCGTAAGCGATGATGCCCGGCAAGGTCGCCAGGTAGGGGATGACATCCGATAAGGATTGACTGGGTTGACCGATGACGATAATCTTGCCCGGTTCTGCCAGGCAGGGAATCGTCTGAATCAAGGCAATAGAATCGAGATACATCTTACCTTCTGAGCAAGCCGCCGTGAATTTGGGTCATGCCCGCACCGGGCACCTCAATCATCACCTTTCAACCGCCTTCCAGAAGACTGCGCGCTTTTCCCTTGAAATGTTTTCTAAGGAATTCCAACGCCCCTTCCGCATCATCATCCAGGAGGATGCGCATCAGTTCAATCAAATCCTCGTCTTCAACCACTAGCGAAAGACTTTTTTTCACGCCTGCGGGTCCTTCTTGGGTTGATTTTGGCTCCTGGTCTGGCAATCGCTGCATACATCCTCCTTCCGGTTCGTCCAAAACATCTTTCCGCACGCCGGACATTTGACATGCCGCAGTTTATTTTTCCAGGAATCTTGTGTGGGGCGTAATTCGGGCGGCAGATCGGCAAATGGATCTTTTAGACAATTGCACAGGATGATCGTCGATTCGCCTTCGCCGATATCAGAGTCTTCCGGGAGAATCTCATCAGGTTGTTCAGTTTCAGGCATATCACCTCCTATTTAACCAATCGCCGGGAAATCCACGATGATCGCTTCTAGGGCTGAACGTTTCTCGGCATATTGCGGTTCATCCAATACGGGGCAATCGGATAGCTTCTTCTGAGAAGCGGCTAAGCGCAGCGCAAAGGTGTAGCAGGTGGGTTCGCCGCACTTTTTGCAATTGGTGTTGGGCAACAATTTATAAATCGCCATTGGGGTGGGACGCTGACGGGTTGTATAATCCGGGGTGATCTCGGCGCGGCGTTCCCAGGTACGGTTGACCAGGTCGATCAATCCTCTCAATTCTTTCTCCGCCTCGTCTCGATCCTCTACATTACTGGTGGCAATCTCGTAGGGATGAAAAGCGATCACATGTCCGCCTTTCTTCCAGGTTAGGGCAGGCGCGTCCGGCAGATAGATCGCCCCGCGCAGAACCGCGTTGAGATAAGGCAACACCTCGGTAATATCCACCATCAGACGCGCCTTTGCGGCGTACCTTTCCGCGCCCGGATCGCAAGGCGGGGTGAAAACCTCGAGATCGACCTTCTGGATCAGCATCAGCCCTCACTTTCGTTTTTAATCGCCTTAAGAATGGCATCTACTGCCGGCTGCACTTCAGCCGGATCGAACTGATTCGCTGGTTTTTTTACTATACCACAATCCGTCACTAAATTAATCGATCGGGCGGGGGTAAAGCCGGCCT
>Ga0101944_10007667_pt1 | contig 10686 bp, 8 predicted proteins | sample DewCreD2012metaG_FD_75245 | JGI IMG/M metagenome (GOLD analysis project Ga0101944, IMG submission 75245) | Hot spring sediment bacterial and archeal communities from British Columbia, Canada, to study Microbial Dark Matter (Phase II) - Dewar... ...
CGATCCTGAAACAAGTTCAGGAGAGCCTCCGCTCAGCATGAAGGTAGGTTCAAACCTTACTATTTCATCAATATCATTTTTCTTGTTTCAGTAAAGATACCTGAAGTTAGCCTGTAATAGTAAACACCATTAGGATTATTTCCTGCATCCCACATTGCAGTATGTTCACCACTCTGTTTTAATTCATTTACCAGAATCCCAACTTCCTGTCCGAGGAGGTCATATATTTTAATCGTTACCCATCCTTCCACAGGTAGTTGATATTTAATTACTGTGGATGAATTGAAAGGATTCGGATAATTCTGATTAAGTTTATAATTTGCCGGCGATTCCGATGTTATTCTTTCATTAATATCAGGCGGTAAGGGTGGCATCTCATCTGTCGGGGTAATCTTTATCCTGCTTGCAATGCTACGGCTTGCAGTCGATGAAAGAAATAAAATCCCACTTTCTTCAACCTTCACCCAGTATCCTTTGCCTGGAAGAATGGAGTCTGCAACAAGATACGACTGATCATAACCGAAGAAATTAGAGGTGGTAATTCCAGGAGGATCAGATGCTATCGATGACACTGCAATCGGGTAAGATATTGATCCAATCATATTCCATCCCTCCTGCACGCTTACAGTCAGATTATCAATTATATTGCCCTCGATTGCTATGGTCTGGTTACTGCCGAATTTAAGCCAGTACGACTTACCATTTTCCAGCGTATCTTCTTTGATGTATTCGCCATCTTCATATTTATATGCGTCTGTTGTGGATGTTGGGAATATTCCTGGTTTTAGATAAGAAAATCGTGTCACGGGAACAGAAACCATGTTCCACTTTTCATTAACATCTACAGAAATTGAATTCGGTATAATCGGATTTTCCGGGATCCAGGAAAAATAGACATCCTCTTCTCCATTAAATGTTGCTGCCCATGCCAGATACGCACCGCCACTGTCAGAAATCATATGAAAATAATCACCCATCTTGTTTTGTTGCGGCCATCCAAGATGTGGATTAAATGATTCCGAAAGTCGTTGGTTGGGTGACCATGTAAGTCCACCATCAGTAGAGCACGTATAATATAATGAAGAAAGAACCGTTCCAGGGTTGTCGCGTGTATCTAACCAAACGGCATCAATTCTTCCCGTAGGTCCAACAGACATTGTACCGAACCATTGCCAGTTTGAATTACTTGTATCATCATTGAGGCGAATCGGTGTACTCCATGTTATACCTCCGTCGGTGCTTCGTGAAAACATTACATCAAGAGAATCTGAAATTGATTTACGTTCGACAGAGCAGAGTAAATATATGTATCCGCTTGTAGGACCTGTTGTTTTATCCACCGCGATCCATGCTTGTCCGGCAAGTCCTCCAGGATTCGGTCTAGCACCATAAACAATATATCCATCGAGATCAACATTGACTGTTGTATCCCAGATGGTAGGGTTATACATATCGCGTGCGGTTGTTGACTTTGCCACTAAAAAATCCCCAGAGCCAGAGCCGCCCGTGTAAAGAACACCGTTTCTATCCACGTCCAGTGTTCCCCAGAATGGATTGCCGGGAATTTCAATACAGTTATCATAATAAAGTCCGGTCATGGGTCCGCGTATAAAAAATCCGGGCATGCAACTTGAGTAAGCATATGTCCAGAATGAGTAAAAATTATCTCTACCAATGCTCTCAGTCATGTCAGCGATCATCCATTGCTTGTCTCCACCCCGCGCTTCTGTTCCTGGTCCCCAGCTTGCTCCGCCATTTTCTGATTTGAAGACCTGACAACTGTATGAGCCGCCGCTGGAGGTTAGACTATTATAATAGAAATTTCCATTTGCATCGGTGAATAAAACGGGGTCGGAACGGAACACTCCCGCTTCAATAATTCCAGGAAAAGTCCATGTTTGTCCGCCATCGGTAGTATATCCGTAACCTGCCTGACGGAAATTGCTTGAGATCGTATTAAATTGTCGCCACCCAATTGCCATCCGATTCGGATTTGTGGGGTCAACTGCTAAGGATGGTTCGTTTGCAGCATCACCAATGATATTCTGTCCTGAGCCAGATACATTAACCTGTGTGATAGTAAATCCATTTGAAAACACGCGGTTATAAGGAGGTGAAAATTTTTGATCTTCCGGCTTTATTGGTATGTACTTACCTTCTATCTTTTCATGTTCTTCATGTAAAATGGGGGAGGGGGGAACTCGTTTTTCATTTTTAGATTGTCCGATAAGTGCAACGTTAAAAAGGATTGTAATAAAAACCGTGCAGGTGAAAATACATCGAAGAAATTTTGCCATTTTTCCGTTTCCTTATAATAATTTTTTCTTAATGATGTAATTATGTTTTTTCGATTATAGTTTTCTATTATTACACTTCTAAGAGTCGCATTTATGCAGGAATTATCATTTCAATGAAAAAAACAGTGCAGCTATCGTTGAAAGATTTTCTTAACATAAATTTGAATTATCTGACCGGTTAAGTGGCACATTGTAATTTAATAAAAGATGGTTTAAATCACAATGTATTGAGATGATATAGTCTTCTATATGATTTTAATGCATGCACTTTGCCTGATAATATGCTCTTGATTTGAATGGCAGGAAGATTTTTATGTGGATACAAATGTACTTAGTGCCTGATCATGATTTTTGTTGAATTTGATGCGAATTAACCGACGGGGAATTTAATATTTAAGCGGGTTCAATGAATATTCGCAGTACTGTTTGAATTGCAGTCTCTTTGCAAGAATAAATTATATGAAATACCATCCAATTGATCGTTGATTTTTGAAGATATCAATTACCATCGATACACTAATTTGTATCACGATGCTATATATTTTTCAACTATTTTTCGGAAATGAAATCCATAGATTGCAAACGTTATGGATTGCGGGAAAAGTTTTGGGCGGCAGAACAAAGACCAGAAAAAAAGTTTCCAGTAATGAAACCGTTCTTTTCCTACGACCCCGAGTAGAACAATAGATTTAAAAAGCGCCGACAGTTTATTAAATTGGAAATGAAATGTATACCGTTCACCGGGTTGATAATTTTTTAAAAAATGTTTCACACGAGCATAGTATTGTTTGGGGGCATATATGGTCTGTAAGATATGCTGGTAACCATTGATCAATACCTGCAGATTCATTTTCGGTTCAAAGTTTATAGAAAAGTCGGTATTATCACCCGACATCGTTTGCTTTAATCTTCCTTCCTTCAACAGCCGGTGGTAAAGTTTTGTACCGCGTGGAGCGTTCAGTAACCCTACCATCGCAGTGACAATATGACTTTCCTGAATGAAAGCCGAAAGTCGATCAAAAATCGAAACAGGATCGTTATCAAAACCAACAATGAATCCCGCATGCACCTGTAATCCATGCTTATGGATTTTCTTAACCGATTGTACAAGGTCACGGTTTTTATTTGGCGATTTTCCACATTCAAATAAACTGTCTTCGTTTGGTGATTCGATTCCAACGAAAACCGTATCAAATCCTGAGTTTACCATCAAATCCATGAGTTCTACATCGTCAGCAAGATTTATTGATGCCTCTGTGTTAAATGTGAATGGATGATGCTTGCTTTTCATCCACATAATAATATTGGGGAGAATTTCTTCTTTAACCTTTTTTTTATTACCGATGAAGTTGTCATCTACAATAAAAATATCTCCACGCCATCCTGCTTTATACAAATTATCCAGTTCATGTATGACCTGTTCGCTGGTTTTTGTTCTTGGCTTGTTTCCATATAAGACAGTTATGTCGCAGAATTCACAACCGTAAGGGCAGCCGCGCGAATATTGGAGATTCATAATTGCATAATTCCTGAAATTAATTAGATCCCAGAGCGGTGCTGGGGTTGTTTTAATTTCAGCCCATTCATTTGACTTATATAAATGTTTTGGTGTACCGTTCTTAAGGTCTTCTAAAAATAAGGGGAGTGTAATTTCTGCTTCGTTAAGCACGAGATGGTCTACTTTTTCAAACTGCTCATAGTTGGCAGTAAAGAGAGGTCCGCCTCCTACTATTTTTTTCCTTAGAGTTTTACATTTATTGATAATGTCATTCACAGATTCGCGTTGTATGGACATTGCACTTATGAAAACGTAGTCTGCCCATAAAATATCTTTATCTTTAATTTTTGATACATTCATATCGATTAATCTTTTTTCCCAATCGGATGGAAGCATGGCCGCGACGGTTAAAAGTCCAAGCGGTGGTTGACTCGCTTTCTTAGAGATAAATTTCAATGCATATTTGAAACTCCAGAATGTAACGGGGAAACGGGGGTAAATGAATAAAATGTTCAATATTTAGTTCTTTCTTTATAAAAAGTAATTATTTCTTATCAGTTATTTTTTAATGGTGCCTGAGCGAAGTCGATTAACTCATGAATGACACCTCCAATTTTTGATCGGATGCCTATTGGTATTGAATTCCCTCGCCTGCGGATAGCTTTTAATCTTTCACTTAAAGATAAAGCAATTTCTTCCGGTAGAATTTTTTCCACGTAGAATGATCCGCCGTGTTGAAGTTTAATCAAAATGCGAGTGTTGCAGGGGCTTACATTTTTATTGCATGATTCGGCAATATTTGCAGGAGGTGTTATGGGTCCATACCATTCTCCCTGGTAATCACCGACAAATATGTCGTTACACTCAAATGTTCGTGCTACCCACATCTTTGCGCTGGAATTCCATGAAACCATAACCGGTCTGTAATCATCTAATTGTGAGTTCTGATAATCGCGATACCAGTATAATCCTGGCCTGGAAGGTTTTTCGTTTGTCCATATCATAGTTTGATTTCCTCTCATTATGTTCATAAATATTTTCTTAATTTCATATTATTAATAATCTCTCAAAGGACGCGGGCGGGCTTCGTTCACGATGATGGCCTTTCCTTTAAGATCTTTTCCATTTAATTTTGAAATCGCCATTTCTGCTTCAATTTGCACAGGCATCTCAATGAAACCGAAACCTGTCGAAGTATGATTGTTTCTATTTTTTACAATGTTGACGAATGTAACTTTCCCAAAAGCACGGAACTCTCCTCGTAAATCATCCTCATTCACCTGTGGTGATAAATTTCCTGCAAATATTGTCATTTCTCTTCTCTTAAAGATTGCTGATGAAAAAAATTTAATTGCATGGTAATAAGTGAGTCATTATGGTAAGAAAGAGAGATAAGTTATACGAACCAACGGCAAGATTCACATTAATAATATAGCATTAAATATACTCTTTTCCTAATAGACGTAAAGATACAGGAAAATAGAGGATAAATGGAGAGTATCTAGTACTTTTAAAAGGTAATATCTAATATTTAATCGAATTTTAAATGGCTTATTGAACGATATCACGATTTCATATCAATAAATAAGTTTGTTTTGTTATTCGTTGATGAGTTTATTATATTCAATATGGCGATGGAGTTCGCCACAAATCCCGAACGGGTGATGACTCCTGATCAATGGCTTATGAGCCAGTGTTTAGGAGTTTTTTATTTATAGTGTAATAGAAAAATATATTAATCTATAAAATTTTACATGCCAAAAATAAGTGCTAAATTCCGTAAACGATTTGGTGTTCCGTATGCGATTGAAATAATTTCTGGTATACAATTCCGTTGCCGTCATTGTAACGCAGTTTTTCAGTCTGATAGAGAATTAAATATTCATATCAAGAATTTATTAAAATATAATAATAAGAAGAGATTTACGGTGAGCAAAAGTTGTCCTAAATTAAGTTTTAATACAGATATAAGCGTTCTCTATACATATGATATTTCTGATCGCTTGAAACGAGAGTGGCTTAAATTGAAAAAGGGGGATGAATATGATGAAATTCAATCATAAAATGTAAAGGGAAAAACCCTTGATTATCAAATATTTCTGTATAAGTAAAATGTTATCGTGATGAACTTTCTCCAGCGAAAACATAATCTCCTTTCAAACATTGAAAAATTGCGATTTCTTGCTCAAGAAGTTGTGGCCACATCACTCTACCCAAAGATTAATACCGAGATTCAAAAACTTCAAGATGAACGTTTCCATCTTGTAGTACTTGGCCAGTTCAAGAGAGGGAAAACAACACTCATCAATGCAATACTCGGAGAGCCTTTACTACCCGTTGCGGTTGTACCCTTAACATCTATACTTACACTTATTCACTTTGGTGAGGCAAAATGTATTGAGGTAATTTTTCAGGATCATAAAAGATTGACAATTGATGCATCAGAGTTAGAAGATTATGTGACTGAAAGGGGAAATCCGAAAAATGAAAAACATGTTTACTATGTTGAAATTCAGTATCCCTCAGAATTTCTCCAGGGTGGGATAGTATTAATAGATACTCCTGGAATTGGATCACTCTTTCTGCATAATACTGCCACGACATACGAATTTATTCCTGATATTGATGCGGCTATCTTTCTTCTCTCTGCTGATCTTCCGATGACACAGGCAGAGTACCAGTTTCTGGAAGAGGTCAGGAAATATGTAAGCAAAATTTATTTTGTCCTGAATAAAATTGATATCCTTTCACCTGAGGATTTGTCGGAATCAGTTGCGTATAACAGAGACGTTCTTCGGAAACAGCTGGGTAAAGATGAAATTGATCTTTATCCCCTATCAGCGCGTGTCGCATTGGAAAAGAAAGACGGGAATAATTCTATAAATAAATTGTACAAGAGTTTGATAGATTTTAAGATCGCACTAAAATATTTTTTTGAAAATGAAAGACGTTCCGTTCTTCTCTATGCATCTGAACAAAGAATCCGCAGTTATATGTTAGAATTGCGGTTTGTGATCGAACTTGAACTAAAGTCTAATGAATTGCCTCTTAAAGATCTACAGAAAAAAATTGTATTGTTTGAAAACCAGTTAGTATCTGTTCATAAAGACCAGAGTCAGTTTTCCTATCTCTTGTCTGGCGAACTTTCAACTCTCGAGCATTGGATTAATGAAGAATTGGAAGAGTTTAAGGTGCTTGAGACAAATATCCTCAAGGAAAAACTATCCGAGTGGATTGATAAAGAGGGTAATAACAACGGCGATTTATCTCTTAATGAAGCACGACAGAAACTTGCAGATATGCTGATTGACGATTTCAATACCTGGCGTAAACTTTTCGAACCAAAACTGATCACAAAATATGAAAAAGTTGCTGGAGAATTTATAAACAAAATTAACGGCTTAATTGATAACCTTCATAAGATTTCTGGTAAACTATTCGATATTATTATTGAACCTTATAATGAATTCGAATCTTTTAAGTGGAAGAAGACATTTACTTATAGCGTAGAAGATGGAGCCTTGTTCCTGGAAATCGAGCCAATGAAAATCATTAAGGGGGTTTTATCTAAAAAAGTATTTAAAAGGAAAATACAGAAGATTTTAATGAAAGAAATTGAGGAGAAAGTTGAAAGAAATTGCGGGCGTCTCCGGTATGAATATACATACAGTCTGCAGGAAAGCGCAAGGAAATTCCAAAGAGATATCGATACAGAGGTCGAGCATATAATTGCAGGCATCGAAAATATTCTCCATCAAGCGGTTAACCGGAAAAAGGAAAGTGAGCATGAATTGCAATCTCAAATTGATTTAATACGTAATCGTCTTACGAAATTAAAAGAAATTGAACAAGGATTAACTGTTGCTTTATGAATTCAAAGATAGAACTTTCGCCTGCACATAAAAGATCGCTAAGTGCTGTTGCGCGAAGTATTGAAGATTCATTAAATGATATCACTGTCAGACTTCAATCCAGCAACATTAATACAAAATTGCATCATGTTGAACCGTCATTTACAGATCCCGAGCGGGCATTAATTCTGGAAACTGTAGAAGAGATCCGAAAGGATCTCACTCATTTCATCGAAGTTTTTGATATTCAGCCATCATCTGTTACCGAATCACAGATTGTTCAGGCTCAATGCACTTACCTGTCTTCGCTACTGCAGGATTCATATTCAGTTAAAATGAAGAGGTATGGGAAAATTCCGATAAAGGAAGCAGAAAAATTGGACAGATGCATCGCTCACCTTGCAAAAAAGATTGAAAAACTGAGAGAAATTGTATCTTTCAGCGAAGATAAATTATAACACTCCTTTATTTTCATTTAGATCGGTATCTTCTGAGATAATATTATATCCAATGTAATATTCTGGCAAATAATTCCCGTTCTGATTATATTGGGTTTAAATGAAAATTCATTCAAAGTTACAAAAAAATGGGGATGGGAAACAAATGAGCAAACGGAATGTGCTCATTGTTCTTGCAATAATCACATTGCTCACAGGTATTATCCGATATAGATTACTTGATGTTCCCCTCGAACGTGATGAAGGTGGATTTGCGTATATGGCAGAATTAATCCTCGATGGAATTCCACCCTACACCCAAGCATACGATTACAAACCACCAGGTCTTTATCTTATGTATGCCGTTTTCATTACTATTTTTGGTAAAAGTCCAACAGGCATTCATACAGGTCTTTTGCTGATGAATATTGGAACAATGATCCTCATTTTTTTACTAGCACGTTTCTGGTATGATACAAAATCGGCTATTGTGGCAGTCTTCCTGTCACAGGTATTACTTGTTTCATCTTCACTTCTAGGTTTTGCAGCTCATGCAACTCATTTTGTAATTTTTTTCTGCCTCCTTGCTTATCTTGTCTTTGAGTATTTGCATAGAGATAAAAAATGGTTAAAAGCACTTATTGTTGGTGCATTGCTTGGATGTGCCACGCTCATGAAACACTCCGGTGTTTTGTTTATTATTCCTGTTCTGATCATACCATTTCTGACAAGAAAAGAATATGGAAATAGTTTTTCAGATGCTATTAAGATATCAGGGCTAATTATAATTGGATTTCTTGTTCCATTGATTGGTGTGCTAATCTGGCTTGGCAGTACTGGCGCACTTGATGGATTTCTATACTGGAATCTAAAATATCCTTCAATTGTTGCAAAGGAGGTTGGCACATCAGATCTATTTCCCAGAATCTATCGGAATGGAATACAGGCCGCGGGAAGTTTTTTGCCTGTCTGGATTCTCTCAATAGTATGCTTCCTCTATTATATATCAAGATCCCGGGGAAGCAAAGCACGTTCCCGTGTTGTGCTGTTCTCTATTTTTTCATTTGCGGCAGTTTTTATAGGATATGAAACTCGATCTCACTACTTTGTTCTCATAATCCCTGCTGTTGCAATCGTAATCGGTATTACAGTTTCATATCTTGTAAATCGGTTAAAGTCTCAATTTCAAAAAGTCTTAATTTTTTCTGTTCCTTTTATCCTTACCATTATCGGTATAATTTATCAAAGCGATTATTTTTTCACAGCAGACCCTGCAGTAATATCTCGTACGATATATTATCCCAATCAGTTTGCGGATGCGGAAAAAGTTGCCGGTTTTATTCAATCAAGAACGAATGATAGTGATCGTATCGCTATACTTGGTTCAGAGCCGGAAATTTTGTTTCTTTCTGGTCGTAGATCAGCCACACGTTATATTTTTACAAATTTTTTCCATGAGAAACATAATTTAAGAGAAAAAATGGAAAGTGAAATGATCAGGGAAATTGATTCAGTAAAACCAGCGATTATTGTTATGATTAACCAACCATTTTCATGGGGAGCACTGCCAAGAGGTAACTGGCCAATATTAATTTGGGCAAAAGGGTACCTTGATCGTGAGTATGAATTAATTGGTACAGTAAAATTAGTTAGCGTTTACACATCGGTTTTTAAATGGGATAAAGATGCGCGGGATGATCCAGGTGCACTGGCTTCACAGATAATGATTTTCCGCCGTAATGATAGATCAATAATACCTGGAACATTTTAGTAAGGTGTCTGATGGTTTGTTTAAAAAAGCGCTGTCATTCTTTATACAAAACAAACAAATAAGGTTTGAATGATAGAAATTTAGGTACCGGATGCATTATGATGAAGGAGATTATGAAATGAATATTAGAAACAGATTTAATAGGATTCTTTTCCCACTTTTTGGTATCGGTGCGCTTATCTGGTTTCTTGTGAGGGTAATCCCAAAACCGAGCAGGGCGACATATCCCTGTATGCGGGTAGCGTATCCAATCGCTTCTTCATTTGTGATCTATATACTTGGCCTTACTGTTTCAGCCTTTGCGTTTGGGAAAATTAGAGAACACTGGCCAAAGGCGCGATACTGGGCAGCAATTTGTTTCTTCTTGCTTGCTATTATCATTTCCTTTATCACTTTTCAGTCAGATAGACCACCTGTTTATGCAAATACAATTAATATAGACACGGCTAATATGCCCATCGGTGTGCCCAGAGGAATTTATCCTGGTCGTGTTATTTGGGCAAGAAATCCTGATGCGACAAATGAAAACTGCACCAACGATGCTTTTGGAAAGGCGTATTACCTTCCCGAGAATACCAATTTTAATGTTGTTAATGATATGGTTATCAATTCCATATTAAGTTTTACAGGAAAATCCTCTGTCCAGGAAGCCTGGGATACACTTTTTATTTATTTTAATATGAAGAAGGGAAAAGGAACGGTGGGGTACCAGACGGGTGAAAAGATTTTCATCAAAACCAATGGTGTGGGGTCAGTCGTGACAAGTACAATCGATCACAGCATTCCAAATATAATAGGTTATACAATGGCACGCACCTCGCCGCAACCTGTA
>Ga0101944_10007668_pt1 | contig 10685 bp, 9 predicted proteins | sample DewCreD2012metaG_FD_75245 | JGI IMG/M metagenome (GOLD analysis project Ga0101944, IMG submission 75245) | Hot spring sediment bacterial and archeal communities from British Columbia, Canada, to study Microbial Dark Matter (Phase II) - Dewar... ...
ACGCTGGCCAGTGACCAGACGGTCACGGTGCGCTGGACGACGATCAGTGAAGCGGATTTAAGCGGTTTCTATGTCATGCGAAGCCTTGCGCCTAACGGGCCGTTTGATCCCGTCAGCGATTTGATCGTGCGAAAGGGCTCTGCGCTGGCTGGAGGAGACTATAGCTTTGTCGACCGTGGCCGAACCAACGGGGTCACAAATTACTACCGGTTGAAGATCGTCCGCACCGATAATTCGTTTTTCTACTCCGATATCCTTTCGATCATTCCAAACCCGGCAACGGTCACCCCCACATTGACTCCCACGCGAACGATCACCCCCCGACCTTCCTTTACGCCCTTTTTCCGCCTGCCGACCCCCACACGTTTTCCAACGCTCACGCGGCTGCCTTCCACCCCCACGCGTTCCAGTCTGGGTGGTCTGACTGCCACGCCCACCTCATTTTTGATTAACACCGCTTCGGGTTCTGCCACAGCCACGATCCCGGGGTATGTTGGCCCCGAGGAGACGGATTTCACCCCCGGCCCGACCGGTTCCCCCCATCCTTCAGGGTACCCGCCAGCGGGCACTTCTCTGGCGGGAACCGGGGAAGTTTCCTCCACCCCGCAGCGAACGCCGGGAACGCTTACCCCAACCTCCACGGGCACACGGGCCGTTACCCAGAGCAGGCGTAATGCTTCGGACTGGATCAGCCTGGTGTTTGGCCTGGCCTTGAGTGGCAGTGTGGTTCTGGGGTTGACCTGGTTCCTGTTCTTGCGGCGGAAGCCTTCGTCATGAGGCAGGGATGCCCCCCGCGCGGTGAACGTTTTTTTGACTTTTCGATTCATTTGTGCTATTCTTGTGCCTGTTAATCTTCAGGCAGGGATATCACATGCAGCGTGAACGCATTTCTGAAAATGTCTACTGGTTCCAGAGTGAAATCTATGCCCAGGTCACCGCAGGTGCGGTGACTGGCCCTCAATGGGCGGTGGTGATTGACACCCTGGCCATCCCCGACGAAACGCTTGCCATGCGTTCGTTCATTGAGGAAGAGCTGGGGGTGCCCGTTCGTTACGTAATCAATACCCATTACCATGCCGATCACTCCTGGGGAAACTGCTTTTTCCCCGGCGCGACGATCCTCGGGCATGTCCTTTGCCGTGAATTGATGCTGGAAAAGGGACAGGGTTCTCTTGAAGCGGCGCGTAAGCAAAACCCCATTTTTAAACAGGTCAAGATTGTCCCGCCCCATATCACCTTCGATGATGGAACGGTCATGTTAAGGGTCGGGAAAAAGAATCTGATTCTGTCCTGTACGCCAGGCCACAGCCGGGATGGAATTTCGGTACTGGTCGAAGAAGACCGTGTTCTCTTTGCCGGTGACGCCTTTTTACCTATCCCTTATGTGGTGGATGGAGATATCGACACGTTGGCCGAGACCATCCGGAAGATCGGAAAGATGGGATTGGAAAATATTATTCAAGGTCATGGAGACATTATTCTGCGCGGCGAGATTGATGACGCAGTGAAGGAAAACCTGACTTATCTGGCTTCTATTCGCAAACAGGTGCGCGCGGCGATGAAAAAGCGGAATCCGGTAGATGCCCTGGCGATGATCGACCTCGAATCGTGCGGTAAGAGCCGGGTTTACCTTGGCGGACTGGCCGAAGAATTACACCGCCGTAATCTGAGATACCTGTTCCGCACACTGCAAACCTCCGAATCTGAGCCTATGGTTCGCGAGGAAGAACTTTTAGATTAAAACCAAAAAGCCGGACAATTCCCGGCTTTTTGGTTTTAAATTCAATGAGTGGCGTTTTGTTTTTTATTGACCGGCCGGGTGGGAGCGCCTTGTTTCTTCCCGGCGGTGCGCTTTTTCTGAAGAAAAGCCCGCAAACCCACCACGCGCTCGGTGCCGTTTGCCAGGCGCGCCAGGTTAGGCCGTAAGGCCCATAAAAGGGCCATCAGGCTGGCCGCTCCGTAGAGAATGTACTGCCAGGGATACCCTTTGAAAAGCGCCAGGTAAGCAAAAATGACGGTGGCGCTCAGAGCGATGCTGATGGTGGTAAGCGAGGCGTACCCTACCAGCAGAAAAACCAGTAGCCCGACCGGCAGGATGATCAATCCGCTGGGAAGCCATAGACCCAGCGCCCCGCCAAAGCAGGTAGCCCCACCGGCTCCGCCACGCAGTTGAACTTTACCGTCGGCGCGCCTCTCGAGCAGGTAGATGGAATAATTGTGGCCCAGAATAGCCAGTAGAGGCGCGGCTACCTGAAGCCAGACCTTCCAGGGGGAATCGGAGGGGGTGAGCCAGTTAACGATCCACAGGGTGGAATATCCCTTGAGAACATCCCCGATTGCCGTGAGCACCCCGGCAAAGGTGCCAGCGGCGCGCATGACATTGGTGCCGCCGGTGCGTCCGCTTTCAATGGTACGCACATCTCGCCCGGTGGAGATTTTCACAATCAGCCATCCCACCGGAATCGATCCCACCAGATACGATAAGATCAAGACAGCCGCAATTTGTAAAACTAGCATTTTTTCTACCTCTTTTTCAGATAACCCTGTTCGGGTGGTAAGGATACGTGATCCAGTTAAAAATGGTATGAGATTGTGGAAGGTTAATCCTCGGTAATTTCTACATTACAGGGGGTAACCCTTTCATGATCCAGTTGAAAGGCGTTCCACTGCCAGCCTGAAGGAGCGCCCGAAAGGATGACATAGGCAACCCCGGGATAGGAGAATTCTGCCCGATCGGTCTCAGAGGGGGCGGGCGGGCCGGTGGGGTGGGAATGATAAATGGCCAGAAGTTCCAGGCCTTCGGTTTCGAAGCGTTGAAAAGCGCGGAGCTGTTCGTGCGGTTCCATGCGAAAGCGTACCGCGCTGTGCAGGCTGTTGGTCACCGGGATAACCAGTCTGGCTTCGCCAGCCACCCCTCCGATCAGACCACAGGCTTCTTCGGGAAGGGTCTGGGTGGCGTGATTGATCATTTGTTGAAGGTGAGAGCGAGTCAGCCGAATTTTCATCCTCGCACCAGGAAGGCCATTATCCAGGATAAAAGAATCATGACCAGCGGCTCCACCAGCAGGGCCCGTCCGCTCCGCCCCTCTTCCAGCCCCACCGCCGTGCTGACCAGGGCGTAGGTGGCCCCTACCAGGATCAAGCCGAACTGAAGGGGGGTGAGCGGCCAGTAATGCAGGCCCGTTACCATCTGCCCAATCACGATGGTGATGACCAGCGGCCACTTCCAGACCCACCGTCCGCCCAAACGCAGGTATAACGTTCGGAGGCTGGCCAGAAAAACCGCCACTCCCAGGGCAGAAAGGATGCCATATAAGCGAAGTCCTGCCGCCCGCAGGGACACGGCCAGCACGAGAAAAAGGGCGAAAGCCACCGCGTTGAGGATGATGGCCGCAGGAGCATAACGAATGTCGCCAGGGTCGAGGGCGATATACTCTGATACGACCACAGCCAGCAAGAGAAGTCCGCCGAATGAAAAGATGCCCCACCACGAGAAGCCGACCTCTAAACGGTTGAGGGGAACACTGATCACCCAGGCGGTGAGAGCGGGTAAAAGCCAGTGGCGGGCGCTCGCGCCTCTTTCTTGATAACGGGGATGGCCGCGGATTAACCAGTCTGCTCCCACTCCGGAGAGTGCGGCGGCCAGCAGAGAAGTGAACGTGGCAAAATTCAAATTAATGGTCAAAAAGAAACCGGGGAGCTGAAGTTGAATTGGACGGGAGGGCAATTGAATAAAAGGGGTCACGGCATAGGCCAGCAAAATAACCGCTGTGAGCACACTCAGGCGGTTGATATCTGGCAGGTGGCGGTGTTCATCCATCGTTCAAAATTATATCGCCAACCATGCTACAATGAAGGGGTTCGAAGTATTTTGCAAGCCGCCAGTAATTTTGGTCAGAAATTCTCGGAAGAGGTCGGTTGGTCAGGTTCTGCATTCCAAACTTCGAGGCGGGTTGATGGATCGGGATCAGAAACGAAACGGATTCTGGGTACTCCTTCTGGGGCTGGTATGTTTTATCGCCCTGATCTTTCCTAATGCGCGCGGCGCGCAAAGTGAGCAAATGTTACTGGTAACGTCGCTCGATGAGCCGGTGACTTATCCGCATGTGGTGCGAATGCTTACACCAGCCAGAGATTTTAAAGATCTCTTCAGCCGCTGGGTCATTTACGGCGATTACCACTACGGTTATCCCTTTTACTTCTTTTCTGCGCTGGCTGTGTTGCCGGTGCGGTTAATCTACGGTGGGCAGTTTACCAATTATACGGCGGTAAATTTATTGCTTTTACGACAGCTGATCAGTGTACTGCCCATGCTGGCGGCCATTATCTTCTGGGTGTATGAACAAACACGCTTCCGCTCTCTCTGGCAGACGGTTGGATTAACGATTTTCATGTTCATGGTACCGGCCATTGTGCGTAACCATATTCAGTGGTGGCACCCGGACGCTCTTTCGGTGCTTTCGGTGACGCTGGTCTTTGTCTTCCTGCGCCGGGATGATTTTCGTTTTGGGCGATATTTTTTGCTCGCCGCCGTGGCCTGCGGGGTGGCTGTGGGGATCAAATTGGCCGGGGTGTTTTTTGCCCTGACGATCCCATATTACCTGCTCACAGGAATTCTGCAAAAAAAGCTCACCCTGCGCCAGGTCATGGGGAAGGCGTTGCTTTTTGCAGGCGTGGCGTTGCTGGCGCTGGTGGTTTCCAACCCATTCCTTTACAATGCCGGGGCGCGTCAGGAGTTGATCCGTATTCAAACCGAAAAGACCGATGTACTGGGAAGCGGTTATGAAGACGATTCTCCCTATTATCAAAAGGGACCGGCTTTCTGGAACTGGACTCTTTCTACCTGGTATGGCCACCCGTTATTTTTAGCCTTTCTGGGACTTTCTCTGGTGGCAGGGTGCCTGTGGGGCCCTAATCGGCAGCTTAACCGGTTCGTTCTGACGTACATCCTCCCTCAGGCGGTGTATTTACTATGGTTTGTGGCGGTTAAGCCCGATCATTACTGGTTGCCGGTGATGGTGCCGTTCTTCTCAACGGCTCTGACCTTACCCCGGGCTCTGGCTGAAAAATGGCTCCCTGCAATTTCGGGGCGGCCGCAGTTACAGCGGATTCTGTGGGCGATTACGGTAGCGATTCTGGTGGCGCAGGGGGTGAATTTTTTGCTCCGGCCTTACTCAGGCGTGGCGGCACAGTTTCAAAACGGGTTGAGAATAGAAGAAATGTTCAGTCAAACGTGGTAAAATTAAAATTCGGATGAACGAGACCCTGAAGACCAATACCATCGCGCCGCCGCGCCTGATTGCATCGCTGACGGCCGGGTTTAACCTGGTTGCCGCCCGAGCGTATTTGATTCTTCTCCCGGTGGGGTTGGATTTATTGCTGTGGTTTGGGCCGCGATTTCGCCTCAAGCAGTTGATGCAACCTCTGATTCAGGATTGGGTGGATACCCTGCAAACCACCAGCGGGAATGACCTTCTGGGAATGAGCGGGGCAATCCAGCAGTTATGGGGGACGGTTCTGGAACGTTTTAATCTGCTTACCTTTCTGAGTTCAACGCCGGTAGGCGTGCCCAGCCTGTTGGCGGGGGTGTTGCCGGTTCGCAATCCCCTGGGTGAACCGCCGGTTTATGAGATTCATTCCTGGGGACAGGCGCTGAGCGGATGGCTGCTTTTCAGCCTGCTGGGTCTGGTGGCCGGCAGCCTGTACTTCAGTATGGTTGCGCGTTCTACGGCTCCGGAAGATCTTCCCTACTCTCTGCCTCAGGCAATTTGGGAATTTGGCCAGGTTTTTTCCCTGACGATCCTGCTCATTTTTCTTTTGACGTTGCTCTCGATCCCGATTTCGATCGTGTCGCTGATCCTTGCGCTGATTAATCCGGCGCTGGCGCAACTGGCCCTGCTGCTGATGAGTTTCGTTCTGCTGTGGCTGTTGATTCCCCTTGTGTTCTCACCGCATGGAATTTTTGCGGCTCATCAGGGGGTGATGCAGGCGATGCTAATCAGCGCGCGGGTGGTGAGGTTGCTGTTTCCTGGTGTGTTGATGTTCCTGCTGGCGGCGCTGGTGTTGACGCAGGGGATGGGCTATCTGTGGCACATTCCTCCAGAAACTTCCTGGTTGATGCTGGCGGGAATTCTGGGAAACGCATTTATAACCACAGGGTTGCTTGCGGCAAGTTTTGTCTATTACCGTAAGGCGGTGCAATGGGTAGAAGCCATGCGCCGCGAATCTTTGACACGTGGATGATTCGCCCACCGGCGTGTATCCCTGCTGAGCAAAAGCGGGATGAAAAGCGCCGGAGGGTTATTTTTTGGAGGTAAGGTTGGCAGTTCCTGTAACCAGTTCGTATGGCGCGAAAGATATTCAGGTGCTGGAAGGATTGGAAGCCGTCCGGCGCCGGCCTGGCATGTATGTGGGCGGTACCGATCTTAAAGCGTTGCATCACCTGGTTTATGAGGTGGTGGATAACTCGATTGACGAAGCCCTGGCCGGCGCCTGTGATCGCATCACCGTGACGATCCACCCTGATAGTTCAGTGACCGTGGAAGATAACGGCCGCGGTATTCCGGTAGATATTCATCCAGAGAAAAAGAAATCGGCGCTGGAAGTCGTGATGACGATCCTTCACGCCGGTGGAAAATTTGGCTCAGGAAGTTACAAGGTCTCCGGCGGGTTACACGGGGTGGGCGTTTCGGCGGTGAATGCGCTCTCAGAATGGTGCGAAGTAGAGGTGTGCCGCGACGGCCAGCGGTATTTTCAGCGGTATGAACGCGGCGTGCCCCAGGAACCGGTGAAGGTGATTGGTCAATGCAGCCCCAAACAGACGGGGACACGAACTACTTTTCGCTTTGACCCGACAATTTTTAAAGGAGACCTGGATTACCGTTTTGAGACCCTGGCGCAACGGTTTCGTGAGATGGCGTTTGTCACCCGTAAGGTGATGATCCGGCTGGTAGATGAACGCGCCAGCCGCGAAATGACCTTCTACTTTGAGGGTGGCATTGTCTCCTTCGTGCGTTATCTCAATCGCAATCGTGAGACTTTGCATCCGGTGGTGTATGCTGAGAAAGAGGTAGATGGCATCGGCGTGGAAGCCGCCATCCAGTATACCGATGCCTATGCCGAGTCGGTATATTCCTTTGCCAATACCATCAACACCATTGACGGCGGTACGCACCTTACCGGGTTGCGCGCCGCCCTGACGCGTGTGATCAACGATTATGCGCGCCGGACAGGGTTATTGAAAGACAGTGACCCGAATTTTTCGGGCGACGATACCCGTGAAGGCCTGACGGCCATCATCAGCATTAAACACCCCGACCCGCAGTTCGAAAGCCAGACCAAAGTAAAGCTGATGAACCCGGAAGTTCAAACCTATGTGCAGCAGGTGGTGGGTGAGGCATTCAGCACCTTCCTGGAAGAAAATCCCTCGGCGGCGAGGGCCATTGTGCAGAAGTGCCTTACATCGGCTCGCGCACGAGACGCCGCTCGCAAAGCGCGCGATCTGGTGATCCGGAAATCTACTCTGGAGAGCCTGACCTTGCCCGGCAAGCTGGCCGATTGCTCGGAGCGAGACGCCACCAAGACCGAGCTTTTCATTGTAGAGGGAGATAGCGCTGGCGGTTCGGCCAAACAGGGACGCGACCGGCATTTTCAGGCCGTTTTACCGCTGCGCGGAAAAATTCTCAATACCGAACGCGCCCGGCTGGACAAAATCCTTTCCAATAACGAGGTCAAAGCTTTGATCTCCGCTCTGGGCACCGGCATTGGCGACTCGTTTGACCTTTCGGGGTTGCGTTATGGGCGGGTGGTGATCATGACGGACGCAGACGTAGACGGCAGTCATATCCGCACCCTTCTGTTGACCTTCTTTTTCCGCTACATGCAGCCCCTCATCGAGGAAGGCCATCTTTACATTGCTCAGCCGCCGCTTTACCGGGTGGCTTATCGAAACCAGGTGCGATATGCTTACACCGAGGCCGATCTCTCTCGTGTGCTCAAAGAACTGGGCGTGACCGCCGATAAGGTCTCGCTCCAGCGGTATAAGGGTCTTGGAGAGATGAACCCCACCCAGCTGTGGGAGACGACAATGAACCCCGAAAACCGGACTTTACTTTCGGTGAGCATTGAGGATGCCGCTGCGGCTGACCGTACCTTTGATATGTTGATGGGGGCGGCGGTACCTCCGCGCACCAAGTTCATCACCACCCATGCCCGCGATGTGAGGAACCTGGATATTTAACCTAAAAAACTGCCTGGCGTAGAATCACCAACAGCCCGTTCCGTTTTTTGGAGCGGGCTGTTGGTTGCCGCCGCTTTTTCACCTGAAGGTGGCTCCTTCTTCTCCCCGAAAAGCAGGTTGAGGCGGGGCGGTCTTTTTAATTCGGGGATAGAATTATCTGCAGGAGGAAACATGATGAACGTCTTTCCAGAAGGATTTTTGTGGGGCGCGGCAACTGCGGCGCATCAGGTAGAAGGGAATAACATCAACAGTGACTTCTGGGTTTTCGAGCATACGCCGGGAACAATCTTTGCTGAGCCGAGTGGAGATGCCTGCGATCATTACCGTCTCTTCCGTAAAGATATTCAGATGCTCCACGAGTTGGGCCTGAATGCCTACCGTTTTTCTATCGAATGGGCGCGGGTAGAACCCGAGCCGGGGTTCATTTCGCGGGCATCGCTTTATCATTACCGCGAAGTGCTGGAAACCTGCCATGAGCAGGGAGTCACCCCGCTGGTTACCCTGCATCATTTTACCAGTCCGCGCTGGCTGATGAAGATGGGCGGATGGGAAAGCCCGGAAACCCCCGCACGCTTTGCGGCTTACGCAGAAGCGGTGATGCGCGAGCTGGGCGCCCTGATTCCTTACGTTTGCACCATCAACGAGGCCAATATCGGCGTGCTCTTGCAGCTCATGCGCTTCGATGGCGGGCAGGAGGGGCAGGCGCCAGTGGGTGTGGAGGCCACTGAACGCCAGAAAGCCTACAATGCGTGGATGGAAGCCTGCGCCCGAGAACTCAATTCCACGCCGGAACGGGTGAAAAACTTCCTTTTCTCAGCCACCGATGCGGCGATTGCGGTGGTCAAACAGGCCCATGAGCGGGCACGGGAAGCGGTTAAAACCGTTCGGCCAGAGGCTCAGGTGGGCATTACCCTTGCGCTGAGCGAGATCCAAACCCGGCCGGGCGGTGAGGAGATGGCCGCTCGTCTTCGCTATGCCCTCTACGAGCAATTCCTTCCGGCGATGGCCGGGGATGATTTCATCGGGGTGCAAAATTACACCCGGATGCGTGTGGGGCCGCAGGGCGTGCTCCCCAATGAAGAGGGGATGGAATTAACCCAGATGAATTATGAGTTCTACCCTGAAGCCCTCGAGGGGGTCATTCGGATGGTGGCTCAGGCCGGTAAACCCATGATTGTTACTGAGAATGGGATTGGCACCGAAGATGACTCGCGGCGAGTGGAGTTTATCCGGCGGGCATTGCAGGGGGTGCTGCGTTGTCTGGCAGACGGATTGGACGTACGCGGTTATATGTACTGGTCGTTGTTGGATAACTTTGAATGGACGTTTGGTTACCGACCCAAATTTGGGCTGGTGGCGGTGGATCGTACTACCCAGGTACGAACCATCAAGCCGAGCGCCCGGTTTCTCGGGCAAATTGCCCGCCAGAACCGCCTGGACGATTGAGCGCGATCGCAATTTCCATCTCCTGGAGACGCGCGTCTTCAGGAGATGGTTTTTTATATAATGAGCATGGCATCGCCAAAGGAATAGAAGCGGTATTCCATTTCAATCGCTTTACGATAGGTGGCCAGGGTCAGTTCGCGACCGGCAAAGGCGCTGACCAGCATGATGAGAGAGGAACGGGGGAGGTGGAAATTGGTCACCATGGCGTCGACGGCCCGGAAGGTGTACCCCGGCAGGATATATAAATCGGTGGGGCCGCTGAAAGGAGCCACAGTATCGCCTTCTCTGGCGTTGCGGGCAGCGGTTTCGAGGGTGCGAACGCTGGTGGTACCCACGGCCACAATACGCCTGCCGGCACGGCGCGTGGCATTGATGGTCTCAGCCGCCGCGGGTAACACCTCACACCATTCGGTGTGGATGGTATGCTCACGGGGGTCTTCTTCGGTGACGGGCGCAAAGGTATCGAGGCCTACGTGCAGGGTAACCGTGGTAAAGCCGATGCCCTGAGCCTTCAGTTCGGCGATTAATTCGGGGGTGAAGTGCAATCCGGCGGTCGGCGCCGCCGCTGAACCGGGGGCAGTTGCGTATACCGTCTGGTAGCGTTCAGGGTCCCTGAGAGGCTCGTGGATGTACGGGGGCAGGGGCATTTGCCCGACATGCGGCAGAATATCTTCGATGGGCGTTTCGAAGCGCAGCAGGCGTCGCGATCCTTCGAGGTCGGAGAGAATTTCGACGGCGGGGCCGTTTTCTACCCGCAGACGTTTCCCGGTCGTCAGGCGTTTTCCGCCTACCAGCCCTTCCCAGGTGAGGGAATCTACGCGGCGAAGAAGGAGCAGCTCCACCCGGCCTCCCGTCTCTTTGCGGGCGAAGAGGCGGGCCGGAATGACCCGTGTCTGGTTGACGACCAGCAGGTCGCCAGGGGTAAGGTACTGCCCGATGTTTCGGAAAATGGTATGTTCCAATTGACCCGTATCGCGATGGAGAACCAGCAAGCGCGAGG
>Ga0101944_10007669_pt1 | contig 10684 bp, 6 predicted proteins | sample DewCreD2012metaG_FD_75245 | JGI IMG/M metagenome (GOLD analysis project Ga0101944, IMG submission 75245) | Hot spring sediment bacterial and archeal communities from British Columbia, Canada, to study Microbial Dark Matter (Phase II) - Dewar... ...
CGGTCATCCCCGCCGCCGTGCGGCCCGTGTCCGCGCTGGTCATCGGCAGCAGCCTCTCCGGCTTGAGCGCCGATGGGCAATTCGAGGAACTGACCACCTTCCCGCAGCCGTGCGCCGATTGGCTGCTGGGCCTCTACTTCAACGGCACACGCCGGCAAGCGGCGCTCGGGCCGATTATCTCGCTCGAAGCCGAACTCGCCCGCAAGAAAAAGGAGGCGGATGTCGTGATGATGGAAAGCTCCGTTCCCACCCCGCCCGGCGGCGGCGGCGGCAGCACCAACAACTGGTCGCCCACCTATCCGATAACCACCAACGGCCTGCGCCTAGCCATCACGCTGCTCACCAACCAGACCGCGGAAGTGACCATCCTGGGCGGCGAAACCAACGAACTCTATGACCTGTTTTACACGCCCGCCGTGACGAGCAACAGCCTCGTTCACTCCACCTGGACCTGGCTCGGCCAGGAACAAAACTCGAATACCGTCGCCTACTCCATCGCCACCGGAACTAACGGCTATTTCTTCCTGGGCACCCCGCAAGACACCGACGCCGACGGCCTGACCGACGCCTGGGAAAACCTGTTGACCCGCACCGATCCGAGCAGCAGCGACAGCGACGGCGATGGCGTCAGCGATTACATCGAAGTTTTGCTGGGACGCAACCCGTTGGTGGCAGGCGCAACCACTGACACCAACAATGCCATCAGCCTCAAGGTTTACTCGCCTTTGAAAGAGGATTAACCTATGAGGCGAATTAAACAGGAAATGCGAAAACTGGGGCTCAAGTTTTGCTGTTTGGTGGGGTGGCTTTGGCTTGCGGCGGCCGCCGCGCACGGCGGCACGTATGATGTGCAACTTAAGCTGTCCTGGGGGGTTGATCATGGTGATACCAACTTGTCGGTTATTGTGGCCGGGCAAGCTATCATTATCCCGCCCTCGTACGACACTAGCACGAATTGGTTGCAATTGAGAGCCAATCAACCTCTCCCGGTTCAGGTGATTATCACGGATGATCTTTATATTTTCTGGAGCGAATTTGTTTTCCAAAACTTGCCGCGGTGCGCACAACTTATCGTGGACGGGACCGCTACGTATAACGTGAACGCGGACGGCACTGTAGTCCATACTGTCTATGACCATTTGAGTAGTAATTCACCCCAGCCGGTTTTCACCTTTAGAATCAACCCTCCCGCCGCCCCGGAGGTGCGGTTTGACGCCTGCCAAACGGCTGGCTTTTATTACATCCCTGCTGATGGTTTGTCCACAGCCCGCGCTTTCTTAACGGCAACGAATGCGAACGAAACCAGCTGGAGCCCGGTGACCTGGACGATTTCCTCCAGTGATAATTTGGGGTGCAGCATTGACCCCACGAATGGTTTGATTCGCGCCGGCACCAGGCCGGGTGTCATTCGCGTCCGTGCCACCAATGGTGATGGCTGTTTTGTCGAGGAAGACCTGGAGTTGCTCTTTTGCGGCGCCATCTGCAGCAAGTCGGGCGATGTCATCGCGATCCTCAAATGCGTCCAAGCCTCCATCAGCCTTGGACAGGCCGGTTACGGAAAAAACATGGGGAGCCTTACCATCTACTCCACCAACCTGACCAGCGAGCTTTATACCCCCGCCTCCCTGGCCTACACCTACCGCCGTGATTTGCAGGTCATCCGCCCGGCGGATGGCCCGTTGCGCCAACTTTGTTCCACCGATACCCTGGTCAACATCGTCAGCAACAGCGCCACCGCTTACCAGATTCAATTCTACCCGGTGGCCGCCATCACCAACACCAGTTTTGAGGATGGTGTGCAGATTTATGAGATGGACACCAATCGCTGCTTCCGCCGCCTCAAGGTGGGCAATCCCGACGCTTCCGGCAGCAGCCGCCTCAGCATTGCTGATTGCAAACCGACCATTAACGGCGATGTCACCAACAGCGTCATCCTTTACGCCTGCACCAACAATGTCTGGACCTTGACCACCGGTGATGGCACCCGCCACGAGCACAAAACCTCCTCGTGGAGCGCCCCGGTCGAGACCGTCACCCGCGAAATCCTGGACGACAGCAGTGTTGTCCTGTCTGCCAGTGGCCAAAAATTCGAGACCAACGCATTGGGCCGCTTTCTGACCGAGGAAACCTGGGGCTCCGGCTCGGGCACCCTCACCAACCGCTACGTCTATAACAGCACTACCGGCGATCTGGAACAGTTCTACCGCCACGACGGCTATTGGGAATGGAAGATGTTCGATACCCAGCATCGCCCGGTGGCCATGTTCACCGCCTTCCAGAACGCCGCTCCCAATACCAATGCCCCCAACACCTGCCGGGTCTTTGAGTATTCCTACAGCAACGCGGCGGACAACGGGGCTTACTCCCCCTCCACCCCCCGTTTGGTGATCGAGAAGCTCCTGGGCACGGAAATCAGCCGGCGCTACGCCATCGTCAAGGAGGGCGAGCGGGTGGAGATACTTTGCCCCAATCCCGGTCTCGCCATTAGCAACAACCTGAATCTGACCACGGTCACCCGCTTTTATACCAACGGCCTGTTCAAGGACGAAATCCAAAGCGTCCAGCATGCGAACGGCACCCTGACCCTTTGCGAATATTCTCAAGGCGGCGCTTACCGCACCAACACCATTACCACCGGCCAGCCGGGAACTGCCGGAACCAACATCGTGGACGGGACGCGCGTGGTCACCATCCTGGGGACCGCCGGGCAGGTGCTGAGCCAAACCACCACCGACATCGGCACCGGCTTGCTTTTGGACCAGGTGACTTATGCCGGCTTTGACGAATATGGCCGGCCCGGCGCGATCTTCTACCTCGACGGCACCTCGAACTCGATCAGTTACGCCTGCTGCGGGCCGGAATCGGTGACCAGTCGGGAGGGAATCACCACCGCCTACGAATATAACTCGTTGAAACAGCCATTCAGCGTCATCGTCAACGGCATCAGCCGGTTCAACACCTGGGACGCGGTGGGCAACCTGCGGGAGGTCGTTCGCCGAGGCACCAACGATAACGACCTGACCTTGTTTACCGCGCTCTATGACAACGCCGGACGGCTGCGCACCAACAGGAACGCTTTAAACTTGGAGACCCGCTTCGACGAGAGCGGCGTGCCTCGGGTGCAAACCATCACCCGCCCCGACAACAGCCAGCAGGAACTGACTTGGTTTCGCGACGGCACCCTGGCCACCAACAAAGGCAACGCCACTTTCCCGGTGCGCTATGAGAGCGGCACGGTCACCGACGCCAACCAAGAGCGCGAATACCTCCGGGAAATCAAGCTCGACGCCAACGGTGGGGACACCAACGAAAAGACCACCTACCTCTTTGACGGCGTGGGCAGGGTTTATCGGGTGGAGAAAGCGGCTGCCACTGGCCCAGCCGTCTGGCAGGCGGTCTTCAACACCAAGGGGCAATTGGAACGCGTCAGCGACCCGGATGGCGTCACCACCATTTACGAATACAACGGCCTTGGCGAGCGGCATCTCAAGGCGGTCAAGCGCGACACCGCCTCGATCATCACCTGGACAGTGGATGACATCACCAAGGTTGAGCGGGAAATCGTCACCGACGCCCAGAACAACGTGCTGCTGCGGTTCAAAACCTACGCCTGGACGGAGGAAGGCTCCACTGCAAGCAATCTGGTGGCCCAAACTGACCTTCGCGCCGGCGGCTTGCAACAAGTGGTCACCGTGTTGGACGGCGGAAATTCGCGTAGCGTCACCAACACGGTTTCCATCAATGCGGCGACGCAGACGCGGTATCTCTTCCAGACCGGCTCGGACGGCTCGGCGATCACCAACACCTATCAAAACGGGCGGCTGCTTTCCAGCTACCGCTATGCCGGCGGCGATTGCGTGGGGGGTGAGACCTATGCGTATGACGCGCATGGGCGATCGTTCACGGTCACTGATGTCCGCACCGGCACGGTGACAACCAATCTTTACAACAGCGATGATTCGCTGAACAACTCGACCGTCAAGGCCACCGGGCTGACGGCGCAATCGCTGGGCATTGAGTATGACGACTTAGGATACCCCAAGCGGTTGGCGCTGCCGGATGGGCTGGCGGTGACCAATGTTTATTCGCCGACGGGACTGCTGCGAACCAACTGGGGCGCGCGGACCTATCCGGCGGCGTTCGGATATGACCCACAAGGGCGGCTCACCAATCTGACCACGTGGACCAACCTGACATTGGACACCGGCCAGGCGACGACCTCCTGGAGCCGCGACAGTTACTCGGGCCTGGCCACCGGCAAATCCTATCTGGGAACGAATGGGCTAACCCATACGTTTACCTTAGCGGGACGACCCAAGACGCGAACCACCTCCCGCAACATCACCACCACCTACTCGACCAACCATGCCGGGCAGGTATCCGCCATAGATTACTCCGACAGCACACCGGACCTGAGCTTCACCTATAGCCGTCAGGGGCAGGTGAAAACCGTCAGCACTAACGGCACGACCGCCGCCACGTTGGCCTACAATTCGCTGGGCCAACTGGTCAGCGAAATCCAAGGTGGCCTGACGCTGACCAATGCTTACAACAGCCTGCTGCAACTGGAAAGTGTTGGCGTGACGCGGGACAACACCAATCTGGTTTCTTCCAGCTACGAATACGACGGCTCATCAAGATTAAAGACGGTCTCCTTTTGCAGTCACACGGTCACCTACAGCTATTGGCCAAACTCCAGTCTCATTAGCAACGTGGTGTTCAGGGAAGGCAGCACCACCCGCCTGACGACCAGCCGCACCTACGACAATTTGAACCGGCTCACTTCCATCACCTCTGTGCCCTCTGCGTCCTCTGCGGTTGAATTCAGATACGGCTACAACCAAGCCAACCAGCGCACCGCTGTAACCAATGCGGACAGTTCTCGGTGGGAGTTTCAATATGACTCGCTTGGTCAGCTTACCAACGCTGCCAAGAAATGGGCTGATGGAACTTTGGTGGCTGGGCAGCAATTTGCTTACATTTTCGACGATATTGGTAATCGGCGATTGGCGATCCGAGACGCTCGGGAAGGCGCAAACACCATCACCCTGCTGAACCAAATCACTGACCGGAACAATCCCGGCTACATCAACATCATCGGAGAAGCGACGAACACGGCGACGGTCACCGTAAATTACCAGCGCGCCGACCGCAAGGATGCCTATTTCCGCAAGGAATTGGCCGTAAATAACGCCAATGGTCCGGTGTGGCAGGGGGTAACCAACATCGCGGTTTTGAACCAAGGCACCAACGCGGATCTCATTGCCACCAACCTTGGCAGCCTTTACGTCCCGCCGGGAACCGAAACCCTGCAATACGACGCCGATGGGAACCTCACCAATGACGGCCATTGGAGCTACACCTGGGACGCCGAAAATCGACTGGTTGGGCAAGAAACGACAACATCAGCCGTCAGTGCCGGAGTCCCCAAGCAAAAACTGGATAACGCCTATGATTGGCGGTGGCGGCGAACGCAAAAAACGGTTTCTGCTTGGTCAGGCAGTGCCTGGACCAACGCCTATCAACGTAAGTTCGCTTACTCCGACTGGAACTTGGTTGCGGAATTGGACGGAAACGGCGCTCTACAGCGAAGCCATGTTTGGGGATTGGACGCCAGCGGGACTTTTCAGGGTGCTGGTGGTGTCGGAGGTTTGCTTGCCACCGTTTTTCACACTGGGGCGAATGCCGGCACGTATTTCCCGGTTTACAATGGCAATCATTGCATTGTGGCCTACGTCAGCGCCGCAACGGGCGCGACTGTTGCTGAATACGAATACGGGCCGTTCCATGAATTGCTTCGCGCCACCGGACCAATGGCAAGGGAATTCAACCTCCTTGCGTCCACCAAATACTACGACTGGGAAACCGGGCTTTATTATTACGGCTATCGTTATTACTCGCCGGAGTTGGCGAGGTGGTTGAGCCGCGACCCGCTGGGGGAACTCGGAGGATATGGCCTTTACTCTTTTGTCAAAAACGCCCCCATTGGCGCAGTTGATTCATTGGGATTGAGCAATCAACCGGGAGATTTTGGCTGGGGCTGGTTTTCCATTGTGCTGAACAATCCAGCACTCCTCGAGGCCCTGAGGCCGCCAACGCAAAATCCTGATCCACGTCCGAGCTTTGCGGCAAACCTCTTTTGCAACTGCCAAAAGTCCGGCTGCCATCCATGCCTGCGCCGCGGGAATATTCCCCTGGCGCAATTTAGGCGACAGACGGAGATTTTAACAGGCTTGGGTGCTCCTCAATGGATTGGCACGCCGATGGGGTCCAAGTTTGTTGATATGAACACCGAGGCTTGGGTGCTTATTCCGGCCGCTGAATTGGCTGCTGCGAAACTGACCCTAGCTACGCGGATTACTCTAATCAAAACGACAGGCGATGGCGCTTTGAGCTGGAATGAAGCCCGCTTAATTGAGGCGCTCACCACAGGTCTGGAGGCCAATAGTATTTCGCTTGATAGCGTTGCCGCCGCTCGGCAGGCGTATAATCAGGCAATCGGTTGTTCGCGCGTAGCCGCAGAGACAACAGCGGCCAGGGCAACCCAGCTAGAGTTCAATTTTGCGAAGGACTTCGGACAAAACTCCGGGCTGGTAATCGGACGTGGAGCCGACCTGTCAGCGCCAGGGGCACTCGGCGCGGGCGAATACAAGCTGGGTTGGTTCTCAGTCCAAAGCACATCTGGCATGGAGGCAGAATGGGCCGTCAACCAAGCGAAGCTCCAAAACGTGATGAATCTCAATCTCCCAATCCGGGATGCGTCCTCACTGCTCGACACTGGCGGCTTTTACCTAAACCGAGAGCGGGGAATGTTGCAGTCGGCAGGCTGGAATTACCAGGGCGGCTTTTGGGTGCCGCCGGCACATTGACACGGCTATGTGGAAAAAATTTGTTGAAGCGACAGCCCGCCACTTCCGTTTCCTCGAATCGGAGTTTGGCTTCACGCCCAAACCGGCAAAGCCACCGTTTGCAATCTACGAAACCGAAAAGTTGCAGGTGCTGGTTTATTACGATGCAAGCGGGAGGCACGAACTCGATTTGCGAATCAGAAATCTTAGCGACGCCCCCCGCAAGACTCCCGCAATCGGGGTGACTGAGATAATATTGCTGACGGACTGGCGAGCGGCAGAGAAATACCAATCCCCCTTTCCTTCCACCGAAGCTAGTGTGGAAGCCGAGGTCCAACACCTGGCAGAACTTGTCAGGAAATACGGCTCAGCTTTCCTCAAAGGCGATGAACACGCCTTTGAACGAATTGATCGACTGCGCCGGGAGCGAGAGAAGGAGTTAGCGCCGAAACCACCCGCGAGCCGTTTTCGGAAGTAGCTCTGATGGCATTGGCGCACGATATTCAACGTTGGTTTGCCGAGGAACAGGGTGGAACCCTGCTTTTGCCAGACGGCTGGTATGGCCATCCTTACGACAACTGGCACGCGCTCACGTCCATTGAAGAATCGGGCGAGACGCTGACTATTGTTCTCGACCGAAAACTGACGCTTCGTTTCGATGGCTTGAAGGCAGTCAAAGCGCAGAAGCGCGAGCTGACTTTTGGACCGTTTGAAAAGTTGCGCTTCGATTGGGAGAGCTTTGGCACTGACGGAAGACGCGGCACCAAGGAATACCAGAGCGGCGAGGTGAAAATCCTCACCGGCCCTTGATAACGAGCCGCCGCCCCCCCCACTCCGGCACAAGCCTAACCTTTAATTTTACCGTTTCCGCGCCGCTTTGCCGGTCAGAAGCAGATTTTTCTGACTAAATCTTCTGCCGCCCCGAACCCGCCGCGCAGAAAACTATAATACCCTCAGAAGCCTGCGCGTTTTGCGCGGCGGGTCCCTTGAGGGGAGCGGGCGGCCTGGTTGAATCAAAAACCAAAGCCGCGACCGTCAACCCGGCCAGAAGGCCGGACGCTCGCAAGTTGTGCTTGATGCCGCCGGCTGGAAAGCGAACGTATGAAGACTAAGCAAGGAGATGTTGTCAGCTATCTGCTGGCGCTGTTTCAATCAGTGGTTCTGCTGGTGGCCTGGCCATCGGGCAAGAAAGGTTGCAAAGGTGTGGACTTCACCAAGGTTACGCTCCAGGACATGATGGACCCGTGCTGAGGGTCAAACCTTAGCATGGGGCGCGCTTGTGGAAACACAGGCCAGAATAGCTTGTCAAAAAGCTGATTGGGGATAACATCGCATTGTTGAAGCGGATGGAACAACGGCGCTTTTGCACAAGGCTTCTGCAAGCCTTGTGGGGAGTGGTTTGTCTTTGTTGGCTTTCCCTTACGGCCTTTGGCAATGCGCCTTTGCGCGGTTGTTTTGCAGAAATTACGCATTTTGCCCCTGCGCGCCACACGGTGGGCCAGTTGATCAGCGAAATCCAAGGCGGCTTGACGCTGACCAACGCCTACCAGTGCAAGTTCGTTTATTCCGGCTGGAACCTGGTGGCGGAACTGGACGGAGGCGGCAATCCAATCCATTCCTTCGTTTGGGGCAGTGACCTTTCCGGAACGATGCAAGGCGCGGGCGGCGTTGGCGGGCTGCTGGCGATGGTGGTGCATCAGGGGGCAAATGCGGGGACTTACTTCTACTGCTACGACGGTAGCTATCGCGTTGCCGCGCTGGTCAATACCAATGGCCAGGTGGTGGCTGAGTATGAATACGGCCCGTTTATGGAGCTATTGCGCGCCACCGGCCCGCTGGCGATCGACAATCCGTTCCTTGGGACCACAAAATATTACGATTGGGAGACGGGCAATTACTATTATGGCTATCGTTATTACTCGCCGGTATTGGCAAGGTGGTTAAGTCGGGATCCTCTCGAAGAGGAAGGCGGATTGAATCTGTACGGATATGTGAACAATCGGCCAAGAGAACTCGTAGATCCAATTGGTTTGCTAGATTATTATTATTCATCGGGATGCCTGTTTCAGCCATCAGGTTATGTTCCATATCTGGAAGCGGAGAGTTGGTATGGCTGGGTAGGGGCCAGCGTCTACAATACGATACCGGTTGCCGCCAACGGGATAAATAAAATCCTAAGCATAATACCTTGGGCATTTAACAGCGCCATAGATGCAGTTACGCCAACAATTGACCAAAACAAGAATCCTTACGCCTACGCAATGTCTCAGACCTCTAGGGAGGCGTCCTTAACCGCGCTAGAAATTGCCGCTGGTGCCTACATGGGAGGGATGAACTCCAGGGTTAATGCCCCGAGCGCCAGCGCATCGGAGTTGGTCGCTTTGGAAAAAAAGCCAGGTCCAATTCCCCTAAAGCCGGTCTGGCCTTCAAGACCTTTACCAAGCACAACTGTCGTAGTTCAAGATGCCTCGTCCAGCACAACAACCACTGCTAATAGTTTGGCTCGTAATCCGGTAACCTGTAATGTTAATTGCGCTGCAATTAGCGTGCCGAAGGTTGGACCATTACCGCCGGGTGAGGTGCCTTATCAGCTCAAGTTGTTCCCGGACGAGGCGTATGACAGAGTTGCGCAATACGGAAGAACTCCGACCGCTGCTCAACGCGCCTCTGTCCCAGCAGGCATGGAGTTCGATCACAATCCAACACTGGTTCATCATTACTATCAAGGTGCAGATGGAGGCTTACCGGGTTTCAATCTAACGCAAACAGAGCGATTGCATTATTCTCAGAGCCTTTCCGCGGGAGCGGTCGCTACCCCTGCCGCACAACGAGCCCAAGGTGCCGCGGCGGCGGCATATTCAAAAGCGATGAAAAAACTCTGGGGGCTCGAATAGCCATGAATTATTTCTTTTCTCTCAATGCTGAAGGTGGACCGCTGTTGTGCGTGGATGCAGGCGCAGCTGCTCGTTGGAATGGGGCAGTGGATGATGCGCAAGACTACGGCAATCTATGTGCTGCCATTGACGCGCAACCAGAGTTCAGTGCAATGATTACGCCTATTGCCGGTCTTCCGGGCGTTGTTTGGGAAATGCAGGGGGCAGGAACAGCAGACGTATTTGTCGCTGATGACGGTCGGGTAGCGGTTCTGAGAGCATGGTTGAGCCAGGATACAAATGAGGATTTGAAGGAGCTTGCGGATACCAAGCCTGTATCGCGTAGGGTGCTCGGGGTTATCGATGTGCCAAGCGGTGTCCTTGCTGTGTTTTGGTCTGTGGAGTCTGGCCGCACCATACCGCAACATATCGATAGCAGATTCAGGCAGATTGACGGTACGGCCATAAAAGGATCGGTGTTTGCGTTGAAAGCGACAACAAGCCGATACACGTGTTGTGACGAACTGGTTAAAGTGCGGAACGCACATGCGCGAAGATTAACTATGACTCCGTCCTGAAAATGAAGAGTGTGAGGGTCAAACTATATCATGAGCTGTTTTGTACGGCTTTGCGCGAAACATTTCGGTTTTAAAAGGATATGAAGGCAAGACAACGCCAATGAAGACAGGCGCGCAAATGGTCAGGCGACTAAGACCTTACACAGTCCTGGGTGGCTTCTTTTTGCTCTGCCTAGTCGCCTTTCGCGTATTCGCTCACGCCCCATTGGAAAGCGTTTTTCCCGAGATCATACACCTCACCTATTCGACGAACGCGGCGGGGCAGGTGTCGGCAATTGATTACTCCGACAGCACACCGGACCTGAGCTTCACCTATAGCCGTCAGGGGCAGGTGAAAACCGTCAGCACTAACGGCACGACCGCCGCCACGTTGGCCTACAATTCG
>Ga0101944_10007670_pt1 | contig 10682 bp, 5 predicted proteins | sample DewCreD2012metaG_FD_75245 | JGI IMG/M metagenome (GOLD analysis project Ga0101944, IMG submission 75245) | Hot spring sediment bacterial and archeal communities from British Columbia, Canada, to study Microbial Dark Matter (Phase II) - Dewar... ...
CGCCGCGCCGCGGGGGGGGGGGGGGGGGGGGGGGGGGGGGTTGGGGGGGGGGGGGGGGTGGGGGGGGGGGGGGGGGGGGGGGGGGGGGGGGGGGCAGGGGAGAGGCTCGACCTGGGAAAAGGTCGGCGAGGCGGCGGGCGTAGGCGGCGGTGGGGCCGCTGACCGCATTGAGGAGCGCCTGCACGGATTCGTCTTCGTCAACGAAGGCGCGCGCGTAGCTTTCCGGCTCGCCCAGCGCGAGGGCGCGTTCGAGCGCGGCCGCGGCCTCGGCGCGGCGGCCCTGGGCGGCCAGCGCCACGGCGCGCAGGACGCTCACCTGGATCAGGCGGCCGTGACGTCCGCCGGCCTCGGCGCTGGCGGCCAGGCGCTCCAGCCACTGAATGGCCTCGCCCCATCGCCCCTGCGCCGCGCGCACGCGGGCGAGACAGAAGGCGCGCTCCTCATCCGGAAACGCCAGCGACGCCGCGAGGTCCAGGCCGGAGCCGCGCGCCCAGTCCTCCGCCGCGTCGAGCCGGCCCTGCCGGGCCCAGACCACGGCCCGCCATGCCTCCAGCAGCGGCGGGACCGGCGGGGCGTGCCCGCAGAGTGCGGCCGCCTCCTCCAGGATCGACTCGGCGCCGGTCGGGTCGCCGAGCGCCAGCCGCAGGCGCGCCAGCCCGAGCGCGCCGGTCCCTAGCCCTTCGGCATTGCGCCAGGGGCGGGCCAGGGCATAGCCTTGCTCAAGGTGCCGGCGGGCGGCCTCCAGGTCATTGCGCTCGTACAGGATGTCGCCCAGCCCGGCCAGCGCCATGCCCGCCAGCGGCGACAGCGCCTGGCCTCGGTCCGCGAGGTGTTGCAGCGCCTGCCGCAACGTCTGTTCGGCCGCCGACAACTGGCCGCTTATGATCTGGAGCTGGCCCAGCCGGCCGGCGCACAGGGCGACGATGTGGATGTTGTCGTGAGCCTGGGCGATCGCGGCGGCCTCGGTGTACGTGCGCCGCGCGACGGCCGTCTGCCCCTGCATCTCGCGCGCGAACGCCAGGTTGTACGCGACCACCGGCCGCAGGTTGGCCGGCGGGTTGAACAGACCGGGGCGCAGGGCCTCCGGCCCCTCCAGAATGGGCTGGACGCGCTCGCCGATGGCGATGGCGGTGGGCATGTCGGCGCGGCTGATGGCATGCTGCGCGTGGATGACGGCGACCTCGGCCAGGGCGTTGCGGATTTGCACCGGTAGATTGGCCTCCAGGTCCTCGACGGTGACGCCCAGCGCCTGCTCGACCAGGCGCAGCGCCGCCCGGGAGTCCTCCAGGCGGCCGGTGGCGTGCGCGGCCCAGGCGTAGGCCAGACAGAGACCGGGATGGTCCGCCAGCACAGCGTGCGGCAGCGCCGCGACAAGCGCCACCAGGGTGCTGAGTTCGCTGCGCTGGAAGAACACGACGCTCTGGTCCTGCAGCAGGCGGGCCGCCAGCGCGTGGTCGCCGCTGCGCTGCCAGTGTTGCACGGCCTCCATCACCAGTCCGCGCTCACGGAACCAGGCGCCGGCGCGGCGATGCAGCCCGGCGACGGCCTCCGGCCCGAGCGCCTGCTCCAGCCGGGACTGGAGCAGGTCGGCGAACAGGTGGTGATAGCGGTACCACTCGCGGCGGTTGTCCAGCGGGATCAGGAAGAGGTTGGCGCGGTCCAGTTCTTCAAGCACAAGGGATGACGGGCGGCGGATGGAGGACGAAGGACGGCCCGGCGCGGGCGCTGTCTCGGCGTCGGCCGGTAATGGTCCTTCGTCCAGCACCGCGTCACACAGCGGCCCGCACAGGCGCGCCAGCACGGATGTCTTGAGCAGGAAAGCCTGGATGGCGGGCGGCTGGCGCTGGAGGACCTCTTCCACCAGATAGTCGGCGATGTAGCGGTCGTTGCCCGCGAACGAGGCGACCAGGCGGTGCCGGTCGGTCTGGCCCTCAAGGAGCAGGGCCGCCAATTGCAGGCCGACGATCCAGCCCTCGGTGCGCGCGGCCAGCACGGCGACGTCGGCGGGGTCCAGGCCGAGGCCGCGGGCCGTATTGAGGAACGCCGTCACCTCGTCGTCGGTGAAGCGCAGGTCGGCGGCGCGGATTTCGACGATTTGCCGGCGGGCGCGGCGGCGGGCCAGCGCCAGCGGCGGGTCCTCGCGTGTGATCAGGATGAGGTGCAGCGACCCGGGCGCGTGGTCCAGCACGAAGTTGAGGCTGGCGTGGAGGGGCTCGGCCGTGATCTGGTGATAATCATCCAACACCAGCGTCAGCGGTTGCGGATCGGCGGCCAGGTCGTTGACCAGGGCGGCGGCCACGGCCTCCAGCGGCGCGGCCTCAGGGGCGGCGAGCATCGTCAGGACTGCCTGACCCAGCGCGGGCCGCGCCGTCTGCAGCGCGGCCAGGACGTAGCGCCAGAAGCGGCGGGGATCGTCGTCGGCGGCCTCCAGCGACAGCCAGGCGGCGGCCGGGGCGCGGCGGGCGAGCCAGTCGCAGACGAGCGCGGTCTTGCCGAACCCGGGCGGCGCGGAGACGAGCGTCAGCGGCAGACCCTGGCTCTCGTCCAGGCGCGCCATCAGGCGCGGGCGCGCCACCCAGTCCGGGCGCGGCGGCGGCGCGTACAGCTTGGTCGTGATGAGCATGGAGGTCATGGGGCCCGTCTCCATTGTACACAAGACGCCCCGATTCGATCTCGAAAAAAAACGCCGGCCCGCCGTCCGGGTGGGGGCGGCGGGCCGGGTGAGGGAGGGGGCGGCCCCTCCTCGGGCGGGATGGAGGCTTATCGCAACGTCTTGGTCGTTAAGATGTTGCTATAAGCTGAGAACCCGTCCGCGTTGTACGCTCTGACACGGTACGAGTAGGTAGTGTTGGGCGTCAGACCGGTGTTGGTGTAGGTGGTCACGTTCGGGCCGACCGTAGCGATCAGCTTCCACGTCCCGTTCAGGCGCCAGATCTGGAACCCTTGCTCGTTGTTCGAGTTGTCGTTCCAGCGCATGGTGATGGACGTGCGGGTCCGCGAGACCAGGCGCAGGTTCGTGGGCGCCTGCGGGATTTCGCCCGGCGTGACGATCGCGACCTCATTGGAGAATGCTGAGTCGCCGGCGGCGTTGAAGGCCACCACCTTGTAGTGGTAGGTCATCTTCGGCTCCACCGTGGTGTCTTTGTAGGTGACGGTGGCGCCGGTGCCGGCGGCCGGGGTATTGAGCGTGACGAGCAGCACGAACGGCTGCAGACCGGCCTCTGTCTCGACAGCGCGCCAGACCTTGAAACCGGCCTCGTTGTTGGCGTTGTCACGCCAGGAGAGGTTGACCTCGCGCGGCGGGAAGACCGCCGGCGCGGTGGCGGCCAGGTTGCTGGGCGCGGCTGGCGGGAGATCGGGCGTGGTCGCCGTGACCGTGTTGCTGGCCGGCGAGTCGCCGTTGGTGTTGAAGGCGAAGACACGGTACTGGTAGGTCGTGAGCGGTTGGACCGTGGCGTCGCTGAAGGCCGTCGTCGTCGGCAGCGCATTGCCGAGCGAGATCCAGGTGAGGCCGTTGTCGGCGCTGCGCTCGACGCGGTAGCCGTTCACCACGCCGGTCGAGGCATCCCAGGCCAGGTCTACCTGGAAGGCGGTCACGGCCGTGACGCGCAGGTTGCCGGGCGCGCTCGGCGGCGCGCCGGGCACCGCCGCCTGGACGGGCAGGTCGAACGTCGACAGGCCCCAGACATTGTAGGCGGCGACGCGGTAGTTGTACGTCAGGCCGGGCACCACGCTGGCGTCGGTCCAGTTGACGCCGCCGGAGGCGGCCCCGTTCGGGGTCGGGAGGCGCGCGATCTCGACGAACGGGCCGGTCACCGGCACATCCTGCCGCTCGATGACGAAGCCGTCCTCGTTGTCGGCCTGGTCGAACCAGGAGAGCGTGACGCCTGTGGACAGCGCGCTGACCACCGTGGTGTTCATCGGCGGCAGCGGCAGGTCGTTGGTGGTGGTGGCATTCACCACGGCCGACATCGGGCTATAGCCGGCCGCATTGAAGGCCTGCACCCGGTAGCCGAACGTCTTGTTCACGTTCAGAGCGGTGTTGAGCAGTTCGGTGGTCGGGGCCATGACGATGGCCAGTTGGTCCCACGCGGCGGTGGCGCCGGTGGTGTCCTTGCCGTAGCGAATCCACACCCGATAGCCGTCCGCGCCGGCCACCGGGTTCCAGACGATCTGTTGTGAGAACGGATCGTTCAGGCCGGTGTCCGGGTTGAAGACCGCCAGCACCTGCAAGCCGGTGGGCGCCGGCGGCAGGCCGACGTTGGTGGCCGCCGAGCCGACCAGGTAGGGCGCGCCCTTTCCGGAGAGCAGCCAGGCGCCATAGGCCACGCCGCCCCAGTTGTCGCGCAGCGGCTGGCCGTCCAGGTCGCGCAGGTCGCTGAACGCGATGCCGGTGGTCTCCACGAAGCGGTCGCTCAGGTAGTTGGGCACCAGCGGATAGTTGGGCTCGAAGATGCTGGGCGGGCCTTCCGGCCGGATGGTGGAGGTGTCGTTAGTCTTCAAGTGCTCCATGAACTCGCGCGTGTGCGTCTGCCAGAACAGGTCGGCGCGGGCGTCGAGATCGGAGCCGAGCGGCGCGTCGAAGACGTAGGTGACCACGTCGTAGCCCCGGCCGTCCGGGTAGCGCGCGTTGTCTTCGCGGGGCACCCACGTGGCCGGGTCGTACGTGATGAACTTGACGCCCGCGCCCTGGTAGTCGGCGGCGCTGAAGCCGGCCGGCGGGATGCGGTTGTCGAACAGGATAAAGTTGTTGGTCAGCGCCGGGGAGGGCGCGCAGGCGGCCGGCACGCCGGCGGTCGGATCGGGGAAGATCGCGGCGCCACCGGCGTCTACGCACGTTCCGGTAACGCGCTCGTAGACCATGACGGCGTTGTTGTTCTCGTCGATGCGCGCGGTCAGGGCGCGCTTGAAGGCCTCCGTCTCAGTGGTCTTCAATTCGGCCGCGGCCTCGTCGTACACGCCGGACTTGTAGATCACCACGCCGTTGGCGTCGGTGACCTGCAGGCTGATGAACAGGCGCCGGCCGTCCGGGTAGCCGGACGGGATGCGGTGGCCGCTGGTGTTGGTAACCTTGACCTGAACTTCCCAGCGCGGGTTGCCGGTGTTCGGGTCGAGGATGGGGTTGCCGAACTCATCCACCAGCATGGTCGGGGCGGTGACGATCTGCACGTCCACGGCGTCTTGCAGCGAGATCTCGGTATTGCGCTGGGCGCGTTCCCACATTGAGCTGCGATCCGAGAGCATGCCGGGGAAGATGCGCGGGTCGTTGCCGGTCGGCGCGCCGATCACTTCCAGGTCGACCTCCGGGTACAGGATCTGCATGTAGTCCGGCAGGTCGCGGTTGGCGCCGTCGAACTTGTGGAAGGCCGTGCCGCCGTTCGGGTTGCGGTCCTTGCCGTAGGGCCACCAGCCGGAGATCACCGGGTCAGGGTTGAGCGAGACCGCCGCCGTGTCCGAGTACTCGTGCTTCTGCGTCGGCATGTGGCAGTCCTGGCAGCGCTGGTAGGTGGCCGACTGATCGTCGCGGCCGAAGTCGCTGAACTTCCACTCAGTGTAGGTGCGCTGCTCGGGCATGCCGTGGTTAAGCACCGGCACGGTCAGGTCGTGGCACGAGCCGCAGAACTCGGAGGTGGTGACGAAGGCGCCCTCGCCCGAGTTCGGGTCGCGCAGCGCGCCCACGGTCGGGTGCTCGAGCGAAACGGCCTGGTTCTGGTAGTCATAGCCGCCGCCGGGCAGGAGGGGCGGGCCGATGGGGACTTCGTAGTGGATGGGCACGGAGCCGTCCGGGTTGTAGACGATCTCCTGGCCGGCCGAGTTGAACTGCGGCTCGCCCGGCGGGACCGGGCTCTTGGGGCCGGTATACCAGCTCGGGTAGACGCCGTAGGTCTGGCCGGTGTACAAAGTGCCCGCCAGCGGCAGGTCGCTGTAGAAAACGTCTACCGAGCCGGGGTATTTGGCGATGTAGGTCATGCCGTCGTCGATCTGCAGCGACGTGTCGCCGTAGGGGTTGCCGGCGGCGATGGACGGGTCGCCGAACTGATCCACGAAGGGGCCGCCCGCGTGCGGCCAGTCGCTGACGCCCGCCAGCAGGTTCCAGACCGGGTCGTTCGGGTCCAGGTTGGAGCGCCGCATGGTCACGTTGCCGATGGCGCGGTGGCAGAACTCACACAGGATGCCTTCGTCGTCGGTGGAGGCCAGGATACTGTGCTCCATCGTCGTGCCGCGCGGGTCGCCGGCCAGGTTCGGGTCGAAGCGGCCCGAATACCAGCCGTTTGGGCTGTGGCAGCGGAAGCACATGTTGCCGGCGCCATCCTGGCCGGTGACGGCCAGGACCGTCTGGTTGACGATCATCTCGTTGGCGCGGAAGACCGGGTCGCGCGCCGCGGACGCCATGCTGGTGCCGGCCCAGTTGCTGAAATGCCCGGCGGACTGGTCGATGCCGCCGCCGTGGCAGCCGGCGCAGGTGACGACGAACTCGTAGACGTTGTACGGCGCCGGGAAGGTGATGTTAGCCAATTCTTGCTGCTGGGTGCCGGGGTTGGGCACGGTCCCCTGCGGCGGGGTGCGCCCGCCAGGGACGTTGGCGTAGACCACGCCGGCGGCGGCCAGCAGGAGCGCCGCGGCCAGCCCGAGCGTGCCGGCGGAGAGGCGGCGGCCGAAAAGCGTGTGTTGGAAAAGTTGCTTGAGCATGGCCGCCTCCTTCACCGGGCCTCAGGCCAGGCGATGAATTGCAGGAACAGGTCGCCCTGCAGCGCCGGGTTGAGGGTGAGGGTGCCTTCGCCGCGCGACCAGCGGCCGCCGAGCAGCGACATGGGCAGCACGATCTTGGCCGTCCAGTTGCTGCGGACCGCAGCCGGGTTAAAGCCCAGCACGGCCTGAAGTTGGCCCTCGGCGACGTATGGGTTGTGGCGCGCCTTGAGCGCGACCGGGTCGGCGTTCTTGGCCGTCAGGGTCCAGATGCCCTGCACGTACCACTTGCCCGCCTTCTGGCCGGCCATGTCTTTCTTGGGCGAGAAGGCGGAGAGCGTCACGCGAAGGATCGCGTCCGACATCAGGCTGGTGTTTTTCGCCTTGACGGTGGCCTCAAAGGTGAAGTTCCTGGTCATGGTCCCCTGGGGGGTGGTGACGGTCGTGCCGGTGCTGAGCACCGTGGTCTCCGTCAGGCCCCAGACCATGCTCTGGTCAGTGACGAGAGCTGGACCGGCCGCAGCCGACGCCGAGAAGAGCGGCAGCGCCAGCAGCAACAAGATGGTGACGAGCCCCAGTTTTTTGGGTCGCATAGGTTGCCCCTTTCTCTAACACGACAAACCCCTCCGATGTGGAAGCCGCCAGACTGTCTCCACCTCCTTTGCGGGCGGCCCTGGGTGTGATGCGAGCCGGATCACGGGATTTCGGCCTCGGGCCGGCGTCCGGCATCGCGCGACGCCGCCCGGCGAATGGCGGTCAGCAGGTCGTCCATACTGCCGCATTTGGTGACGAAGTCCACAGCGCCCGCCTCGAGCGCGCCGCGCCGGGTGACCGGGTCATCGTGCAGGCTCAGCAGGATCATGGCCGCCCGCGCGGCCAGCGACCGGGCCACGGCCAACCCGCCGAGCCGCGGCGTTTCCGCGTCGATCAGCACCACGTCGGGGTGCAGGCGGTCCGTCAGTTCTAAGGCCGCGCGGCCATCGGCGGCCTCCCCCACGATGGCGACATCCGGTTCGGCCGTCAGCCGCATGCGTAACCCGCGCCGCACGGACGGCTCGTCGGCGACGAGCAGGATCTTGATCATGGACTGTTTTCCGCCGGGCCTTCAGGCGCAGCTCGCGCGTCGATGATTCAATTGAACAATCGGGCACAGACACTATGATCCCCTTTTCACAAACGCGCGTCCCGCGTCGGAGTGAATTCATCTCACTCTTTGGAGTGGCTTTTGTCACCGAAGACGCCTTCGACGTCGGGCCCGGAAAAGGACAAATATCATCGACAATTTAGGAGACATGGTCATTGCCACCGACGGCCACTTGGCCTAGAGTTGAATCGCTGTCTGTGTGCCAATAAGCGGGCGAGGGTGGGGAGATGCCAATTCGCGTACTCGTCGCTGACGATCACGCCGTGGTGCGTCAGGGTCTGCGTATGTTTCTAGGCGCCGATCCGGAACTGGAGGTCGTGGCGGAGGCGAAGGACGGCGCGGAGGCCGTGCGCCTGGCTCTCCAGCATCAGCCGGATGTTGTCCTGATGGACCTGCTCATGCCGGTCATGGATGGCATCGCGGCCATCTCGGCTATCCGGCGTGAGTTGCCGGAGACGGAAGTGGTGGCGCTCACCAGCGTCCTGGAGGACGTCTCGGTCGTTGAAGCCGTGCGCGCCGGCGCGATCGGCTATCTGCTCAAGAACACCGAAGCGCATGAATTGCGCCGGGCGCTTAAGGCAGCGGCCTCCGGCCAGGCCCAACTCTCGCCGCAAGTGACGGCGCAGCTGATGAGCGATATCGCCGGGCACAACCCGGGCGCGGTTCTGACCGAACGTGAAGAGCAGGTGTTGCGCCTGCTGGGCCAGGGCTACGCCAACCGCGAGATTGCCCAAACCCTCAACATCGGCGAGCAGACGGTGAAGACGCACGTGGCCCACGTGCTGGCCAAGCTGGGCCTGAAGAGCCGCACCCAGGCCGCGCTCTACGCGCTCCGGCGGGGCCGAGTGGCCGGTAAGTGGCCGGCGGTTTGACCCCGGCGGCGCAGGCGACGGCGGGAGGGGTAGCAGGGTGAGAAGCTCGGCAACACGCGCGGCCCTGTCTTACGCGCTGCTGGTCGGAGTGTGGATTTTCGCCTTTGATCTGCTGGTGGATGACTTTATCCGCGAACGCGACCTCTTCCTGCAATTGCACCTCCTCAGCGGCGGCCTTACAGTGGCCGCCCTCTTCTTCTTGCTCCGACGCGAACTGAAGGCCCGCGAACATGCCCAGGCCGATTTGAGCCGCTCCTACGATGAGATGGAAGTGCGGGTGGAGGCGCGGACCCAGCAATTGACGGCCCTGAATACCGAGCTGCACAAGGAGATTGCCGAGCGGCGGCGAGCCGAGGCCGAGGGTCAGCGGCTCCTGGCGCAGTACGACCGGGAGCGGCGGCGCGCGCAGATGCTGGCCGTGGAGGCCCAAATGCGGGCCGAGGAGCAGAGCGCGGTGTTCAAGGCCATGACCGACGCCGTCATCGTCTATGACGCCGCCGGCACCCCGCTGCGTGTTAACCCTGCCGCCCAGGCCGCGCTCGGCGTCGAACTGCCCAACGCGATCTCCCGGCCTGAATACTTGCCGACGATCCAGCTCTGCGATTCAAAGGGCTGGCCCCTACCCCTGGAGATGTTGCCGTCCGCGCGCGCGCTGCGCGGCGAAACAGTGCGTGGTGAACGCCTGGTGTTGCGCTTACCGGATGGCCGCGAACTCAAGATCATGGCCTCGGCCTCGCCTCTCTTCTCCGAAGGCCAGGTTTCGGGGGCCGTGGCGCTCTGGCACAACCTGGTCGACCACGAGCGCCTGGTGGCGTTGGAGGAGCGCCAGCGGCTGGCGCGGGAGTTGCACGACTCCCTGTCGCAGGCGTTGTACGGCATCGCGCTCGGCGCTCACACGGCGTTGACGCTGTTGGATACCAGCCGTGAACGCGTCATCGAGGCGCTCGACTATGTAGTCGCCCTGGCCGACGCCGGGCTGACCGAGATGCGCGCCCTGATCTTCGACCTGCGACCGGAATCGCTGGCCCACGAGGGCCTGGTGAACGCGCTCGTCAAGCAGGCGGCGGCCGTGCGCGCGCGCCACGGCCTGGCGGTGGCGACCGAGTTGGACGTGGAGCCCGAGGCGCCGCTCGAGACAAAAGAGGCCATCTATCGCATCGCGCAGCAGGCCCTGCACAACGCCGTCAAGCACGCTCAGGCGCAGCGGCTGACGTTGCGCCTGCGCCATGAGGCCGGCTGCCTGCGGCTGGAGGTTTGCGACGATGGGGTGGGCTTCGACCCGGACGCGCCGCACCCCGGCCACCTCGGACTGCGCTCTATGCGCGAACGGGCGGCGAACTGCAAGGGGACTCTACAGATAGACAGCGCCCCTGGTCAGGGCACGCGGGTGCGGGCCTGCTTCCCGGTGAGCGGCGCCCGGGCGCCCGGCTCCTAACCGTTTGTCGTCAGCGTCGTCTCACGCGCCCACCCGGCGAGCGCCAGCCCGGCCAGCAGGCGCGCCGGCGGCTGCGTCCACCACAGATGGTCGAACAGGCCGGTGACCAGGATCGCCAGCAGCACCGCGGCCCCGACGGCCTCGGCCGCGTCCATCATCCGGCGGCGCTTCCAGACGCGCCACGCCACCGCGCCGGCCAGGGTCAGCGCCGCCGTCGCGCCCAGCACGCCGGTCTCCGCCAGGATGAGCAGCGGCGCGTTGTGGACCGGCTCGAACGGATAGCCGGCGCCGGTGTTGCGCGCCGCCCATTGCGGGAACGCGCCGGCGCCGACGCCTGTGACCGGCTGGGCGCGCCAGGCATCCAGGCTGTAGCCGATGAGCAGTGCGCGTTCAAGAGCCGAGGCGCGCTCCAGGTTGTTCGCCGGGCCGGCGACGCCCAGGCGCGTCGTCAGAAAACCGGCCAGCGGCACCAGGGTCACTATCATCACCAGGGACGCTGCCGCCCCGGCGGTCTTCAGCCTCCCCCTGGCGTGCGCCGGGACGA
>Ga0101944_10007671_pt1 | contig 10682 bp, 6 predicted proteins | sample DewCreD2012metaG_FD_75245 | JGI IMG/M metagenome (GOLD analysis project Ga0101944, IMG submission 75245) | Hot spring sediment bacterial and archeal communities from British Columbia, Canada, to study Microbial Dark Matter (Phase II) - Dewar... ...
TCACGCTGGCGCAACCGGATTCGGCGTGGGAGGCGGCGGGGCCGTTGACCACGCTGGGGGCGGCGCTGGCGGTCGCCCAGTCGCTGGAATCGCTTTACGGCTTGCGGCCGCGGATCAAGTGGCCCAATGACGTGCGCGTGGGGGGGCGCAAGATGTGCGGCGTTCTGGTCGAGCGGGCGTCGGGGCCGGCGGGGGCTGCGCTGCTGATCGGGATCGGCGTCAACGTCAATCACTCCGAGGCCAGTTTCCCCGAGGAATTGCGTTCACAGGCGACGTCGATTGCCATCGAGCTGGGTCGGACCGTTTCGCGCGCCGATCTGCTGGCCGCGGTCGTGTCGTCGCTCGAAGGCGTCCGCAAGCAGGCGATCCGGAAGGGCTCGGGCTCCCTGATGTCCGCGCTTGAGCGCCGCCTGGATTTGATCGGAAACCTCGTTCGCATCGAGCAGGAACACGGGCGCCCCATCGAGGGGGTGGCTCAGGGAGTGGATGGCGACGGCGGACTCGTAATCCGGCAAAGCGGAGGAAGCCAGATCAAAGTGTTTGCCGGCTCGCTGATCGAGTTGCGCAACGGCCGGTAGCTTACGGCTGTGTTTCGGGGGGCGGGGCCGGCCGGCGCTCCTCCGCCAGGACGTCAATCAGCCCCAGGAGGAAGGCGATCTGTTCGTCGGGCGCCTTGCGGATGGGGGGATTGAGCAGATTGAGGGTGGCGTCGATCTGATCCAGCCGCCGTTCGAGCGATTCAAAGAAGGCCGGATCGGCGCGGAAGCCGGGGGGCGGCGTCTGAGCCGCGGGGGGCGGCATCGTCAGGACGATGGTGCGGATCAGTCGTGTCAGCGCCTCGCTGCGGCTTTCGAGCGCGCGCCGCCGGTCCTTGGGCATGTCGCCGTCTTTTTGAATCTGGGCGCTGAGGGCGTCCAGGCGGTCGCGCGCGACAATGATCAGCGGCAGGCGGCGTTCGGACATGTCACGCCGCATGCCGTCGAGCTGGCGCAGGCGTCCGGCGATCCGTTGTCCGATTCGGTGTTGTTCCCGGCTGATGGCCTCAAGTTGCCGCGCTTTCATGGGGTCGAAGAGGGCCCCCGGTTTCTCGCGCATCCGCCGCAGCATGAGGTCATCCTGCTTTTTCATCTCGCCCCGGTCTTTTTCGATGTCGTGTTCGACGTCCAGATACCGGTCGATCCATTGGTCCAATTCCCGCCGGTCCTTGCGCGTCAGCTCGATTTCAGCGGTGGTGAGCTGATCCCAGACGGCGGTGATCCATCGGTCAGTGGCTTGCAGAGGCGGGCCGAAGGGGCGCGCAAGAGCCGTCGAGGTCGTCGTCCGGTTTTCGGCCTTAGCCGTGGCGGCCTTGCCGCCCTTGGGGGCGCTCGGCGTCTGGACCGCGGTCAATCCCAAGGCCAGAGCCATCGCCCATGCGATGCCCCCCAGGGCGGCCGTCCGGCCGTGAGCCGGGGCGCCGGGTAGGCGGGTCTGGACCCGACCGGGATTGTGCGTGCGCATGGTTGTCATGGGTTGGCTTGAGGCCCGTCGCCCGGCGGGGCTGATTCCCCGTCCGGCCCGGCGCCGTCCTCGGTTTCCTCGTTTTCCAATTCCCCTTCCCCGGCGGCGCCGCGAGGCTTCAGGCCGTATTTCTGCAGCCGGTAGCCCAGCGTGCGCCGTGTGATTCCCAGCAGGCGCGCCGCGCGCGTGTGGTTGCCGTTGGCGCGCTTCATCGCTTCGAGCAGGCACTGTTTTTCGATCTCGCCGAGGGTCATCTGGCCGATCTGAATGCCGGCGGCGGGCTCGCGTTTTCCGGCGGCAAACTGGCGCAGGCTCATCGGCAAATCCTCGATGCCGATCTCGCCCGACTCATTCATGACCGTGGCGTGTTCGATGGCGTTTTCCAGTTCGCGGACGTTTCCGGGCCATGGATAGGTCATCATCACGTCGTATGCCGCGCGGGCGAATGCGAGCGAGCGCTGGCCTTTGGAGAACTTTTTTGCGAAGTGCTCGATGAGGGCGGGAATGTCGTCGGGACGGTCGCGCAGCGGAGGAATGACGATGGGGACGACGTTGAGGCGGTAATACAGGTCCTGGCGGAAGGCGCCTTCGCGCATGGCCGCTTCGAGATCGCGATTGGTGGCGGCAATGACGCGGACGTCCACCTTCATCGTGTTGGTGTCGCCGACGCGCTGAAACTCGCCCTCCTGCAGGACGCGCAGCAGCCGGATTTGAAGGGCCGGAGAGATGTCGCCGATCTCATCGAGGAAGATGGCGCCGCCATTGGCCGCCTCAAAAAGGCCCGATCGCGTCTGGGTAGCGCCGGTGAAGGCGCCGCGCAAGTGTCCAAACAGTTCGCTTTCGAGCAGCGTTTCCGGCAGCGCGCCGCAGTTGACCTTGACCAGGGGCTTGTGGCGGCGGGGGCCGTTGTTGTGGATGGCGCAGGCCAGCACCTCCTTGCCCGTGCCGCTTTCGCCGCGCAGCAGCACCGACACGTCGCTGCGCGAGACTTTGCGCACCGAGGCCAGGACGTCGCGCATTTCGGCGCTGGCGGCGACGATGTTGTCGAGGCGAAACTCTTTTTCGACGATGTCGCGCAGCTGCTTGTTCTCCTGCTTGAGGTGCTGCGTCTCCATGCACCGCGCCACCAACTGCTTGAGTTCCTCGTTCGCGAAGGGTTTGATGAGATAGTCGTAGGCGCCGCGCTTCATCGCCTCGACGGCGCTCTCGGCCGAGGCGTAGGCCGTCATCATGATGAAGTCAGTTTCCGGGCGCAGCGCCTTGACCTGGCTGAGGACGTCCAGTCCGCTCATCTCAGGCATCTTCAAGTCGCACAGGACCAGGCGCACGGGATGGTCGCGGACCCAATCGACCCCCTGGCGCGGGTTGTCGGTCGATTCGGCGTCGTAACCCTCGCGTCCCAGCGTGCGCTTGATGATCTGGCCCATTTTGGGCTCGTCGTCTATGATCAGGATGTCCATTTGAGTCGGCTCGCTTTACCTATATCCCATTGCTCATTCCTTATTGCTCATTTCCTATTGCTCATTCCCTGTTCTTCCACCGGCAGCAGCACCGTGACCGTCGTCCCCTTGCCTTCTTCGCTTTCGAGCCAGATGCGTCCGCCGTAGCGCTCGACGATATTGCGGCTGATGGACAGGCCCAGCCCGGTTCCGCGCGGTTTGGTCGTGAAGAACGGATCGAAGACGCGCTTGGCCTTGCGTTCGTCCATTCCGTGGCCGTCATCGCGGACGCGGACGCGGGCGAACCGGCCCAGCCGGTCCAGCGTCACGGCGATATGTCCGCCCGTGGCGACGGCTTCGCGGGCGTTGAGCAGGACATTGAGCAGCACCTGGCGAATGCTTTTTTCCTCCATGAGGAGGATGGGACCCTTGCCGTGATGTTCCAAATCGTACGCCACATCTTCCTTGGCTGAACCTTTACGTACCAGTTGGACAACGTCTTTCAAGGTCTCGGCCAAATCAAAAGGCTCGGGCGCGGCGCCCGGATCGCCGGGTTTGGCGAAAGTGAGGAACCGCGTCACCAAGCCATTGAGCCGCTGCACCTCGCCGGTAATGTCGGCCAGCATCTGCCGTTGTTCTTCGTGGCCTTCCAGCTCGGCGGCCAGCTCCTCAGAGATAGCACGGATGATGCCCAAGGGATTGCGGATTTCGTGGGCGATGCCGGTGGCCAGCGTGCCGAGCGATTGCAGACGGTCGGCGTCGGCCATGGCGCGCTCGTATCGCATGGCGGCCACGAGCATTCGATACAGCGCCACGGCGACGAAGGCCAGCAGGAGCGATCCGATGCCGGAGATGGCGATCAGGTAGGCGCGCATGCGGTTGAGTTCGGCGAAGTATTCGTGCCCGGCGGAGACCCGCAGGGCGGCGATGGTTTCCCCGTTGCGATTGACCAGGGGAACGTAAGTGCGTTTGTATTCACTCTGTTGGAAGCGGTAGTAGGGCGAAGAGATGACCACACCCGAAGTGAAGGCGTCGTCGATGACGCCGGCGTCCAAGTCCACCAGGGCGCCGGATTTGAGTTCCTCATCCGAGCTGACCAGGACGACCATGTTGCGGCCGAGGATGGTCACATCCTGCAGGCCGTTGGCGTCTCGAATCGCGGCCAGCCGCGTTCGCAGCGCCTCGATCCGGCGGGTGTGCGGCGACCAGTCTGTGTAGGGGTCCACGCCCGTATCGGGCATGGCCAGCATCAGCAGCGGGGTGCGCTCGGGCGTCAGCTCGAGGGCTGCGGTGCGGCCGACGGCGGCCAGTTTGGATTCCTGCTCGCGCTCGGCCAGGTCGCGCGACAATTCGAACAGATACCATCCGCCAAGGTTGAACACCAACAGCGTCAAAACCAGCATGGCCAAGGTCGCCAGACCGGGAATGTTCTTGAATCGAAGCATGAGAATCCGCTTGGCTCCCTCGCCTTGGGGATCATCCCGACTCCCGCGCCCGAGGTCAAGCCGCCAAGCAAGAGCCGCGCCGGGGGCGTGGCGCGCAATGCGGCTTGATCCTTCCCGCCGGGCCCTCTAAAGTTCCATCCATGTTTGATGATGCGGCAGCGGTGGATTTGTTGCGCGGACTGGTCGAGCGCTATTCGCCTTCGAGCCAGGAGGCCGAAGCAGCCGGTTTTCTGGCGCGCGCCGCCTCGGATGCGGGATGGGACGCCCGCGTGGACGAAGTGGGCAACTTCGTCGCCGAACGCCGCCCCGGCCCTCCCGGCGAATCAAACCAATCCGACCGATCGAATCGGGCCGGACTTCACCTCGTCTTCCTTGGCCACATCGACGTGGCGCCCGGCCTCGTGCCCGTCCGCCTGAGCGAAGACGCGCTGTATGGGCGCGGCGCAGTGGACGCCAAGGGGCCACTGGCCGCCTTCGTTGTCGCCGCGACGCGGGCGCGCCTGCCGGAGGGACTGCGCGTCACGGCGATTGGCGCCGTTGAGGAGGAGGCCGCCTCCTCGCGCGGCGCCCGCCACGTCATTCCCCTTTACCGGCCAGACTACCTGATCATCGGCGAACCGAGCGGCTGGGACACGCTCTGCATGGGCTATCGCGGGCGCACCCGCGCGCGCGTCCGCATCGAGCAACCGCAATCGCACGGGGCTTCGGGCCACCCCTCGGCGGGGACGCTGGCCTGCCGGTGCTGGCTGGCCGCGGATCAGGCCGCGCGCGCCCACTCCCGCGGCGGCCGGCTCACGGAACGCGTGTCCGTTGAGGTGGCCGATCTGAACACGGATTCCGACGGCCTGACCGAGACGGCCCAACTGGAGCTGGATGTGCGGACGCCGCCAGACTTTGACGGCGCGGTCTTCCGCGCCCTGCTGGACGAAGCCGCGCCCGATGGCGCCCGCTTCGAAATCCTTGAAGACCTGCCCGCCGTCCGCGCGCCCAAAACCGGCCCGCTGGTCCGCGCCCTGCGGGCTGCCATCCGCGCGGCCGGCGCCGAAGCGCGCTTCAGCTTCAAAAGCGGAACGTCTGACATGAACATCGCCGGGCCGGCCTGGGGCTGCCCGATGCTGGCCTATGGACCGGGCGATTCGACGCTGGATCACACGCCGGACGAACACATCCGGATTGACGAATACCTGCGCTCCATCCAAGTGCTGCAGCGCGCCCTGGAACATCTCGGGTAAAGCGCGCAAGCCGGCGCCGATGCGCCAAGGATACGGGAAACGCTCTCAAGGCCGCGCTGTAAACCATTTTCTCGCCCGGGCGCTTAACCTGCGCGGACCGCTCCGTCTTCATTGGCAAACGGAACCGCCGGGACGCCGCCTCCGGGTTGCGCCAAATCCCGTCCGTAGCGCCAGCGATACATCCGCAGCGCCGGGTCGTTTGTCTGGCGCATCCATTCCTCCAGCCATCGGCGCATCCGGACAATCGCGCCGGCATAGGCGGGATCGTCAATCAGGTTGCGGGTTTCATGGGGATCGGTTTCGAGGTCATACAGCTCATCGGCCCAGGGCATGTTGCAGCCGTATTTGAGCGACCCCATGCGGACGGTTTTCATAAACGTCCCGACGTTGCCCAGCCCAAGGAACTCGGTGACGACGCCTTCGCGCCACGGCGCCGCGTCCCCGTTCAGCAGCGGGAGCAGGGAGCGGCCGTGAGCGGCGCCGCGGTCCCACGAAGCGCCGGCCAGATCGAGAACGGTTGGATACACATCGGCCAGCGAGACAAGTTCCGGACGGCGCGTGCCGGCGCCGGCCCCATCGGGCAGGCGGAGGATAAAGGGGATGCGGTGCGTGTCTTCAAAATGGCGCCATCCCTTGTCCACAAGGCCGCCGTGGCTGCCGAGGCTTTCGCCGTGGTCGGCGGTAAAAACAATCACCGTGTTTTCCAGCCGGCCGGTCTTTTGCAGATACGCATAGAGCCGCCCGATCTGCTGGTCCAGCATGGAGGTGGCGGCGTAGTAGTAACGGACGATGGTTTCCCAATGCTCCCACGGCGTGGTTTCGTGTCCGGGATGAATCTTCATGTGATGGGGTCCGGGCGTCTGACGGGAAGCCCAGCGGAATTCGGGCCATTCCGGGATGGCCACGCCGCGGTATGCGTCCACGAATTCCTGCGTGGCGTAGTAAGGTTCATGCGGCCCCCAGAAGTTCAGGGCGATAAAGAACGGCTGGCGGCGGGCGGTGAACCGTTCGATCATCTCGATGGAGCAATCCACCAGATAGGCGGGCACGGTGGCGTTGGCGGGCACGTCCAGGATGCCCGAATGGCGGACCATGGGCGTCGGTTCATCCCACGGCTTGACCCGATGAGCGAGTCCGCGGGCGGCCAGCCACTGTTTGTATTGCGGATAGTTGCATCCATAGCCGCCATGGCCGGGAAAATCCTGGCCTTCAAAACCGATGGTGGAAGGCAGGGAGGGGGCGTTGGCGCCGGGGAAAATCTCCATCTGCTTGAGGTCCGTGCCCAGATGCCACTTGCCCGTGTAGCCGACGGCGTATCCGGCGGCCTGAAGGCGCCGGGGCAGCAGGCCGGGCTGGTCGGGCAATTCATGAACCGAGCATCCGATTTCGTGGATGTTGGTGGTCACGCCGTGGCCGTGGGGATACAGGCCCGTCAGGATGGTTCCACGCGCGGGACTGCACACGGGACAGACGGTGTAGGCGCGTTCGAATAACACGCCCTCGGCGGCCAGCCGGTCAATGTTGGGCGTGCGGCAGGGCGTCGGCCCGTAGGCGCCCACGGCGGACAGGCGGTGCTGGTCGGTCATAATGAACAGAAGGTTGGGACGAGAAGCAGGCAAGACGAAATCTCCGGAATGGCGATGATGCGGCGCGCGTGGCCGGTCTCAGCGTCAGCCAGCGTCACGGGATGGGTCAAGCCATGTTTTGCGGAAGAAGGCGCCGGCGCGGGGTTTGCTTAAGACATTTCAGCGACTGCGGTTGTCCTTGCTTTCTCCCACTGCGCCGCCGATAATACCGACCGCTCGCCGCGACAATCCCACTAATCCGGTCCGGCGGCGCCGCGACAGACCGCGCTGCAAGCGCGGCTGCGCCCACTCCCGGCTGACGAGGCCGCCCATGCCAGAATCGACCCCCTGCGCGTGTGAACGCGAGCCGTCCGAACAGGAATTGCTCGAACGCTTCGACACGATCCTTACCGACTATCAGAACAAGCCCGGCGCACTGATCCCGCTGTTGCAGATCGCCCAGAATCTGTTTGGCTATCTGCCGCAGTCGGCGCTCAAGCGCATCTGTGTGGCGCTGGACAAGCCCTACAGCGAGGTGGCCGGCGTCGTGGGGTTTTATTCGTTCTTCTCGACCGTCCCGCGCGGCAAGCATCTGGTGCGCGTGTGCCTGGGGACGGCCTGCTACGTGCGTGGGGGCAAGGACGTGCTGGACGCGCTGAAGGACAATCTGCAGGTGGACGTCGGCGAGACGACCGCCGACCGCGTCTTCTCGCTGGACGTCGGCCGCTGCTTTGGCGCATGCGGCCTGGCGCCGGTCATCATGATCGACGATGACGTTCATCAGCGCGTCAAGCCATCGAAGGTCGCCGCCATCCTCGCCCCATACCGCGATGCAGCCCAGCCCGCCTCGCTCCAGGAATCCGCCCTATGAGTTCCACGCCCAACGCGAAACCGCTGATGAATCCGTTGAATCCGAGCGATCCGTCGGATCGGTCCGATCTGATGCTGCGAACCCTTGAAGACCTCAATCGCGTCCGGGACGCCGAGCGCGCGCGCGACGCCGGGCTGGCCGCCCGGGGATTTCAGCGTGTCCTTTTGTGCGCCGGCGCCGGCTGCATCGCCTCAGGCTCGCTGAAGCTCGAGGCGGCGCTGACGGCCGAGATCGAAAAGCAGGGCCTGGCAGGCAAGGCCTGCGTCGTCCAGACCGGCTGCATGGGCCCGTGCGCGGCCGGACCGGTCATCCAGATCGACGGCGTGTTTTATGAGCGCGCCCAGGCCGAGGACGCGGCCGAAATCGTCGCGACGCACATGGTCCGGGGACAGAAGGTCGAGCGGTTGCTGCCGCGCCGTCCGCGCGCGCCGGGAGTCACGGTGGCTTCGAAGGACGAGGTGTCGTTCTTTCGCAAACAGACGAAGATCGTCCTGCGCAACTGTGGCGTGATTGATCCGCGGCGGATCGAGGACTACATCGCGCGCGACGGGTATCAGGCGATCGCCCAGGCGCTGACGCGGATGTCGCCCGAGCAGGTCATCGAGCAGGTGCAGGCCTCGGGCCTGCGCGGCCGGGGCGGCGCGGGATTCCCCACCTGGAAGAAGTGGGACCTGACGCGGCGCGTCGAGAGCGACCTGAAATTCGTCCTGTGCAACGCCGACGAGGGCGACCCCGGGGCCTTCATGAACCGCAGCGTCCTGGAAGGCGATCCGCACAGCGTGATGGAAGGGATGATGATTGCGGCGTATGCCATCGGCGCCTCGCAGGGATACATCTACGTCCGCGCCGAGTATCCGCTGGCCGTCAAGCGGCTCGAGCTGGCCATCGCGCAGGCGCGCGCGTGCGGCCTGCTGGGCCGGAACATTCTGGGGACCGGCTTTGACTTCGACCTTGAAATCCGCATGGGATCGGGCGCGTTTGTCTGCGGCGAAGAAACGGCGCTGATCACGTCGATCGAGGGCAACCGCGGCGAGCCGCGCCCGCGCCCGCCGTTCCCGGCGCAGAAGGGCCTGTGGGGCAAGCCGTCGCTTCTGAACAACGTCGAGACGTATAACAACGTCCCCATCATCCTGCTCAAAGGCGGCGCGTGGTATGCCTCCTATGGGACCGAGCGCAGCAAGGGGACGAAGGTGTTTGCGCTGGCTGGCAAGATCGCCAACGCCGGCCTGGTCGAGGTGCCCATCGGCACGTCGCTGGGCGATTTGATCTACGACATCGGCGGGGGCATCCCGGGCGGCAAGGAGTTCAAGGCGGCGCAGGTGGGCGGGCCTTCGGGCGGCTGCGTCTCGAAGGAGCACCTGGACGTCGGGCTGGACTATGAATCGCTGCAGAGTCTGGGGGCGATCATGGGTTCGGGCGGCCTCGTGGTCATGGACGAGGACAGCTGCATGGTCGATGTGGCGCGGTTTTTCCTGGAGTTCGTCCAGGACGAGTCGTGCGGCAAGTGTCCGCCCTGCCGTGTCGGGACCAAGCGGATGCTGGAAATCCTGACGCGCATCTGCAACGGCGAAGGCCGGGAAGGCGACATCGAGCGGCTGGTCACACTGGGCAACCAGATCAAGGAGACGTCGCTGTGTGGCCTGGGACAGACGGCGCCCAATCCGGTGCTGTCCACGATCCGGCATTTCCGGAGCGAGTATGTCGCGCACATTCGCGACAAGCAATGTCCCGCGGGCGTGTGTTCGGCGCTGGTGGATTCGCCGTGCCGCAGCGGGTGTCCGGCCAATGTGGATATTCCCGGCTTCGTGTCGCTGATTGGCGAGGGCCGGATCGCCGAGGCGCTGCGGCTGCACCGCGAGCGCAATCCGTTTGCGGCGGTGTGCGCGCGGGTGTGCTTCCATTCGTGTGAAAACAAATGCCGCCGGGCGCTGCTGGACGGCGAACCGGTGGCCGTGCGCGCCTGCAAGCGGTTCATGGTGGACCAGGAGGTGATCATTCAGGCGCCCGAGGTGCGCGAGAACGAGCGCAACGCGCGGCGCAAGATCGCCATCGTCGGCGCGGGGCCGGCAGGGCTGTCGTGCGCGTATTTTTTGGCGCGGCTGGGCTACAAGCCCAAGGTCTTCGAGGCGCAGCACCGCCCCGGCGGAATGCTCGTTCAAACCATCCCGGCGTATCGTCTGCCGCGCGAAGTCATGGCGCGCGAAGTGCGCATGATCGAGCAGATGGGCGTCGATATCGAGACGAACAAAGCGCTGGGGCGCGACTTCACGCTGACGAGCCTGCGCGAACAGGGCTATGAGGCGGTGTTTCTGGGGGTCGGGGCGCCGCTGGGCGTCCAGTTGGGCATTCCCGGCGAGAACGTCCGGGGCGTGGTCGATGCGCTGGAGTTCTGCGCGGCCTACAACCTGCGTGGATCGGTCCCGGTCGGCAAGAACGTCGTGGTGATCGGTGGGGGCAACTCGGCGGTAGATGCGGCGCGGACGGCGCTGCGGCTGGGGGCCGAATCGGTGCGGATCATGTATCGGCGCACGCGCGAGGAAATGCCCGCGTACGAGGAAGAAATCGAGGAAGCCGAGCACGAGGGCGTGCAGCTGCGGATGCTGACGGCGCCGGTGGAGATTCTGTCCGAG
>Ga0101944_10007672_pt1 | contig 10682 bp, 7 predicted proteins | sample DewCreD2012metaG_FD_75245 | JGI IMG/M metagenome (GOLD analysis project Ga0101944, IMG submission 75245) | Hot spring sediment bacterial and archeal communities from British Columbia, Canada, to study Microbial Dark Matter (Phase II) - Dewar... ...
GGCCGGCGCGGTCGTCCTGCTCCATGACGCGGAACATTTCAGCCGACACTTCGTCGGTGACCTTGTTCCAGATTTCGATGATCTTGTTGTAGCGCTCGCCCTGCGTGATGGCGCCTTCCTGGTACTGGTTCTGGACCTCGACGACCTGGCGCTCGGCCTCGTGCACCAGGCGCGCCTTGGACTCCGGCACCACCATGTCGTCGATGCCGATGGAGACGCCGGCGCGCGTGGCGGCGGCGAAGCCGAGGTCCTTGATGTCGTCCAGCAGCTTCACCGTCGCCTGAAGCCCGAGCTTCAGGTAGCAGTACTGGACCAGCTGCGTGAGGCCCTTCTTCTTGAGCAGGCCGTTGATGAAGGGCATCTCGGGCGGCAGGATGTCGTTGAGCAGCACGCGGCCGACGGTGGTTTCCATGTCGGTTTTGTGATACTCGACGGGCTCGATGTGCAGCAGGTCCTGCGGGTCGCGGGCGGTGGAGAGGTCGAGCACCCGGCCGCTGTAGCGGAGCGTGATGGGGGTCTGCGTTTCGACCTCGCCCATTTCATAGGCGATGAGGACGTCTTCGACGGAGGCGAACTTCTTGCCTTCGCCGCGCGTGCCGAGGCGCGCCTTGGTGAGGTAGTACAGGCCCAGCACCATGTCCTGCGTGGGCACGGCGATGGGGGCGCCGTGCGCGGGCGACAGGATGTTGTGCGAACTGAGCATCAGCACGTGCGCCTCGATCTGCGCCTCGGGCGACAGCGGAATGTGGACGGCCATCTGGTCGCCGTCGAAGTCGGCGTTGAACGCCGTGCAGACGAGCGGGTGGATCTTGATGGCCTTGCCGTCGACGAGCACGGGCTCGAAGGCCTGGATGCCGAGGCGGTGCAGCGTGGGAGCGCGGTTCAGCAGGATGGGATGGTCCTTGACCACCTCTTCGAGGATGTCCCACACCACGGGATCCTGCTGCTCGACGAGCTCCTTGGCCTGTTTGATGGTGGTGGAGTGGCCGCGCTGCTCGAGCCGGTGATAGATGAAGGGCTTGAACAGCTCGAGGGCCATTTTCTTCGGCAGGCCGGCCTGATGGAGCTTCAGCTCGGGGCCGACGACGATGACCGAGCGGCCGGAGTAGTCGACGCGCTTGCCGAGCAGGTTCTGGCGGAAGCGGCCCTGCTTGCCCTTCAGGGCGTCGGAGAGCGACTTGAGCGGGCGGTTGTTGGCGCCGCGCAGGACGCGGCCGCGGCGGCCGTTGTCGAACAGCGCGTCGACGGCCTCCTGCAGCATGCGCTTCTCGTTGCGGACGATGACGTCGGGCGCATGCAGCTCGATGAGCTTCTTGAGGCGGTTGTTGCGGTTGATGACGCGGCGGTAGAGGTCGTTCAGGTCGCTGGTGGCGAAGCGGCCGCCGTCGAGCGGCACGAGCGGGCGCAGCTCGGGCGGAATGACGGGCAGCACGCTGAGGATCATCCACTCCGGCTTGTTGCCGGAGCGGAGGAAGCTCTCCACGACGCGGAGCCGCTTGGCGTACTTGATCTTCTTCTGCTGGCTCTGCTCGGTCTTCATCTTCTCGCGGATTTCGACCGAGAGGGCCTCGATGTCGAGCTTGCGGAGCAGCTCGCGGATGCCCTCGGCGCCCATCATGGCGACGAATTTGCCGGGGTATTCCGCCTCGAGCTGCCGCTTGCGCTCGTCGGTGATGACCTCGCCCTTCATCAGTCCGGGCACTTCGCCCGGATCGACGACGACGTAGGCTTCGAAGTAGAGCACGCGCTCAAGGTCGCGCAGGGTGATGTCGAGCAGGTAGCCGATGCGCGAGGGCAGCCCCTTGAAGAACCAGACGTGCGAGCAGGGGCTGGCCAGCTCGATGTGGCCCATGCGCTCGCGGCGGACGCGCGACAGCGTGACTTCGACGCCGCACTTGTCGCAGATGACGCCGCGGTGCTTCATGCGCTTGTACTTTCCGCAGAGGCACTCCCAGTCGGCGATCGGGCCGAAGATGCGGGCGCAGAACAGGCCGTCGCGCTCGGGCTTGAACGTGCGGTAGTTGATGGTCTCCGGCTTGGTGACCTCGCCGTGGGACCAGCTGCGGATCTTTTCCGGCGAGGCCAGGCTGATGCGGATGCAGTCGAAGTCCGCGATCAGGCTCGACCGATCGTAAGGGGATGATCTGTACATGTTCGCCTCCTGTCCTTTCCGGATTTAGTCCGCAGCGAGGGCCGTTTCGAACGGCTCGCGGCTGCGCTTGATGAGCTCCACGTCGAGGCACAGGGCCTGCAGTTCGCGGATGAGCACGTTGAACGATTCCGGCACGCCGGGCTCGGCGGCGGCCTCGCCCTTCACGATGGCCTCGTAAATCTTGGCGCGCCCGAAGACGTCGTCGGACTTGGCGGTGAGCAGCTCCTGGAGCACGTAAGCGGCGCCGTAGGCTTCCAGCGCCCAGACCTCCATTTCGCCGAAGCGCTGGCCGCCGAACTGCGCCTTGCCGCCGAGCGGCTGCTGGGTGATGAGCGAGTACGGCCCGATGGAGCGGGCGTGGATCTTGTCATCCACCAGGTGGCTGAGCTTCAGCATGTAGATGACGCCCACGGTGACAGGCTGCTCGAACGGCTGGCCGGTCATGCCGTCGTAGAGGGTGACCTTGCCGGAGGTGGGAATGCCGGCTTCGGCCAGCTCGCGCTTGATGTCCTCTTCGCTGGCGCCGTCGAAGACCGGCGTCGCATAGCGCTTGCCGAGCTTCAGGCCGGCCCAGCCAAGGTGGGTCTCCAGGATCTGGCCGACGTTCATGCGCGACGGCACGCCCAGCGGGTTGAGGATGATCTCGACTGGCGTTCCGTCCTCCAGATACGGCATGTCCTCTTCGGGCACGATCTTCGAGATGACGCCCTTGTTGCCGTGCCGGCCGGCCATCTTGTCGCCGACGCTGAGCTTGCGCCGCATGGCGATGTAGACCTTGACCACCTTGATCACGCCCGGGGGCAGCTCGTCGCCCTTCTTGAGCTTCTCGACCTTCTCATGCGTGACCTTTTCGAGCACGGCGATCTGGCGCGAGGTCAGCTCCTCGATCTCGTCGATCGCCTCGTTGAGGCGCGGGTCCTTGCCGCTGAGCTTCATGCGCTTGAGGTCGCGCGCGCGGAGCTTCTCGAGCACTTCGCGCGTGAGCGGCGTGCCTTTGGCCAGCAGCTTCTTGTTGGTCTTCTCGTCGTGGAGGTCGGCCAGCAGCTCCTTGCCTTCGAAGAGCGACTCGAGCCGCTTGGCGCGCTCGTCGGCGAGAATGCGCTTCTCGTCCTCGAGATTGCGCCGGAGCTTTTCGATCTGGCCTTCGAGAATGTCCCGGCTGCGCTGGTCGAGATCGGCGTTCTTCCGCGAGAACACCTTGGCGTCGACGACGACGCCCTCGATGCCGGCGGGGCAGTAGAGGGAGGCGTCTTTCACGTCGCCCGCCTTCTCGCCGAAGATGGCGCGCAGGAGCTTCTCTTCCGGCGTGAGCTGGGTTTCGCCCTTCGGCGTCACCTTGCCGACCAGGATGTCGCCCGGCTTGACCTTGGCGCCGATGCGGATGATGCCGCTCTCGTCGAGGTTGCGGAGGAAGCTCTCGCTGATGTTGGGGATGTCGCGAGTGATCTCCTCTGGGCCGAGCTTGGTGTCGCGGGCCTCGGTTTCGAACTCCTCGATGTGGATGGAGGTGTACCAGTCTTCCTTGACCAGCTTCTCGCTGACGATGATGGCGTCCTCGAAGTTGTAGCCGCGCCAGGGCATGAAGGCGACCAGCACGTTGCGCCCCAGGGCGAGTTCGCCGTGGTCGGTGCAGGGCCCGTCGGCGAGCACCTGGCCTTTCCTCACGCGCTGGCCGACCTTCACGATCGGCTTCTGGTTGATGCAGGTGTTCTGGTTGGAGCGCTTGAACTTGGTGAGCGGGTAGATGTCGGCGCCGACTTCGCGCGACATCTGGCCTTCATGGACGTTGCCCTCGACGCGGACGATGATGCGCTCGCTGTCGACGCTGTCCACGATGCCGGAACGGCGGCAGATGACGACGGCGCCGCTGTCGCGGGCGGTGACGTGTTCCATGCCCGTGCCGACGATCGGGGCCTCGGCGCGCAGCAGGGGCACCGCCTGGCGCTGCATGTTGGAGCCCATGAGGGCGCGGTTGGCGTCGTCGTTTTCGAGGAACGGAATCAGCGAAGCGGCGACGGAGACGAGCTGCTTCGGGCTGACGTCCATGTACTGGATCTGTTCGCGGTCCAGCAGCGTGAAGTTGCCGGCTTTGCGGGCGTTGACCAGCTCGTCCTGGATCCGGCCGTCCTTGTCCAGCTTCAGGTTGGCCTGCGCGATGACGTAGCGGTCCTCGTCCCAGGCGGAGAGGTAGTCGCAGTGGGCTTCGAACTCGGGCGGGTTCTCCTTGCCCTGGAACGAGGCCATGATCTTCTCCGCTTCCTTGCGCGGCAGCACCTGGCCGACTTTCAGATTGGAGGCGCCGGGGTTGACGACCCGCATCTCGTCCTGCACAACGCCGTTGACGACGCGGCGGTACGGGCTCTCGATGAAGCCGTACTCGTTGATGCGGGCAAAGCAGCTCAGCGAGGAGATGAGGCCGATGTTGGGGCCTTCCGGAGTCTCGATGGGGCAGATGCGGCCGTAGTGCGTGGGGTGGACGTCGCGCACTTCGAATCCCGCGCGCTCGCGGCTCAGGCCGCCGGGTCCCAGCGCCGAAAGCCGCCGCTTGTGGGTGATCTCCGACAGCGGGTTGGTCTGGTCCATGAACTGCGAGAGCTGGCTGGAGCCGAAGAACTCGCGGATGGCGGCCATGACGGGCTTGGCGTTGACCAGGTCGTGCGGCATGGCCGTCGACATCTCCTGGTAGACGGCCATCTTTTCCTTGATCGCCCGCTCCATGCGGACCAGGCCGATGCGGAACTGGTTCTCGAGCAGTTCGCCGACGGCGCGCACGCGGCGGTTGCCGAGGTGGTCGATGTCATCCACCGAGCCGATGCCCTTGCGCAGCCGCAGCAGGTAGCGGATGGTGTCGATGAAGTCCTGGCGGTCCAGCGTGCGCCGGTCGAGCGGATTCTCGCTGACGTTGGGCTCGCCGGCGGCCTTGCGCTGGCGCTGCTGTTCGAGCCAGCCTTCGGGCGTCCACTCGGGATTCTCGTAGATCTTGATGTTGAACTTCATGCGGCCCACGCGCGAGAAATCGTACTTGCGCGGGTCGAAGAACATGCCGTGGAACAGCTGCTGCGCGGTGTCCAGCGTGGGCGGGTCGCCCGGCCGCAGCTTCTTGTAGATCTCCATCAGCGCGTCGTTGGGCGTCTTGATGGGGTCTTTCTTCAGCGTGGCGGAGACGACGACGCCGACGTCGTCGCGCTCGGGGAAGAAGATATCGATGTTCCTGATGCCGGCGTCGATGATCTGCGCCAGCCGCGCCGAGGTGAGCTCCTGGTTGGCCTCGGCCAGCACCTCGCCGGTCTCCATGTCGATGACGTCGGAGGCGACCCAGGCGCCTTCGAGATCGGCGGTGGTCACTTCGACGGCGTCGATACGGGCCTTCTTCAGGGCTTCCAGCGTGGCTTCGCGGATCTTGCGGTGCGCCGGGTGAATCGTCTCTCCGCTCTTCGACGTGATCGCCTGTGCGAGCTTGACGCCCACCAGAGACTCGTCGACCTTCCAGAACACGCGGCGGTCCTTGAGAGCCAGCGTCGTGATGCGGTAGAAGGCCTTGAGGATTTCGGAATCGCTCTTCATGCCGAGCGCGCGGAGGAACGTCGTGCCGTAGAACTTCCGCTTGCGGTCGATGCGGACGTAGAGCAGATTCTTGTTGTCGTACTCGAACTCGACCCAGGAACCGCGGTACGGAATGATCTTGCCGAGGAAGTAGTTCTGCGCGGGGAGCTTTTCGAAGAAGACGCCCGGGGAGCGGTGGAGCTGGCTGACGATGACGCGCTCGGTGCCGTTGATGATGAACGTGCCGTTGCGCGTCATCAGCGGGATTTCGCCGAAGAAGACTTCCTGCTCCTTCATGTCCCGCAGGCTGCGGTTGCCGGCCTCGTCCTTGTCGAACATCTTCAGCCGGATGGTGACCTTCAGAGGGGCGGCGAAGGTCATGCCGCGCTCCTCGCATTCAGCCTGGTCGTACTTCAGCTGCAGGCCGACGGGGTCGCCGCAGCGCGGGCAGAAGGTGACGAGGTTGCGGTTGAAGGTGCCGCACTTGTGGCAGATGACGTCGCCGGGGTGGAAGGGGTCGGTGCGCACCATGGCCCCGCACGCCGGGTTCCGGCAGACCGTGCGCAGGTGGTTGAGGCCTTTCAGGTGGCCGCACTTGCACTCCCAGTTGCCGATCGTGTAATCGACGAACTCCAGTTCCGAGAAGCCCCGGAAATCGGAAATGGGGAAGACGCTCTGGAAGACGCTCTGCAGACCGATGTCGTCCCGTTCGCTCGGAAGGAGGTCCATCTGGAGGAAGCGCTCGTAGCTGCGCTTCTGGACCTCGATGAGATTCGGGATCGGGACGGACGTCTTGACCCGGGAAAAATCCACACGTTCGGAAGGCGTACCAGCCGAAGCAGTTGCCATTCTCTACTCCTTCATGCGCCTAGGCCCTGGCGCGGTGCGTCCGGCCGGAGCACGGACGCCCCGCCGGAGGCAGGGCGCTGACGATGGTTGACGATCGCCTGGATGTAAGGGAATTGCCCGGCGCAGGGACGTCTGTCACCAAGGGCAGGAATGCACAGGAAAACGGTTGGAGCTGGGGGCGGGAACGCTGCGGCCGTCCGGATACAGCTGCACCTCGAGCGGCGGCACGACGAAGCACGCTTGCCCCGTTCCGCTGAGGCGCGGATGGCTGGCAATTTACGGATGGCACAGGCGCGGCGCTTCCCGGTTCGGCTCCAGATTCTCGATGATTGACACTGTAGCAGACGGGACACGGGCGCGTCAAACGCCCCGGGACGCCGGGCGGGCGTAGCCCGCGCGGCGCCGGCTCGCCGGACACGCCGCCGGGCTACTGGATCTCGACCGTGGCGCCAGCCTCGACGAACTTCTTCTTGATGTTCTCCGCCTCTTCCTTGGACACGCCTTCCTTGATCGGCTTGGGGGCGGACTCGACCAGATCCTTGGCTTCCTTCAGGCCGAGGCTGGTCACTTCGCGGACGACCTTGATCACGTTGATCTTGTTCGCGCCGGCCGAAGTAAGGATGACGTTGAACTCGGTCTTCTCTTCCGCAGGAGCGGCCGCGGCGGCGGCGCCAGCCGCGGGGGCGGCGACGGCGACAGCGGCGGCGGCGGCGGAGACGCCCAGCTTCTCCTCGAGCAGCTTCACCAGCTCGGAAGCCTCCAGCAGCGTGAGGCCCTGGATCTGTTCAGCAATTGCGTTGATGTCAGCCATGATTCTCGGTTCTCCCTAAACTGATAATCTTTTCCAGCTCCATAGTGCTCGCCCGGCCCCCCGCAGGGGCCAGCGCAGGGCTCGCGGCTAGGAGGCGAACTTGTTTTCCTTCACGCCCTGGCTGATGACCACGGCGAGGTTGCGGCCCACTCCCTGAATCGCCGTCACCAGGCGCTGGGCCGGGGCGTTGATCAGGTAGAGGAGCTTCGCGTAAATCTCTTCCTTCGGCGGCATGCTGGCCAGCGCTTCGATCGCCTTGAGGTCGATCGCGCGGCCTTCGACAAGGCCCGCCTTGAACGTCAGCACAGGATTGGCCTTGGCGTACTCGCTGAGCGCCTTGGCCAGCGCCACGGGATCGCCAGAGGTGAACGCTACGGCCGTCGTGCCCTTCAGGTTCTTCAGCACGGCCTCGGCGGGCAGCCCGGCGGCGGCCTTCTCCGCAATGGTGTTCTTCACGACGCGGTACAGCCCGCCGGCGCCGCGCACGGCCTTGCGCAGCTCGAAATCCTGCGCGACGGTGAGCTTGTCGAAGCTCGTCACGAAGACCGTGCCGGAAGCCATCAGATCCTGGCGCAGCCGATCCAGATCCTGCTGTTTCTTCTTCCTGTCTTTCATCTGCGTTTCTCCCGGGCCGCGCTAGACGGCGCGCATGTTGTAGGGCGTGACATCCAGGCTGACGCCCGGCCCCATCGTGGAGCACACGGTCACGCTCTTCACATAGCGGCCCTTGGCGGCGGGCGGTTTGGCGCGCACGACCGCCTGAATGAGGGTGGCGGCGTTCTCGAGCAGCTTGTCCGAGGGGAAGCTCACCTTGCCCACGGGCGCATGGATGACGCCCGTCTTGTCCACGCGGAACTCCACCTTGCCCGCCTTGACTTCCTGCACCGCCTTGCCGACATCCATCGTGACCGTGCCGGTCTTCGGGTTCGGCATCAGGCCGCGGGGGCCCAGCAGCTTGCCGAGCTTCGCCATCGAGCGCATCATGTCCGGCGTGGCGATCACGGCGTCGAAATCCAGCCAGTTTTCCTTCTGGATTTTCTCGATCATGTCCTCGCCGCCGGCGTAGTCGGCTCCAGCCGCCTCCGCCTCGCGGATCTTCTCGCCGGAGGCGATGACGAGGACGCGTTTGGTCTTGCCCAGGCCGTGGGGCAGCACCACGGTGCCGCGCACCATCTGGTCGGCGTGGCGCGGATCGACGCCAAGGCGCATGTGGACTTCCACGGTTTCGTCGAACCGGGTGAACTTCAGCTTCTGGACGAGCGGAATGGCCTCTTCCAGCGTGTAAGGCCGCTTTTCGACCTGCTGCGCCGCAGCAGCGTATTTCTTGCCTGGTTTTCTTGCCATAAGAGTGACTGGTCCAAACGGCCTTCCGCGCCGTTGCCGGCCGGAACGCCTCCCAAACAGATCAGGCGGCGCCGGGCGTGAACCCGCGCACCCGTTCCTGAGGTGAAAAGAGCGGGGACTTTTTTACCTTAGCACAAACGCGGCCTCTCTGTCCAGGAGGCCTGCGTCAGGGAACCACTTCCACGCCCATGGAGCGGCAGGCGCCCTTGACCTGAGCCACGGCAGCTTCGAGATCGAAGCAGTTCAGGTCGGGCATCTTGATCTTCGCGATCTCCTCCACCTGCTTCATGGTGATCTTGGCCACTTTGTTGCGGTTCGGCTCCGCGCTGCCCTTGGCGAGGTTGCACGCCTTCTTCACCAGCACCGCCACGGGGGGCGTCTTGGTGATGAACGTGAAGGAGCGGTCCGAATAGATGGTGATCACCACGGGGATGATCAGGCCTTCCTGGGAAGCCGTCTTCGCGTTGAAGGCCTTGCAGAACTCCATGATGTTGACGCCCTGGGGGCCGAGCGCCGTGCCGACCGGCGGAGCGGGGGTCGCCTTGCCGGCGGGGATCTGAAGCTTGACCTGCGCTGTGACTTTTTTTGCCATTTCTCAAAAAACCTGCCTGAATTCTCGCCTAATTGACCTTTTCCACCTGAAGAAAATCGAGCTCCACAGGCGTCGAGCGGCCGAAAATCGTCACCAGAACGCGCAGCGTGTTCCGCTCGGGATTGACTTCGTCCACTTTGCCCTGGAAGCTGGCGAACGGACCGTCGATGATGCGCACGGTTTCGTTCTTCTCGAACGTCAGCTTCGGCCGCGGGCGCTCGGCGGAGGCCGCCTGGCGGTTGAGCACGGCGTCGACTTCGGCCTCCGACAGCGGGACCGGCGTATTGCCGCCGCCCACGAAGCCCGTGACGCGGGGGGTGTTCTTGATGTGGTGCCAGAGGTCGTCGTCCATGGCCATCTGCACCATGACGTAGCCCGGATAGAGAAGCCGCTTGCTGGTGACCTTCTTGCCGTTGCGCAGCTCGACGACTTCCTCCGTGGGGATCAGGATCTGGCCGAGCTTGTGCGTGAAATTGTAGGCCTCGGCGCGGGCGCGCAGGGATTCGGCCACCTTCTGCTCGAAGCCGCTGTAGGTATGGATGATGTACCAGCGCATGCCGGAGGCGTCAGCGGCGGCCGCGCGGGCGGCTTCCGCTTCAGGCTCCGCGGAGATTTCCGCCGGGGACTCCCCGAGCGTCTCCCCGGCCGCTTCCGGCTGGGCGAAGGCAGCCTCCGGCTGTTCCTCCTGCTCCTGCCCGTTCGGTTCGAATTCCTGATCCGGCATCTCTCGGTCCAGTCTCGGCGGCCCTACCGGCGCGCCAGCGAATCAAAAATCTTCGTGATGGCCCTGCCGAGGATCATGTCCACGGCGGCGAAATAGGCGGCGAAGAGGAAAACTGCGGCGATGACGACGGCAGTGGTGGCCTGCACCTGCTTGCGCGTCGGCCACGTCACCCGGCGCATTTCCGCCTTCAGGTCGGCCACATACTCTTTCGCCGAGTTGAACCACCCGGCGACGCCTTTCTTCTCGGGCTGGCTTCCGCTGCCAGCTGCGATTGTTGCCATGCTGGGCACCTGTCTGTCCGGCTTTCTGTTTCGGATCCGGCAACGGCCGGACCGCTTCTGGACCGCCCCCGGCCCGAGGCCGGCTGCCGCAATCCTCTGTCAGCGAGAAAAGGGAGGAAGTGGCAGGGGCTGAGGGAATCGAACCCCCACTCGCGGTTTTGGAGACCGCCGGTCTACCGTTAACCTAAGCCCCTGGGGCAGAGTCCTCTCTATTGTACCGTGCCGGGACGGGCGCGCGCACCCGCCCCGGGCGGCAAAAACCAAACTACTCGATGATCTCGGTCACCGTGCCGGCGCCGACGGTGCGGCCGCCTTCGCGGATGGCGAAGCGCAGCCCCTTGTCCATCGCCACCGGCGTGATCAGTTCCACCTCGAGCGACACGTTG
>Ga0101944_10007674_pt1 | contig 10678 bp, 7 predicted proteins | sample DewCreD2012metaG_FD_75245 | JGI IMG/M metagenome (GOLD analysis project Ga0101944, IMG submission 75245) | Hot spring sediment bacterial and archeal communities from British Columbia, Canada, to study Microbial Dark Matter (Phase II) - Dewar... ...
ATGCTGGGGAACAATGCCAAGTTCATGCTCCCATTTTTCTCCCTGCTTGAGGGCTATTCCTTCTATTTTATCCACGGGGGAACCCTCATAAATAAAATCGGCTTCCTGCCCGTCTATCCTCATTTTCACTGTATAGACTGTATTCCGCTGTTCCTGATTGACAATGCCCAGAATAACCCTGCCCCATTCAGCCGGGGTGAAGTCCGGATTATCGCTATACCGAACTGCGGTAACCTTTCCCTGATCAATAATAAATTCGGCTGGATAATCCTGGGCTTTGCCTGCCGGACCCAGGATATAAAACTCGGTAAACTTTTCACGCGATGGTGCCGTTGACATATAACTCGCAAATCCTATGATCGCAGCCAGCATTATTACAACCATAAAAACCGGGAAAATGGCGTTCAATCTGGTATTGCCATTCCCGGATAAACGCAAATTAACCTCAGAAGTAAGAAACGGTCTATCAATCTGAAGACCTCTTCTAACCAGCGAGACTACGGACATCAGGAAAATAAAAGAAGACAGGCACAGTAATACGGGCTCAAGGCTGATTCCCCATTCAGTATAATTTAGCCCGAAGCCTATAAATGCAGTCACTGCTACGCTGGTACCCGCACTCAGTGCCACAAGCTCGATCAGATCCTGCCCTTCTTTGTGAACTCCGAGCGCGGTCAGTAAAGTATAACCGGGGAAAAAAAGGATAAAAGGGATTCCTAAAATGATCCTGATAATACTGGATGGAATGAAAATAATTGAAAGCAGGAGGAGTACTGTTAGCAAATCAACGACCAGAATTCCGTTTAAAAATTTAATCTTCAATTTTCTCCGCCGCTCTTTGGAGTAGTTAACGCATACCGGATGTTGAACAACGTTTACAGGTGGTGAATCGCGTACAGGAACATTATGAACAATCCGTTCAGATATAATTCTATACTACCCGCTTTGTTGCCTGTAAGTGATTGATGTGCTTAATAAATGGTATAGAACATACTTAATTTTTCTAATTAAATCTGCAGTAATTACCTAACCGGATGGCCTATTGATCCTGTTTGTTTCCTCAATTAAAACCTTCCCGTCAATTGCTCTTCCATACAATTCAAGACTTCATGGTATATAGAAATTAAGTAAGCTATTGCAGGATCTTGGTTTGAGGAGGAACAATGAATGCTGGGTTTAAAAGAAATCTATTATCTCGCGATGCACTTTTTACTGGCTTTTGTGGTGGCGTGGCTGGCGTTCTCGTTGATGCGGACCATCTTTTCTGGGGTTACAGGGCGTGGCATCTTCCCCTGTTTGTTCTTAGCTGCCTTGTCCTTATCGGTTGCTTCGCATATATTGGAGGACTATACCTTCGCCTGGTTCTGAAAAAGAAGAGAAAAATTATCAGGGACTAACTTTGGAGCTTTGGTGAGGAAAATATACTTGAAGAGACTTCTCTGGCGATTTATAAATTGGGAAGACAGCAACCGGAATGCTAATCTCAGGAGGTCTGCAGCCCGCCATGAGAGATATCGTTACATTGCACCAGCCCAATTATCTGCCCTGGATAGGCTTTTTCAGCAAAGTCAGCCAGGCAGAATGCCTGGTAGTCATGGATAGTGTCCAGTACATCAAGAGAGGAGTTACCCACCGGAATAAGATTAAGACCAATTATGGAGCAAAGTATCTTACCATTCCGATAAACAAGGAATTCTCTTTCGCCCGCATCAGGGATGTCCGCCTGCCCCTGGATAAATTTTGGCAGAAAGCCCACTGGCAGAGTATCACCCACAACTACGGTAAAGCTCAGTATTTTGATGATTACCGGGAGTTTTTTGAACACCTGTATTCTTCACACGAGTTCATTTACCTGTGGGAACTGAACATGCATATAATTTCATATTTATTCAAATGCTTTGACATCGTGGTTGAAATTATTTTTGCCAGCGAGCTGGATATAGATCCGGGTCTGAAAAAGACCGACCTTATTATCGCTATCTTAAAGGCCGTTGAAGCTAAAACCTACTTATCCGGACCGAGCGGCAGGGACTACCTTGAGCCAGAAAAATTCAGGGAAAACGGAATTGAGCTGCAATTTGCCAGGTTCACCCACCCGGTCTACCGTCAGAGATTCGGTAGCTTTGAACCCAATCTTTCAGCCATTGATCTTCTCTTCAATGAAGGAGCGAAGTCAGGTGCGCTGATCAGAGGTGCCGGGAGCAGTGAAAACGCCGAAATATCTGCAGAAGAGGATATTTCTGTGTTAGAGTTACAATTGCCTGATAAGCCAAAGGGATTTTAGAAAAATCGAAAAAGAGGGCAGATTGATGAAACAACTTGCATTGTTGTTTTTACCGGCTCTTATCATAACAAACCTGCTGTTGTTCTCTCTTGGCTACAGAGACTATGCAGTATATATAATCATTAATTCGATCTTATTTATTCTTTTAACCCTGTTTGCGAGAACTAATTCCCTGACCGAAAAAGTACTTCGATCGGTGTGTTTTTTGCTTTTTCTGGGATTTGTTTACCTGGTAGTGATAAAAATCATTTCATGGCTCTGAAGATTATTCTCCCCAAAACCTGGCTGGGAGGCAGTGTTACTGCCTCCCAGCTAAAGAGTATCCTGATTAAAAGAACCTATTGAGTAACTGCAACAGTCGCCCGCATAACGTACTGGTTATTGTTGGCCAAGCTACCGGACGGGAATGTACTAGCCAACGCTCCGTACGAAAATCCATTTACCCTGTAATGGGAGTTCGCTGGCTGGCCGCTCTGATAGCTCACTGTGTTGACATATTGCAGATTAAAAGCCAGCCAGTAATATCTGTTCCCGGTAACCGGCAAACTCAGGTTTGGAATCGAAACCCAGCCATTCACCACCGCAGCTTCTCCTGCATCGAGAAGCAACGTGCCAGGTTTACCATTGCTATCCTCGTAAATACCCAGTCTGACCTTCCCCTGAGGAGTGGTATCTTTGACCAGGAGTTCCAGTTTCGTCAGAACACCTGTTCCAGCTGTATTCAAAAAACGCATAGCCTGAAGGGCATTAGCAGCCTGGTTATAGGTAATATTGCCATTTTGCAGACCGAATGTAGCACTGGTAGTTGAGCTGGAAGGGGTTGGTGTAGTAGTTGGAGTGGGAGTAGTGCCTGTTGTAGATACTGGCACAGTTTGAACAGCAGAGGATTCTATAATACCACAGGAAACAAGCTGGTTCCCTTCGGAGTAAAAACTGGCTTTAATCCAGGCATTCGATCTAGCTACGCTCGAAACACGAAATTCGTCAATGCGTCCGTTTAGATAGCTATCATTACTGCGGGTGCCTATTTTTAGAGGGGCAGTGCCATTTGTGGGTTTGATACTGTAGCTCGCATAGCTATCCGTGTCTGCCATAACACCGTTACCAAAGATGGCGATATCTGAACTGCCATTCACTCTCCCGAACCTCCCCGTAACATATACCCATGCGCCATTGGGAATATTGGAATGATCCCATCTGGACCCCGCACCCAGACCACCAGATGGATTCCAGTGATAGATAGAAATAGATTGAGGTCTGGCAGCGTAATCTGCATTGTAAATCCGGAAAGCCCATTCGTAGCTCCCTGCAGAACCCTTGCCCAAAAAATGAACGTAATCACTGGTGGACATGTTCTGGACTTTGGGGCTCAACCAGAAACTGATCGTGAGCTGGCCAGTTGTCGATACAGAAAAGTCATCAGAATCGGGAATCTGTATATAATCGTCACCATTGAAGGATAAGCTGTCTCCAATTTTCCCTGCCGTCCGGACCGGGACAGCACCTGAGCTGCCAGCACTCGCGTTGTGGCTATTGGCTGTGGAATCTTTAAATGCTCCGGCAGCGGTTGAGGGGTTATCCCCCATGTGCAAAACTGCCTTGTAACCTGAATCCCAGACCTTCCTGGCTGCACTACTTCCGGATACTCCTACATAAGACAAATTATCCGATTGATTTTTATCAAAATAGAAATACAAAACCGTATTTGAGCTACTTGAAATCGAAGGAACTTTGACCCATAACACAGCCTGTCTGGCAACAGGATCCCACTTTTCAACCTCTACATAACATTGAGTTGCTCCGTCGGAAGTAGTCACAGCGATTTTCCCCGAGCTCGTGCCCAGTTCAGTGAATATGGCAGACAAATCCCGGGCATTCATTCCAGAGGATTTACCCAGGGATAATAAGACGGGGAAATTAGTTAAATTACTGTCAATTTTTGAAGCGTCAATCGTCAGTGATACGCGATATTTCCATCCAGTCAGCCATTTTTCCCCCGCGGCAAAAACGCTGCCGGGCATAAGATATCCTGTAAGGGTCATAATGAGTGTCATTATCAGTATTACTCCGATTATTCTCTTTCTCAATTTATGAATGCTCCTCCTTTTCCGATTTGTTCATTCTTCTCTCGCACCTCTCCGTTCCAAAACCTAAAAATCTGGTTAATATGCCTGCTGTAAGAACTCACTCTGGTTGAAATCTCCACCTCCTCTCTGATTTTTTGCCCACCATCTGCCAGGTAGATTAAGCTGATATCTGGACCCACTACAGAAAATTACCGGTTTAAATAATGAGATGTTCGACTCAATGGTGAAATTCTTACTTACCGTTTCTGCCATAAATACGTATTTAATACGTCAGTATTACGTATTATAAACGGCAATATTTATACCATTAGCAATAAGTAGCGGTCAAAGCAATCCTGAAGCAAAGGAGAGCAAAATCGGGAAATATTTTCCTGAAAAAGCACTCTTTAAGGATTTAAAGGCAGCGAAAGCACTTCTTTTTCATCCAAATTCGTACGAGGAAGTATTTTTATTCACCAAAATTATCCTATGGATAAAGCGTGATTTTTGTAATGGGATATTTTTCCCGTCACAATAAAATTGGTAGGTAAAGTAAGGTATTGTGAGGCTCAAACCTTATCCAGGGATGATTTTTATTTTGTAGAATAAAGCCAGAGGAGCACGATTTTATTGTGGGATCCGGTGGATAAAAATGTTTAGATCAGCTTTTCTCAAAGCTCAATTTGCTTTGTTATTGCAAAAGTATGGGGGTGTAAACAGTCTCTCGGAAGAAGCAGGAAAGTGGCTTTACCGTAATTCGGTATCTATAGGGCTTGAAAAAAATCTGGATGAACCAGACCCAAAGATAGAATGCGATTTGAAATACACTCTAAAACCAGCTTCACCCCTGGATATCGAAGAGATGGTTCAAAAAATCAAAGATGAAGGAACTGAAGCTGTTCGTTATCTGGTTATGGGTAAATGGTTTTATGATCACGGATTGAGGAATTGTTATGTAGCCAGAGAGCAAAATACGAGGGAACTCTGCTATATACAATGGCTGATATCCCGCAGGGATGCAGAAACTGGCAGTATTGTTTTCAAATCAAGCTACACTTATCAGCGATTGGGAGATTTTGACATACAATACGATAACGGTTACACTTTTACCAATTATCGTGGGAAAAAACTGGCAACCGCGATTAAAACAAATCTCTTCCAGATCGCCAGAGAGCAGGGTTTCAAGCGTGTGGTGATTTATGTAGCACCAAAAAATATCGCTTCTCTTGTATCTTGCTACAGGGTCGGATTCAAGCCGTTTGAACAAATCAAAATAAAAGTATTTTGCCTAGTAACGCGAAGGTGGGTAATCCCGTTGCCGGCAAACACACCTGTCGAGTACCTTTTACCTGCAAAACAAGCCACCTAATCCTGTCTTCTGGTAATAAAGCGGAACCAGATAAAAACAAACAATCCGGCTAAAACCAGGATTGTTACAGGCAGGATGATATATAAATAATTAAATTTCTTTTCTCCCGAATGAATTCCCGGACTCGTAGGCGGGATGACGTTGGTTGAAGGTGTCATCGTTTCAGTCCCCGGCAGGCTTTGAGCCACAACAGTGATCTGGATATCTTCAAAATCAACCAGACTGCCGTCTGAAGCCTCAAAGCGGATATTTTTATATTTTCCCTCCTGATCAGTTGAAGGAGTCCAGCTAAAAATCCGGGTGGAGGGATTGAACCTGGCTCCTGGAGGCAAGCCTGTAGCTGAATAGGTCAAACTATCTCCATCCGGATCGGTAGCACTGATGGAGAAGACTAGCGGTTGACCAGCAGAAACCGATTTATTGCCAATTGGTTCCAGCAGAGGAGGATTATTTACAGCCCGGTAGATTATCAATTCGTCTTTTTCTGCATAATAACTGGCTTTAATCCACGCGTCTGAACGGGCTGTGCCTGAAATCCGGACTTCGTCGATTGAACCCTTAAACCAATCCGTTAGATTCCCCGTTCCGATTCTAAGTGGTGAGCTTCCATTCTGCGGTTTAATCGCCGGAATTTCACCACTGGCAACATTGTATCGATTTCTATTCGCCAGTATTCCGTTGCGATAGATATAGGTATAACGCTTATCTGCTTTACCTACAACATAGACCCATTCTCCTTTCTGTATGGGCTGCTCTGAGTATGAACCCGAACCTAACCCTCCCCCAAGGTTAAAGACATAAAATGAGATTCTCTGAGGTCGATCCGTATCTCTGTCGTATATCCGGAAAACCCACTCATTCTGATTGGTATCGCACTTTCCCAGAATATTGACATATTCCCCATATCCGGGGATATTATAATCAGCCGGACTCATCCAGAAGCTGATTGTCAGCGCACCTTCTGTTGGAATGGAAAAATCATCGGAATCGGGTATTTCGATGTAATCCCCATTAAAATCCTGCCCCTCACCCGCAATTCCATTTCCTGTAAAAGGAACTCTGGCAGAATTACGAACTCCTCCCGTTCCGCTATTGCCATTTAACGTAGAATCTTTATATTCATCTATGACACCGTTACCATTCTCCCCCAGATGCATTACCAGTTTGAAATCATTATCCCATACGTTTTTTGCTGGTATTGAATCAATATCTCCAATATAATCATCATTATCCGGGTGATCTTTGTCATAATACAAAAAGAGGTCTGTATTTTCTGTATTAGATATCCTCGGAATCTTTACCCATAAAACCGCCTGACCATGGACAGCATCCCATTTCTCAATTTCAACATAACACTGGCTGATACCGTCTCTGGTTGTAATGGCAATCTTTTTCCGACTTTCATAATTTGAAAGTTCATCGAAAATAAATGATAAATCAGCCTTGTTTTTGCCTGAAGAAGGGCTGATCCTGATTAAAACTGGGAAATCCGTGAGTGTTTCATCTATTACACTGTATTCAATCGACATTTTAATGCGGTTTTTCCATCCGGTAAGCCAGCCATTTCCCAGGATTTGCGCAGGGGAGTTTTGAGCGTTCCGGATCAGGATAGTACCTGCCATAGTATCCTGGCTCATGCGAACTGCCGTTCCCACTACCAGCACCAGGATAATTAAACTAATCCAACTAATAGCACGTTCTGGATTCAACATCTTGGACACCGGAAGAATACCATCTTTAATGACTATTTACCCCTTGTAGATCCCGGAGAAACCATCCCCAATGTCCTGCGAATTATCTGCCTGTCATGCTCGGAAAACGCTCTGAAAACCAGCAGTCCTACAGAATAAACAGCTATGCCTGTAAAAATTGCCAGGATGATTTCCCAGGTTTTCTCCGCTCTGAAGAAATACAGGGAGGTTGCCATTATTGCAGTCGACCCGATTATTTTGACCAGAAATTTATAATCAAAACTAAAGCTAACTTCTTTCACAGCCCAGACAGTCACAATAATTGATAACAGCAGGTAAGCTCCCAGGTTGGCTATGGCGGCTCCGATAATTCCGGTGCGTGGTAAAAGGATCACGTTGATCAGGATATTCACTGCTGCAGCAATTCCGATTATTACCGGGATTACCCTTGTTCGCTTAAGTAGCAATACAATATTCAAATTGATCTGGTATACACCCAAACATATTGAGCCAAGCGCGATTAACAGCACCAGCCATTGACCCGCAAGAAACTCAGAAGTGGTCAATAATCTGAGGAGTGGCTGCGATAGTACTGCAACTCCGGCAGCCGTAGGAATAGCCAGTGTCAGAAACAAACGGGTTGATTGTTCAAGGTAACTCTTCACTTCAGAGACTCGGTTTTCGTCCCAGAGACGGGATAACAGGGGGAAAAGTACAAAGCTGATGGGTCCGAAATACAGGGATGTTAAACCCGCCAGTGTACTTGAAGAAGAATAAATCCCCGTCCATGCCAGCCCCAGGAAAATGGTAATCAAATACCGATCACTATACCGAATGATCCAGAGCAATAACCCTCCCGGAATCTGAGGAAGACTGAAGGTCAGAAATTCTTTTAATCTGTTGAAATTCGGGTACGGTATGCCGATTTCAATCGAAAATAAAATAAAAAAAGCCAGGGTAAAAAGTGCCTGCAGTATGACAACTGAAAGAATAACCCAGGTGATCGTAAAGTGGTGGCTAGCAAGAAAAATTACCACAGCCATAGTGATTAGAGAAAGGGCTACCTGGCGAATCGAAAGCAATTTAATTTTATTCCTGGCATAAAGATCGCAGATAAAAAAATTGAAGAGTGCGTTAACAAAAATCCAGATTGATAGAAGCCTGATAAAGACTATATAGCTGGAGTTTGCAAAAAGAAATCGGGCGAGATATGGCGCCATCAGATTGGCGATTAGCAAGACAATACCGGAGAATATAATGATCACCAGCAACATTGAACCGATAGACCGCTTTATGACCGTCTTATCACTCTCTCCGGAAAGGAACCTTATCACCGACTCTCCCAGTTGAAGTGCCAGGCAGGGGCTGATTAATACAACTGTTACATTCATGGTAATCCAGATGCCGTAAATTTCGGGAGTGTAAGACTTGGTCAGCCAGGGCATAGTTACGAGTCCCAGAACCAGTGAGTTTAATAATTGAGCCATGCCAACCCATATCAGATTTCCGGCAAATTTCCTTGTTTCAGTTTCTTTAGATGTTGTAACAGTACTCCCGTATTTCATTTTTCTCCCAGGCAATCAGCGGCAGGGAAAATCAGCGTAAATTAAAAATTTGCACAATGCCGTTAGTAAATATCTCGTCTTTTGACTCAAGGTTTAAAACAATATTATTTCCAGCTGTCGAGGTGTCCATTGTGTATCTATAAGTGGTACGTCCTTTGCCATCAACTGAAAAGGTTAAGGCGTTTCTTCTCTTTAACTCGGCAATTCTAAGTACCAGATAGCCACTATTTAATTCACTTACGTCCCCGCCCATAATGATATTTCTATCGGTAAATTTACCGAGATCGAACTCATCTCTTATCGTCTGATAATCACCAAAAATAGGCTGATCAGCCTGAGCAGTGCTGGTTAAGAAACTAAAAGATCGTAACTCTCCGTAATTAAAATACGGCGTATCCATCGTAGAAGTGTGAGGCAGTGAATCATTATCCTGAGCATTTCCTGTGCTTATCAGAGAAAAGCAAGTGAGAACAACAACGAGAGCTACCACCAGCACAGTTGAATTCACACCGATTCCACTAAATTGAAAAATTTTGCCACCAGCTTCATTCCTCAGCCGTAAGATATACAGGAAGCCAAAAACCATCAAAAGTATTACAAAGGGAGAAAATATTAATTGAAACCTTCTGGTAAGCAGGATATCCGATAACGGTAGTAATTCAATCGGACCGGGGACATAAAGTACGAGCATAAAAAATCCTGCGAGGGAGAACTTTAATGCCCCCTTGAGCTTGTTTAAATTTACGCCAGAAAAAATGTACTTTAACCCTAAAAAGCTTAAGAATAAAACAAAAGAATAGTAGATGGCTCCCCATAATACGCTGAGTCCGTATCCGTGGGTGAAATCGGTTGGCAGAGAGGTGTCCATCCTTAATATTGCCAGCAAAGCATCGGGCAGAGTTGCGCTTGCCATGGTGGTAGCTATCCACATCAGATAACCTGTACAGCATATTGTAAAAAGAAAGATAAATAAAGGATCAATTATCCTGAATTTTGTATGGCGAATCAGAATAAGCTGACAGAAATATACCAGCACAAGCAGAGGAATAATAAACAGGACATTTAGATGATGGGAAAGGATTAATGCCGCCATAATGATTAACGATAGAAATAGCATTGCCCTGCTTTGCTTTGCCCGACAGAAGATCAAGAACAGCCAGCCCATCATTAATACAAAAGCAAGCGAACGCGCAATGGGATATGTACCATAAAAGAACACCTGTGAACTGGTAGCAAAAAGGAGCATCCCGATCAGAGCCATCTGGGGCGAATCTGTCAGATTCTTGAAGATCAGGAAAGAAAACAATATGCCAATTTGCCAGATTATGCCCATAATGACAAACAGAGCCAGCGGAAGGGATAATCCGGTTACCTGCACTCCCTGCGCTGCCAGTATGTGGTATAAAGGATAATACTGGTAGTTGGTCAGGGCGAACTCTACGTGTTTGGTCTCCAGAATGGTATTGATTAAATTGAGATGAACCAGTGTATCGGTATCCAGGAAATACAGAGGATATTTAAGCGTTACTCCCCAGATCAGGCTTAATGAAAAAATCAGGATTTCTGATACTATTACAGCATCAGTCCACTGGGGTCTTTTGGCGAGAATCTGCAACAATATCATTCCGGCAAAAAGACCGGAAGTCAAAAAATATATCAGCGGTCTTACCGGATATATCACCAGAAGACACAGGCTGATAGCG
>Ga0101944_10007675_pt1 | contig 10678 bp, 10 predicted proteins | sample DewCreD2012metaG_FD_75245 | JGI IMG/M metagenome (GOLD analysis project Ga0101944, IMG submission 75245) | Hot spring sediment bacterial and archeal communities from British Columbia, Canada, to study Microbial Dark Matter (Phase II) - Dewar... ...
ATTTGATCATCGCCGCAATGCACGACAGCTACCGGCTGTTTGCGCCGGGAGAAAGCCTGCTTGCCGGCGACATTGCGGCGCTGTTCACACGGACGACCGCGGCAGCATTCCAGGTGGGAATCCAACTCGCGACGCCGTTTCTTTTGCTCGGGCTTCTATTCAATCTCGGGCTCGGAGTTCTGTCGCGGTTGATGCCGCAGATTCAGGTGTTTTTCTTTGGAATGCCGGTGCTTATTCTGGCGGGCTTGCTCGTGCTCATGCTCGCGATGGGCAGCATGATGGGGCTGTTTCTCGATTTTTTCGGCGGGGTGCTGCGCCCGCTCGTATCGGGCGGATAAGGCGGAGCGCCCCCCATGGCCGAGACCGAACGGCAGGACGCCGAACGCACTGAAGAACCCACACAAAAGCGGCTCGAAGAAGCGTATCGGCGCGGCGATATTGTCAAAAGCCAGGAGGTGAATACATGGTTCGTCATTGCCGGCGCCACGTTGGTCCTGGTCGCCTTCGCCGGCACTCTGGCGCAGTCGCTCTCCCTCACGCTACGCGGGCTGATCGGCAACGCCCATGACATTCCGCTGAGCGCCTACGGCGCCTTGGCGCTTGCGTATCGGCTGAGCCGGGAGGTCCTCTTCGCGGTGGGGGTCCCGCTGTTGCTGTTGCTGCTCGCGGCGTTGTTCGGAAATGTCATCCAGCACCGTCTGGTTTGGTCGGTCGAGCCGCTGCGCCCGTCGCTGAGCAAGATTTCCCTCATCGGCGGCCTGCGCCGTCTGTTCTCCAAACACGCTTTGATCAATCTCCTCAAAGGTCTGATCAAGCTGATGCTGATCGGCTCGGTGATGGCGGCCCTGTTGTGGCCGCAGCAGTACCGGCTGGAGAGCCTGGTGACGGTGGACCTGCGCGGGGTCCTGATGCTGACGAAATCCCTTTCGCTCGACCTGCTGGGCGCCGTGGTGGCCATCCTCGCCCTGGTGGCCGCCGCCGACTATCTGTTCCAATACCGCCAGTGGTATGAGCGGCAAAAGATGTCGGTGCAGGAGCTGCGGGAGGAATTCAAACAGACGGAAGGCGATCCGATCATCAAAGGCCGGTTGCGCCAATTGCGGCAAACGCGCATGCGCAAACGCATGATGGCGGCGGTGCCCAAGGCTACCGTCGTGATCACCAACCCGGAGCATTACGCGGTTGCGCTGCAATACAATAACGGCATGAACGCTCCGGTCTGCGTGGCCAAGGGTGTCGATCTGGTGGCGCTCACCATCCGGGAGATCGCCAAGGAGCACGATGTGCCGGTTGTGGAGAACCCGCCATTGGCACGGGCCTTGTATGCCGCCGTCGATATCGATGACGAGATTCCTCCGGAACATTACAAAGCGGTGGCGGAAATCATCGGTTATGTGATGAGACTTCGGCGCCGTGCGGCGGCCGTGGTGTCGGCGAGGGGGCGGAACGCACCGTGAATATGCGTCTCAGATCATGGGGCATGAACCGGGGAAATGCGCCCCACAGGCTCTTGCGCAAACGCCATAGCTTGAGGCACCAAGAGAACACGCGCGTTTGCGCCCTCTGACGGATCGCAAGGTCGCCATGTCACCCCAGGACTTCAGCGGTCAGGCGTCATCAAATCTTGGCCCGGCCGACTCGCGGCGGCGGAGCGCGGGCATCGGCCTTGTGATTCTGGTTGCGTTCGCGGTGGTGTCGGCGGCGCTCGGACTCATGCTGATCGGGCGCGCCAATTCCGGTCCTTACATTCTCGCCCTGCTCGCCGTGCTGGCGATGGTCGGCGTGTTCGCTTTGTTCGCTTTGTCTGGCGGGATTCTGCGCTTTGCCGGCGCCGAGACCGAGACCCCGCTGCTCAAATCTGTGGCGGAGGAATCCGTTGACGGTCTTATGGTGGCGGATCATCGCAGCGGCCGGGTCCTTTATGCCAATGCCGCCTATCGGGCGTTGTTCAATGCGGCGGAAGCAAGGGATGTGCGGTCGATCGAGCAGGTGCTGGTCCATGATCCGGATGTGTCACAGGTGATCTACCGCATGCTGAACGCGGCGCAGGAGGGACGCCGTGTGCAGGAGGAAGTTCGCGTCATCGGGCTCAAGGGCGGCCCGAGCAAATGGCTGCGACTGCGGGCGCAGCCACTGCGCGATCCGCAACATGATGCGCTTCTGACGCTGTGGACGGTCACCGATATCACACGCGAGCGGGAGAGATACGAGGGCATTTTTCAGAACCTGCAATATGCGATCGATTTTCTTGACCATGCACCGGCGGGTTTTTTCTCCGTGGATGCAAGCGGGGCCGTGACCTATCTCAATGCGACCTTGGCCTCCTGGCTCGACCACGATCTTGCCCAAGTCGGTTCCGGCGGCTTGCAATTGCAGGATATCGTCTCCGGCGAAGGTGCGGCTCTGCTCACCACCCTGTCCGGAACGCCCGGGGAGGTGAAGACGGAAATCTTCGATCTCGACCTGAAAACACGCGGCGGCCGCTCCTTGCCGGCACGGCTCTATCACAAGGTCGGCTTTGATGCCGACGGTGTGGCTGGACCATCGCGCACGCTGGTGCTCAACCGGGCGCGCGGGCAGGCCGACGATGCACAACGCGCGGCGGAGGTGCGCTTTATGCGCTTCTTCCAAAACACGCCGATGGCCATCGCCACGGTCGACAAAACGGCCCGCATCGCGCGCGCGAATGCCCGTTTCGCGCGGATGTTCGAAGGCCTCGGTAAGGAGGCGGAGGAGCGCTCCATTCTCACGGTGGTGGCCGAGCGCGACCGTGGCGCCCTCGAGGCGGCTATCCGCAGCGCGGCGGAAGGGTGCAGCGATATCGCTCCGGTCGATGCGGCGCTCGCAGGCAGCGGCGAACGGTTCGGCCGCTTTTATGTGACCGCGGTCGAGGAACAGGAGCGCGACGGCGAGGCCGCGATCGTTTATGTGCTCGACGTGACCGAGCAGAGATCATTGGAAAAGCAGTTTGCCCAGTCGCAAAAAATGCAGGCCGTGGGCCAACTTGCGGGCGGCATCGCGCACGACTTCAACAACGTGCTCAATGCCATCATCCTGGCGGCGGATTTTCTTTTGTCCGCCCATAAGCCGACCGATCCGGCGTTCCAGGACATTATGCAGATCAAGCAAAACGCCAACCGGGCGGCAAGCCTCGTACGGCAACTGTTGGCCTTCTCGCGCCGGCAAACATTGCGACCGCAAGTCGTCGATTTAAGGGAAACGCTCGACGATTTGAAAAACCTTCTGGGCCGTCTGATCGGTGAAAAGGTCGTGCTTACCGTCGAGCATGCACGCGACCTGTGGCCGGTCAAAGCCGACATCTCGCAGCTCGAACAAGTGATTGTGAATCTGGCGGTGAATGCGCGAGATGCGATGCCGGACGGCGGCAAGCTGACGCTGCGTACGGCGAATGTGAACGCCGCGGACAGCGCCCAATACGGTTATAAGGGCATGCAAACCGCCGATTATGTGCTGATCGAGGTCATCGATACCGGTACGGGCATCCCGCCGGAGATCATCGACAAGATCTTTGAACCATTCTTTTCCACCAAGGAAGTCGGCAAGGGTACAGGTCTCGGTCTTTCCACCGTCTATGGCATTATCAAGCAAACCGGAGGTTACATCTATCCGGAAAGCGAGCCCGGCCGGGGAACCACATTCCGCATCTTCCTGCCGCGGTATGTGCCAAGCAAACCGGAAACGACCGAGCCACCGGCCGAACCGGAAATCTCCGGTGTCGCGACGGCCCTCGGCGCGGTGGCCGAGAAAGTACCGCTCGCACCCGATCTCACGGGGCAGGGGACGATCCTGCTGGTCGAGGACGAGCAGGGCCTGCGCGGGCTCAATGCGCGCGGCCTTGCTTCACGCGGCTATCAGGTCCTCGAGGCCGCAAATGGCGTCGAGGCGATCGAAGTGTTCGAACGGCACGGCGGCAAAATCGATGTCGTTGTCTCCGACGTCGTGATGCCGGAAATGGACGGGCCGACTCTGCTGAAGGAGCTGCGGCGCCGTAACCCGCATGTGAAGATCATCTTCGTATCAGGATATGCAGAGGAAGCATTCGACCGAAGCCTCCCTGCGGGCGAGCAATTTTCCTTCCTCCCCAAACCTTTCACGCTCAAGCAACTGGTGGCGGCTGTCAAAGAAACCATGTCGTCCTGACCGCACTTTGTCCGGCTGCTGGACGTCTTCGGTTCGCAGAATAAGCCGAACCGTCGCGGCGGCGAATTTAGGGCGATGAAATCCGGCTTGCACAGCAAACATTGTCCGGCTGACGCCAACATTCCTCACCGGCACCGTGACAGTGCGGCGTGTCAAGGCGGCAGATTGCAAGAAAGCGGGGGGATACTGACCAGCCGGGCGGCGCATTTGTGCTTCGCGGCGCCGTTGGTTCCACCATGGATCAACGGGCGGCATCCGGATAATTTACTCGGGTCAGAATCAGACGGAGCAGACAATGGATATTCGCCCCAACGGCACTTTGCCCTCGCGCCGGATGCCGAATGATTATTTTACCGGAACCGTGTGGCAGGATCCGATCATCGAAGCTCCGGCGCCGGCGCGCGTGCGCGCCGCCTGGGTGCGCTTTGAGCCGGGCGCGCGTACGGCTTGGCATACGCATCCGCTCGGACAAACGATTCATATCACTGCCGGCATCGGACTGGTGCAAATCTGGGGTGGGCCGATCCGCGAGGTGCGGGCGGGTGATACGGTGTGGTTTGCACCGGGTGAAAAGCACTGGCACGGAGCCACGCCGACCATGGCCATGACCCATATCGCAATCCAGGAAGCTCTGGACGGCAAGCATGTCGAATGGCTTGAGCACGTGAGCGACGAGCAATATCTCGGCAAAACGGACCGTTGAAAATTGCTGCGGCTCCATCGCAGGCTGACCGGAACGCCACATCGCAAAACTTGATCGACATTCGACGATCGGATCGTCCCGGGGGTTGCGAAATTCAGGCCAGCGCTCGAAATGGCCGGGGGATCGCGCTACGCCGATACCGTCACGCAATGCGCATTATTGCGGAGGGGCCTCCTGTTGAACCGTGTGCATGGCGGGTCATTGTTTCGATCAACAGGCAGCGGTGGCGATCATGGATTTTGCCCGCGGTGTTGAGATGCCGATCTGAGATTTGCACGCGGGGCACGTATTATTTGCGTTCGATCGATATTTTCCGCTTTTCCGCATTTCTTCCGCGCTATATCCGGACGCCGTTGATAACACATCCGGCTCGCGAAAAATTTATTTGGCTTTGTGAACCTTCGGTTTCACGCTTGCCTTTAAAGCTCTGGGCGACAGATCCAACCCGCGAATGTGCAAAGAACAATTGTGGAAGCCGCATGCGCAAAGAAAACATCAAGAAAGCGCAAAGTAAAAATGAGCAATTCGGGCGTTTGGCGAGTTCAATCCCGCGGTTTGTCAGTTATAGGTCATGCAGACCGGCGTCATAACGGAGCATGTATATTTCTCCATTTCGTAACGAAACAAGGCGGCAGTGAAACGCGAGGTACAACAAGAACGAAAACGTGCAAGGCAAGTCTCACGTATGAACCTCTTCGTCACGCGCGTCGGACCCTGAACACAGGACCTGGGCAGAGTGAATGGCGGACCTGGGCAGCTTGGCAACAGCATACCAACGGTTGACTGAGGCCGGCCGTCTTGCGACGGCACAACAGTCGGTATGCCCTGCCGAGCAAATTCAAACCGACGCCGTGACGGACTTTGTTTCTTGACCGAAGTCAGGGTGTTTCATGGCGGCGTCATAATCTGCAAAGGTACGGAAGACGATTCGATTGTTCACGCCTCGGTCGTCGCAATTATGCTTTTGAACAGCAGATGATCGGCAACCCGCTGCCGCCGGTGAGCGCGCCACCGCGCTGTTCTTCCCTCATGAGATCAGTTCGGGGCCGTGCGGTAAGCCGTGCGCACCTTTTCCAGCAAGTCGGGCGGCAAATCGCTAACACCGGCAACAAGCTTTTGCAGTTCTTCGCCGGGCAGGGGATTGACAGCCACCTTCATGCGTTGGGCTTCAGCCAATAACTCGGGGTCCCTCATGGCGGCATCAAAGGCGCGCCGCAACGCGGTCACGCGGTCGGGTGGAACGCCGGGCGTGGTGAAAAATGCGGTACCGACCTCGGTCGCCGCCATGATGGCAGTGAGAATTTTGCGCTGTTCTTCGGTGCGGGCAAGTTCGACCAAAGTGGGAATTTCCGGCAGATCAGCGTGGCGTCTGAGGCCGTACTGAACCAAAATCGATATCATTCTCTCCGGCCACCATGTCGGATGTGCAACCTTGACCGCGGTCCAAGATGTGGAGTGGCCCTGCACCTCTCCACGCTCGACCGCCAGCATGGCCTCGCCCGAACCTTTGTAACCCATCACCAGCTTAAACTTGGTGCCAAGCACATTGTTGGTTACGCTCGGATAGATCGCCACCGTCGATCCGACTCCGGTGCCGGACAGCGTGGACTCGATCTTCTGTGCGTCGGCAAACGTCTTTACCGGCGATGTCTTCCACATGAACACGATGTTGATGAGCGAATCTATGCGGCCGATCCAATTGAACTCTGCGGTTTTGAAACGGACGTTGGGGGTGCCAAGTTTTTCGTCAAGCGCGGCGGTCGGGGCGCCGATAGCGATTTGCGTGCCGTCTCTCGGCAGCGTGTTGTACATATTGTTGAGAGCCACAAAGGAACCCGCGCCCGGCATGTTCTTAGGCACTACGGCGGGATTGCCGGGGATGTGCTTGCCGAGATGGCGCGCCAGAAGCCTTCCAAACGTGTCGTTGCTGCCGCCCGGCGGATAGCCGATCACCACATCCACGGTTTTCCCTTTGTAGAACTGCTCGGCCGTCTGTGAGGCTACGGGGCCAGCCGCCACACTGACCGCGAAAACGCCAATGGCTATAAAAAGCGCGCGTAATATCAACATGTTAACCTCATATGGCGCTACCCGAGCGCGACCGGACCAGTTTATCATCGCAAGGGGCAACACTCTTTCAAATTCGTCGTGAGGCGGGCGCTGTGGAACAGCGCGGCGCACACCTCAACCGCGCTGCTCGTCGATTGGTCCGGCGTCACGATGCAGCGCCTCGGACGGCACACCCGGCGCGGTGCGCCGGGCGCCATGCCTGCGTAACTTTCGCTGGTGACGGGGATAGGACATCGGCGCCGAATTTGTCGCCGGGATACGGCGTCAAGGCCGTTGAATCGAACGCAGATAGGCGACCATGGCACGGGCATCTTCGCGCGAGAAGCGGAACTCCGGCATATCGTAGTGTCCGGACATCAACCCCTGTCGCAGCCGACTCGCAAAGGTGTCCAAATTCACGCGCTTATGCAGATGCCGAAACGGCGGCGCTGCCGGGCGCGCGCTTGCATCCGATTTTCCGATGGCATGACACTGCGCACAGAGACGCACTGCGAGCACCTGACCGCGACGCTCCTGCGGCGACAACGCTTCAACCTCGCGTACAACGGCTGCCAACATTAATCCTGCGAGTGCAATGACAACAATCGAGCGGGCGGCCATCACGTCCAACATTCTCCACAACAGTACTGGCTGGGCGGTCACACCTCTCGCCGCACCATCAACAATGCCTTGAACTACGCCGTGAACAACTCGCTGCTGCGGTCCAAAGGCGGCCTTTCTAAGGCAATTCTGACACCAGCCTGAAATATTCCGCTTCCGACCAGGCTCTGACCGTGCGGGTGCGAACATTGCCGCGGGAGGAAAGGGACAAGGCGAACTTGGCAATGTTATCGGCTCCCTTTGCTTCCGCGACCACCAGAATGTCACTCTCACCTGAGGTCAGATAAACTTGTTGGATTTCCACGCCCATCTTCTTTGCCAGTTTTCGGGCTTCTTTGGCGCGTTTGGGACCTTGCTTGATGTTGCGAATCCCCTGTTCCGTGAAGCTGACAAACATAATGTATAACGGCATATGATCCTCCCTCTGTATTCACCTTCCACCCTTTGAGCGCAAGCCGTTGCATGCCGCCGCCCGATCATGCGGCAGGGCGCGGATCGCGGCAAGCGAAAGCCGCAGCGAGACGCTACAGCGCTCGTCGGGATGCTGCTTGGCTCCGTCAAATGTGAAATTGCCTCCGCGCCAGACAGGCGGGCGGCGCCAAAGCCGGCGAATATCGAATATGCCGGGGGGCCGGTCACGCGCCGCTGAAAGACGGCCAACGGCGTGGGTTGGCCGCTCTACTGAGCTCAACGGCACAGACCTTCCTCGGTGATCGGCTCAAAGCCGTAATCGGTTGCGCCGGGTTTCTTGCTGCCGGCACTGCGGCTGGCGGGGCCGCTGTGCAACTGGCCGGTGCCGACAAATTTCATGCCCACTTGGCAGCTGCGCCATTTGCCGGTGGTCTGAATAGTACCGCACGCGGGATCCGTGATGCGGGCAATGATGATGTCGAATTTGGTGTTGCCGATCTGCAACTGCTGGACAGAGATCACATCGCCGCGCACCGTAATCTGTTTGCCCACAAGCGCACCGCAAACACCTTGGGCCGGCGCCGGGGCGGCGAGAAGCGTCGGGATGGCCAGCGACGCAATCATCAGGACGGTTCGGGCTGGACGCGGTTGCAGCAAAGGCAAACACATGGAAGGCAAACACATGGAAAGAGAGCGTACAGAAAGAGATCGTACGGAAAGAGGGCGTACGGAAAGGGAGCACACGAAAAAGAACATACGGTCTGCGTTTGTCTGGAGGCCGAAACTTTAGCCGGTTTCACAACCGCCTGGTGCGCAACCGAACTCACTTTTTCGTGCGGCGAAGCTTATGCCGGCGCCGACGCGCCCGTTTCGAACGGCGTTGGCTGCGTTTGGCGCGACAGGCGGCACATCGGCAACCCTTTTTTTTGATGTAGGCGTCAAAATAGTCCTTGCCGTAATCGACCGTGATTTCCTCTCCGGGTTTAATGCGGCGGCGCGCAATATAAACGATGCGATAGGGACGGCGCAGCACCGCCTCGGCGTTGGGACGGCAAGAGTGATTGACGTAGCGCGCGATGTTGCGGCGCGAGGAGCCGTCAATCGCCCAACGGCTGTTGATCTCGAACATATAACGGGCTCCGCGCGCCTCACGCCGCGCCGATTCCTCGTCGGTTACGCGGCGGCCCTTGTAGCGGACGATAAACTCGCCTTTCTTGAATTCTTTCAGGGCGAACAGGCCAAGCCCGGCAGAAGCGCGGCCCACGCGGTAGGGTCGTGACGGCATGCCAGCTAACGCTAAATCGAAGCGGGCGTTTGCCTAACCAATCCCGCTACGGATCGCAAGGGATTAGCTGTCCGTGTCCACTGCCGGCAGCTGCGAATCAATCGGGTCAAAACAGCGCCGGCGTGATACCAGGTGCGATCCCCGCAATGCCTCAGACTTGCAGAGAGCCGCCGATCGTGTGACACAGCGCTGATGTCAGGAGGCGTCCAATGGATCAGCTTGAACTCGGCCTCGACACCTTCGGTGATGTGACCGAGGGGGCTGACGGCAGGCTTTTGTCGCAGGCCCAGGTGCTGCGCAACGTGGTGGAAGAAGCCGCGCTCGCCGATGCGCTCGATATCGATTTTATCGGCCTCGGCGAGCACCATCGGCCGGACCTGGCGATTTCGGCGCCGGAGGTGGTGTTGGCGGCGATTGCGTCGCGCACCAAGCGGATCCGTCTTGGCTCCTCGGTGACCGTGCTGAGTACGGACGATCCCGTGCGCGTGTTCCAACGCTTCGCGACGCTGAACGCAATTTCCAACGGACGCGCGGAGGTCATTCTTGGCCGCGGCTCGTTCACCGAATCGTTCCCGCTGTTCGGCTTTGACCTGCGGCAATATGATCTGTTGTTTGAGGAGCGGCTCAATCTGTTCGTCGAGCTGCTCAAGCAGGAGCCGGTGACCTGGCGCGGCAAGACGCGCGCTCCGCTCATCAATCAGCGCGTCTATCCCGAGGTCGAAGGCGCGCTGAAGACGTGGGTCGGTGTTGGCGGTTCGCCGGAGTCGGTGCTGCGCGCGGCGCATTACGGGCTACCGCTGATGCTGGCGATCATCGGCGGACCGGCGGTGCGGTTCTTGCCCTATGTCGAGCTGTATCGCCGTGCGCTCGACGAGATGAAGAAACCAAAATTGCCGATTGGTCTGCATTCGCCGGGCTATGTGGCCGACACCGATGCGCTGGCGAAGGAGGAATTTTGGCCGCACTACAAGAAGTTCCGCGACCGGATCGGCGCCGAGCGCGGTTGGGGCCCGATGGGACGTGACGAATTCGAACAGGAAATTGCGCACGGCGCGCTCTATGTGGGCGCGCCGGAGACGGTGGCAAAGAAAATTGTCGCGACGGTGAGGGCGCTCGGCGTTGCCCGCTTCGACATGAAATATTCAGCCGGTACGCTGCCGCATGAGAAAATGATGCACTGCATCGATCTCTACGGGCGGAAGGTGATTCCCCTGGTGCGGGACATGATGAAGTAGAATGTGGGACAATGTGGAACATGAAGCTGATTGTAAGAATTTTTCACCTCTGTACCGGGACGAATGGGCGACTTCACCGGAACGATGTGGCGCACAACGCCGCCGTCAGGCATGATGGGCAACGCGTCGGCCCCGGCCGGATTCGCGGGCTGCAGCCGCTGGAGTGCCGCCATCGAGTTCTCTGCCTTTCTCATTGCCTATAGTTGCGTGGTG
>Ga0101944_10007677_pt1 | contig 10673 bp, 9 predicted proteins | sample DewCreD2012metaG_FD_75245 | JGI IMG/M metagenome (GOLD analysis project Ga0101944, IMG submission 75245) | Hot spring sediment bacterial and archeal communities from British Columbia, Canada, to study Microbial Dark Matter (Phase II) - Dewar... ...
ATCCAGGCCGAGGCGAAGGCGCTGCTCCCGGCGGTCTGCGCAGGCCTGCTGGTAGAAGCGCGGATGAATGATCATGCCCGAGGCGCGAAAGATCCGGTCGTCCGGATGGCCGAGTTGCCGGGCCTGCTCCGCCGCCCGCTCGGTGCCGCACACCAGAAACTGCTCCTGGCGTTCGATCCAGAAGTGCGGCGGGTAATCCACGAAATCCGTGAGGATGGTGACGAAGGGCGTGGCCGGGAGGACGTTTCGCAGGCTCTCGAGCAAGGCGCGGTTGAAGTTCGGGATGAGGGACACGGCGAGATCGGGGCGGCTCGATCGCCAGTGCTGCTCCAGCAATTGGACCTCCTTGTGGTGATAGGCGCGGATGAGGAGCTGCATGAAGCGGCAGAGCTGGGCGGAGCCGAGCGTCCAGCCCTTCTTGAGCAGGAGGTTGTAGACGTCTTGCAGCCGCACTCCGGCCAGGTCGCGGAACAGGTCGATGGGGTCTAGAAGCTCCTGGAGGTTTACGAGGCGCACCTCCCAAGGCCGCCCCTGAGCCTCGATGACAGACTGCAAGGCGCGCGAGGCGGCGCGGTGTCCGCCGCCGGCGTCGAAGATGACGAAGTCGATCTTTGTCAACGGCACTATTGTTGCATGCCGGAGACCCGAGCCTGCCCAACCATGGCCTGGGCGCCGGCCACGTTTTAGCCGCCGCGACCGTGCTTCGCCGGCATGTCGCGCCCACCCCGAAATGCCATACAGACGGAAGCGGATAGCCGACCCAACGAAGACCTGCACGTCAAAGCAAAGGCTCATGCAGCCTCAGCAGGCTTGGACGGCGGTGGACCGCAGAGGGGCAATCTGGCGGGAACCCGCAGGAAGCATCTTTTCCAACCGCTCTCGGCCTACAGTCAGACCTTCACCAGATAGACCATCGAATCGTAGAACACGGCGCTGCCGCCCACTACGTCGCTCAATGGGGAACGAAGGTAAGGGTCGACGAACATCGCGGCATTGGCATGCACTCCCGCGGCGCGGCGCGGGTCGCCCGGGATGGTTTGGCCGTCAATGATCTGGGCCGAAGCGCCGTAGGCCCAATGTCCGTAACCCAGCTCGAAAGTTATGACACCGGGCCGGATGTGGTAGGTCGTGCGGATTCGCCCGATGAGCGGTTTGGAAGCGTTCGGTCCGTAGTCCCAGCGGCCATCGGGATTCGAGACGGAGAGCACCATCACCCGGTCGTTATTAACCAGACCCAGTTGCCGGGCGTCGAGCCGGTTTATCTCGATGGTGTTTTCCGGCTGGATGTGGGTAAGCCAGTAGTCGGAGATCGTGCGGCTCTTGGTGGCCAGCATGGTCCGGTTGGTGACGAGTCTCAAGGGAGCGCCCCGGTGGTCGAGCGGGCGGCCCAAAGCGTCGGCGATGGGCAGGTAAGTGGCGATGCCTTTCAGGTATGCGCCCGTCATCGAATTACGCACCGTGGCTGCGGGCTCCGAGTACAGGTTCACGAGTTTGCCATACTGCGCCCGCACCAGATTTCCGCTCCAAGCATAGCCGTGCGGCCACCAACGCCCGCCGCGGTTCAAAACATAGACGACTTTCCTCCACCAGGCATCGCCTACCGCGGCCGCCCAGCGGGAGGCGTCGAACACGGATGGGGGCAGGTGGCGCCGAGCCGCCAGGAAGGTCTCCATCTCTTGGGCGGAGGCATCGGAGCAGACGTCGGCGCCAGTGCTGGAATCACCGAAGGCGACATTGGCGACCATCCGCAGATAGAAGTCCTCCGGACGGTTCAGGTTTCCGTCAACCAGACCGCCAGATCCGAAGCCAGGCAAGCCCAGCCGTTCAGCAATAGCCAGGAACACCGCCTCCATGGAGACGGGCATTTCCTCGCCGAAGATGCTTACGGTTTCGGTTGGAGGCGCGATGACCGGCTGGCGAACCGGCGACACGCGGTGAACGATCGAAGGATGCGTACGATGGAACTCCCAGCGCTCCAGATAAGTCAAGTCCGGGAACACATAATCGGCATAAAGCGTGGTTTCGCCGATGGTGATATCGGAACTCACAAGGAGCGGGATCTTGTCCGGATCCCGCAGGATGGGGATCAAAGAATGGCCGGCCGGCAAGGCATAGACGGGCGATCCCATGTAGAGGAACAGCGCCTTGATGGGATAAGGATAGGCGTCACCTGCCGAAGGGATGACCTCCTGATAGACGTCGCTGGCGAGCGGGTACCAGGGACGCATCGCCGGGTAGCCGTTGAAGATGGTTGTTTTTTCGTAGGAAGCGCCGCCGCGGATGATGTCGATTCCGAAAGGCGTCAGCGGGGCGGGGTGATTGCCAAGCTGGAATGGGCGGCCCGTGCCTCCGGTTTCGCCGTAGGAGCCCCCGCCGTAGACGAGGCCGCCTTTCCAGTCCAAATTCCCGATTAGGATATTGAGCGCACCCATCGTCGCCAGGACGTTGTAAAAACCGTTGGTATGCTGGGAGACACCGCGGTGGATCTCCGCCACGGCCCGTTTGCCATGCGAGGTGAATTCACTGGCGAGAACCACAATATCCTGAACGTTGATGCCGGCCAGGGCGGCCCACTCCGCAAGGCTTCTTAGACAGGCCTCTTCCCGCAGGAGCTGCAAGGCGGATTTTACGCGGATCCCGTTGAGCGTGGCATCCACGAACAGATCGCCCTCCACGGCCGCGGCGGCATCGCCCGACTTGAAGGGCTTGGGTTCACCATCGCGGAGGCAGACGAAGGTATCGGCATCGCCGCCGAGTCCAATCTCCGGGGCCCGCAGGAACGCCCCCGCCGAGCCGTCAGGGCGGATCGTTACCAGCCATGCGCCGTTGGACCAGGTTGGCTCGCCATCCTGGACGGCGGCGGCTTTGTTGCAGTTCTCAAGGTAGCGACGGTCGAAGCGTTCGTTCTCCAAGATCCAGCGGATCATGCCCAACGCCAGGGCGGCGTCCTGGCCGGGCTGCACGGGGACGTGCTTCCAGGCCTTGGCGGCGATTTTGGAATACCGCGGATCGACCACAGCCACACGGAGCCTGCCGCTGGCAATGCCGCGGGTGATCTTGGGGACTTTCAAGGGCGGGCCGTAGTTGCCTTCCAGAACATTGGCGCCCCAGTAGATGATGAACTCGGCGTTCGCGGTGTCGGCCATCCAGTAGGCCTTGGCGCCTCCGGTGAACTTGCCGCCGGAGGGCTGATCGGACATTGCTTTGCCGGCAAAATAGATCGAGCCCTGGCAGACCGTGGTATGCCCGTGGGCGTTTACCGAGCCGAAGCTGGTCCGGACAAAGCGCTGGAAGAAGTCGGAGCGTCCGGCTTTGAGGCGGCCCCAGTTGAAGACGAACTGGTTGTTCTTCGGTCCCAGATCGGGGTGATCGGGGTCGATCAGCTTATCCAAGTGATCCCTGTACTTTTCCTTGAATTCCGCGACCGTCATTTTTGCATCTCGGACGAGAGCGACATCGGCGGACATCTGCTTGGACAAGTCTGAATCTCTCAGGGCCCAGAGTGCGCGGAGTCCGGTGACGGAGCGGCCGCCGTCCTGCGGAAACAGGGACCCACCTTCCACAATTTCCGAGATGGCCTGATGGAAGGGGATCGTAGTCCACTTGCCTTCACCCCGCGCGCCGGCACGTTTCAGGACCTTTACCAGACGGTAAGGGTCGTACGCGGTCTGGATGCCGGCCTGGCCTTTAGGGCAAATCGCGCCCTTGAGCCGGGCCGCCTCTTTGACGGGCGTATTCCATTCGATGTGTGGGTCGAAGGGGCGGGGGCCGTAAGGGTTCCCGTCAATCTTGACCGCCAGCCCGTCCTGGATCCGGACCTTGATTTCGCATCCGGTGTTGCATTGCAAGCAGGTCGTGTACAGGAAATCCGAGGCAGAGAAGCCGGGCTGGCTGCCGGCCGCCGGCAGCGTCTCCGCTTGAGCCCTCGCAACGGCGGCGGCAAGACAGCCAACCCCGAGCAGGGGGCCATGGCGCAGGAAATCGCGGCGGGTGTTGCTCTCAGGGACGTCTTTCTTCGAGGATTGATTTGAACTTGAATGCGCGGACACGATCATGGCCTCCTCAGTAATGGCAAATCTGGCAGCTCAGGCTGTTGGACTCGGGCATGGGTTCCTCCAGATAGATCACCCTTGGCTGGACTCCGAAAGCGTCATGTCCAGCGAAGCGGCGGCGGCCCAGAGTGACCTCGTTGACCAGACTGGAAGGGTCGTTACCGTCGCCGAAGTACATGGCGCCGCCGATGCAAGTGGTTACACAGGCGGGCAAGATCGCCTGTTCCAGCAGGTGGCTGCAGAATGTGCATTTGCGGGCGGTGTGTTGGAGAGCATTGGCGCCGGGCTTCCGCCGCCAGATCCGCCCGTACTCAGTAAAACTGCGCTCCTCGTAGGCCTGGGGCTCCGGGGTACCTTCGGTGAAGTTGCGGCCGTCATCCACATGGATTGCCTGGAACGGACAAGCGGCCGCGGCTGCCTGCGCAAAATCGTTCCTGAGCTGGGTCTGGTCAAACTCGACAATTCCATCCTGACGCTTGCGGATCATGCCGGCGGGCACGGCCCGCAGGCAGGGCGGATTATCGCACTGGAGGCAATTGAACGGCTTGAAGATAGAGATTGGGCGGTCGGTGAGTGTGAGGCGAATCTGGATGACACGCCGAAAGGCTCCGGCCGGACCCGAGGGGACTTCGGCGCGGCAGGCGACGCTACAAGCGTCACAGCCGATGCACTTGCGCGTGTCCACCACCATCAGCCAGCCGGGCGTGCTGCCGCCGGCAACCACCTGCTCCAGTTCCGCTTGCATCCGGGAGATCAGATTGCCAGGCGAATCGGTGTTCACCGGCGGAAGGGTGGCTGCTTCCGCCTGCGAAGACTGGACCATCTTCAGACCTAGCGCGCCGGTAGCAGCCGCTGCTCCTGAGCTGGCCGCTGCTTTGAAAAACCGCCGCCGGCCCAAGGACCGTGCCGTGGAACTCTCTTGCTCTCTCATATGTTTTTCCTCACCGAACTTGACGAGCGGGCAGGGGAGCCGGCACAGCCGGTAAAACCGATTCGAGAACCCGCCGGCTCAAGGGCCCCACCGTGACCCCTACCCTGGACCGATCGGCCGGCTTCAGGCCGGCTAGCATGGACTTTGGACGCCGCCCGGCGGCCACAAACACGACCCGCGTTCGAACGGCATGAGGATCCGCAAGCAGCCGTTCGATGAACTGCCGTCCCTGTTTGCCGGCCGCCGAGTCGACGACGGCGACTGCCGGGAAATACTGCATCACGAGTTGTCCGGCCTGATAGGCGTCCTTGGCGTGGAGGATCTGCCACTGTTCGTCTTTTCGCAGACAGGAGTCCAGCGCTGCGGCCCGCCCAATCAGCAGCAGCCGTCCGGGGAGCCTTTGAATTCGCCGGTAATAGGGACAGTCAGAGCAATTAGCCGGGCCGCAGCAGGCCAGGCTGACGTTGGTCATCCGGTTTCGGAGCTGAAAACAAAAGCTGGCGCCTGCCTGATAGGCAAGGCACTGCGGGCATTGCGGCAGGAGTCTGCCGTCTCCGGAAGCAAACTCCCAGCAGCGCAAGGGTGCTCCTCCGGGCGGGCCGGACTCCAGCCGATGGTTCCCGCCTCGGAGACGTCCCTCAAACGCTCCGGCCAGCCGCAGAACATGGTGCGCCGCAAGGCGGTAGTGTCCTCCGGCTGTGCGCATGGAGGGCAGGCGGCCTTGTTTGATCCATTTCAGAACCGTATCGCGCGTCACCGAAAAAACCTTGGCCGCTTGGCCGGTCGTGAGATGGCCGCCGGGCGCCGCTGCGCGCGCGCCGGTTCGTTTGATTGGATGCAATCGAGCCAGAATTCAGAATATACAGGTCTTTAGAACTGAAATCAAGCGCGAGTTCTTGAATTTATGCGTTTATCCGCAGAGGGAGGACCGGCCGGCGCTTTCAACGCCAGGAAGCTCGCGGCGCAGAGGGGGTTGTCCGTGCCGCACCCCCGCAGCCACTCTGCACCGGCTTGCCGCCGGTCCCCGAGACGCCTTACGGCTGCAACACCGCCGCCCGGTTGCCCCTGTCTGACACCATGGCGGGCGGTACGTTAGAATTGAAGTTACAACCTGTATGCTGAAGTTCATTGCGCTGCGGGACTATCGCCTGATGTGGCGGGTGCACCGGTGGCGTCCGCCGCGGTGGATTCGCCTCTGGATGGTCTGCGCCACGCGAGGCGGCGACGGCTGGCTTTGGGGGTTGCTGGGTCTCGCGGTGCTGATGATCGGCGGCATGGAAGCGCTGCCCGCGGTGGCCGCAGCGGCGGCGGCCACAGTCACGGGCATCGCTGCATTCATCTGGCTGAAACGCAAGTTTCGGCGCCGGCGTCCGTGCGCCATCCAGCCGCACGCATGGGCGACGCTGCTTCCGCCCGACAAATTCTCCTTTCCTTCCGGCCACACCATCACGGCGTTCGCGGTGAGCCTGCCCCTGGGAATGCACTACCCTCCTTTGATGGCCATCCTGCTCTTCTGCGCCTTTAGCGTGGCGATTTCGCGCATCCTGCTCGGGATGCACTTTCTGAGCGATGTTGTGGCCGGCTCGGCGTTGGGCTCAGTGCTGGGCTACGCGGCGTTCAAGTTTTTCGCTTAAACGCAACCTGACATTCTTGGCAACCGTGACGGCCTCGCGGACCACCGCGCCAGAGGCCGTCATCCGGCGATCTTCCACAGACGCCTGAAACAAGCTCGCGCCGGCGAGGTTGCCTGGAACCATTCCTGACCGGCGTGCGCTGACCTTCCGGGAAGCGACGTGCGACAGCGGCGGGGCGTGGTCAGGAAGCGGAAATGAGCCGGGCGGCTCGTTCGGCGATCATGATCGCCATGGCGCAGGTATACCCGTCGGGCAATTCGGGGGCGATGGAAGCGTCCGCTACGCGGAGCCCTTCCAGACCGCGAACACGCAGCAGGGGATCGACAACGGAGAACGGATCGGTCCCCATGCGGCAGGTCCCGGCGGGGTGATAGCAGGTTTCGGCCAGGGACCGGCAATAGAGAGCCAGGTCTTCATCCGACCGGAGGTCGGGGCCGGGCAAGATTTCCGCTCCAAGGGGGAAGCGGCGCAGGGACGGTGCGGCAGCGATGCGCCGCGCCAGCCGGATGCCTTCGACGGCGGCGGCGACATCCTGTTCAGATCTGAGGTAACCGGGGTCGATGACGGGCGGGTCTTCGGGATCGGCGGAGGCAAGAGTCACAGAACCGCGGCTGGCGGTGCGCATGACACAGAACTGAAGGTCCACGGCGTCCGGCCAGAGATGGGATTGGAAGTGAGTCACGAAGTGGATCTGCTGCGAGCCTGGAGGCGAAGCGGGCAGGACGGCGCCAGCCTCGCAGCAATTGGAGGCGAACACTCCGCGGCGGAACGCGAGGTAGGAGACGGCGGCGGGGATCCAATGAATCATGTCGCCGGGGGAAGACTGCCCGCTTTCATAGAGCACGGGAACGCGGACATGATCCTGGAGGTTGGCTCCCACGCCTGGCGCCTCGGAGGTCACGGGGATGCCGAGAGAGTGGAGGGTCTGGGGAGGTCCAACCCCGGAGAGGAGGAGGAGCTTGGGTGAGTTGAATGCGCCGGCGCACAAGATGACTTCGCGGCAGGCACGAGCCCTCTGGATCTCACCTCCGACGCCGGTAAACTCAACGCCCGCGGCCCGCCGCCCTTCGAAGAGAATGCGGCGCACGAGAGCACCGGTCCGTAGATCGAGGCGACTGCGAGCCGGTTTCAGATAGCTGAGGGCGGTCGAGACCCGGCGGCCGCGGCGCTGCATCACGTCGAAATAGCCTGCGCCCTCGTGGGTCTGCTCAAAGCTTCGGGTCTCCTGAATGCCGCACTCCACACAGGCGGCGACGAAGGCGCGGGAAAAGGGCGCGAGGAAGCGGGGCCGGCTGACCGGGACCGGGCCGTTGCCGCCGCGCGTATCCGATTCGCCCTCCTCCCAGCACTCGAAGCGTTTGAAATCCGGGAGGACCGCGGCGTAGTTCCAGCCGTCCGCGCCGAGTTGTTCCCAGCGATCGTAGGATTGGGGGCTGCCGCGGTAGAAGATCATGGCGTTGACGGAAGAGGAGCCGCCAAGGACTTTACCGAAGGGGAGGGAAATGCGCCGGCCGCCGAGGGCGGGCTGCGGGCGCGTGAAATACTTCCAGGAGTAGCGGACTTTGAGCCTCATGCCAGGCAGGGGAACGGAGAGAGCGGCGGGATAGGCGCCGCCCGCCTCCAACAGCAGCACGCGGGTCTGCCGGCGCTCGCTGAGGCGGGCCGCCAGCACACATCCTGCCGTGCCGCCGCCGACGACGATGAAGTCGTACTCGACGCAATTCAACGCGCGTCCTCCGGGCGGGACAGAGCTTCAGCCAGCCAACCGGCGAAGGTCAGTGCTTGCGCCAGCAGGGACGCGGCGGAGATCCGGACGGCGCGGCCGGGAGTATGAAGGAAAAACGGGGCGGTCAGCAGGCGGAAGTAGAAGCCCAGCGGCTCGTAACGGAGCCGGCTGACGGCATGGTGGACCATCCAGGCGCCCTTGCCGTAGCAGAAGTGAAGCCGGAGGAACTGCCGCAGCCTCATGGGGTGGTAGTGGAGCACAACCGCTTCCGGGACGTGGAGGATGGAGTTGCCGGCGCGCAGCCAGCGGGCGCATAGATCGCGGTCCTCGCCGCCGCCGTTGCGCCAGGCGGAGTTCAGACCACCGATGCCGAGCAGCCCCTCCCGGGGAAAAGCCAGGTTCGACGTGGGGGCGAAGCGCAGGGATCTGGCGCCGCCGGGCGGCCGCACGAGGCTGTTGATGATGTACTGGGTTGTTTCAGACCAGGTGTTGCAGGGCAGGGCGTTGACGGTCAGCCCCGCGATCGCGGCTCCAGACTGCCGCTGGAGAGCCGAGACCAGCACACGCAGCCAGTTGGGGGACGGGCAACAATCATCGTCGGTAAAGGCCACATAGCGGCCCGTGGCGGCCATGAGGCCGGCCTGGCGAGCGGGCCCGCAGCCGCTATTGTGGAGGCGCAGCACGCGCAGGTTGAGACGGCCGTCGTATTCACGTTCGAGACCCGTGAGAGGGCGCAGGCTCCCATCGTCTACCAGAATCACTTCGAAGGATTCGGCGGGCTGATCCTGGGCGGCGAGACTGTCCAGAGTACGGAGCACGGAGTGGGGACGGTCATAACTGGGCACGACCACGGAAATGAAGGGGCGGAGGGCCGGCATAAGGTCAGGGAAGGGCGACCGGGCGGCCGCTGCGACGGGATTCCAAAGCCGCTTTTACGGCGAGCGCGGCGCGCCAGCCGTCGTAAAGCCCCGGCTCCGGCTCGGCGTTCCGTTGGACGGCGTCCAGGAAATGCCGCCAGATGGCCTCGTAGGAGATGCGGTAGTCGCCTCCGAGGCGGAACGCGCGGAGACCGGCGGGCAGGGACCGCATGGCCGAGCAGAGAGCGCTGAGGCGCACGGAAGGAGAGCCGGCCCCGGCATTCGGGCCTCGAAACTCAAGGCCGTCGAAGCGGAGACAATCGACGCGCAGGAGTCCCCGGCTGCCGCTCACCGCGAATTCGATCTCGTGCGGGCTGCGTTCCGAAAACTCGGCGCTGATGAGCACTCCGCCGGAGGATCGCGCAACGAGGACCGCCGACTCGTCGTGACGGACTCCGTCGCGGGCGAAAGCAAATACTTCGCAAAGTTCCTGCGAGAGGAGGAAGCGGGCGAGATCAAGGTGATGAACCGCGATTTCGACCAAGGACCCGCCGCCGGAGTCGCGCCGGGTCTTCCACTCCGGGATGCCTCGGTCGGGGCGAGGGCTGTGCCAGACGAAGCGTATCGATTCGATATCACCCAGGGCCCCAGAGCAGAGAATCTCCCGGGCCTGCCGGACCAGGCGGTGGAAGCGCATGTGAAAGCCCGTGACGGCGGGCAAGGCGGCGGACCGGGCTGCTTCGAGCAGGCTCAGGCAGCCGGCGGCGTTGAGCGCCAGAGGCTTCTCCACATACACCGGTTTGCCGCGGAGCAAAGCGGCCAAGGCGAGGGCGGGATGGGAGGCGGGAGGCGTGCAGACGGCGACCGCATGCAGATCCTGCATTTCCAGCAACTCGGCAGGGTCCGAGTACAAACGCGCGGAAGGAACGAGAGGGCCAACGCGTCTTAGCTGCTGCGGATCGGTGTCGCAGACCGCGGCAACCCGGATGGCGGGGATCCGGCCCAACGCGGAAATGAGCTTGGCGCGGACCACTTCGCCGCAACCGATGATCCCGAGCAAGAGGGGCATTCAGGAACAGCCATTCTATCAGAATGCCCACATAGAGAGTAAGGGAAGGAAAATGGACTTAGTACTAGTATTTCTACTCCGGGAGACTTCTTGAGAGGCAGGAGGAAGGAGGCGCCGCCGCGACCTCCTGAGCGGCCCGCAGAATCAGCCTTCAGATTCTCTCTCCGGAATCCCTCCGAACCGAGGGACAAGCTAACCCAACTTCCGCAACCTAAGGGGCTTGGCAACTTTTTTGGGCCGTCTTTAAGGCGGCCGGAGGGAGAGAACAAGAGATCTCCCTTTAGTTTTCACCACGCTGTTGACGGGGCAGTGTTTCGCGGTTTCGGAAAGTCGATGTAGTGACGACCAACCCTCTTGAATCGTGGCCGCAGATCCGTAGTATGAGGCTATGTACTTGCGGCGCT
>Ga0101944_10007678_pt1 | contig 10673 bp, 6 predicted proteins | sample DewCreD2012metaG_FD_75245 | JGI IMG/M metagenome (GOLD analysis project Ga0101944, IMG submission 75245) | Hot spring sediment bacterial and archeal communities from British Columbia, Canada, to study Microbial Dark Matter (Phase II) - Dewar... ...
GGGCACCTCTGTTGCTGCAACAGGTCTTCCTGCGATTATGGCTTGTTCCAGTTCTGTCCCATAACCTGCAGGTCAAACACGTTGATCTTGTGGTCGGCGTTCAGATCGCAGGCCGGGTTGTAGTTGGCGTCGCCGAACTGCGTGTTCCAGGCAGCCCCCAGCCGCTGCAGGTCGAATACGTTCACCTTGTTGTCGCCGGTGATATCGCCGGCCTTGTGCGGTACCGGCGCGAAGGCCCAGCGGGTGTCGTAGGCCAGTCCGCCGCGCCAGGCCGCCAGTGCGTTATCCAGCCAAGTCCAGTTCTCCTGGCCCTTGGGCACACTGGCCACCAGCGCCATCACGCCGCGTGAGGTATAATTGTAATCGTTCGTATTGACGTTGCTGTAGGCACTGGGACCCACCTTATCCAGGAAGCCGTTGTTGACATCGGCCCATGTAGGGAACGGCACCGAAGCGCCGCCGGCGTCCTTGCCCCTGGCTGGGAACACATACACCGTCCCGCGGTAACGGTTCCAGCCGGGCCAGTCACCGAACCGGTCGACAAGGCCCTTGCCGGACCAGTGCACCAGATCCAGTGTCGGATAGCCCATCTGGTACGCATGGACCAGCGACCAGATCATGTAATCGGTCTGCCAACTGGACATGGCCGCCGAGCAAGTGGCCGGGTCGAGCGACGAGTCTATGCCGGAGGTGCCGAAGTAACGAACGGTCGGATACTTGCCGAGCAATTGCCCGTTGGTGATATAGCTGCTGTTCCAGGCGTTGATGTTGTTGGCAATCCGGCTTTCGATGTCGGCCTTCTCTGGCATCTCCGGCGGAGTCATCGCTGCCGCATCGACGATTTCGCGGAACGCCCAGGCGTTGCCGCGAATCTGGTCGCGCAGGTACCCCAGCCCCGCGCCGCGGTAGTCTGAATCACTGGCGCCGAAGTCATAGGACGCCCAGAAGTGCATCTCCTCGAGGTAGAACAGGTCGCCGGTGATCAGGTACGGGATGTACGCCAGCGAAGGCTGGTGGGCGCGATCCAGCGTCCAAGGGGTGTTCACGTCGCCGATGGGCTCGGGAAACTTGTCAGCCGGGGCGATGCTGCCGAAGTTCCAGTTGTAGAACCAGATCGTCGGGCGGTCCGTCAGGCTGACCGGATGGCAGTAGAACGTGCGATTCGGATCCGACTCGCGGAAGTGCATCGGAATCGTACCCGAGATGTCGCCGTAGCCGATCACGACCTCGGCCAGGCGGTAGTCCATGCTGCACAGGTAGAGGCTGGTGCACTGCGGGTAGGGGCCGATCTCCCATCGCCCGCCCGTGGTCGGAAAGTACTTGGTCAGATCGCCGCCGTCCATGATGTCGTGCGCGGAACTCATAAAGCTGTTGTGCTGGGACGCCGCTGTTGAGGCGGACACGACGATCGAGGTGTCATAGTTGGGCACGAAGCCGCCCTTGATCCAGTAGGGCAGGTTGAAGCGGGTTTCGATCTTCGACGGCGCCTGGCCCTGCCAGAAGACCTTGTGCCAGCGGGCGGAGTGCCAGTGCGTCAGATCGGTCTTGGCAAAGACCACCTGCGGGTTGGTCTTGCCGAGGCTCAATGCAAAGCTGTAGGTGATGTTGGCGCGGGCATCGATCCAGGTATTGTCGACCACCGTCGAGACGCGGATCGCACCGACGCTCGGATAGACCCGCACGCGGTACGATACGCCGAGCTGGCCGAAATAGCGCGTGCCAAAGTCGCGGATGATGAACTCCGTGCAGATGCCGCCCTTGAGCCAGTACTCGGGGCTGGCGACGCCCTGGAGCATCTGGCGAGCCGAGGCGTTCTTCTGCAAACTGCCGTAGGTCATCGTCAGCAGAGCCTCGAAGTCCCCCGCCAGCAGCTGGTCCTTGGTGACCCAGCCGCTGTTGTAGTTCGTGCCGCCGGCCAGGAACTCGATCAGCTGGGTCTGCCCGGCCTGCAACTGCGGAATGATGAACGAGACCATCGCATGCCGCACGCTGCCGTCCGGCCAGCGGACCTTCACGTCCGTCTGGGTCGGCAGCACCAGGCCGGCCGCCCGGACCGTCACGTTGTCCGCCACGTCGCCCTTGGCGAAGCCCATCGAGATTGTTACGGGGTAGTTCGTGGTGGCGACCCCGTCCTTCTCCACGATCGACACCGTCGTAACCAACGGCATAGTGGGCAGCGCCGCGGTGGTACAGGTGGCCACGTTCGAGATGGCCGAGACATTCGGGATCTCATCGGCCACCTTGATGGCAAAGAAATAGGTCGTGGACGGCTGCAGGCCGATCACCGTGAAGCTCTCGGTGCTCCCGGCAGGCTGCGGCGCGAGTACATTCGGCAACAGGGTGGCGGCGGACCAGTTGGCCTCCGTGATCGTGCTCGTGCTGTAGCGAATCTCGTAGCTGCTGGCGGGACTGCCGTTGGCATCAGCTGTGGCTGTCCAGGTCAGGCTGGCACCGAGGGCATCGGCACCGGACACACGGAGGTCGCTGACGGCGGCCGGTGGGCCCGCAGGCAACGGGTTCATCGTAACGGTAACGACGTTGGACAGGGCCGACCAGTTGGGCATCTCGTCAGCAACCTTGATGGCAAAATAATAGGTCTGGCTGGGGGTCAAGCCGGTGACCAGCAGGGCCTCCGATTGACCCGGGCCCTTGGGGGTCAGAGCCTGGGCGACGGGCGTGGCTGCGGCAAACGTGGCGTCGTCGGTGATGGCGCTCGTCGAGTAGCGCACGTCGTAGGCACTGGCCGAGCCCGTCACGCCGTCATCGCCGGTGGCCGGCCATGTCAGTTGCAGCCGGGTGGCCAGCACGCTGCCGGCCGCCAGGCTCGTCACGGCAGCCGGCGGCGTAACATCATCATCCGTCCTGAGGCTGACCACGTTGGAGATCGCGCTGTAATTGGCGGGGGTGGCGATGTCATAGGACTTGACGGCGAAATAGTAGAGCGTGCCGCGGGTCAAGCCGGTGACGACCATCTGCTCCGGCAAACCCGGGCCTGAAGGCACCGGTTCGCCGACCGCCTGGGTGGCGCTGTCCCAGTTGTCCGCCGTGATCGGGCTGGTGCTGTAACGGACGTCGTAGCCGGCCGACCTGCCGCCCGGACCGTGATCATCCAGCGGAGCGCTCCAATTCAACGTGATGCTGTAAAACTTCGGGTCCGAGGCAACCAGGTCGGTGATGGGCGTGGGCGGCTCATCGCCGCCGTCACGCACGTGCCAGGCATGCACGATGGTAGCCGTATTGTAAGCCGCCTCGTAGGCGTACAGGATGCGGTTGGCGGCATCATAGCCGATGCCGTTGAGGTTCTTGGCCGTGGTGAACATCCGGCCCTGCACGGACTCGATCTTGTAGGGCTGGGGCGCGGCCTGCGAACGCTTCTCGAAATCGGCGACGCGCATGAACCAGAAGGTGGCAGCCGGACCCGGCAAATTGCTGCCGCAGACCACGAAGTCCTTGTTGGTGTCGAACTCCACCCAGGCGATTCCACTGTAGGTGTCGCCAAAGTCGTAGCCGGTCATCTCCGGATTCGTGCCGTACTTCCACAGCTGGCTGACGGCTAGCGTCGCGTTCCATGGATCCACGGCCGAGAACTCGATGCCGCGGGTCGCAGCGATCGTCATGATATTCTTGCCGAAGGCGTTGGCGGCGGCCCAGGCGTCGGGCAACTGGCAGTTGGCGTAGCCGCCCTCCATCCAGGCGGGGCCGGCTGTCTGCGCCGATTCGCCCGTTCCGTCGCGATTGATCGAGCGGAACCGGATCTGCCCGCTGCCGCTGGCGCCGGCGGAGTAGTAGATCCTGTCATCCGTACTGCGCCAGACCAGGCCGTTGGCCCCCAGGCTCAGGTCGTAGCTGCCCAGAACGGTCGTCGTGTTCAGGGCGTTGACATCGGTAGTAATCACCAGCGGCGGAATGGTGATCTCCCAGAGCTCCTTGCCGCTGCCGGATGAGCCCCGGCTGATAAACAGCGAGCCGGCCCCGCCATTGCCGGCGGGGTAGAACGTCAGGCCGCCATTGTAGACATTCGCGCCGCTGCTGAAGGCCTTGAACGCCCCCAGGTAGTCGATGGCCACATCCGCACCGGCGCTGCCGGCCGAACCCAGCATAAGCAGTACTGCAACCGCCGCAAGCCGTACCCTGAATCCGCAGGTCATGATGTATCCTCTGTATTTTGTTGAAGGTGACCGGACCACCTCGTCCTTCCCGCACAGATACACTGGTTTCCACGACACAAGCAGCGCACGCTTGGGGACAGTGGTCGAAGATGCTGCGCTGCCACGCTTGCACACCCCTGTCCCAACCGTACGCGTTGGCGACCGTCTCGCAGCTACCGGCGCCGCAACACCAGCACGCCTCCCATGCATACCAGGATGAGCGTTGCGGGTTCGGGCACCGTCACTTCTTCCAGGCTCGAGCCGATGCGCAGCGCATCCAGCCGATTGGTCGTCTGAGCACTCACGCCGACGATGCTCAGGTTGCTACTGAAGGGGTCCTGCCCGGTACCGACCCGATCCGGAGTACCCAGGCCTGCCTCGCCGCCCGAAAGGTTCGGATTCACCCAGAAGTCGATCGAATCGTTCCCGGTAGAGCTGACTACGATCTTCGCCAACAACAGGTATGTGGTAGTGCTCAATGTCCGAGTGCTATAGCTGTCGCTGGTCGAATTGTAACGCATAACGGGTTTGTTATTGCGGATGCCAACGACGTTCTTGGCGGTTATGGCGGAGCCCTGGTCGAAGCAGAGGAAAATCAGGCCGCTGGCATTGGCATTGTAAGCCAGTGCGCTGACCCAAACCGTAGTGTCCGCAAAGGCCGTGGTGAACGATCGCCTGGCATAGAACCCGGCCTGGTTTCCGCCAATGGCACCTGTGGTCGCCAGGTTGTCTGAGCTATAGTTGGGGTCGCTATAGGTCAAGTTGATGGAAGGGTAATACTGGGGGTCACTTCCGGAGCTGTTGGCACCCCATGCCCCCGCCCAACCATCGCCAGCCGTACCCTTGCCCTGCAGGGCCGACTGACCAGTACCGCCATAGTCGAAGTATTCGACGATGGGCGCTGCCTGTGCAGCTGTTACCGCAAGGTAAGCCAAAGCTATGAAAGCGGCGTGTTTGAACATCCGAGATCCTCCCTCTCTGGGGTCTTTGTTCAGCGTAGAGCGTGCACGTACTGCCTGCACCACACCAAACGCGGTACGTTAATTGTCCGAGTCAGAGCAAACGGCGTGCCACCCGGCAGCGACGCAAGCATGCCTCGACCGGCAAGCATGCACGTAAGCCGTCATAGTACAGTTGCTTACAACGATGTGAGGTGGATCCGCGAAAGGCCGCGGCACAGGAAGCCAGCCTGCCGACATGGGAACAGGGTAGTAAACGCTTAGTCTAGACTAACTTTGTCATGTCCATAAGTAATTCATTTATTATTACTTATGAACACACACCTGCCCGGATCCCGCGAACGCCTCAGGCGCGTAACGTTCACAAATTCACATGCCGCGTCGTGGTGCCCCGGTGCAGGCTGGACTCGATCGCCAGGCGCACGGCCACGCGCCGCCTCCCGCTGGAGCGTTCGAGCAGCAGGTCCACAGCATAGCGACCCATCAGAAACGGGTCATTGCGCATCGACGTGACCCCGAGGGCATCCGCGGTGCCGGCGGCCTTGCAGATCAACGAGACATCGTCGGGGCAGCGTAGACCATGGCGCGGCAGGCAATCCCGGAAGGCCTGCAACGTGGCAACGCTGAAGATGACACCCGCCGTCGGCCTCGGACGCAGCGAGGCGAACCACTTCACGAAAGGCGTCACGTCGTGTGGACTGCAGTACCGGACGCGGGAGGGCGGCAGCGACAAGCCGGCTTCCTGAAGCGCTCGCCGGCACCCCGCCTCCATCAGGTCGGCATCGCATTCGTGGTGTTGGCAGCGGTCTTCGTCCACAATATTGTTGCCCAGGTAGAACAGGTGGCGGTGCCCCTGGCTGACCAGGAACTCCGCCGCTTTGAAACCCTCGCCGAAACAGTCGAACATGACGGCGTCCACCTGTGGGTTGGCCGGCCAGTAGTCGGTGCATACCACCGGGTACCCCGCCTGCGAGTGCATCCCGATAATCCGCTCGTCGACAAGACCGATCAGGATGACACCGATCGTCTCGTTAGGGTCCTTCGGGTTGACGTTGGCCTTGATCCTCGGGTAGTGACCGCCCATCCGCGAGAGCGAGACCCGGTAACCGGCCTGCTGCCCCGCCACCAGGATGCCCTGGTAGATCTGCCCGTAGAAATCGCCCGGCACATCCGGCTGAATCGACCAGCTCGATATCACCTCGATCGCCCGACTCTTACGGCGCCTGCGCCAGGACTGAATGCCGGCCGGCACCGTGACGGTGCCCCGGCCGCGGGCCTGCTCGATCAGCCCCTCGTCGCGCAAGACCTGGAGGGCCTGCCGGATCGTACCGCGGGCGACACCGTGGGTTTGGGCAAGTTGCTCCTCGTTGGGCAGGCGGACGGGGCGGTCCGACTCCTGCGCCACGATCTGCGAACGCAGGATGTTCGCCACCTGCTGGTAGACGGGTAAGGGTGTCTGTTGGGTCTGGCCCATGAGTCTCTCGACTATCGTCGCGGGGCGGAAGTCGTAGAACCGCTGATCAGGTCGCATGGGATCCGCTCGACGAAGCGGGAAGCGTCCCGCCTGCAAATCCGCTCGGCCAGGACCTCCATCGCACGTCGCCCCATCTCCCTGAACCTCGCGCACGTGTAAGTCAGCAACAGGTCGCCGGCCAGGCGGTCGCCGCCGGCACCCACAGCAGCGGCGACGGAGACGTCGCCGGGAATCCGCAGGCCTGCCTTCTGCGCCCGCGTACAGAAGGCGGAAGCCTGGGTGGCGTCATAGGCCAGCAGCGCCGTAGGAGCGTCCCGCCCGCGCTTCAAGTCCTCAATTGCCTGGGGGATCTGCGGCTCATAGCTGCCTGCGGCTGCCTCGTAGACATGCGTGCCGTCCGACAAGCCCAGCTTGTGCATCTCTGCCAGGTACGCCTCGCGCCGCTCGCGGTTGTCCGAGCAGTCGATCGTGGCGTTGGTCCGGGGGTCGCCCGGCACATAGTTGGGCCAGGGGGAATCGAGGTAGGCGATGCGCCTGTGGCCCAGTTGGTGCAGGTGGCTGACTACCAGATTCACCGCTTGTGCGTTGTCAACACAGATACTGTAGACAGAGGTTTCGGACTGGGCGTCGAGCAGGACCAGTGGGACCCGCTCCGCGATGAACTGTGCGATATACTCGTCGCTGAGTACGCCGACCAGGATGATGCCATCGACCCGCGTGGCTACGTCGTGCGGCGGGATCGTGCCGCCAGCCGCGCGGCAGGACAGGATCTGGAGATCGGCATGCCGGGCATCGCAGCGGGCGACGACGCCTGTCATCATCTCGTTGAGGTAAGGTGCCGCCAGCAGGTGCGTGCGCGAGGCCGGGTAGATCAGCCCGATCTGAAGGCGGTGGTCGGTGTCGGGCACGCGCTTCAGGAAAGTGCCCTTGCCATGAAGGCGATAGACGATCCCTTCCTCGGCCAGGTCGTTCATCACGCGTTCCAGCGTGAGCAGGGCCACGCCGAACTCCTGCGCGAGCTGGCGATACGGGGGCAGCTTGTCACCCACGCTGTATCTGCGGGTACGGATCATCCGCTTGAGCGCCTCGCGCGTCTGGCCGCGAGGGGTATCATCCTTGAGTTGCTTGACGAACCTCACGGGGCCTCCTGCTGTTGCAGATTACACGGGTTGAATCGTGTATCTCGTGATATTACCTATCTGGAACGCGATTGCCTAGCTGAACGTCCCAGATGGATACCATCGGAAGCGTCCTATAAGGACAACCGTTCCGGACCTTGCGAGGGGTCCGCGGCACTGGATGTCGCTGCTGCGGCCGTTGTCACAGTAGACAACGAACCACGTACAACAGGCAATTCCTCTACTGCTTGTTCCAGTTCGCCCCGGCCTCTGCAAGTCAAGCACCTTGACCTTGTTGATGTCACCGGTGAAGTCGTAGCCGCGCGGGCCGCGTTGAGACCAGAGTCTACGGAAATGCGCCGCTGGCTCACGCGCGCGGAGAGATCTGCCGAACCGTCGGGCCACGCTGCAGCCTCGAACGCAAGGCCACGCAGACCGATTCGCACCGCCGGCCGGCCGCCCGCTCCAGCAGCAGGTCCACCGCCATCCGCCCCATCAGGTCAGCATCCCCGCGCAAGCTCGCGGCCTCCAGGTCCTCACCCACGTAGCTCTTGCACATCAGCGAGATATCCTGCGGGCATGACAGCCCCACGCCCGACAGGTGAGCGCGAAACTGTCTCAGCGCTGACGAACTTAACACCAGCCCAGCCGTCGGCCGGGGGCGCAGTGCCGTTACCTGCTCGACGGCGCTTCTGACCTCCTCCGAACTCTGCCGGCAGAACAGGATCCGCTCCGCGGGCAGATCCACCCCGGCTCGCCGCAGCGCGCGGGCAAAGCCCGCGAACATCAGGTCGGCATCGGCCTCGTGCTGGCGCCCGCTCTGCGGACCGTGCGCGTTGCCGAGATAGAACAGGTCCCGGTGCCCTTGTTCCAAGAGGAACTCCGCCGCCCGCTCACCTTCCCCGAAGCAATCGACCACCACCACGTCCGCGCGCGGGTCCCGCGACCAGTAGTCCACGCTGACCACCGGGTAACCCACCTGCGTGTGCATGGCGATCACACGTTCGTCCTGGATGCCCGCCACGATCGCGCCGAGGACTCGCTGCGGATCTTCGGGGCCGCAATCTTCGCTGATGGGCGGAAAGTGGCCCCGCATGTGGTTGAACGAAATGCTGTAGCCCGCCTGTTCGGCCCGCGACAGGATGCCTTGCATGATCCGCCCGTAGAAACTCGCCGGCACGTTGGGATTGCTACCGACGCTAGTGGCAACAGTGATCAGCCGGGCCTGCCGGAGTCGCCGCCAGGCGCGGATGCCCGCCGGAACGGTCAGCGTACCCCGGCTGGGCGCCCGTTCGATCAGGCCGTCCGCCTCGAGCACCTCCATCGCCTTGCGGACCGTTTCCCGCGAAACCTCGTGGATCCGACACAGGTCGCGCTCGGTGGGCAATTGCACAGGGCTCTCACCCTCCATGCCCATGATCTGGGCCCGCAGGATGTTCGCCACCTGCTGGTAGCACGGAATCGTCCGCTTACGTTGACTGCTCATGTCCGACAGTATACACGCCGGCCCCACCGGCTGGCATCGCCCGTAGCCCCCTGCTATAAAGGGGCATGCCATTCCAGACCCAAAGCGAGATCCGAGAGGTGTTGGAGCGGGCCGGCATGCGGCCGCAGCACAGGCACGGCCAGCACTTCCTGGTCGACCGCAACCTGATGCAGAAACTCGTCGATTCCGCCGAGATCTCCTCCGACGATGTTATCCTTGAGATAGGCCCCGGCACCGGAAGCCTGACGAACATGCTGGCCGACCGCGCCGCCCACGTCGTTAGCGTCGAGATCGACCCCAGGATCGCCGAGGTCGCCCGCCGGCACCTGGACCACCACGACAACCTCACCCTCCTGGTCGCCGATGCCCTCAAGGGCAAGAACAGCCTGAACCCCGAAGTGCTCGAGATGTTCCTCGAGAAGCACCGACAGACGGCCGGCCAGGCCCTGCTGGTAGCGAACCTCCCCTATAACGCCGCCTCGCCGATCGTGGCCGACCTGCTGATCGACGTGCCCCAGGTCCGAACGCTCTGCTTCACGGTACAGAAGGAGGTGGCAGACCGTATGACCGCCGTCCCGCGTACGGCCGACTACGGTCCACTGACGGTCATCATCCAGGCCCTCGCTCGCGCCAAGCGCGTCGCCAAGGTGCCGGCCAAGGCCTTCTGGCCACCTCCGGACGTCGAGTCTGCCATACTCAAGATCGAAATCGACCCCGCGCGCAAGGCCGCGGTCGGCGACATCCACCACCTGGCGGCCGTCACGCACCGCCTCTTCCTGCACCGCCGCAAGACGCTTTGGCAGAACCTCAAACTGACGTATAACGAGCAAGCCGATTGGCTGAAGGACAGGATGGACATCGACTGGCGCCGGCGCCCGGAGGAACTGTCCATCGAAGACTGGGTGAACCTGGCCAAGGCCCTGCCGCGGGCAAGCGCCTGAAGGTACATCCCGGGAATGGAAAGGCGAACAAGGCCGGCGGGAGGAGAAATTCGGCCCGGGGCGGACCCGGGGGCGGGTGGGAAAGCCTGGCGGCCGGCGGGTTCGGCACCGATAACGGATTCATAAGAGTCTGAAGAATAATGACTTACAGGCTCAGCGGCGGGCGAGGTGGCCGGGCGAAGTGGGTCAGCGTCGGGTGCGCCGCCGGGGGTTGAGGCCGGTTTGGAAATGGTCGAAGCGGGGTGCGGGGCGGGAGCGAATCGGGTATCAGCGCGGGGGGGCCAAGAAGGCAGATCCGGCACGCGTCAGGCGCGGCGGTTGGAGGCGTTGCCGGCTGTGAACCCATAGGCTCGCGGGCGCAAAAATAGGTGCCTGTCCGGAATGGCACTGCCGTCGGCAGGCGAGGCGCATAGCTTAACCGCTCACGCGAAGGCCGGTGTTGTCTGGTGTCCTTCCGGCAAGCCTGAATGAATCCGCCTGAGGCATCGGCTATCGTCCGCTGCGGGGGCGACCCAGCATGGAGGATAGCTGATGAAGACCGCGACAG
>Ga0101944_10007679_pt1 | contig 10670 bp, 9 predicted proteins | sample DewCreD2012metaG_FD_75245 | JGI IMG/M metagenome (GOLD analysis project Ga0101944, IMG submission 75245) | Hot spring sediment bacterial and archeal communities from British Columbia, Canada, to study Microbial Dark Matter (Phase II) - Dewar... ...
GCGCACCAGCCCGGCACGCCGGTCGGCAGGGCCAGGAAAAGACCTTCCTGGACGAAACGTTGAGGTGGAGCGATGGGCGGTGCGGCCATTGTTCGGTCATCCCCACAGGCGCAGGCAAGTCGGATTGGCGCGAACGATCTTCGTGTCGCGGTTCTCCACGCGGTAAACGCCGGCAGGCCGCGCCATGATCTTGCCGAAGATGAAGTGCCCGTCCGCGTCGCAAGCGCCGCGGGAGATGTAACGGTGCTCGCCGGCCCCCAGCGCCAGCGTGCAGAGCTCCTCGTGGGTCTTCGCCAGCGGGTCGAAGCGGCAGAGCACCGCCACGGCCCCCGCGTAGTCCACGCGATTGGCGTGCGGATCCTTCCATCGGAACGACGACTTCACGTAATACAGGAAGCCATCGCGGCCGAAGACGAGCCCGCCGACATGATCGGCGTTCACCGAGACGGGAAAGTGCGGGAGGCGTTCGCAGGTCAGCGGTCCCAGGTTTTCGAGTCGCCCGAACGGACCGTCTTCAGGCCAGTAGCGCGTCAGGTGCGGGTGGTCCTTCCAAGGTACCAGGTAAACCGCGCCGTCCGACGGGTCGGCGGCCGCATCGTAGATCACGCCGTGCCAGGGCGACTGGAAGGGTCCGCAGGCAATCGTGAGCGGCAGATCTTCCAGCCGTTCCTTTTCCGGGTCGTAGCGCACGAAACGTCCCTGGTCGCTGGTCGTGTACATCCGCCCGCGCGCGTCGCTGAAGATGCATTGCGAGTTCACCGAGCCGATGCGGCCCAGGTCGTGCAGCTCGCGCCGTTGAAGATCCCACCAGACGAAATGATCGCGCGGATACGTGAGCGCGTACAGACGCCGCCGGCGGGGATCGAAGCAGAGGCAGCGGCAGCCCTCCTTGGGGATCATCAGGGCCGTATCGGCGATCCGCTCGCGCCGCGTGTCGTAGACCGAAAGGTAGGCGCCGCGAAAGGCGCGCACGGGGTCATGCCAGGCGGCCCAAGGGTTGTAGCCGTGTTCGCCCTTGGGCGGGCCGCTGAGGTGCGTGGCGGCATAGAGCAGCCCGCGCTCCGCATCGGGCGCGAAACTGTAGTGGATCTTGCACTGCGTCGCGCGCCCGCTGTCGCGCAGGTCGCCCGTGACCTCGTCCATGTCGAAGAGGTATTCCAGCCGGTCGCCGGCGGCATCGTATCGCACGACCGTCACCGTCTGCCCGCCGGTGTGTTCGACGCAACAGGCGATGTAGATGCGACCGTCGGGACCCGTCTGGACGCTCCAGCACGAATCCGAGAGCGGTCGCTCGGTGAACTCGTGATAGCGGACGGGGAACCGCGGATCGTGCTTGGTGAAGTAGGGCACGGAAGCGGGTTTGGCGGCGGCAGTCATGGGCAAACGCCTCGGCGCTGGACTGGAAACGTGACGCCCCCACCTTCCGGCATGACCCGGAAAAATCAAACGCGAAACGCAAACGGGATGAGCGAGGGCGCATCGCGGAAAAAGGCGAGGCCCTCCTCCCGGCGTGGAAGCGCGGGAAGGGCGGGCGTGAGGGCAGCGAACGCCGGAACTGTCAGCCTTCATTCGGGCGCCCCGGCCACCCGGTCGGGGCCGCCTCGCTCGAGAACGGTCCGCGCACCCACGCGGGCGTGGTCCCGCTTCGGCGCCGCGCACCCGTGGACGCGGAAGATCCGATCGCGCCCCCGTTTTCACTTGCAATAGGCGCCTAGACAGGTAGGATTGAGGACATGGCGACCACCTCCACCGAGATTCAGGCCTACATCCTCGACTTGATCCGCAAGGGGCAACTGCGTCCGAACGACCAGGCGCCTTCGCGTCCGGAACTGGAACACCGCTTCGGCTGCGCGCGCGCCACGGTCGACCGGGCATACGAGGAACTGAAACGCGAAGGCATTCTTCGCTCGGAATTCGGTCGCGGGACCTTCGTCAACGAACCGGCGCCACGCGCGCGGCCCACCGGCCGTCCCATGGTCGTGATCCCCGAACGCTCCGCCGGCTGGCAAAGGGACCTGTGGACCTTCAGCATCTACCGCGAACTGGCCCGTGCGCTCACCGCCCGGGGATTGGAGCCGCAGGGCACCCTCGAGGAGCCCTCGGCGCCGACCGGTCCGGAATGGCGCACCTTGCTCCGGGCCTGCATGGTCTACTGGGTACGACCCTCGTCCAGTGCCGTGCCGCTGATGCAGGCGCTCGAACAGGAACGTGTGCCCCAGTTGCTGCTCAACCGGGATTACGGGCCGTTCCCGTGCGTGGTGACCGACGCGGCCGAGGGCCAGCGCGTGGCCGTCCGACACCTGGCCGCACTGGGGCACAAGCGCATCGGCTTCGTCTATCCGCCGCTCGGCACACCCAACTGGATCGACGCCCAGCGTGTCATCGGGTTCCTGGATGCGGTGCAGGAACTCGGCCTGCCGCCGAATGCCTCCCCGCGGCTCGAAATCAGCCGACGCCCCGGTGACACAACCGATGCCGCGCTTACCGAATGGCTGGCGCGGCCCGATGCGCCCACCGCGATTATCTCGCCCTGCGGACTAGCCGAACACGTGGCCCGTGCCGCGGAGAGGAATGGGCATCGCGTGCCGCAGGACCTCTCCATCCTGGCCATCGACGAGGTGCTGGATCCGCTGGGCCGTTCGCATCGGCACTTCACCTGTCTCCGCCAGCGTCTGGACGAAATCGGCCGGCGCGCCGCGGAGTTGACCCCGCACGATCTTCAGACCGAGGCCGGACCTGTGAAGATCCGGCTGTTACCCGAACTGCTGTTGGGCAACACGACGGCACGTCCGTCGCGCAAGCGCACCCGCAAGGGCAAATGAGAGGAGACGGATCATGGGTTTCCGCACGTCGGTCTGTCACTACAGTTTCCATCGCCTGTGGAAACAGGAGCAATGGGACTGCGAGCGCCTTTGCGCCGAAGTCGCCGCCACCGGTTCCGAAGGCGTGGATTTCCACCAGCGTCTCACCGGCGATCCGGCCACCGCGCCGAAACGCATCCGGGCCGCCCTCGCCCGTTCCGGCCTTCAGCTCAGCGGAATCTCGCTGAGCAACAACTACAACCACAGGGATCCGGCCGCATTCGAGAACGAGTTCGCCGCCACCCGGCAGTGGCTCGACGTGGCCGCCGAGGTCCAGGCGCCCGTCTGCCGCATCTTCGGCGGCGGGGCGACCGACGAGGACCGCCAAGTGCAGTTCGACCGCGTCGTGGAAAACCTCAAGCGCGCCGCCGACTATGCCGCGAAGAAGAACCTGGTCCTGGCGCTCGAAAACCATGGCGGCATCCCGCTCACCGGCGAAGAACAGGCGGCCATGATCGAGCGGATCGACTCGCCCCATCTCCGCGCCACCATCGATGTCGGCAATTACATGGGCGGCGGACAGGAAGGCGCCGACGGGACGCGCGCCGCGGCCCGGTACTGCCGTTACGTCCACTTCAAGGATTTTCTCAAAGTTCCCTCGGACAAGACACCGTGGGGCTGGGATATCCGCTCCTGCACGGTCGGCGTCGGCGCCGTGGACCACGAGGCCTGCCTGAAACTGCTCGCCGCAGCCAACTATCGCGACTGGGTGGCCTTGGAATACGAAGGCCCAGGCGACGAGCGCATCGGCGTGACCGAGTCGATCTATTTCATGAAGAAGGTGCTGGCCAGGGTTTGAGAGGCGGCGTCGGAAAGAGCGCGGAGCAAGGCGATCGCCTCGCTCCCGGTTGGCGCCCCAACGTCAGGTGAACCGCACGAGCACTTTCAGCATGCCGCGTTGCGCGGCGAGGCGGAAGGCGTCTTCGGCCTGTTCGAACGGTTTGCGGTGATCGATCAGGCCGCGGACCTCGAGTCGGCCCTGCGCCAGGAGTCGAAGCGCCGGGCCCAAACGGCCGCAGCGGCTGCCGATCAACGCGATCTCGTCCACCACCACTCTCGCCGAATCCAGCAACGGCAGCCGGTCCGGCGCGTAGGTGCTCTTCAGGATCAGCGTCCCGCGCGGACGGACGCGCGCCAACGCCTCGCGGAATCCGCTTGCCGTCCCGGTCGCCTCCACGACAAACGGGTAGCGGTCGCGCGTCGCGTTCGCGGGCTCTTGCGACGCCGCGACCTCCGTCGTCGCGCCCCAGCGACGTGCCAAAACCAGTTTCCTCTCGTGACGACCCTGCAGATGCACGCGGCAACCGTGCAAGAGCAGCACCTGGGCCACCAGCAATCCCAGCTTGCCGTCCCCGAGGATCAGGACGTTCGCGCCAGGCGGCAGATGCACCTGCTCCAGGATCTCCAGGGCCGCGGCGACCGGTTCGGCAAAGACGGCCTCCTCGTCGCTTACCGCGTCCGGCACCGTGAACAGGTTCTCGGGCGGAAGGCTCAAACGCTCGGCGAAGGCGCCCGGACGCTTGAAGATTCCCAGCACGTTTCGTGCAGGACAGTGGCGTCCCATGCCCGCACGACAGGTCTCGCAGCTTCCACAGGCAACATTGATTTCGCCGACCACGCGTCGGCCGATGAGACGCTCGGATCCCTCTTTCACGATGCCCACAAACTCGTGACCCGGAATCCCCGTGAAACCCAGGTATCCTTTGGCGAGTTCAAGATCAGTGTTGCAGATGCCGGCCAGCCGCACGCCCACGATCGCCTCGCCCGGCGGCCACGCCGGTTCGGGAACCTCGGTCAAACGAAGAATGCCGGGACCATCGATCCAAAGCGCGCGCATGGTCCGACACTTTATCGCGGGCAAGGAGCAAAGGCCAGCCGGCTTTGACCCGTCCGGCCCGGGCAGGCGCGTTTCGTTCGGCATCCAGGCCGATGAAGAAGTCCAGGACCGAGATCGCGTTCTATGGGATCTTCGCGGCAGGGGCCATGGCATTGGACCCATACCGATCGGCGCGGCGGCGCGGCGAATCGCCTCCTGCCTTCCGACGCGGAACGCTGGGGGGGGATGCGGATTACGGCGTCAGGCGTAGTTTTTCGAGCGCCTCGCCATCCTTGGCCTGCGTATAGATCTCTTTGTTCTTCAGGAAGGCATCGATCTTGGCCCGCTTGTCGGGTTCCGCGACGGTCGCCAGGGCCTTCTCGGCGTCACCCATCAGCTTCTCGACTTCCGCCGCATCGCCGCCTTCGAAAAACATCTTGTTGAGACGGATGAAGGCCTGCTCCTGTTCGGGCACCTCGTCTTCGGGGAAGATGGCATTGACGGGGCATTCCGGGATGCAAAGCCCGCAATCGATGCACTCGACCGGATGGATCACCAGCCACTGCCCGGCATCGAAGAAACAATTGACGGGACAAACTTTCATGCAGGAAATGTCTTTGGTGTGAACGCACGGCGAGGTGACGACATGCGGCATGAAAGACCTCCCGCTCGATCGCCCAGCCCGGCGCCTTCCGGCTGGCCAATCGTCGTGCGCCACGGGCAACGCGGTCGCATGCGTTGCGCGTGCGCTGATTCATCCGGCGCCCATCCGCGCTCCAAGCGCGGATCGCACGAATGAGGAAAAAGGGCAACAGCCCTTCTCCCACCGTCGGCCAGCTCACGGACCGCACCCTTGGCCGTGCAGTCCATGACAACCGGTCAGGCCGTTACCCGCGCCTTGTCCAGATCCGCAGCACTCTTGCCCGCAAAGAAGTTCTTGTTGACTTCGACCGAAGCCTTCTTGTCGCCGGGAACGTCATCCGCAGGGAAGATGGCATTGACGGGGCACTCCTGCGCGCACAACCCGCAGTCCATGCATTCGTCGGCATTGATCACCACCTGCGCGCCGGCGTCGTAGATGCAGTTGTTCGGGCAGACCTTCGCGCAAGCCATGTCCTTGGTGCAGTCTGCAGTCACGACGTGAGCCATGTGTCCACTCCTTACTCTATGGAGCCATCGCCAGCAGGGCAGGTTCCGTCACAAAGCGCGCGCTCTGTCTGCCCCGAAGCGGGAAATGTACTCTGGCGGCCCAGTGCCGCAAGGGCATCCGAATACATACCACATCGGGGTCAGTATTGCCAGTGTACGGCGGGCCACGCCTTCGTACAGGATGGTTTTCGTCTCCTTGCCGACGAAAAACCCAGGACGGAACATCGCCCATCCGGTTCATCCAGTCGAGAAGCGTCCCGTCCTCGTGTCCGGAACGTTCTACCCCCCCCTGGCACCGCACCGCCGGGCTTCTTCATGGGATCCGGAACCCCTTCTTCAAAAACGCCAAACCCTGCCGCACGAAGGCGTCGCCGTCCGGACAGAGGTCCTGGAAGAGCCCTCGACGAAAGGCGAAGTCGCCGAGGCGCGTGTTGTAGCTTTCCAGCAACACGTGGCCGGAGAAGCCCACCGCGTTCAAGGCGGCGAAGAGGGCCGCCCAGGGAATCAGGCCGCCGCCCGGCACGCCGCGGTCGTTCTCGCAGGCGTGCAGGCCCCACAGGCGCGGCGCGAGGATGCGGACGGCTTCCGCGTAATCGCGGACCTCCGTCTGCACGTGGTACGTGTCCAACAGCACGCGCAGGCGGGGGTGATCCGCCAACTCGATCAGCCGCATCACCTGGGCCGGCGTGTTGGCGACGTGCGTGCGAAAACGGCTCATCGGTTCCAGCGCGAGCGTCACCCCTTCGCGCTGGGCCCGTTCCGCCAGACGATGCAGGTTCTCCGCCGTGCGCTTCGGTTCGTCCGCAGGCGGCCTGCGCCGCAGCACCGTGCCGGGGTGTCCGTACAGGCCGCCCGTGTAGGCGGTTGCGCCGCATTCGCCGGCACGGCCAATCCAGCGCGCGTGCCACTCGACGCCGCGTTGCCGGTGCGCGGGATCGTCGGCCGAGATGTCGCACTCGGCGGGCCAGATCCCCCCGGGGCTCAGGACGATTTCCACCCCCGCGGCCTGCGCCGAGCGGCGCAGCCGCGCGGCGTCCAGGGTCACCTCGTCGCCCACCGCGATCTCGAGACACGAAAGCCCCAGCCCCGCAGCCCGATCCAGGAGCGGCAGCGCCGCGTCGTCCCACCGTTCGATCCAGAGGAAGATGTGCGCGCCGAATTTGAGGTGGGAGGCCGCCATGGTGTCGAGTCTTCTCCTGTTCCCGGACTGGGGGTCGCGATGACGATCGAGGGCGGCAGGGCGCCCGCGCTCCGGCTACTTCATCTCGGGCAACACGATCCCCCGCAGGATCACCCGCTGACAGAAAAGAAAAACCGCCATCACGGGAATCGAGGTCAGCACGAAGGCCGCCATCGTCACGTAGGGGTACGCGCCGAAACTCTGGTAGAACTGGTACGTCCAGACCGCCACCGTCCACATCTCGCGGTCCTGACAGACGACCAGCGCCCACTCCCAGCCGCTGTAGGCCGCGATGAAGGCGTGCAGCATGCTCACGGCCAGGATCGGCTTGACCAGGGGCAACGAGATGCGGAAGAAGACCGTCCGCTCGGACGCGCCGTCGATCGCCGCCGCTTCGTACAGCTCGCGCGGCAGCGAATCGAAAAACCCCTTCAGCAGGAAGATGGTCATTCCGTTCGCCGCGCCGGGCAGCACCAGCGCCATGAACGTGTTCAGGAAACCGAGGTCGCGCAGCAGCAGGAAGCCGGGGATGGCCGAAACCGCTGCGGGAAAGGCCATCGTGGCCAGGCAGAAGACGATGATCTTCTCCGTCAGGCGCAGCCGGAAGCGGCTCAGCGCATAGCCGGCCAGCGGGTTCACCAGGAGCGTGAGGAGCACCGTCAGCACGACCAGAACGATCGTGTTGCGGACCGCCTTGCCGCGATAAAAGAGGTGGTCGAAGACCGCGCCGTAGTTCCCCGAGCACTGCGCCCACGCGAAATCCCGATCGTGCGCGTCGAAGGTCAGCAGAAACGCCTCGCGGAACGGCAGCTTGAGCTGTTCGGGGCGCTCGAGCTTTCGCCCATACGCCGCGTTGATCTTTTCCAGGCTCCCGTGCCGTTTCAGTGCGAAGGTCTGGAAGGCTTTTTCGGGGAGCGTTTCGCGAACGGTCCACTCCGCGACCGGGACCTTCGTCCGGACGAAGTCCATCCACACCTTGACCGTCTTGATGCCGGGCACGGTGGGCGTGAGCGCCAGCTCCGACCAGTCCCGGAAATCCGTTTCCAGCACGTTGTTCAGGTATTCGAGGTTGCGAAAGCGGTCGCGCGCGAAGGCCGTGAACTGCGCCTGCCGTTCCGGCGTCACCGCGATCTCGATGTGCCGCAGCGGGAAGTATTGCGCGAGAAACTCCTCCCAGGCCTTGCGGACGGCAGGCGCGGCATCGGCCGGGACGGGATAGGGAAGGTCGTAGGCTTCGGCTGGCTTGGCTAACTCGGTGCGGACCGCATATTCCTCCCAGACGTGGCGGAGTCCCGCGGGGCGGAGGAAGTTCACGTAGGCCGTGGGGCTCTTCAGAAAGCCGGCGAAGCGGTGCTCGCGGTAGGCTTGGCGGAAGGCGAGCAGGTCCCGGTAGCGCGTATCGTCCTCGGGCACGTAGCTGGCCTGGTCGATCGGTTCGCCGGACCATTCGACGGCCTGGACCTGCGAAAAATCCTCGACCGCCATCTCCCATGCGGCGTTGAAGGACTCCAGCGAACCGTATTTCCGCCGAAGGAACGGCCCGACCAGCCGCGGATCGTAGGCCAGGATCGTCTCGCGCAGGTCGCATTGGGACGCGAAGTCGCGATAGTCGCAGGCGGCGGCCTCCAGACGCGCGCGCGAGGCGGGGTCTCTCAATTCGGCCAGATGGCGCGCGGCCCAGCGGTCCGTCCCGTCCCGGTCGTCGCCCATCTGGCTCCACATCTGCCAATCCTCCGGCAGGCCGGAGAACGAGCTGCGGAGTTGCCCCAGCGATCCGCGATACGCGGCCGGGAAGAAGGTCGAAAGCGTCCGCATGAAGCGGTCCTCGCGCGACCAGAGATGCCGCGGCACGGGACTGCGGCGATCGTAGTCGAAACCGTTGGCCAGCGACCCGGTCAGCATGATCAGGAACGGATAGACCATGGCCACGCCGCCGACCGTCCCATAGGTGCGGTTGATTCCGCCGGCCCCGTACAGGTCGATGTACATGCGGAAGCCCAGGCCCAGCACCACCCACACGGCCACGACGAAGATCGCCCCGGGCGTAATCAGACGGAACCGCTGGCGGATCCGAGGGCCGAAGTGATAGACCACGCCGACCACGCAGAACATCAGCAGCAGCGACAGACCCCACCGGGCCACGTTGAGGGCGATGAGCGTGCCCACGGGGATGTCGAGGTACCGACGGGCCACGGTCAGTGCGATGCCGGCGGCCGGAAGCAGCGCCAGCACCAAAAGGGCCTGAACGGCCACGAAGATGGTCATGCCGATGGCGACGGGCCGGCCGATGTAGAAGGGCCGGGTCTGCCGGACCTCGTAGCACCGCTCCAGGGCGCGGAGGGTCTGCTGCATGCCCGCGCTGGCCGTCCACAGGGCGACCAGCAGGCCCAGGCCCAGCAACCCCTGCTGCGGTTGACGCAGCGTCGCCTCGACGTTGTCCCACAACGTCGTCGCGGCCGACTCAGGCAGCGTCTCAAAGAGCGCCTTGCGAACCTCGATCTCGGCCTTGTCCTTCAACCGCTCCGGCAGATAGGGCGTGAGCGAGAGCAGAAAGATGAAGAAGGGGAAGATCGCAAACAGCCACGCGTACGCCAGCGCTGAGGCCCAGACGAAGATCTTGTCGTCGTTGACCTCGTGCCAGACCCGCTTGGCGAGGGTCCACGGCCCGGCCCGCGCCACCGCGATCCTCGCATCGCCCAACGACGGCATCTCCCGACTTTACCCCTACGCCGCCATCCGAGGCAAAACCCGCCGGCTTGCGGTCGATCCGGCCTTGAACCGCCGACGCTCGCCGGACATACTCCCGTTCGACAGGGAAGTTGACCGGGGGCTGACGCGGCACGGAGGCTGCGATGACGACGTTTCATGCCCATTCGAAGACCCGTCGGACCCACGCGCGGACCGTCCGTTGTTCCCGCTGGGGATAGGCCCGGCCGCATGGACCACGTTGCCGCAGGCCCGGCCGCCTTCACCGGCGTCGGGCCTGCTTGCTTGGGCGAGTCCTGCCCGGTCGCGGCGGGCCGACTCGATGATAAAATGCCAATATGAGTCGATGTGTTCCATCGCGGATGCTGCTGCCGGCGATTCTCGTCGTCGCCATCGCGGTCGGTTGTGAGAAGACCGGCCCCGACTCCAATACCCAGGTGTTCGAGACGGCCCAGCAGGCCGCCGCGCGGATCCGTGAGAAGCAGCTGGCGGAGTGGAACCGTGCCGCCGCCGAGGTGATCGCCGCGGAGCGGCCGGACCTCTCGGCCCGATCCACCGCGCCCTTCGGATTGGACATCGAGAACGGGGGCGTGAACCGGTCGGTGGACCTTTCGCCGCTGATCGATCGGCTCAACGGCTCGCCGGGCCGCGAAAAACAGATCATCCGCACCCACCTGAGGCCCATCCTGACGGCACTCGACCAGGAAAGGCTGGCGAGGATGGGCTTCGCCGCGGCCCGCAAGCACCTGCGGCCGATGCTGCTCAGCGACCCGCAGCTGGTCGACGGCGGCATCGCCGCCGACGGCCGGCTGTGGCGCTGGCGCTGATCACGGCCATCTACCTGCTGTTCGTCGCCGCACTCTGGATCGGGCTGGGCTTCGAGGGCCTGAAGTCGAGCAAGGCCGTGGCCGTCGATGTCGCCGGCAAGGCGCGCCTCGGCGAGCTTCGCGGTGATGCG
>Ga0101944_10007680_pt1 | contig 10669 bp, 7 predicted proteins | sample DewCreD2012metaG_FD_75245 | JGI IMG/M metagenome (GOLD analysis project Ga0101944, IMG submission 75245) | Hot spring sediment bacterial and archeal communities from British Columbia, Canada, to study Microbial Dark Matter (Phase II) - Dewar... ...
GGATGGCCGGGTACCTGCTACAGCGTCCAAGGAGGCGGCCGGGGGTGGCGGCGCACGCTGCGCGGAAGCATCCGCAGAAAGCGCTCTGGCCGCCGGTGGACGCACGACAGGCGGGGGGGCCGGAGGCGGGGCATAGACCGGGCGTAGCGGTTCATCGGGCAGGACGATCTGCGTATCCTCGTCGATGAACTGGAAGTACTGAGATTCATCGGCAGGTTCTTCCGCATCGGGCGGGCCGGCAAACGGCACCACTTCCATGAGCTGCTGGCAGTCGCGGCAACGGACGCGGCGGCCGATCGCCTGCTCGTTGATCCCGTGGATGGCGCCGCAGTGCGGGCACTGGAAGCGGATCGACATTCTCGTCACTCCGTCTGGACGACCGCCACGTAGAGCGTGCCGGCCGCCGCCTGACTGGCGGCCCGTTCGACGCGTGCCACTTCGCGCTGCTTCAAACCGCGCTCGGCTTTGATGAGCACTTGACGCTTGGGTCTCAGGCCGGAGGCTTGGGCTTCCACGTACCGCACGATCGCCTGTTCCAGCTCGGCCTCATCCAGGCCCTGGATCTGGTCTGCCGCGGCCCGACTGGTGCCGCGATACACCTGCGCGCGGCCATCGTTGCCTTGCAGCACGGTCAGCACGACACAGTCTTCCTCGGCCACGACCTTCCCATGCTGGGCGATTGGCAACTTCAGCGGCGTGTGAGCACGCATGTGCGAGGTGACGAGGAAGAAGATCAGCAGCAGGAAGGTGCAGTCGATCATCGGCGTGATATCCATCTCCGCCTCGTCCGAAGGTGGCCGATGTTGCCGCCGCAGTTTGCCATGCAGACCGATCATCCGCTGCCGCTCCTTACCCGCTCCGCGAGCCGCGCGAGCCGACGACCGCTTCCAGAATCGCCAGCAGCCGCACCAGCCCTCCTTCCACCTGCTGCTCGAGCTGACGGATGCGGATGTTCAGACTGGCCACACACACGGTCGCGGGGATGGCGATCGCCAGGCCGATGGCCGTGGTGATCAACGCAAAGCTGATGTCGGAGGCGAGCTGGTCGGGCTGCACGCTCTCCGAAGCCGCCAGCTTGCTGAACGCCGCCATCATCCCCAGCACCGTCCCCAGCAAGCCGAGCATCGGAGCGGTCTTGATCACGTTGTTCGTCCAGCTCACGCGATGCTCCAGATCACCGATCACGTCCCGCTCGAACCGCTCGACCAATAGGTCCGTGAGCTGGCTGATCGGCAGATGCCGCTCCAGGCAGGCCAACGCCGTCAATCGGGGCAGTGCGCGCCGCTCTTGTTCCCCTTGCGCAATGACCCGGTCGAAATCGCGACGCGCCAGAGCCTCCTCGACCCCCCCCAGATAGTGCTCCTGTTCCTGTTCGCTGCGGAAGCGCTGCTGGGCCACCCGCAGGAAGACCACGGCAATGCAATACGCCCCCCACAGCGCATCCAGCGCCAAAGCTCCGTAGACGCTGTTGCTGACGAGGTTCCAGAAACCGGCCGATAAGTTCATGCCCGGAGGACTCCCTGATGCGGGCAGACGCCATGCGCTCGCCCCCCCAGGTCGCAGCGCACCTTCACCCTGATTCTACTTGTCCTCGGCAAAGGGGAAAGCCGCAGCACGCGGCTCCTCTCCAGGCACGCTGCTCTGCACACGTTGCCTGCGGCGGTGGCCTTCTACAACCCTTGCAGGCATTCCACACTCCGAGAACCGGACCGGACCAGGACCAGACGTCCCCCAAGGGCCGGGGCTGCTGTACACCGTCCGTGTTCCGCGGCTGGGCTACTCGAACACCATCAGGCCGCACCCCTCGGGGATCAGCTCCGCCGCGGCTGGCCGGCCCAATGCCTGCCGACCGACTCCTGGAATGATCCGCTGGATGCCGACCGACCACACCTCGCGAACCTGCGGTCGTTTGGCGACCAGCTCTTCCCAGGGAATCGCCACCTCGACCGTCCAGTAGGTCTCGTCCCCGCCGGCGGCGATGAACCAGGTCGGATCCCAGGTCGGATCGCCAAAGCAGCTCTCGGCAGGCCAGCCGCGTGCATCCACCGTCAGGCCATAAAAGCTGGCATAGTCGCGGTCGACATCGAGGTAGACCATGACCCGATCGAAGCGGCTCAAGTCGGTGTCGGCGGTTCGCGGCTGAGACAGCCAGGCGGCAGGCGGCGCCGTCCCCATCCGTGGGCAACTGGCCGCAAAGTACAGGAACTGATCGTCCGAGGCGAAAACGACGGCCGCATCCGGCAATGTCCCTTCCACCGCCGTCAGAGCGACCGGCTTGGCCTGCTGCCAGACGGGGTCGTCCAGCCGGCCATCCAATACAGGGCGTCCCGCCGCTGGAACGACGGACACCAGTGGTTTGGGAGCCTGAGCTTGGGGATGCAGCAGCCACTGTTCACTGCGGGCGGCCGCAAACCAAGGGGTCGATGCCGCCGTCGCCGTCAGGCTTTGAAACAAGCGGTCGGCCAGACGCGGCTGGCCGGCTTGCCGGGCCGCCGCCGCCAGCGCGAACCGCAGTACCGGCTCTGCGTACAACTGCGGGCGCGTTTGCTCCACCTGGCGGGCCAACCCAAGCGCCCGTCCGGCCCGTTGGGCCGGTGCGAGGTGTGGGGCGGCCGTCCCGGTGGCGGTGACTGTGGCGACCGCCGGGGTGACTGGCCGACTGCCATCTCCCGTCGCCAGCGCTGCCCCCGACGGACTCCGATCGGTCTCTCCCCCGGCCAGATGCACTTCGTAGCGTGTTGCGCGCCGCCATCGCCAGGCGACCTCGCCACTGGCGTAATACTGCACGAGCCACAAAGCGGCCGCATCGGCCAGCGGATGCTGCGGATGCCGCTCCAGCAGCACCTCCATCACCTCGGCCGCCTGCTCTCCCTGACCGGTCTGGTGATAGCGTCGCCCAAGTTGCCAGAGTACCTCGGCGGCCACGGAGGAGGGCAGGCTGCGGGTCAGGTCGCTGATTTGCCCCAGCCAGCCCGCTCCGACGGTCGATTCCTGACCGATCCGCCCCAGAATCTGCTCGATCTGGTGCCGTTTGCGGGCCGTGTCGGCCAGCTCGGAAAGATCGGCCTGCGTTCGCTCGCCCAGCAGGCGGCGAGCCTCTCCCCCTGGCTGCAGCACAATCCCGCTCATCACGTCTCGTTTCCCGCTCTCCTGCGGGAGTCGATCGATGAGCAGTGCCAGCCCGATGTTCTTGGGAGGCGGCTCGAGGTCGTGTGCCAGCAGTGCCCGCCCCCGCGACGCCTGCTCGGCCAAGGTACATCCTAGCCGCTGGACCCACTCCGCCGGCGTCAGATTGACCAGCCCCTGCCGCTGATCGGATAGCACGCTGAACACCTTTTTCACTTTCCAGGGTGACAATCCCAAGGTTTCCACCTGAGCAGGGAAGGCCGCCGGGTCGGCCGCTTTGGCCACCGCCCCCAGCGTGAGCTGGGCGGCCAGGCTGGCGGCGGCGGGGTTGTCGCGCGGACTGACATCCTCCGTGACGATCACCTCCGGACGCCACTGGCGAATCCGCTGCACCAGGTGTTCTTCCAATCGGGCCAGTGCCTGGCCGTCGCTCTGGCGGTTCCAGCGCTTTAGCACCGCGTCGGCCGACAGCCCCAGCGACTCGTCGGGCAATTGGAGCCGCCAGCCGTAGCCGCTGCTGCTGGCGCCTGCGGCGACCACCGCATGATGCACGCGTAGCGGCCAGTTCGCCTGCTGAGGTCGAGAAAGGTCGGACGGCTGCGGCGGGCGAACCAGCAGTTCGACGGCCGTCAGGTATCCCTTGCCAGCCGCTTCGGCGGCAATCACTTCCAGCGGGATGCGCTGCGGATGGCTGAAAACGCCCAGCAGGGCGGTTCGCGTTCCGCCGCTGCGCTGCACGCGCCAGCTCCGCCCTCCATCCCGGGTATGCAGGATCGTCCCCAGCGCCCCCACCGCCCAGCCCCGATATTCATCCAGAAACCAGAGCCCAAAAAGCGGCAGCGACTGGTCGGTGCGTAGCACCTCCCAGGTGGCACCGCCGTCCGCCGAATGGAAGACGCAGGTGCCTGGTGCACCGGCCACCCACACATGCCGGTCCCGAACGGCCAGCGCGTGGAAATCGAACTGCCCCGCCGGGTCGGGCAGCGCACCGGCTGGCGACGTCCAGCTCAACCCGCCCTCGGAGGTGGTCAGGACCAGACCGCCATCCCCCACCAGCCAGCCTGTCGTGCTACTCAGCAATCGGATGCGATGCACGCCCCGTGGTGCCAGCGACTGGGTGCGGGATGGACGCAACTCCTGAGACAGGATCAGGGCCGGCGTGCCATCCCAACCGACCGCGGCTCCCCCTTGCGGACTGGAAAAGTCGCCCGCGGCCCAGCCCGCCGTCTGTCCCTTGGGTAGCGGCGTCCAGGTCCGTCCCCCATCCAGAGACCGAAAGACGCCCGTGGGATACAGCGCGCTACTGTCTCCCAGGGCCAGGCCGGTCCGCGGGTCGAAAAACCGCACGTGCCGCAGTGCCGGCAGGGTCAAATCCGGCGAAGCCTGCCAGGTGCGCCCTCCGTCCCGCGTGCGCAGGACCACGCCGCAGCTTCGATGGGTGTACGGCTCGATCCACCCGCCCACGACGAAGCCGTTGTCGCTGTCCAGAAACTGCACCGCTTCCAGCCGGCAGGTGACGCCAGATGGCTGCAACTTCCACGTCTTGCCGCCGTCGCGCGTGTGCCAGATGACGCCTCGATCGCCCACCGCCCAGCCTTCGTCGGCGCTCACGAAGGTGATCGCCGTCAGTTCGGCGTCGTGCAGCATTTCGGGGGCACTGGGCTCGGGAGGAGCTGCCCAGAGGCACGCAGCTCCCGCCCATACCAGCCCGCAGACCGCCCACACCAGCCTCCTGCGGTAGGACATCTTCGGACTCCCCTCCTTGCTGGCCCCAGACCTGACCGCTCGGTGCATCCTCACCATGCACAACCGCCGGCTTGCCCAAGCGGCCAGATCGTAGCACGTCGCCGCACGCGCAAGCTACACCGATCTCGACGCCGGTTGCACTCAGAGCCTGGCCCGTCTTTCGTCCGACATCCCACACGGCGCAGCGCCGCGGTCGCCTGCGGCCGCCGTGCCGCGTCAACGGCTCCTTCCGCGGCACCATGACACCGCAGCATCCTGGCAGGATGCCGCGATGGCAGGATGGCGTCGCGATCGGATGATTGCTTGACGTCGGCGTGGGGCACATAATCTCCGCGGAGTGTCCTAGCGCAGTGACCGTCGTTTTTCCTGCTGAACCAAAGGATCTTACCTATGTTCGCCAAGCTTTCTCGGCGTCGCTTTTTGTCTGGTTTGACTTCCACCCTGGCGGCGGGAGCCGTCGTGGGCCACCGCCTCCTGCCCGCCGCCGCAAACCAAGCGAGCGACCCGTGGCGAGGCTGGCCGATCGGGGTGCAAAGCTATTCGCTGAGGGCGTTCAAATTGCCGGAGGCGATCCGGCACTTGCAGGGGATGGGGGTGAAATATGTCGAGTTTGCCGGCACGCACCTGTCGCCCAACGCGAGCGAAGCGCAGATCCAAGAGGCGCTCGACCTACTCAAGCAAGCCGGCCTGAAGGTCAGTGCCCATGGCGTGAACCGGTTCACGGCCGACCATGAGGCCAATCGGAGGATTTTCGAGTTCGCCAAGCGGCTGGGAGCCCGGACGATCACGGCCGACCCGGACCCGGCCTCGTTCGACAGCCTCGACAAGCTCGTCGCGGAATACGACATCCGGATCGCCATCCACAACCATGGCCCCACGCACCGCTACAACAAGGTAGAGAGCGTGGTGAAGGCGATTCAGGGGCACGACGAGCGGATCGGCGCTTGCGTCGATTGCGGGCACTACCTCCGCAGCGGCGAGGACCCGGTGCAATGCGTGCGCACGCTGGGCCGGCGGGTGTACGGCGTACACCTGAAAGACGAGCGAGAGATGAACACGCCCCGCTCCGCCAACGTCGTGATCGGCAAAGGGCATCTCAATGTGGTGGAGCTGTTCCGGGCGCTGCGGGAGGTGCAATTCCCGGCCGATGGCGCCCTGTCGCTGGAATACGAGGCCAATCCGCAGAATCCGATCGACGATATGAAAGCGTGCCTGGAGGTCGCCCGGCAGGCGATCGCCCAGCTCGGATGAGCGTTGCGGCTCGACGCGCCCTGCGCGGGTAACCTGCCACGGGCCGACCTCACGCCCGTGCGCCGTCGCTGGCACGCGGTCGCCCCGGAGAGGCACTAGGAGATCGCCGCATCAGCCCGCTGGATCGCCGTCGTCTTGCCCGGGTATCGAGCGCTGCGCCTGCCGTTGCCACTGCTGCCGAGCCAGTTCCAGCGCCTCAGCGCGGGTGTGAATCCGCTGTTGGAGCTGGGCGTCGCGAACCGTGTCCAGAAGCTGGCGATAGACCGGCCCGGGCGGAACGCCCAGCCGTTTCAGATCGTCGCCGCTGATCAGCGGAGGCGGGTTGAGCTGCTCGGGCGGCAAGGCCAGTTTGCGCTGGCAGTAATCGATCGCTTCGACGGTACCGTCGACGACTTCCGCCACGGCCCGGCAGTACGCTAAAAGTTCGTCGCAGCGCGGGGAAGTGAGCACCCTCTGGAGCTTGGGCCACGGCTGCTGCGGGGCCGTGCGGATGATCGCTTCCTCCGCCAGCAGCTTTTCGACCCCTTCTCGCTCGTCGCTGGAAAGCTTCCACCGCTGGGCCACCACGCGCGGCAGATCGTCGCCGGGGCGCGCCTGGTGCAATTCGCGCAGCAAGGCAGCCAGGGCGACGGCAAACGTGGGAGCCTCGAGCCTGCGCAGGACCTCGAGTGTCCTTAGCCAGCGGGCGGCGCCGTTTTCGACCGGCGTGCGACCTTCGCCAGCTCCTTCGCTCCGCCAGAGCCGCGCTTCAGGCAGGATCACCTCCAGAAGGCCCGATTCCGCTAGCAGCTGGACCCCGCGGGCACGGCTGTCATGCGTCAGGATCAGCCGCATCTCGGCGGCGATCCGCTCCGCACTGACGATCACCAGTTCCGACGCATGGCGGACGATGGCCTCCCAGGTTTTCTCCTCGATGGCGAAATCGAACCGCGCCGCGAACCGCACCGCCCGTAGCATCCGCAATTTGTCTTCCGTCAGGCGGGCGTCCGGGTCGCCGATCGCTCGGATCCGCCGCTGCTTGAGGTCCTCCACCCCCCCCACATAGTCGATGACCCGGTCCGCCAACGGATCGTAAAACAGGCCATTGATCGTGAAATCGCGGCGGTGGGCGTCCTGTTCGGCGTCGGCAAACACGACGGCATCGGGATGCCGGCCGTCGCTGTACGCTTGGTCGCAGCGGAAGGTGGCCACATCGATCTGCCCTTCCCCTTTGCGTCCCACCACCGTGACCACCCCGAACGCCGCCCCGATGAACAAGGTCCTCCGCCGGCCGAAAATCTCCTGGACCCGCTGCGGCGTCGCGTCCGTCGCCACGTCGTAATCCTTGGGCATCTGCCCCATGAGCTGATCACGCACGCATCCGCCGGCCCAAAAGGCCACGTGCCCATACTCGCGCAGCCGTCGCACCACCTGCACCGCAAACCGGCGGGCCAGAACCGGATCGACGGCTGCCATGACGGTGACTCCCTCAGCGGCGAGCGGCTCTGCGCGTACCCGCCCATTCCCACGCACGACCCGACGGGCCGTTCCACACGGTCCCAAAAAGGCCGCAGGAGAACCCAGGGGGCTGACGCTAAAGTCGCGGGTGGTTGCGACGCCGCAATACCTGGCAACGACCCCTTTGCGTCCCCACGCCTTGCACGCACCGTCCCGTCGCACCGGTCGCGCCGCACCAAGCGTCCTCTGCCGTCGGCCCTGCGCCCTGAAGGGAGGTAGTATGCCGGCTGCAAACCATTTACCCTAGGCCGCATGAGCCAATCGCTGCCTCTCGATCTGGACGTTCAAACCGTCAAGCAACTTTTCGACCGCGGGGCCATCGTCTTGCTCGACTGCCGGGAAGCGCACGAGGTGGCGGTGGCTCGCATCGAAGGTGCGGTCTGGATTCCCATGCGGGAAATTCCATCGCGGCTTTCGGAGTTAGGCCAGGACCGGCCGATTGTCGTATACTGCCACCATGGAGGCCGCAGCCGCCAGGTGACACAATTCCTTCGCCGACAAGGATTTGCGAACGCTCACAACATGGCCGGCGGAATCGACGCCTGGTCTCTGCTCGTCGATCCGACCATTCCCCGATACGATTAGTGCAAATCAAAAATATTTCTGAAAACCGACATTAGACAAAGGGCGCTTGTTGAGAACCGCTTGTCCGGCGGGCTGCCTCGTGGTGGTCGCACATTCGCGAACGCCCTTAGCGAGGGCCGATTGCACACAAAAATCCACCTGAAAATGCCATCTAAATAACGCGAAATTTACAATAAATCGTGGCACGTGCCGGCCAAGCCCGCGGCCACCCGAAATGCCATATCAGACATGGCGGTTTCGTGCTTTCGTGCGGTTGGCGGCGTTCCTCCGAACCAAGCAGCGGATTTCAGCGTAGGGAAACCACCGGCCCCGCTGTCGGGTGCCGGTTGATCGGATGACGGAAATCTTTATACTCTCGGCAGTTACGCCCCCGCAGCAGCCTTTGGGACGATGGCCAGCCCGCGGGGGCGTGCGGAGCATCGGGCGGGGACTAGCCCCCGCCGCGTCTCGGGTCGGTTCCAAGCAGTGGCATCGATGATCCAAGCGACAGCACCAACAGAGGGATCGCCGGCAGCCAATGGTCAGCCGATGATCGAAGCGATCCAACTCTCTAAGTTCTACGGGGTTTTCGCAGCCGCACGGGACATCACGTTCACCGTCCACAAGGGGGAACTGGTCGCCTTTCTCGGCCCGAATGGTGCCGGCAAGAGCACGACCATGAAGATGCTTACCGGCTACCTGGCTCCCTCCCTGGGGACGGCGCGGATTGCCGGGCACGATATGTCCACGGATCGGCTGGCTGGGTCGGCACGCCTGGGCTATTTGCCGGAAAATGGGCCTTTGTACCCGGACGAGACGCCCTATTCGCTGTTATCCTTTTTTGCGGATGCCCGCGGTCTGTCGCCGGCCTACAAGAAACAGCGGATCGAGGCCGTGATCGAACTGTGCGCTTTGGAGAGCGTGGTCCATAAACCGATCAGCAAGCTCTCCAAGGGGTTCCGTCAACGCGTGGGAATGGCCCATGCGCTGCTCCACGAGCCGGACGTGCTGATCATGGACGAGCCGACGGCCGGCTTGGACCCTAATCAGATCGTCGAGGTGCGCAAGACGTTGATGCGCATCGCCCAGGAGAAGACGATCCTGTTGTCAACGCATATTCTTCAGGAAGTTGAGGCAATGGCACGGCGGGTGATCATGATCCATGAAGGCCGGCTGGTGTATGACGGCCCGACCCGCGAATTGGTGCAAAAGCATGGGAGCCTGGACCAGGCGTTCCACGCCTTGACCAGCACGGCAGCGGCCGCCTAGCCGTGGGAAAAGTGCAGGCTGATGGCGGCGGCAGAGGGCCGCGCAGGCTGCGGCAAGGCTGGCGTCTTAGCACACGCCCGGTAGCACGATCCAGAAAACGATTGTGGGGAAGAGGAAGCTGCAACACGAGCCATGATCGGCAATTACATCCAGATGCTCAAGCTGGTGGCGATCGACGCCCTGTTCGTGGTGATCGCGGGGCTTTTGCTCGCGCCACTGGCGAATTTCAAGCGAGCGGCCTTCGCCGTCTTGAAGCGGAACTTCGTCGGCTACTTCGCCAATCCGACGGGGTACGTGTTTTTGTGCCTGTTCGTGTTCTTGACGTCGGCAGCGGCGTTCTGGCCGCACGACTTCTTCATCGCCAACTTGGCGAACCTGGATCAGCTCAACAAGTACATTCCGCTGATCCTGCTGGTGTTCGTGCCGGCCATCACCATGAGCCTGTGGGCCGATGAGCGGCGGCAAGGCACGGACGAGCTGCTCCTCACGCTGCCAGCCGCCGACTTCGACATCGTGATCGGCAAGTATCTGGCGGCGGCGGCGATCTTTACGGTCTCGCTGATGTTTTCGCAGATCTGGAACTACTGGCTGTTGGTCCAGGTGGCCAGCGACCCGGCAACGGGACAGGTCGATCTGGATGCCGGCTTGTTCTTCGTGACCTACCTGGGCTATTGGCTCTTGGGGATGGCGATGCTGGCGATCGGGATGGTCGCCTCGTTCCTCACATCCAACCTGACGGTGAGCTTCATTCTGGGGGTGCTGTTCAACGCCCTGCCGGTGATGACCTATTACGCCGATGTGCTGGTGCCGGCCAGCGCGACCGCGCGGCAGATCTCGCAGTGGAGCTTCGCCGCCCAGTTCGACGATTTGGGCCGGGGCGTGATCAGCCTCTCCTCGGTGGCGTTTTTCGTCCTGATCATCGTGCTGGGCATCTACCTGAGCATGGTGCTGATCGGCAAGCGGCACTGGCTGCGGCACGATGCGACGCCCGCCAGCCTGGAGCAGAAGGTGCTGGCGCTGGCGGGCTTGATCGTGGCGATTCCATCGCTGATCGCCCTGGGGGTCGCACCCGCCCTGACCGCCGAAGCGGGCACGTTGACGCTCGTAGGGGGCCTCTTGGGCACGGCGCTAGGCTGCGGGCTGTACTGGGCGGCCGGAGCACGGGCCAACCCGCCGCACAGCGGTTCCATGGCGGCGCACTACACGGTGCGGACGC
>Ga0101944_10007681_pt1 | contig 10668 bp, 7 predicted proteins | sample DewCreD2012metaG_FD_75245 | JGI IMG/M metagenome (GOLD analysis project Ga0101944, IMG submission 75245) | Hot spring sediment bacterial and archeal communities from British Columbia, Canada, to study Microbial Dark Matter (Phase II) - Dewar... ...
GCTCGCTCCCCCGCTGCACGAGATCGACCATCTGGTCGCTCTTCATGTCATAGTCGTAGCGCTGACCCAACGGGACCAGCACGGTCTTCTTGCCAGCGGATGCCGCGCCTTCGAGCTTGTGGGGGATGCCGCCCACCGGACCGATGGTGTAGTCGGGGTTGATGGTGCCGGTCATGGTCACTTCACTGTTCAGCTGGTCGCCTAGCAAAGCAGCCAGAGTGGCGATGGTCATCAGGGCGCCAGCGCTCGGCCCGTCGATGCGACCACTCACCTCGTAATCGATGGCGAAATCAGCCAGGTCGAGGTTGAGGATGTCGGTGGCCACCAGTGGCGCCGTCCAGGCCGCCGCCCTCCACATGTCACCCGTGCCCGAGACCTCTCCCTCGCGCACGCCGACGGCCACCCTCTTCTCGGGTTGCCGTTCTATCTCGACCACCAGATCGGTGATGATGCCGCTCACTTGGCCGCTGCTGTCTATCCGCACGCCTAGTCCCTGGGCCGCGACTTCGGCCGGGAATCGGTCGGTGGTGGTAGTGGTCTGGGCCAGGGTGGTCGAGGTGCTGATGGGCGCCGCCGTGGTCGTCGTAGTCTCTTCCTCACCGAAGAACGAGCATCCAGCGAGCCCCAAGGTGATGGCGACCAAACCGGCGACAAGCACAAGAGCAAGAAGCGTGATCGCACGGCCCCTGGGAGGTACGAATCGAAGAGCGGACCAACCGGAAGCCCCGTGCACGTTGGTCGGCTTCTGCTGACTATCCGTTAGACGGGCATCCGTGCCGGGGTCTTTGTACGGGGCTACCAAGCGTTTCATGTCGCTCCCTCACTTCCTTTCGCTCTCGTCGGCTGGGAAAGAAGACGCGCGGAGCTCCAGGAACCAGGCCCCCGTACGATCTCTCTGGGGTCATGATATGACACGCAGGACACTCCTGCCAGAGTGGAGGCGGGGAAGCTCCGCCCGGATGCGTCGTCGCATAGGACGGCAGAGATTGAGAAGGGCTAACATGAAGGGGTATCCATGAGCCCAGCTGGGTGCGATTCCCCTTGGTTAAGGTAGCCTCTCCGCGTTACCATAGCCATAGGGTAGGCTCCGGCGATATTGGGCCGGACCGAAGGAAACCCACACCTTTCATCAGCTGCCATGGCAGTGCTTGGTTGCCCACGTCGCCGCTCTTTCTACGCCATCTTGTGCGTACTTCTCCCTATGGCGGCAGGCATATGGTCCTGGGCACATGGCTCGCTCTGCCCCGCCGCGGCGATGCCGCAAGAACTCCCCAAGTCGGGCCTCGTTTACGCGGAGGGCGAGCACCTCATGCTGGACGGGCGACCCTACGTCATGAAGGGTTACTGCTACCTGCCACGAGACTATGCGTGGACTGCGCTATGTGATTGGGATTGGGAAGAGGTAGACACTGAACTCGCGCTGGCTCGCGAGTACGGTGCTAACACCATCCGCACCGGTTTCGACTATACATACACCACTGGTGACCTTTATCTAGAACATCCCTTCACCAAGTACAACTTCACGCCTGAGAACCTGCAAGCCATCGAGAAACTGCTGCAACTCGCCGATAAGCACGGGCTCAAGGTCGTGCTCTACATTGGCGGCGGTCCGTGGGGGATCGGTTGGGACCCGGCCAACTACTGGCTCATCGAAAAGCGCCTGCAAGCGATGATCCCGCTGTTCGCTGGAGACCCGCGCATCGCCGCTTGGGACCTCTGCACCGATGTCGATGGCAATCTGCTCTTGCCGCCGTCTCCTTCGGGCGGTGGCGCATATGGCGTCGATCCACGAGCTAATCGGGAGAACTTGGTGACGTTACTTTCTAACATGGCGACCACGATACGCACCTTAGACCCTGACCACTTGATCACGGTCGGGTTCTGCTGGCCGTCGAGTAGTCTTCTGGCCCAGGACTTCACAGACTTCCTGATGCCTCAGTTCTTAGGCGGAGACGCACCCAATATCTTGGTCGCCGACCAAGCCGCCCAGATCGAGGGGTATGTAGACGGATTCTGGGAGTATGCAGCAGACCCCGAAAAGGGAGTGGAGATCTTGGCCGACAAGATACTCTCGCTGAAGCGGGGACTTCATCGTCCTAGACCGATCGTGTTGGCCGAATACGGCTTCCCTTCGCGCGGACCGGACCCCATTTACAGCGAGGGCACCCAGAAGATCGTCTATGAAGCCGTTCTGGAGACTGCGTTCATCGAGTTGGAGATCGCGGGCGCGCTGAACTGGGTGCTGACTGACTTCAACTGGCCCCCCAAAGCCCGGACTGCGGCCTGGCCCGAGGGCCTTACCGAGACCGAGGCCTCATTCGGGATCCTCGATACTAATTACCAGCCCAAGCCGGCGGCTGAGGTGGCCCGTGCCTATTATGCCGACAGACCAGAGATAACGCTCTCGACGGCGCCGCGTTACATCGACTTCGTCTTCAGCCATTCGTTCACACCGCCAGAAACAGATCCGACCTCAAGTGATTTCCGTGTACTGTGCGCAGCTTTCGACTGGCTGGAATTCCAGGATTCCACGGGGAAGACCTTGCTGCGACTTGACATCGGCTCGGACACGGCCCGCTCCTATCTACGCCAGGGCTTCTACGCGGATGAAGGACCGTGGGGCAACGAGGCCGACAACTTCGCCTGGGCAGGCAACGATGAGAAGCGGGCTCGAGTGGAGGTGCAATTACCGGAGGGAGCGGCCAACATCGTCTTTCGAGCGACGTCTAATCTCAGACAACGGGTAGAGGTCAAGGTCGATGGAGAGAGCGCCGGCACCGTCCACCTTGACACGGGGTGGCACCGTTGCCAGGTGCGGATACCTCGGAGCGAGTATCCGGCGGTCGGACGCTCTTGCACTGTTCACGGAGTCATGAACCTTCCGCTCTCCAAGGCGACCGTGACTGTCGAGTCGAGTCACGACGGACGAACGTGGACCCCGGTCGGTCAAGTCTCTCCACAGAGGGGTCGCTTTGAGGCTACCGTCAGCTTCCAGCACGCGGGTAGGACCCTGGTTCGGGCCCGGTGGAGTGGCGCCGGCTATTACGCATCGGCGACGAGCGAACCCTATGTCATCCAGGTGCGACCGACCGCTACGGAGATCGAGTTGTCCGTGACCTCGCAACGAGCCGGCGCGGAGTTATCAGCCGGAGACCAAGCCGTCCTGAGCGGCCACCTTGAACCGCCGTGTGCCGAACTTCCCGTATCGCTGGCTGTGACTGCTCCTAGCGGCACCCTCCTCACCGCCTCCACCACCACTGATCAAGAAGGCCACTTCCAGACAGTCATCACCGTGAACGAAGGAGGTTCATGGACAGCTCGCGCGGTCTGGGCCGGGAACAGTGATCGCCTGCCATCCGAGACCACATGCTCGTTCGAAGTGGCGACCCACAGGCCCCTCTTTGTACCGCTGGGGGTAGGGCTGGGCGCGGCGGTGGTCGTCGCGGCGGCCGCAGGTGGGGCGGTCTTACTGAGGCGCAGGAGAAGACGCAGGCCGGCCTAGAGGGACCACGCGGGGCCCCTCCGCCGGCGAGTTTGACCCGCTCTCTCACTGCCCGGCGGTCACCCCGCGCAGCGTGAGATACTGTCCGCTCTTTACCTTCAGGGTGAAGGGCCCCGTGACATAGTCGCTGGCCACGATGCTCTGGCCGTTGGCGTCGCTCGTGACCTCCCAGTAGCCCAGCGAGCCGGTAGGCGTCCCTTTGTACCAACCGACTGCGATGTCGTAACCGACTCGGTAAGTACCATCGCCAATACCGGTCGTGAGCAGGGTCTCCGCTGCCGTCGCGGGAGCCTTCGCTATGACCACTTCTGCCAGCCGCAGATACTGACCGCTGCTGACCTTGAGGTAGAACTGGCCCACCGGCTCTCCACCCGCGACGAACCGCTCGCCGTTGGCGTCCCAGGATATCTCCCATTGTCCGCCGGGGCCTGTAGCGGTGCCCTTATACAGTCCAGGGGCGATGTCCGTTCCCACCAGGTAGACGCCGTCGGAATGACTACCTTCGGGCAGCGTAGTGGTAGTAGTAGGCTGGCCGCTTGCAGCCGGCTGTCCGGGTGGGGTCCCCGGCTGGCCATCGCCCGTTGCCTGGCCATCGCTCGTACTTTGGCTCGTCCCCGTGGAGCCGTTCTCGGCCCCTGGGCCGCTGGTGATCGTGGTCGAGCTGCTACCGACGAAAGACGGGCGTTGACCACTCGGTTGGCCCGTGGGGCCGAGCTGGCCGGTCGCCAGCGTCGTACTGGTGCTGCCTTCACCAGGCCCGGACTCCCCGCACGCCGCGATCCCGAGGGCCAGTATCGCCATCACGAGGAGGGCGGCCACCCCAGTCAGAAGGCAGCGTCTCGCTGAGCCCCGGCACGTCCACTTAGGCAGCCGAGAACCCTTGTGTTGCCGGTCCATAGTCATGTCGTCCTCCACATGCTATCCGCAGAAGCTAGTAAGGATTCACTCGTATCTGAGCGCTTCGATGGGATTGAGGCTTGCCGCCCGCCGGGCCGGGTAGAACCCGAACACGATCCCGATGAGCGCCGACAACCCGAAGGCGATGACCACCCATTGCACCGTGATGACCGAGTCCAGTCCCGCCCAGCGCTCGATGGCTAACGACACCAGCCACCCGAAGACCACCCCGATGACGCCGCCGGCGAAGGTCAGGATGACCGCCTCCACCAAGAACTGGATGCTCACGTCGCGGCGCTTCGCGCCCACCGCCTTGCGCAGACCTATCTCACGGGTGCGCTCGGTCACCGTGGTGAGCATCATGTTCATGATCCCGATGCCACCTACGACGAGCGAGATGCCGGCGATAGCCGCGAGCAGGAGCGTGAGGGTCCGCGAGGTCGAAGTCATGGTCGAGGCTAGGTCTGCCTGGTTTATGACCCGGAAGTCCGCTGAGTCTGGGTCGCTGATACCGTGACGGTCGAGTAGCAGAGCGGTGATGTCGGCCTCCAACTGCGTCATGCTGTCAGAGTCGACCGCCTGCACGCTGACTTGCGATAGGTAGCTGGTCTGGCCCGCCAACAGCCGTTGCCCAGTCTTCAACGGTATGTAGATGGAGTTGTCGGCGGTGTCGGGACCCATCCCTCCCTTGGCAGCCGCCACGCCTATCACCGTGAACTTGGAACTCTTGATCCGGATGGTCTGCCCGATAGGGTCCGTGCCACCCTCAGCCGGGTCGCCGAAGAGGTCGGTGGCTATTTGCGAGCCAAGCACGGCCACCCGGGAGGCGCCTTCCACCTGCTGGTCTGAGAAGAAGGTCCCGCTAGCCATCTCCACGTTGCGCACTTGCTGGTAGGAGGCGGTCGTCGCGACCACTTGCACGTTGGCGTTGCCGGTGGAGGAGACCACTTGGTAGCGGCCAGAGACCTGCGGGGCGACAGCTTCTGCCGACTCGAGCGTCGCAATGGCATCGGCGTCGCTGACCTTGAGGGTCTTGGCCCCTCCGAACGCCCCGCGGACCATCCCGCCTCCGGTCGCCGCTCCCGGGACCACGGTGAGAAGATTCGACCCCGCCGCTTCGATACTGGCCGTAATAGACGCCTGGCTCCCTTGGCCCAGAGCGGTCAGAGCGATGACCGAAGCGATGCCGATGACGATACCGAGGACGGTGAGCCCCGACCGGATCTTGTTGGCCGTCACGGCGATGACCGCCTCCTCGAGCACGTCGACTATCTTCATTCGGCCACCTCCATGGGGGCAGGCGGCGCGAGGTCACGGCCCGAGCTGTCCCTGACAAAGCAGCCACCCGGTCCGTTCAGGGTGTCACTCACTATCAGCCCGTCCTGTATGCGGACCACGCGCCTCGCCCGCTCCGCCACCGCTGGTTCATGGGTGATGAGGACAATCGTGTGACCCTTCTCGTTCAGCTGGGCGAAGGTGTCCAGGATGATGTCCCCGGTCTTGCTGTCGAGATTGCCGGTCGGTTCGTCAGCCAGGATTAACGCCGGTTCATTGATGAGGGCACGGGCGATGGCGACCCGCTGTATCTCCCCGCCCGACAACTGGTTGGAGAGGTGGGTCCAGCGAGCCTCGTCCAGACCAGCTTTCCGTAGGGCGGCTTCTGCTCGCTCCCTCCGTTCCGAGCGAGACACCCCGGCGTAGACCAGCGGTAGAACGACATTGCGGATGACCGTGGCCCGCCGAAGGAGATTAAAGGATTGGAACACGAAGCCGATCTTATCCCGCCGCAGGTAGGCGAGTTCGTCGTCGCTGAGCTCCGAGATGTCTTGACCCGCGAAGAGGTAGCGGCCGCTGGAGGGAGTGTCGAGTGCACCCAGGATGTGCATAAGCGTCGACTTCCCGGAGCCCGACGGACCCATGATGGCCACGTACTCCCCGGAATCGATGGTGAGACTCACCCCTCGCAGCGCAGGCGTCTCCGCACCACCCGAGACGTAAATCTTGGTGAGCCCCTGACACTCGATCATGTGGCTACCCATGCTGACCCCGACCTCATTGCGAGGGAGGGATGGGCGTGGCGCCCGGTGGCTGAAACCCCGCCGGCGGTCCATTGCCATCGATGATGAAGCCACCCTGCTCCAACATCCCCGGCCGGCCGCCGGTCGTGGTGCTGGTCGAGCTTCCGCCGGCGGTTTTGGTAGCGATGATGATCTCCTGCCCCTCGCTCAGCCCGCTGGTGATCTCGGTGTAGGAGTCGTTGGACAGCCCGACCTCGACCGTGACGTTCACCGGCTGGCCGTTCTCCAGGATCTGGACGTACTTGCCCCGCGGTGACGATTTCACCGCCGAGCTGGGCACTGCGAGGACGTTCTCGGCAACGTCGGTGATGATGCTGACCGATACCGTCATGCCACCCCGGACCGACGCATCCATCTCATCGGGGGTGATTACCACGCTGTAGGACACTACCCCCGATTCGTTGGTCCCGGTCATGTCGACCCGCGTGACCTTCCCGGTCTGGGTGAGATCGGGCAGCGCATCGAAGGTGAGGATGGCCTTCTGTCCCACCTCCACCTGGCTGATGTCTGACTCGGCCAGGGTGATGGTGGCCTGGTAGACATCGGGGTCAGTGATGACCATCACCGTGCCACCCCCGCCCACCACCGTATCGCCGTTCTTCACCGATAGCGACGTGATGACGCCTGAGATGGGGGCGGTCACCGTGCGAGCGGCTGCGTTCTCCTTGGCCTCCGCAAGAGCGATCTCCGCCGACGCCAGAGCGTTCTCCGCGGCGGTCACCGCCAGCTGGGCGCTCGCGACGTTCGCCTTGGCCTGTTTCAGCTGAAGGCTGGTGTGGTAGGAGGCATACAGGTCAGATAGGGTGGTCTTGGCCGAGGTGAGATCTAACTTGGCCAGATCGATGGCGAGGACCGCTTTGTCGTAGGCATTCTGAGCCTCGGCGACCGCTACATCCAGCTGTGGGTTCGTCAGGGTGAAAAGAACTTGCCCCTTCTCTACCCGGTCACCGACCTCCAGTTCAAGGCCGCCGACTTCGCCCGAGACCGCGGGGACCACGGACGCGGTCTGGGGGAGCTCGATGTTCCCGGTCCCATCGATGGACGACAGAAGAGTCATCCTTTGGACCACTCCGGTGGTGTAGGTGACCGCGGCCTCAGCGTTGCCGCTGGTACCCCGGTAAACGAAGAACGCGGCCAAGGCGACTACCACGGCGATGATGACGCCTACCGCCGCCCGGCTACGTCTGGACTCGAAGCGCTTGCTCTTGGCCATGGCACCTCCCTACTGCAAAGCGATCGCCGCCTGCCTTATGCCTGTCTGGCTTTGAGCCTAGTGCCCAGAATGTAAACTTCCCATAAGTGGAGTAAGCAGGCAGACTCAACGCAACAGCAAGCTGGAACGGCAGGGCCTCGCTGTTGCCTTGCCCCCTCGCGCCCGTTAGACTCAAGCAGTGGCCTCAGGGGGAGAGGTCGATCCCCCACACCGAACATCTGTCCGGTAGGTGACTACTCGGGGGTGCTACACCATGTATCTGCGCCATTTACTCACCGATGAGCAACGCGCCATCCGCGAGACCTTCCGCGAGTTCGTCGACCGCGAGATCGTCCCCAGACGGGAGGCGCTTGAACAGGACCGAACCGTCGTAGAAGAGGTTCTCGGCAAACTCGTCAAGATGGGCTTACAACGCAGCGGCTACCCCGAAGAATATGGGGGTGACGGCGGGTTGCCGATGGTGACCTTGACCATCATCTGCGAGGAGCTGGCCCGTGGAGATGCGGGCGTGAGTCTAAGCGCCGGCATCAACGCTGGGATGATCCTCCAGCCAGCCGTACTGGCAGGCAACAAGGCTGTCCTTGACCGCTTCGTCCCCCCCTTCTGTGGTGAGGAGGTGACCTACGCCTGTCTATCCATGACCGACTCCACCGGTGGCGCCGACACCGAGAACCCGCTCCTTCGCGGCCGGGGTGTCAAGACCCGAGCCCGGCTCGATGGCGAGGAGTGGGTGATCGACGGCAACAAGTCATGGCCCACCCACGCCGGCATCGCTAGTGTCTACCTCACCGTCTGCAATACCGACCCGTCTCTGGGAGACGAGGGAGTCGCGCTCATTTACGTGCCTGCGGACGCCCCCGGCCTCTCCTTTGGCAAGCCGGAACGGAAAATGGGGTATCGAAGCTCCGTGAACGCCAGCGTGTTCTACGACGGTGTACGGGTCCCGAAGGAGTATCGGGTGGCCGGCCCCGGTAAAGACGCCGAGTTCTACCACGCGATCGCCTCCGGCGCCCAATGGCACAACGCCACGCAGTCGCTAGGCATCGCCCAGGCGGCCTTCGACATCGCTTTGGAATACACAGGGCTCCGCATAAGCGACGGCAAGCCGGTGAGAAAGTGGTCATTGGCAGCCGGCATCATCGCCGATATGGCCATCAAGCTGGAGATCATGCGCGGTGCGGTCTACAACCTTGCCGTGATGATGGACGAGCACGCGTCTTACCCACCCCTCTTTTCCCGCGAGATGGTCGCCAAGGCTAGTATCGTGCGCAGCTTTGCGGCAGACGCCTGTGTGTGGATCTGCAACAAGGCCATGGAACTGTTGGGTTCCAACGGTCTCTCGCCGGAGTATGGGGTAGAGAAGTGCCTGCGCGACGCCAAGATCACTCAGCTGGTGCTGGGAGGGCAGCAGGTGGCCAAATACCGGGTCGTCAACGGATACTACGAGTACACGGTGTGATCGCCTGATACCCACCACATCCTGTTCTGCCGCGACGCGGCGAAACCCCACGACGGTGGATCGCCGAGGCCCCGCCGCTGCCAGTGAGGCCGCTTCGGTGTCGTCCGTGGTTCCGAGGTAGACGAAGAACGCCACCAGCCCCCTCACCACTCCGACGAGGACCCCCACGGCCATACAGCTGCATGTGGGCTTGAAGCGCTTGCTCTGGGCCATGGCACCTCCATACTGTAAAGCGATCGCTGCCTGTCTTGTGTCTCTCTGGCCTTGAGCCTAGAAGGAAGACCACGAACTGGCTGTAGGTGCAATTAAGCAATTGGGAGCAGGAGGTTCAGCCAGGAACTGGCCGAGCCCGGCAGCAGCGGTCTGGGCCCCGACGCAAAAGCCGCCGCCTCTTTGACCGGCCCTTCTCCCGCTGTCCCCCGGCGAGATTCGGGTCAGGAGACGGTGTGGCGCTCCTTGTCGTCGCGCTCCGGGACTTCGGCTATGAACAGCCAGAAGATGTCGGACCAGAGTGGTTCGGCTCTGACGACGCTCCAGCCGGCAAGCTCGAGATTGAGACGAGTCTCCCGGTCGATGTTGGCTCCGCCGATGCGGACCACCAGTGGGTTCAGCAACCTCATAAGCTGGCGAAGCACCGGCTTCCGGGAGAGGACATGCTCAAGCATGTAAAGTCTGCCGCGCGGCTTGACCACCCTCAGAATCTCCCGCAGACCCGCTACGGGGTCGGGCACCGAGCAGAACACGAAGGTCGACACGGCAGCGTCGAACGAGTCATCCGCGAAGTCCAAGTGCTGGACATCCATCTCGTGGAGTTCGGCCGGGCAGCCCAGCTCCTCGGCCCGGCTCCGGGCCCGCTCCAGCATCCGCGGGCTGAGGTCGACGGCGGTCACCTGCGCCCCCGCGGGGTAGTAAGGCATGTTCTTGCCAGTGCCCACTCCAACCTCAAGGACGTTCTCGCCTTCCACCAGTCCCCAGAGCCGTGGCCGCCAGCGCCCGAACGCGCGGCTTTCCATGAGATGCTCCATCATGTCGTACAGGGGGGCGTTCCTGTCGTACCGACGACGGGTGCGGCGAGTGGCTTTGGTCAGGTCTTCAGCAGGTGGCATATGCTCGCAGTACCCGCTCTCAGCCGATCTCACTCGTCGCTGGGCGGTGTGGAGATCCGAAACCGGAAATCGCAGGACTTGGCGCCCTCCATTATGGTGCTCGTGCGCTGAAGGCTCATTCTGGGATTGAAGCCGCGGACGAAGGCGAAGTCCCGACTGCAAGAAAGGCAATAGCCGAGGTCCCGCATCGCCAGACTCTCATAGAGATCCACGTAGCGGCAGCGTGTGACATCGAAGCGAAGCTCGCATTCACTGTCCTCGTGGAACTCGATCTCCAAGGCGCCACCCTCAGCCCATACCTCTCGGACCACTCGTGCCATCTCACGCAGACCGTTACCACCCATCTGCAAGGCCAGCCTCTCGCCAGCCGCTATGGCGTCCTGTTCGATGGCGGCCGCGGCCGTACGGGTGAT
>Ga0101944_10007683_pt1 | contig 10661 bp, 9 predicted proteins | sample DewCreD2012metaG_FD_75245 | JGI IMG/M metagenome (GOLD analysis project Ga0101944, IMG submission 75245) | Hot spring sediment bacterial and archeal communities from British Columbia, Canada, to study Microbial Dark Matter (Phase II) - Dewar... ...
AGGGGTGGGGGAATTTCCGCCCAAGAATGCCATTTGGAACACCTGCACCAAATACCGCATCACGGCCAAGTACCCGGGCGACATCGAAATGATCATCGCCGGCGGGCACAATGACATCCGTGGCGGCACCAAGTGGATCGGCACCGACGGTTGGGTGTGGGTCAATCGCGGGAACGCCTTTGAGGCCTCCAACCCTGCCTGGGCCGACAAACGCCGGCTGCCGGATGACGTCCGCAAGGTCAAGCTCTACGAATCCGACGATCACTACCGGAACTTTCTGGACTGCATCAAATCGCGCAAGCCCACCATCACACCTGTCCGGACGGCACACTGCTCGGCCGTGCCGGGCCACCTGGGCCTCATTTCCATGTTGGTCGGTCGCAAGATCAAATGGGACGCCCGCAAGGAAGTCATCGTGGGCGACCGCCAAGCCAGCCGGTTGCTGACCCGCGAGTATCGCGCCCCGTGGAAACTGGCCGGCGTCTGACCGGGCCGTCTGAGGGGGGCAGATTGACGTGGGCGACGTGCCGACAGGCGGCACGCCGCCCATTTTGATTCTGGGGTCAGGTCGTCGTCGGCCGACCTACAGCCGGATTTGCCCTTCAAACACGAAGTCCGCCGGCCCGGTCAGGCGCACATCCTCGAACTGCCCGTTGCTCTCGCGGAAGCTGACTTCCAGCGTGTCGCCGCCCTGCACCCGGACGGCGACCGGCGAGGCGAACCCGTGCAGCCGGGCCGACACCAGGGCCGAGGCCGTGACGCCCGTGCCGCAGGCCAGGGTTTCCCCTTCGACGCCGCGCTCAAAGGTGCGGACGCGAATGTGTCCCGGCGACAGGACCTGCACGAAATTCACGTTGGTTCCCCGTGGGCCGAAACAGGGATGGCGGCGAATCTCCGGGCCAAGCGTCTGCACCGGTGCCTGTTCAGCGTCGGCCACGAAAAGCACGGCATGCGGCACGCCGGTATTGATGGAGTGCACCGTGGCCGGCCCGGTGGACAAGGGCACGGTCTGTGCCAGCCGCAATGCCCCGGGGCGCGTCAGGTTCACGGTCACCCGCGCGCCGTCAAAACGCGCCGTGATCACGCCCGCTTCGGTCTCGAAGGTCAGGTCGCCCCGGGCTTGGGTCTGTCGCTGCACGAACCTGGCAAAACACCGCGCCCCATTGCCGCACATCTCGCCCGTGCTGCCGTCGCTGTTGAAGAACTGCCAGGCCCAGTCCGCCCGTCCCGAGCGGCAGGGCACTAACACGATCAGGCCATCCGCGCCCACGCCACGGTGCCGATCGCACAACTGCACAATCTGCTCGCGGCTCAGCGCAAGATCGCCGGCCCGCCCGTCCAGCAGGACAAAATCGTTGCCGGCGCCGTTCATCTTGGTGAATTGCAGCAGCATGGTCACACCGTAGCGCGGCGCGTCCCTGGTTGGAAGCCGAAACTCCCTCCTGCTGCCGCTGGCGGCACGCCCGCCGGGTGGCAAATCCGGGCTTGGCAATGGTAAGGCCTTGGCTCTACCGTGCCAGCGTGATCGGCTTCCTGCGATTTGTGGGCGTTGTGAATGCCGCTGTCTGGCTGGGCGCCACCCTGTTCGGCACGCTGGGCGTCAGCTTGGCGATGTATTCCGACGACATGAAGGCGCTGTTGGGGCCGAACAACTTTCCCTATTTCTCGGGCGCCATGGTCCAGGTTGTCCAAGTGCGACTGAGCCATTTGCACTGGCTCTGCTCGGCGGTGGCAGCAGCGCACTTGTTTGCGGAATGGTTGTATCTGGGCCGCCCCCTGCGTCGGCTCACCAGCTACCTGTTGCTGGGCATGATTCTGTGGGGTCTGGCGGGCGACGCGGTCATCGGGCCGCACATCGCGCGGTATCACCGTGCCTGCCATGCGGTGAACGCCACGGCGGTGAGTCGGCAGACAGCCGCCCGCGCGCTGCGGTGGTGGAACGGGCTGGCTCAGATTGGCAACGCTCTCCTGCTCACAAGCCTGGTGGTCTACCTGTGGCGTGTGGCCAATCCTCCGACCGAGACCCGGTTCGTCCCGGCGGTGAAACTGCGCAGTTGACAACGTCCCGCCGGACAGTGGATCGTATGCCAAGCTGGGACCGGGATGCAGATTGGTCGGGCAAGAGCGTATGATCTCAAACGAAAGGCCTTGGGCTTCCCGCGGGCGGCCGTTTCACAACGACCTTTCCAGACCGCACGCACAGGAAACCACCCTCCAAGTGGAGCACCTCCAGGTGGAGCGCAAGACCTTCATCTTCTGCCTCAAGGAGAACCCCCGCGGCCGATTCCTGCGGATCACCGAGGATGTGTCCGGCCGACACCAGGCCATTATCGTGCCCACCACCGGTCTGGAGGATTTTGCCAAGCTGGTTCAGGCATTCGCCAAATCAGCCGAGGCCGGGCCACCGTCCGCGCCCACGGCTCAACCCGCCAACCCGCCCTGAGACGCCGCCCGGTCAGCAAGGCCGTTGGCTGGTAAACCGCCTGTCTCAGGCGCAGGTGCGGCTCGAAACAGCCTTGCCCAAGACCGCCGCGTGGTCTGAGTGGCAAACACCGGGTGATTCTGCTATGGTTGGCGCGCCTGAACCGGGCGGGCTGTCTGTGGCTTCGGGTGAAACCACCCCGCGCCGGCTGACGCAAACGCAACGGAACGGTCGGATATGATGGTTTGGATTCTGTTCATCGGAACGCTCGTGTTGTCGCTATGGGCCGCGGCGCGCGTGAAGTCCGTTTATCACCGATACAGCCAGGGGATGGTTCGGTCCGGTCTGACCGGCGGGGAAGCCGCTTACGAAATTCTGCGCCAGGCCGGCGTGCGCGACGTGACCATCACCCACCACGAGAGCCTGCTGGGCGACCACTACGACCCGATTCAGCGGCGGCTGGTGTTGTCGAGCGCCAACTTTTTCGGGCGCTCCCCGGCTGCACTGGGCGTGGCCGCCCACGAATGCGGGCACGCCATCCAACATCAGCAGGCTTACAAGCCGCTGCACTGGCGCATGGCTGCCGTGACGGCCACCACCTACGCCAGCCAGCTCGTCATGTGGCTGCCGTTGCTGTTTATCTTCACCAACCTCATTGAGCCGATGACCGGCCTGCTCCTGATGGCGGCCTGCTGGGGAGTCATCATGGTCTTCAACCTCATCACCCTGCCGGTGGAATTCGACGCCTCTCGACGCGCGAAAGCGGCCCTGGTGGATTTGGGGATGATCGCTCCCGGCGATGAAGCGTTGGCCGTGCGCAAGGTGTTGGATGCTGCCGCATGGACCTACGTGGCGGCCTTTGTCACCTCACTGGCGTATTTCCTCTGGTACCTGCTGCCGCTGCTGACCGGCGGACGATCCCGGGATTAACACCCGCTGGCATGAGTTGATCGGGACGTGCTGCGTTGGGAAACGCAGCCGGCAGGGTGGGTCTGACGGCGCGGCAGCGACTTCTCGCATTGCCAACGGAGGGATGCCTTGCCATTGTGCCGGCATGGCAATCGCCCCAAAACCTCCCTGCTTGCCGGCACGCGCCGGCTTCCACGTTCTGACCTGCTGCCTTGTCGCGTTGGGAAACTCGTTGCCGGCCACGGGCGCTGACTCGGCTGCAGTTAAGAAGCTGTTTGCCGACCCGCCGCGGGATTATGCCTCCGCCCCGCTCTGGGTCTGGAACGACCTGCTCACCGAAAAACAGGTCCGCGACACGATGCGCGACCTGGCCGGCCAGCAGGTCAAGCAGGTCTTCGTCCACCCGCGCCCGGGTCTCATGACGCCCTATCTGGGCGAGGACTGGTTCCGCCTCTGGAAAGTTGCCCTCCAGGAAGCCGAGCGGCTGGATATGAACGTCTGGATCTACGACGAGAACTCCTACCCGAGCGGTTTCGGCGGCGGCTGGGTGCCGGAGCTGATGCCTGAGTCGCGCGGCCAGGGCCTGCATTTGCGCGAAACCAAGGAAGCCCCCAAGTGGGAGACCAACACGCTGGCTGTCTTCAGCCTGTCCGATCCATCGGCCCCGTCGGATGTCTCCGACCTGGTGCGACGCGGCGCCGCCCCGGCCTCGGGCCGGTATCTGGTCGCCTCCATCCAACGCGCCGGCAACTCCCCCTGGCACGGCAACCGGTGTTACGTGAACCTGCTCACCCCCGGCGTCACGGAGAAGTTCCTCGAAGTCACGATGCGGGCATACGAACGCGAGATCGGCCGGCACTTCGGCAAGCGCGTGCCCGGCGTGTTCACCGACGAACCGGAAATCCGCCCCGCCGGCGGCCTGCCCTGGTGCGACGACCTGCCACAGCAGTTCCAGAAACGCTGGGGCTACAGCCTGCTGGAACACCTGCCCAGCCTCACCCTGCCGGTGGGCGATTGGCGCAAGGTCCGCCACAACTACTTCAGCACGCTCAACGACCTGTTCATCGAGCGCTGGGCCATGCGCTACTACGCGTATTGCCAGCAGCGCGGCCTCGAGTTCACCGGCCACTACTGGGAGCACGAATGGCCCAACGCCATCGGCGTGCCGGACAGCATGGCCATGGCCGCCTGGCAGCAACGGCCCGGCATTGACATCCTCATGAACCAATACGCCGAGCACACGCATGCCCAGTTCGGCAACGTCCGCTCGTGCCGCGAAATCGCCAGCATCGCGAACCAGCTCGGGCGCAAGCGCACGCTGGTCGAACTCTACGGCGCGGGCGGCTGGGACTTGCGGTTCGAGGACATGAAGCGGATTGGCGACTGGTTGCAGGTGCTCGGCGTCAACACGCTGGACGAACACCTCAGCTACGTGACGATCCGCGGCGCGCGCAAGAACGATCACCCACAGAGCTTTTCCTACCACGAACCGTGGTGGCCGGCCTACCACGTCATGGCGCGCTACTTCACCCGCCTGTCCGCCGCCCTCAGCCAGGGCGACCAGGTCCACCGCATCCTCGTGCTCGAACCCACTACGACTGCCTGGATGTACCAGGGCGACGGGCGGAAGCTGGACGAGCTGGGCAACACGTTTGCCCGGCTGCTCATGGCGCTGGAGGCGGCTCAGATCGAATACGACCTGGGCTGCGAGGACGTCATCGCCCGGCACGGCGAGGTCAAGAGCGGCCAACTCTGGGTCGGCCAGCGCGGCTACGACGTCATCGTGCTCCCGCCCGGAACGGAGAACGTCCAGGGGCGCGTGGCCAATTTGGGCGAAGAGTTTTTGACCAGCGGGGGCACGATTGTCTGTCTGGGCAGCCCGCCTGCGCGCGTCAACGGCGAGGTTTCCTCGCGAGCGGCCGAGGGGGCGGGCGAGCCGGGCTGGATCACGGCCAAGCCGGAAGAAGCCGCCACCGTCCTGCGCCGCTGGAACGGCGAGAACGAGTTCCGCATCCAACGCGCCCCAGGCGACCGCGGCATCCTGTTCCACCAGCGCCGCCGGTTGGCCGACGGTCAGCTTCTGTTCCTCGTCAACACCAGCATCGAGCAGCCCTCCGCCGGCAGTTTCACCACCTCGCTTCGGGGCGTCGAGCAATGGGACCCCGCCACCGGGCAGGTGCGGCCGTATCCGTTTTCCCGTGAGGCAACCGGCCTGACGGCGCACTTCAACCTCCCGCCCTGCGGCAGCCTGCTGCTCTTTTTGTCTGAGAGGCCGCTCAAGCCCGCGCCGGTCCTGGCCGAGACCGCCACGACGCTGACCCCCTCCGGCCCGCTCCAGGCGCGCCGTCTCGAACCCAACGTGCTCAAGCTGGATTACGTGGACATCACGGCCGGCGGAGAGTCGCGCTCGAACGTGTATTACTACGCCGCCGCCCAGTTCGCCTTCCAGAAGAACGGCCTGCCCGCCAACCCGTGGGACAGTGCCGTGCAGTTCAAGGACGAATTGATCTCGAAAACCTTCCCGGCGGATAGCGGCTTTACCGCCAGCTACCGCTTCACGATTGAAGGCAGTGTCCCCAAGAACCTGGCCCTCGTCATCGAGCGACCGGACCTGTACACCATCACGGTCAACGGCCAGCCTGTGGCCGCCTCCGTAGCCGCGGACGTCAGTTCACGGGCCAAGTCCTCTCGCGCGGCCAACACGCCGCCGACTCACGTCGGCGGCTACACGGTCGAGTTCAAGGACTGGTGGCTGGACAGGTCCTTCGGCCGCATCCCGATTACCCACGCAGTCAGGCCCGGCGAAAACGTCGTCACGCTCACCGCCAGGCCTTTCACCGTCTGGCACGAACTGGAGGCGGCCTTCGTCCTTGGCGATTTCAGCCTGCGGCCTGCGAACCGCGGCTTTGTGATTACCGCCGACCGGTTGCTCCAGACCGGCAAGTGGACCGAGCAGGGCCACCCCTTCTACGCGGCGGGCGTGGCCTACCAGCAACAGTTCGAGGTCGGCCGACCCGCGGGGCGTTACGTGGTGGCGCTGCCCGCTTGGTACGGCAGCGTGGCCGAGGTGCGCGTCAACGGGCAATCCGCCGGTTACATCGTGGCCGCGCCGTGGGAATGCGACGTGACCCGGCTTGTCCGGCGCGGGGCGAATCGGGTTGAGGTCGTGGTCATTGGCACGTTGAAGAACACGCTCGGGCCGCACCACGGCAACCCGGGTTTGGGCAGCGCCTGGCCGGGCATGTTCCGCAAAGGGCCGGAAAACGGCCCGCCCCCGGGCACGCACTACCACACCGTCGGTTACGGGCTGTTCGCGCCCTTCGAGCTGCGGCAGGTTGTCGCGAAGTAGCACCAACCGGCGCGACGCCGTTTCGTGGCCATCCCGCCGCAAAGGCCGCGCAAGCTACCGTTCCGCGTTGTCAGGCGGGGCGCCGTGGCGCAGACTGGCCGCGTGCGCGACACGCTGCTGGTCAACGAAATCTTCCTCAGCCTGCAAGGGGAAAGCACCTTCGCGGGCCTGCCGTGCGTGTTTGTGCGCCTGACCGGCTGCAACCTGCGCTGCAGTTACTGCGACACGGCCTACGCTTTCACCGAGGGCCGAGCCATGCCGGTGGGCGAGGTTTGTGCGCGGGTGGCGGCGCTGGCGGCGAGGTTTGCCGCCGCCCCTCTCAAGTCCCGAGCCTCCGATTTCAAACCCGCCCGTTTGCCGCTGGTGGAACTGACCGGCGGCGAGCCGTTGCTCCAGCCGGCCGCCCTGCCGCTGATGCAGCGCCTCTGCGACGACGGCTACACCGTGTTGCTTGAAACCAACGGCGCGGTGGACATTGCCCCGGTGGACCCTCGCGTTCGGCGCATCATGGACCTGAAATGCCCCGGCAGCGGCGAGTCCGACCGCAACCGTTGGGACAACCTCAAGCACCTCAAAGCCACCGACGAAATCAAGTTCGTCATCGGCTCGGTCCAGGACTACGCCTGGGCGAAGCAGCAGATTGTCGAGCGCCAACTTGCCGGGATATGTCCGGTGCTGGTCTCTTGGGCGCATCCGCTCGGGTCGGGGCAGCGCGACCCTTCGCTCAGACCCCTGCCGGCCGGCCAGACCCTTGTCACCTCGCGTGAATTGGCGGAGCGCGTGTTGGCCGACGGCCTGCCCGTGCGGTTTCAGGCGCAGTTGCACAAGCTGATCTGGCCGCCGGATCAGCGCGGTGTTTGAGCTTCCCAGGCCCGATGTTGAAGCCCGAACGGAAACCCAAGCGCGGTGGCCCAATGCCCGGCATGCCAAGCCCCGGCCTCTGCGCTTTGTGTGGGCTTGAGGCTCAGCAGGTCAGATTCCCAATCTCCCCCTCGTGACCCGCACGGCAGCCATCCTGAACCTGCTGCGCGCCCATGAGTCGCGCAACGTGACCTTTCTCGATCCGGCGGGCGACTGGCCAATTGTCTGGGCGCGAGCGCAGGATGTTCACGTTTGGGATGCCGACGGCCGCAGGCATTTGGACCTCACGGCGGCCTTCGGCGTGGCCGCCGCCGGGCACGCCAATCCGCGAGTGGTCCGTGCCGGTCAACGGCAGATGGCCACTCTCCTGCACGCCATGGGCGACGTGCACCCCCACGCGCTCAAGGCGCGCCTGGCGCGCGAGTTGAGTCGAATCACTTTCGAGCGATGGACGAGCCGGAAGCCGAAGGCCGCACCCCGAGAATCAAGGTTGGGCAAGACCATCTTTTGCAATTCCGGCTTCGAGGCCGTCGAAGCCGCGCTCAAGACGGCGATGCTGGCCACCGGCAAACCGGGCGTCATTGCCTTCGAGGGCGGCTACCACGGCCTGGGCTACGGCGCGCTCAACGCCACGCACCGGGAGTACTTCCGCAGGCCGTTTCAACCCCAGCTTGCGCGATTCGGGCATTTCCTGCCGTTCCCGACCGCCGGCATAGGCCGGCGTCAGGCCCGCCACTCGCTGGCTGCATTGGAGGCAGCGGCAGCCCGCCTCTTGCGCAAACATTCCATCGGTGCGGTCCTGGTCGAGCCGGTGCAGGTCCGCGGCGGCGTCAACGTGCCGCCCCCGGAGTTTCTCCCCCTGTTACGCCAGTTGTGCGACGCGCATGGCGCTCTGCTGGTGGTGGACGAGATTTACACCGGTTTTGGGCGCACGGGGCAATGGTTCGCCTGCGAGCACAGCGAGGTGGTGCCCGACCTGATTTGTCTGGGCAAGGCATTGACGGGCGGGTTTCCGCTTTCGGCCTGCGTGGGGCGGGGCGACGTGATGGACGCCGCCTGGCCGCCCTCGCCGGGCGAGGCCATTCATACCAGCACCTTCCTGGGCCATCCGGTCGGCTGCGCCATGGCGCTGGCGCAGATGGCCGAGATTCGACGCCTGCGCTTGGTCCAGCGCAGCGCCCGCCTGGGCAGGTTTCTATTGTCTTTGTTGCGGTCTGAAATCTCAAACCCCGAGCTTCAGATCACCGTGCGTGGCTTGGGCTTGTTGGCCGGGGTGGAAGTGCGCCGCGCGGATGGCCGACCAGCCACCGACGTGGCGATGCGGGTCATCAAAGCGATGTTGCGCCGCGGCTTCATCCTGCTGCCGGAAGGCGAGCACGGCAATGTCATCAGCCTCACGCCGCCGCTTACGATCCACCGGGCGCAACTGGCGGAGGCGGTGAGTGCCCTGGCCGAGGAACTGCGATGAACCGTGCTCCCTGGCGCGCGGACTTGGCCTACGGCGGGTTGCATTTGGCAGCGCGCCGAAACCTGCCCTTGATGCTGCCGCTCCGCTGCCGGGCTGGTTTTTGGTTCGGTTCAAAAGGCCGCAGACCGGTTGCCACCGCTGTGTCATGAAGCTGTCCGAGATGCGCGCCTTGCTGGCCGACCGGGGCATACGACTCACCCGGTCGCTCGGCCAGAACTTCCTACACGACGCCAACCAACTGCGGCGGATCGTGGACGCGGCTGAGTTGACGGCCTCGGACAAGGTGCTGGAAGTCGGGCCGGGGCTGGGGCCGCTGACCGGGCTGTTGCTGGGGCGGGTGGGCCACCTGTTGGCCATCGAAAAGGACGCGCGGCTGGTTGCGGTGCTGCAGGAGCGGTTGTTTTCCAAATCCGACCGCGACGGTCCGGATGCTGAACTGGTCTGCGCCGACGCGCTCCAGTATGTGCGGCAGCATCCGCGCGACTGGAGCGACTGGAAGCTGGTCGCCAACCTGCCTTACTCGGTGGCCTCGCAGATTCTGGTGGAGCTGGCCCGTGGCCCGCGGCGGCCGACGCGAATGGTCGTCACCGTTCAACTGGAGGTTGCCCGTCGCCTCATGGCCCGGGCGGGTGATCGGGATTACGGCCTGCTGACGTTGCTGGTGCAACTGAATTACCAGCCCCACGATTGGTTCCGGATTCCGGCCGGTTGTTTTTTCCCCGAGCCGGATGTGGACTCGGCCTGTGTGGTGTTGGTGCGACGGACCGAGCCTCTACTGCCCGAGCCGCGGCGGGACGCCTTCGTGCGGATGGTGAAACGTGCATTCTCGCAACGGCGCAAGATGATGCTCAAGCTGCTGAAAGAACAGTGGCCGGGCGAACGTCTGGAAGCCGCCATGTCTGCGCTGGGGCTTTCGCCGCGCGTCCGGGCCGAGGAAGTGAGCCTGGAGCAATTCGTGGCCTTGACCAGGGCCCTGGGCGAATCGGGCCAAGTCCAGGCGGCCCGCTTCAACCCGTGATGCGCCCGGGCGTTCAGCGCGAAGGCGCCAATCGCGCCGTGGCAGTCCTGGAGTTTGAGGCTTGCCTTGAACACCGATTAAGGCCAAGCATTTTCACCGTTAGCTGAGCGCCTGGCCTCGGGAAGTTCTCGCGGCGGGCAAACGCGAGGCCCGCAAGGCCAGACAATCGCACGGAGAAAGGAATCATGTTCTGTTCACGCTGTGGAACCAGCAATGACGACACGGCCCGCTTTTGCCAAAAGTGCGGGGCGCCCGTGGCGGCCCCCGTCAACCAGCCTGCCGGGGCGGCGTCCGGGCCGACTTCGGCGCCTGCCGGCCAGTCCCCACCCCCGCCGGTGTTGCCCCAGGCCGATCCCCGGATGAGGACCGCCCTGCCGCCGGTCGCTCCCGGCCAGAAGCAATACGCCGTGGGCAAAAGCCCGGCCGTGGCGTTGATCTTGTCCATCTTGATTCCAGGGGTGGGCCAATTCTACAACAATGACGTGAAGAAAGGAGCCATCATGCTGGGCGCGGCGATTGTAGGCGGCGCGATCACGCTGGGCGTGGCCTGGCTGGGCATTCTCATCTGGTCGGCGATTGATGCCTACCAGGTCGCCAGCGGCAAGTCGCCGCTCTGGTAGGCTGCGCATGGACC
>Ga0101944_10007685_pt1 | contig 10659 bp, 6 predicted proteins | sample DewCreD2012metaG_FD_75245 | JGI IMG/M metagenome (GOLD analysis project Ga0101944, IMG submission 75245) | Hot spring sediment bacterial and archeal communities from British Columbia, Canada, to study Microbial Dark Matter (Phase II) - Dewar... ...
TGCCGAAGCCGCCCGCCGCGGCAACGGCAAGAATCAAGCTTACGGGGATGATTGCCACAGCCACAAAAGGAGCGGGAGTTACCATCATGGGCATCGACCCTGCCAGAGAAAAAGAAGTGAGCGGCATTCATGCCTGCATTTCTGAAGGTGCAGGGAGCTACCTTGATGCAACAACAACCCCAAATGCCATTGTGATAGGGAAAAAACTGGCAGAAGAATTAAAAGTGAAGCTGCGCTCAAAGGTCATCCTTACTTTTCAGGCCAGCAACGGCGATCTTGTGCAGGCAGCTTTTAAAATCACCGGACTTTATAAAACAAGCAATACCCCTTACGATGAGGTTCATGTCTTTGTAAGACACAGCGACATTTCACGCCTTGCAGGTTACAACAGCTGGAAGGCCCATGAAATTGCCATTGTCCTGAAAGATGACAGATATACCCTTCACGTGAAAGATACCCTTGCCGGAAGATATCCTGAAGCCACTACACAGTCGTGGAAAGAAGTGTTGCCCGAAGTGGGTATGATTTCCGAAGCCACCACCATCTCTTTGTATGTGATCATGATTATTTTTCTGCTCGGCCTTTGTTTTGGTATTATCAATACCATGCTGATGGCCATCATGGAGCGTACCCGCGAACTGGGAATGCTCATGGCTGTGGGGATGAGCAGAAGAAGAGTTTTTTACATGATCATGGCCGAGACGGTTTTGCTCTCGCTGACGGGGGGCCTCATCGGCATAGGGGCAGGCCTCGGAATCACCACCTGGTATTTTCACAGGGGGTTCGATTTGTCCCGTTTTGCTTCGGGACTGGAGCAGGTTGGCTATGATGCTGTGGTGTATCCTTTTCTTACCCCTGATTTTATTGCAGGCATCATTCTGCTGGTGGTATTTACCGGCTTGTTTTCGGCTGTGATTCCGGCCCGGCGGGCCTTACGGCTTAAACCGGCCGAAGCCATCAGAAAAGGATAAATGGCTGGAAAAGATGAACAGAATAACCGGACATACAGAAACCATGCCGTACTGTTAAATGTATTTTTTATGGGAAAAGTAATAGAAGTCAGCCATCTTACGAAAATTTACAGAGAAGGGGAAACGGAAGTGATTGCCGTGAACGATGTTTCGTTGTCTTTTTTTCAGGGAGAATTTACAGCCATCGTTGGTCCTTCAGGCTCGGGCAAGACCACATTGCTGAACCTGCTTGGAGGGCTCGATTCCCCTGATGCCGGTGAGATTGTGGCAGGCGGTGTGCGACTCACCGATCTGCGGCCCGGTGAATTGATCGATTTCCGCATGCGGCACATTGGTTTTGTTTTTCAGTCGTACAATCTTATTCCTGTCCTCACAGCAAAGGAAAATGTTGAGTTCATTATGTTTTTGCAGGGGAGGCCCGCAAAAGAGCGTGCCCTGCGAAGCGAGGAGCTTCTCCGGGCGGTAGGTCTTGGCGACAGGATGAACAGTCGTCCGGCAAAATTATCGGGGGGACAACAACAGCGCGTTGCCGTGGCCCGTGCCCTTGCTTCAAAGCCTGCTTTTGTCCTTGCCGATGAACCCACCGCCAACCTCGACAGCCAGTCGGCTGCCAACCTGCTCGAAATCATGAAAAAATTAAATCAGGAAGAAAAGGTTACTTTTATCTTTTCCACACATGACCCGCGGGTTATGGAAAAAGCCCGCCGCATCATTACCCTGCAGGATGGAAAAGTAATCAGTGACATTACAAAAGAATGACAGTCCGGAAAATAATTATTTGTTTGTCCCTTTGGCCTTTTTTTTCCTTCCTCGGAGCCCGTGAAAGGAATGACAGTTCCTGTTTTGAACTCCATGGCTATCTTTCTTCGATGCAAAGTGGCAACAACATGCAGAACGGCGATTGGCTGCTCAGCAATTATCTTCACAACCGCCTGAATTTCGGGTGGTATCTTCCGGGAAATTTCATTGCAGTGGCTGAAATGCGAAACCGCTTCCTTTTTGGCGATATGATCCGTCTTGATCCGGAAACTTATGCCCGCAGTTATGACAGAGATTATGGAGTGGCTGATATGAGTGTAAATCTGACTAAGGGGAATTCTTACCTGTTCAATGTTGCCGTTGACCGTCTTTATCTTTTTTACCGGAATGGCAAATGGGACATCACCGTGGGGAGGCAACGGATCAACTGGGGAAATACTTTTGTGTGGAATCCCAACGACATTTTTAATGCCTATTCGTTTTTTGATTTTGATTATATTGAACGTCCGGGGAGCGATGCTGTAAGAATTCAGTATTATGTCACTGAAACGTCGGAGGCTGAGGTGGCTGCCAAAGCAGATGCCAGCAACAACATTACAGCTGCCGGCCTGTACCGCTTTACTGTTGCCGGTGCCGATGTGCAGTTCCTTGGAGGTTTTTTAAGCAGTGCCGATTATGTAGCCGGGGCTGGTTTTTCGGGTCATGCAGGGCAGGTGGCCTTGCGGGGCGAAGCCACCTTTCTTCATCCGTTCAGAAATCTTCAGGACACTTCAGGAATGGTCATTGTTTCGGCCGAAGCCGATTATACCTTTGAAAACAACCTGACCCTGCAGGGCGAATATTTGTTTCATCAAAAACCGGGCATTGATTTTAACCGCTTTGTTACCCTTTACAACACCCGTTTGGATGTTAAAACCTTGTCGTTTGTCAAACACAATTTTTTTCTGCAAGCCGGTTATCCTTTTACTCCTTTGCTTAAGGGTACCCTTGCCGGAATGGTCTTCCCTCAGTTCAAAGGTTTTTATCTTGGGCCTTCTTTTACCTATTCTCTTTCAGACAATCTCGATTTTTCTTTTCTTGTTCAGGCCTTCAGTCTTGAATTAAACGGCGAACACAAAGCTGTAACCCTTGCCTACATGCGTTTGAAACTCAATTTTTGAAGACAGAAACAATTTTTTTACAGACTTTTTTCTAAAAAAATCCATTATTGCATTTTCCGGCATAAAATCCGGTATTTTCCCCTCTTTTTCAACCCTGTTATAAAAAAATGACAAGAAAAACATATAGTTTTAAAAAAATTTGCTTACATTTAAATTAAAAATTATCTATATGAGAACAGGTAAATTTTTTTTGACCCTGCAGTTGATGCTTCTTTTTTCAGTGAATGCATTTTCTGTCGTGATTACTCAACCTTCTGATGTGTATGTTTGTCCCGGTTCTTATACCGAAGTTGTATTTTCTGTTTATCCATGTGGAGTAGGTGTATTCGGTTTTCAGTGGCAAGCCTTCGACGGTAAAGTATGGGTAAATCTGGAAAATCTGAAAGGTCAAATTGAAGGTGCAAACACACATACCTTGCATTTAATTCCCGCATTTGGGTGGGAACAAAATTTCATGGTTCGATGCAGGTATATTTATAAAATAGAATGGTATTCGGATCCTGCATCGGTGATAGTTTCGTCTGAAGTTACAATTACTCAGCAAACCACATTTACTCCTTCTTCAACCGCCTGTGCAGGTACTACCGTTACAGTCTCTGTGCAAGCAACCGGTCCCAGTCTCACCTATCAGTGGTACAGAGATGGGCTGGCAATAAGCGGAGCTACATCAACAACATATTCATATACGGCCACTTATCCACATACTTCACAGCAATATAAGTGCCTCATTACACCTCAGGGCTGTGGGTTTCCGAAATATTCAGACAGTGTGTACGAACCTACAATGCTGCAGTCGCCGCAAATTAATGTGCAACCTCCGGCCGCACTTTCCGGATGCGAAGGCTCAAATGTATCAATATCCCTGGTAGCATCGGGTTCCGGTACCTTGAATTACACATGGAAAAAGGATGGCATAGATATCAGTCCTGCCCAGAACAGTTCTACCTGTAGTTTCAATCCGGCCCTGCTTTCCCACAGTGGGAGTTATACCTGTGTGGTGGGACATTCGGCCAATTCCTGTCAAGTCACTTCTTCAGCCAGTATCCTTACGGTAAATCCCAAAGAAAATATTACCCAGCAGCCATCCAATGTTACTGTGGGAATAGGAGGCACAGCAAATTTTCAGGTAACGGTTACAGGAGCCTCTTTGTCGTACCAGTGGCAATATAAGAACGGAGCAAACTGGTTCAATCTCAGCGACGGAGGAAACATAAGCGGGGCTACGACAAACAAACTGCAGATTAGCAATGTGTCGGAGTCAAATACTTACAGGTGCAGAATTAACGGAGCTTGCACTACCAATTACATGTCAGATACGGCCCGGCTGACGGTAACTTCAGCACCTGCCATTATCTCTCATCCGGTAAACGATACTGCCTGTGTGGGCTCAAATGCCACCTTCAGCATTACCTGCACAGGAGCTACCAGCTACAAGTGGCAATACAGCATTGATGGAATTAGTTCGTGGACCGACGTTACACCGGCAGTCAATTCACCTTCTTATACTTTTGCAGTGAATAACACTGCCAACAACGGTTATTTTTACCGTTGTATTGCAACCAATGCACAGGGCAGCTCCATCTCGGATCCGGCCATATTGACCATCAAAGTGCCTGTTGCGATTACCCTGCAGCCCGTTTCACAAAACAAATGCCGTTTGGATTCAACAGCTCTCATTGTAGGGGCAACCGGCACGGATTCTGTGTTTACATGGTATAAAGATGGTGTACCTGAGGGGACAATGAATGACACCCTTATTTTCTCCGAACTTTTATTAAGCCATACAGGAAATTATTATTGTGCTGTGAGCAATTATTGCGGCACGGTGAACAGTAACACAGTTCTTTTAAAGGTGAACGACCTGCCTCATGCCAATAACCTTGGCAACGATACCATCATCTGCTGGAAACAGAAAGTAACCCTTGATCCCGGTTTATTTAAAAGTTACCAGTGGAATACCGGTGCAACCTCCCGCACCATTGAAGCTGACTCAGGAATGAAATATACAGTGGTTGTTACTGATTCGAACGGATGTAAAGATGTGGCCAGCCGTGTGATTATAGTCCTTAAACCATGGGACAGTACAAGTATTTGTCTTGTAACCTGTGATGAAGTGAGCGGAAAAAACAAGATTATATGGGACCGTGTGCAGAATAAAAGAATTGTATCGTATAACATATACAAAATGGTAGGAACAGCATACGAACTGCTGGGCAATGTTAAATTCGACAGCCTGAGTGTGTTTTCTGATAAACTTTCTTCTCCTTCCCTCAAAAGCGACCAGTACATCATCAAGGCAATAGACGATTGCGGCAACGAATCAAAAGGCAGTAAACCCGTAACTACCATGTTACTCCAGGCTTCCAAGGGAACGACCAATAACGAAGCCAACCTTTTATGGACCAAATACATTGATGGAAGCGGAAGTTTTGTTCCTTCCTATTATTACATCTGGAAGGGGAAAACCAAAAACAACATGCAAATCATCGATTCTGTGTCGGGATTGCTTGCTCCCATGTACATTGATGACAAGTTTGACGGAATATCTGCTTATTATAAGATCGAGATCCGCAAACCCTCTCCATGTACTCCTGCTATATTGAAAGCTGAATCCGGTCCTTATGCCCAGTCTCTTTCCAATATTGTTGAATACAAGATATCCGGTATGGATGAAGCAGGAGAAATACCTTTGTCGGTATATCCCAATCCTGCTTCAGGGGATTTTGTTATTCTTTGCCAGCTGGATGAAGCAGGAGATGTATGGATAGAAATTACAGATGTTACCGGGAAGAAGATTTTTGAAAAATTGCTCGGAAATCGTCCCGCAGGAGAGTGTAAAGTGGAACTTAATACACAAAGTTGCAGAATGACTACTGGCATATATAACATAAAAATCATTGCAAATAAAAAAATTTCTGTCGCCAGACTAAATTGCCTGTAATAGATTCCGGTTTGCTAATATGTGGGACTGTATCAAAAGCAGAAAATACGGAGAATTTTTAAAAACTTTTGATACAGTCTTTTTTTGTATAATTTGTTAACCTGCTTATGCCTGCGGGAAAACAATCATTTTCTTCCTCCCCTTCGGTTTATTTTTCTCAGGCGTTGGCTGCTTTGTTGGAGGGATAAGTAATTTTTTCATTCCCTTGGCTTATCTTTGTTACTAATGAATTAGGCATCTGAAAAATAAATATAATCTTTGCATATAAAATCAAAAATGCGATCATTTGAAAAATGTTTTATATGCTGTGTGTCGCTGTGTGCTCTGTGGTTAAATTTTACTAACGGAGAGAATACAGAAGAACACAAAGAAATAGTTTATGGTTGCAATATTTGTAATATTTACTAAATGCCCGATTCAATTAAAAGATGACGAATGGCAAATGACACCTTATATTTAATTGATGCGTATGGACTGATTTACCGGTCGTATTATGCTTTTATCCGCCGCCCTGTTTTCAACAGCAAGGGATTAAACACTTCTGCCATTTACGGGTTTATGACAACCCTTGAGGAAATCATCCGCCGCGAAAAACCTGCTTACCTGGCTGTTCTTTTCGATCCGCCGGGCAAAACTTTCAGAGAAGAATTATATCCGCTTTATAAGGCCAATCGCCAGGAAACTCCCGAAGCAATTAAAACATCAGTGCCTTACATCAAAACCATTGTTCATGCCATGAACATCCCTGCAATTGAAGTGGAAGGATATGAAGCCGATGACCTTGCAGGAACCCTGGCCCATAAAGCAGCCGGCGAAGGTTTTCAGGTAAGACTGGTGACTTCCGACAAAGATTACGGCCAGTTGGTCACAGATCAGATAAAAATATACAAACCTCAAAAGAGTGGTAATGAAATTGAGGTGCTTGGAACCGAAGAAATCAAATCCCTGTACCAGATTAATCATCCCCGGCAATTAATTGATATCCTTGCCCTGTGGGGAGATGCTTCCGACAATGTCCCCGGTGCACCGGGCATAGGAGAAAAGGGAGCCATTAAATTGATTCGCCAGTATGGATCGGTTGAAAATCTTATTGAACATGCAGAAGAATTGTCCGGCAAAACAAAGGAGATTGTACAAACTTACCGGGACCAGATTCTTCTTTCCAAAAAACTGGTAACCATTTATTGTGAGGTACCTGTTTCTTTTTCGCCTGCATCGCTGCAGGTAAAAGAATACCGGAAAGATGAGCTGAGAAAGATTCTTCAGGAACTTGATTTCAAATCTTTGTCGGCTCGTTTGCTTGGCGAGGAGAAGCCTCTTTCGCCGGCAACCGGGTCTGTCCAGCCTACCCTTTTCGATCTTCCACAGCCTTCTCCCCCTGTTGTTTCGGTGTCTTCGCCGGCAGGAAGTCCTTACCAGACCATTCATTCCGTTGATCATCATTATGTCCTTGTGTCTTCAGAAGAACAAATGCGTTCCCTGATAGAAAAACTTTCGGCCCAGAAAGAATTTTGTTTTGATACAGAAACCACAGGCCTTGATGTCCATCACGATACCCTGGTGGGAATGTCTTTCTGTTACAAAGAGCATGAGGCTTTTTTTGTTCCTGTAGACAGCGATTTTCACAAAGGCAAACAAGTGGTTTCCCTGTTTAAACCTCTTTTTGAAAACCCTTCCATAGCAAAAACAGGACATAACCTGAAGTTCGACATGATGATGCTGAAACGGTACGGCATTGAAGTGGAAGGAACTTTGTTCGATACCCTCATTGCCCACTATCTTCTTCAACCTGAACAAAATCATAAGATGGACGCCCTGGCCAGGGCTTACCTGAACTATCAACCCGTGGCCATTGAAGAACTGATTGGGGAAAAAGGGAAACACCAGCGAAACATGAGGGATGTGGATACGGCGGTGATCGCCGATTATGCTGCCGAAGATGCAGATGTTACTTTTCAGCTGAAAAAAATCCTTGAGCCCGAACTTGTCCGCAACGGAATGGAAAATCTTTTTCATGCCATTGAAATGCCTCTTGTCAGGGTACTCATCGAGATGGAGTGCAACGGATTCCGTATTGACACCGCTGTGCTGAACACGTATGGACAAGAGTTAAATGAAAAAATTCTTGCCCTTGAAAAAGAAATTTATGAATTAACAGGTACACGCTTTAACATCTCTTCGCCAAAGCAGCTGGGAGAAGTTCTTTTTGAGAAATTAAAAATTACCGAAGACGCAAAAAAAACCCGTACCAAACAGTATTCCACCAGCGAAGAAACTTTGCAGTCGTTGAGTGACAAACATCCTGTGATTGATAAAATTTTGCAATACCGCGGATTAAAGAAACTGTTATCCACTTACGTAGAGGCTTTGCCTTTGCTGGTAAACAAAGAGACAGGAAAAGTTCACACATCGTTTAATCAAACAGTAACTTCTACAGGTCGTCTGAGTTCCACCAATCCCAATCTGCAGAACATTCCGGTTCGCGATGAGGAAGGTCGCGAAATCCGTAAAGCCTTTGTGGCTTCGGATGAGGACTATTTGTTGTTGTCGGCTGATTATTCCCAGATAGAGTTAAGAATCATGGCACATTACAGTCAGGATGAAAACATGATTGCTGCTTTTCGCAACAACGAAGACATTCACACGGCCACGGCCTCAAAAATTTTTGGTATTCCTCCTCAGCAGGTAACCCCTGAGCAACGGCGGAAAGCCAAAACAGCCAATTTCGGGATTATTTATGGAATTTCTCCTTTTGGGCTGTCCCAGCGGTTAAAGATTTCGCGCAAAGAAGCCTCGGCGTTGATATCCGGTTATTTTTCCGTTTTCCCCGGCATCCGGCAATACATGAACAGGATGATTGAAGAAACCCGTAAAAAAGGTTATGTGACTACCCTGTATAATCGCCGCAGATATCTTCCCGATATCCACTCGGCCAATGCCACTGTCCGTGGTTTTGCCGAACGGAATGCCATCAATACCCCCATTCAGGGAACAGCAGCCGACATCATCAAGATTGCCATGGTAAACATTTACCGGCGGTTTAAAGAGGAAAAAATCCGGTCGAAGATGATCTTGCAGGTGCACGACGAATTGTTGTTTGATGTATTTATCCCGGAAATGGGAAAAGTTAAAGAAATTGTTGTCCATGAGATGGAACATGCGGCAACACTCAGTGTCCCCCTGACAGTGGATGCAGGAACCGGGAAAAACTGGCTTGAAGCCCATTAAAATGAAAAACCGGAAAGAAGACAACGAAATGTAATCTATTTTAGCAAATTTAAGCCTTCCTTTGCTGATTTATCACTCGGTTTACGGACAAGCGCTTTATTAAATAAGATCTTGGCTTCCCTGGTATTTTTGAGTTGCAACTTTGTCCAGGCGTCCATAACCAGGGCATCATAGTCAAATGGGTATAGATTGACAACCTTGTCAAAATATTTTTCGGCAAGGATAAAATCTTTCTTATTGTAATAAATAAGGCCCAGCCGGAATAGAGCAATGGAATTGTTGGGATTTATTTCAAGGATTTTCTGATAATGGGAAACCATCTCATCATCTTTTTTCAAGGCGTTCAGAGGGAAAATGATTCCCCAGTGTGGTTCAATGGAATAAGGCATTATTTTAATGGTCGTTGAATAATACTCGATGGATTCTTCATATTTGCCGGCAACGTAGTATAACCATCCCATTCGAAGATTTATTTCATACGATTTTTCATCGTATATCGATTTTAATTTATTGATTGCCTCTTCATATTTTTGTTGTTCTTCAAGTTTATAACTTTCATCAAATACCCTGATTATTTTATCATAATCTTGGGCATAACCTGTATAAACATAAAAGCCAAATACTAAGGTGGCAAGAATTCTTAAAAATACCATATCAAACCTCCTGTAATATTACTTGTTGTATAATCTATTCTGTTATAATTATTCAGATTGTCAAACATGAATGTTTGAAAGAAACTTCGATGTTGCATAAGCGAATATCGTAAAAAAATTTTGGATTGTTTAAGCGGAATAATAAAATTGGTGGAGGCAATAAAATAAATAGGATTAATGTCATTATAAATATAATAAGAATAATAGCTGCTGAAATTTTGCATTTCTCCGTAAGAAAAGTATAATTCATTCCATAGATGCCTGAATATTTTAAATCCCAGTAAAGACGAAGAGATGAAGTTCTTTGTACTGATCTTGTCAATCCGGACATGATACGAGGGAATATAAGATATATAAAGGTTAAAATTTCCAAAAGGGTAATAGGTTAAAGCTGCTGTTTGGGTGAACTGGACCCCTCCCGAAAAATTCGAGAAATTACTTGTTAATAATAAATTAAACATTGAAATGTCTTTTGAGATTCCTGCGCTGGCAGAAAATGCATTCAGAACGGTATCGGGAATATTTTCGCCAATCTTTCTAAAGTAGTGATTCGACGGGAGGATTTTATAAATAGTTGTATGGACAAAATTACCGGAGAGAGTAAGATTCCACCCATTTCCACAAAATTCATTCATGCTGAGATAAAAATGATCCTGATCGACATTATAATTATCATAAAAATTATATACTCCTGTATAGGCAGTGTATAGATAGTCCTGTTTTTGGATTCTGTAATATGCCCAGTGCATGCTTGTTCTTGATGAAATCCTGTGACCTCCGCCGATTGATACATTAAGTAATGTTTTATTGAGGGTCTGGTATCCGTTTAATACCAATTCCTCGTTTTTAAGTTTATATGCTTCATCGCGATTATTGTTTGTGGAATAGCTGCAATTGGAGTAGAGATAGTCAAAATATCTCTTTTTGAATTTGATTTTATTTTTAAG
>Ga0101944_10007686_pt1 | contig 10659 bp, 7 predicted proteins | sample DewCreD2012metaG_FD_75245 | JGI IMG/M metagenome (GOLD analysis project Ga0101944, IMG submission 75245) | Hot spring sediment bacterial and archeal communities from British Columbia, Canada, to study Microbial Dark Matter (Phase II) - Dewar... ...
ACCAGTATGACCCGGTGCTGGGTTGGACTATCCGGCCGGACAGCCGCACGGTGGAGAACGGCACGCCCTATGAGTCGAACAGCATCGGGGTGCGCGCCGAGCGTGACTACGCTCCCCAGCCGCCGCCGGGCATCACCCGTATCGCAGTCTTCGGTCCCTCCTTCGCCCACGCCGACGACGTGGCACTGGCCGATTCGTGGCCGTATCTGCTGGAACAGAGCCGGCCCGACTTGGAGGTGATGAACTGGGGTGTGGGCGGCTACGGCACCGATCAGGCGCTGCTCCGATACCTGACCCAAGGCGCTGCCTACGCCCCCCACGTGGTCCTGATTGCCTACGAAGAGGACAACTTGCGCCGCAACGTCAACCGCTATCGTCCGTTTGTGCATCCCGACACGGGTATGCCATTGACCAAGCCGGTGTACATTCTCGACGGGGATGGCCTGCGGCGACTCGATAACCCCTTCACGACACTCACTGACTTGCGCGCGACGGCAACCGCCAATCCGGCGCGATTCCTCGATCTCACCTGTGAACACGATTTCTTCTGTGTGCGGGAGCGTTATCAGCCGTATCCCCTCGATGGCATGCAGGCCTATCGTCTCTTACGTACCCTGACCTTCGACATTGCCTATCGCGGTAAGTTGCCCTATTTGACCACATGGGTCGAATCGTATGCCGATCCCCGCATCACCGAGGTGACGGCGCGGCTGTTGGAGGCCTTCGTCGAGGCGGCGCGCCAGAACGGCGCCCGGCCAGTGGTGCTGTTCTTCGCCTATCGCCCCACCTTTGAGGACGCCGCCGCGGGCAGGCCGGTCGTGTATTCGGCGCTGGTTGATCGCCTGAGATCAGCCGGGACTCAGGCTCTCGATCTGACCCCGGAATTTGTGGCGGCCAACGCCGGCAGCACCGACTTCACCGGCTACTTTGCTCCGGGCGGCCACTACAACGAAGCCGGCAACCGGATCGTCAGCCGGGCTGTCTTGCGGTACCTGTGTCGTGAGCAGTTGCTGCCCGACTGCAGTGAGGAGTAGCCGATGTTGCCGCACACCCATATCGCCCTGACCTGGCTGGCATTTGACCTGTTGGAGGGTCATTGGCCGGCGTTGCGCGGGGTGGACAGGCGCCTGGTAGCAGTAGCAACCAGCGCCCCTGATCTGATAGACAAGCCGCTGGCAACGGCTTTCTTCTATCGTCGCTACAAATCGGCCATGTTGTTTGCGCACACTCTGCTGGCACAGCTGGCTGTGATCGGCGCGGCCGTCTCAGGCGGCATCAGGTGGCCCTATGCATTGGCGTTTCTACTACACGGCGTTCAGGACCGGCTGTGGATGTTCCACGATACGTTCTGGTGGCCATTGCGCGGCTGGCGATTCCACGTCTGGCGCAAGCAGGGCAGTGAACAGGCGGACATCGGTCGCGCTTACTGGCACGCCTTCACGCGGCGGCCCGAGCTGTGGGTGTGGGAGGTGCTGGGGTTGCTGGCACTCATCTGGTTGGTCTGGCGCCATAGCCTCTATCAGCCACAACGCCTGCTGACGCTGGTGCGCTCGGGCCGGTTTCCAGACTGAATGTGAAGCGCCGACATGACACACCAGGTTCCGTGAGCGGCGGTGGCCACCCCGCCCATCTGCTGTTGACGATGAGTTGTGGCTGCATACACCGGGTGCTATAATGTCCGCCATGAGATGTAGACTCGCTCACGCGTGCATCGTTCCCCCGCCATAGAGCCCACCATGTACCTCGGTTCCCGGCCGCGTCGCCGCTCGCCCCGGCTCACCATACTTCTGTTGCTGATGATCCTGGCCGCGACGTTGTTTGTGCACTACATCGCGACGTATCGCCCTGACTGGTCAAAGCCCTTCGAACCCCCGCCCACGCCCACCCGTCCGGCCAGTGCGTATGTGGCGGAAGCGGAGGCCTACTACGGCGAGGGGCAGCTCGACCAGGCCATCAACAGCTACCAGCAGGCGATTGCGCTCGAGCCCGAAAATGCCGCTCTGCACACACGGCTGGCTCACTTCCTGATCCTGCGCGAGCGCACCGCCGAAGCCTACGGCGCGGCCAGGACAGCCGTGCAGCTCGCGCCCTCCGATCCCCAGGCGCTGGGAGCACTTTGCCGCGCCCTGGACTGGGAAGGCCTGTATGCGCGGGCATTGGAGGCGTGTGAATGCGCCATCGAGTTGCAACCCAACTATGCGGAGGCATACGCGTACCTGTCCGAGGTCTATGCGGATGTCGGCAACTGGTCGGCGGCCCGCAAGTATGCTCAACAGGCGGTTGATATGAACTACCAGAGCGCGGATGCGCATCGCAATCTGGGTTATGCCTTTGAGATGCAGGGACGCTACGCCAAGGCGATCGAGTCCTATGAAAATGCACTCTACCTGCAACCCAGGCTGGCGACGCTCTACATCAGTGCTGCCCGCAACTACCGCGCCGTGGGCAAGTACAAGGAAGCGATTGATCGCCTGGAGCGGGTCATCCGTTTCGATCCCAATAATCCGGTAGCCTATGATCAGCTCGGCTGGACCTATTATTTGCGCGGTGAGTACCGGCGTGCAGCCGAGTATCTCGAGCAGGCGACGGCCATTGACCCGCTCTACACACCCGCCTGGGGGCACCTGGGTATTGTCAGCTACATCACCCAGCAATACGAAGATGCCATCGAGTACCTGCGGCGGGCGATTGACCTCGCCGCGGTGGAGTACATGGATCGGGCACGGCAATTGATCATCCTCGGCCTGGATGCCAGCTTCGATCCACCGCGATCGTTCGAGCTGCTGCGCGGGGAGTTCCTGCCGCTGGAACGCACCGACGTAAACACATTGACGGCATATCTGTGGCCTGTTGCGGCAACGAAGTCAGTGATTGGGCCGCCTGGCGAGACCTGCGGTGAGCGCATCGCCGCCCATCTGGCCGTGGAGACATTCACGCCACCGCCCACGCCAACGGCAGCACCCAGTGATGTCACCGCCACACCGTCTGTGACGGCAACGGTTCAGCAAGGCCAGGCGGTGCTCCACGTGAAGGAGCGGCGGCTGGAGGTGAGGCTTAATGACCTCGGACAACCGCCCGGCACCCCCCTCGAGGTACAGATGCTGATGTGGCCCGGGAAGACGATCAGCCTCGGCAATCTGGAGGTGGATGCAGTCGGCAATGCCACCTTCGCCTATTCCTTTGAGGATACTTACCCGGCCCCCATCGAGTACTACTACTCCCTTGGCTTCGCGTACATATACCTGGATCAGTGCGCCAAAGGCGTCCCCTGGCTGCGCGTCTCACTGACGATCGACTCGAGCGCTGCCAACCCGGCGTGGCAGGGTCTGGATCAATGCCCGGCCGAGGACTCGACCGACCTGCCACGACCCACCCCGGCTCCTGAGTGACATCTCCCCCACCGAAGCAATCGTCGGGACTCGCTGATTCAGCGGACGTTGGCTATAATCGTCTAATGGCATACTGACAACCCACAGGGAACCCGCTATGACAACACCGCTGCCTGGAAACGGCATTCGTCCCTTGCTGTCTGTCGTGATCCCGGCCTACAACGAAGAACAACGTCTACCCGAAAGCCTGCCCCAGATCGTCAGCTTCGTCCAGCAGCAAGATTACCCCATTGAAGTGATCGTCGTAGATGACGGCAGCGAGGATCGAACGGCGGATATTGTCAGGCGGTTCCAGTCACAGGCACCGTTCATAGCGCTTATGCAGGTGGAACACGGTGGCAAGGGACATGCTGTCCGCGCCGGCATGCTGCGTGCCAGCGGCGAGTATCTCTTTCTATGCGACAGTGACCTGTCAATGCCAATCGAGGAGGTCAGCAAGTTTCTGCCATCGGTGGCCGGTGACTACGATGTGGCCATCGCCTCGCGCGAGGTAGCCGGCGCCCGCCGTTACAACGAACCCACCTATCGCCATCTGATGGGGCGGGTGTTCAATTTGATTGTGCGCCTGCTGGCTGTGCACGGAATCCATGACACCCAGGCCGGCTTCAAGTGCTTTCGCCATGAGGCAGCCCAGGAGATATTCCGGCTCCAGACGATCAAGGGATGGGGATTCGATGTCGAGTGCCTGTTTATCGCCCAGCGCCGCGGCATGCGCATCATCGAGATTCCGATCAACTGGTATTACAAGGAACGCAGCCAGATCAGACCACTTCAGGACACCTACCGGATGCTGTTGGAGGTTCTGCGAGTGCGCGTGAATGCCTGCCGGGGGATGTATCGTTGATGAACGAACCGCCTCGACAACCCGGCCACATCACCCGACCTGGCCGGCCAGTCTCACCCTCCTCGACGGGAACGAGCCGTCCATCTCCAGACGCCAAAGGGGAGCGGAAACCACCCACTGTGCCCAAGGCGGGACGGACAGGTTGGACCGTTGGCCGTGTGGTGGGAGGGTGTCTGCTGGTCTTCGCGTGCATCGTGCTCGTCTACCTGGCAGTCGGAGGCGTGGCGGTCTATCAGGGCCTGCAAGAGCGGAATCAGCTGACGCGTCAGGAAGCGGAAACGCACTATCAGCGAGGCCTCGAGCACATGCAAGCCGCCGCCTATGAGCTGGCCATGGCCGAGTTCGAGCATGCCTTGCGGCTGGATCCGACCCATCGCCAGGCGCGCGAGGCACTGCGAGACGCCAAGACAATCGCTATGGCCCAGCCGACTCCCACCTCAGCGACGCTCAACGAAGCGCTGCGCGCCATCCTGGCGGAGGCGGAGGCGCTTATGCAACAGCAAGCCTGGGCTGCGGCGGCGGAGAGGCTTGCCCAGCTGCGAGACCTCGATCCCACTTTTGAGACCGAGCGTGTCAGTCAGCTGCTGTTTGAGGCCAACCGCAATCTGGGCGAGCAGCTGCTGGCGCAGGGACAGGTGGCCGAAGCGCACCAGGCCTTCGAACGTGCCCTGAGAGAGCGACCCGCTGACCCCGAGGTCAGTCAGCAATTTGACCTGGCATCGCTGTATGTATCTGCAAGAGCGGCGTGGGGAACTGATTGGCCCAGGGCAATCAATTGTCTGGAACAGTTGTATACCCTTGTGCCTGATTACGCCGATGTCGTGAACCTGCTCTTCCAGGCCTACGACGCCTATGGCGACTCGCTCGCGGCTCAGGGTCTGTGGTGTGACGCCGAGCCGCAGTATATGCAGGCAATCATGTTGCAACCCGACCGTGCGGTGCAGGACAAACAGTTGGATGCCAAGCGACGATGTGAAACACCAACACCCACGCCTGGACCTGAGGCGCCGATCGCTTCGACGGGTGCGCCAACCCCTGCCCAGGGCGATGCAACCGCTCGCACGGATGCCGCAAACGATCGCCCCGCCGGTGGTGCTGGCAGCATTCTGCTGTCCCGCTTCAATTCCCAGGACCAGCGGTGGGAGATCCTGGCAGTCAATCCGGCTGGCGGAAACACCAGAGTCGTGCTGACCAACGGCACCCAGCCCGCCGTGAGTCCGGATGGACGGTTGCTGGCCTATCATTCCGAGCTTGGCGATAGCATCGGCATTCATGTCACGGATCTGGTGACCGGCGAAGACACGCGGGCAACCGGCTTCGTGGAAGATGTCACCCCCGACTGGGCGCCCGATAGCGCGAGGTTCGTCTTTCCCTCTCGCCGATCAGGCGATCGCCGCTGGGTGGTGTATATTGGCTGGGCAGACGGGCGGGGTGAGGCGGTGACTCTGGTTGACGGTCGCACCCCCGCATGGTCGCCGGACGGATCCCAGGTCGCCTACCAAGGGACCGATCCCCAGGGCAACAACCCCGGACTGTATCTGGTGAGCGCCGGCGGAGGCCCCTCGACTCGCCTGACCGATCACGAGACGGACCGTGCGCCGACGTGGTCGCCTGACGGCGCGAGCATCGCCTTTATGTCGAGCCGCAGCGGGCGCTGGCAGTTGTACGTCGTTCCGGCAGCGGGGGGGATGTCGCAGCCACTGGGCCAATCGGGTGGCAACGATGGCCTGCCCGCCTGGTCACCGGACGGCCGACAGATCGCGTTCGTTTCGGACCGGGACGGCAGCTGGGGAGTGTACGTGATGCCGGCCTCCGGCGGCCAGGCGAACCGCGTGGCCGACTGGGGTGAGAATCGGGCTGACTGGTTAATCGAACGTCTCAGCTGGGGACGCTGAGACGCGACTCTCCCTGGCCCATTCTGTAAGGTGGCATCGCAGCGCCGGGGCGGCCGTATCCGCCTCACCTGCCCTTGACATCACACAAATGGCCCACACCCCCTCCTTGCTACCGCGTCCGGAAAGGGGTGTGGGCCACCCTGTGACCCCACGCCGGCAGGCCGTCAATCAGGCGATTGTGACTTCCTTGGACAGGTAGACGTCCTGAATCGCCTTCAACAGTTGGACTCCTTCAGCCATCGGCTTCTGGAACGCCTTGCGACCGGAAATGAGCCCCATGCCGCCGGCGCGCTTGTTGATCACCGCCGTGCGCACAGCTTGGGCAAGGTCATCCTTTCCCGACGCGCCGCCGGAGTTGATGAGCCCGGCACGCCCCATGTAGCAATTCATCACCTGGTAACGCACCCAGTCAATCGGGTTGTCGCCGGTCAGCTCGCTGTAGACGCGCGGGTCGGTCTTGCCGAACTTGATGGCGTTGAAGCCACCGTCATTCTCGGCCTGCTTCTGCTTTACAATGTCGGCCTCGATCGTCACAGCCAGGTGGTTCGCCTGCCCGGTCAGATCGGCAGCGGTTTCGTAGTTGGTTCCGCCAACTTTGAAGCCTGAGTTGCGCAGGTAGGCCCACAGAACGGTTACCATACCCAACTCATGCGCATAGGCGAAAGCCTCGCTGATCTCCTGAATCTGACGCCGTGACTCGGGGGCTCCGAAGTACACCGTCGCGCCGACGGCCAGCGCCCCCATATCGAAGGCCTGTTGTACACTCGCAAAGAGTGTCTGATCGTAGATCGTCGGATAGGTCAGCAGCTCGTTGTGGTTGATCTTCACGATGAACGGAATCTTGTGCGCGTACTTGCGCGCCACGGCGCCCAACACGCCCAACGTTGAGGCTACGGCGTTGCACTCGCCCTCGATCGCAAGTTTGACGATGTTCTCGGGATCGAAATACAGCGGGTTGGCGGCAAACGAGGCACCGCCGGTGTGCTCGATGCCCTGATCCACCGGCAAGATGGACAGGTAGCCGGTGCCACCGAGACGACCAGTGTTGAAGATGGTCTGCATATTGCGCAGCACGGGGGTCGGGCGATCGGTCTGGGCCATCACCCGGTCCACGAAATCGGGACCAGGCAGGTGCAGCAGGTCCTTCGAGACCTTGGCCTTATAGGTCAGCAGACTCTCGGCATCTGCTCCCAGTAGATCGGCAATTTTGGTTGACATGGTTCCTCCTGATACAAGCTGAATGCAAACTTTTCGGAGTATATCACCTGTGGCCGTCTCTGGCAACAAACGCCCTTGTTCGTGAAATCTCTAACAACTGACAATGTCGGTCAGGTAGCCTGAACGCAGCCTTGATCGCGATCAGGTCACCGCCGGCCGATCGTAGTAGATGCTCTTGCCGGTCGCAGACAGGGGGATGCCCATCACGAAATCAGCATCAATGAGGCGCAGTTCCCGCGCCGCTGCGCCAATGGTGTACATAATGCGATTATCCGCATTGAACAGGCTGGCTGTCTTGGCGGCCGATCCAATGGCAATCCCGAGATCCAGCACCCGAAAGGCGCACTGCGGACCGGCGAACTCTCCCGAGTGGCTGTTGACACTCAAGTCAGCGCATGTCGGCACGCCACAGGCACCGCAGTTGAGGCTGGCTTTCTGCGCATCTCTGATGCCGATGAGCACGACCACCTCTGACGCTGCCACATTCCTTGAATCGCGCACGAAAAAGGGGCGCGCCGTGCGTTCGCCGATCTCGGCCATCTTGTCCACAAGCGGCTTGAGCGCCTCGCCCTCGAGGATAGAGGTCACAATGAAATCCTGCCCGCGCGCCTTGGGTGCGGTGCGCGCCGCGATTTCCATCAGCTGGGCTACGACAGTGAGCGTGCTCATATCACCTCCGACGTTGTGATTAACCTGTGGAAACGGGATTACAGGATACACCAGCTCACTGTCCGGGGCAATTGTGAAGCAACCGCATAGAATGCGAGAGTTTGCGCGCCGCGCAGAGTCATGCTATACTATGCGGCGTGGGATGGGTGCGTAGCTCAGTTGGTCAGAGCGCACGGTTCACATCCGTGAGGTCACAGGTTCGAGCCCTGTCGCGCCCACTAAATCTACATCCGTAGCGCGCACGGCTCGCCCAGCCGCCGTACCGTGTGGTCTCCAGTGTAGAATCTGCCAGACCCAAACACTTGACACACGTTACAGGAGAGCGCACGGATGACCGAAAAACTCTCCGACGCCATCGCCGGATTCCTACTCGCACGCCAGGTCGAGGGCTGCTCACCCTCAACGTTACGCAGTTATTCACACTATCTAGACCGTTTCATGGCCCACGTCGGCCGCTCCACACCCCTCTCCAGCATCACCGCCGACCACATCCGGGCCTCCCTCGCCGGACTACAAGCCCGCGGGCGCCGCAATGCCGTGGCGGGATTTCGAAGCCTGGTATGACTCCGATCTGGCGGAATGCTCGTATTGGTATTATCAAGTGCCTGATAGATTGATGGGGCGCTTGCGAGTGCGCGCCTGGCTGGCAGAAGCCACCGTGGAAGACACGCTGTATGTGTGTGTCCCCCTTGAGAGGCGTCAGCTCCTCGTTGCCGCGCTCGGCACGGCTGATTAATAATGCACGCCGCTGAGCCGGATAGTCCCTTCAAACTGCCCGGTCGCAATTGACAGATTGATTGCGTCAGGTTATAGTCGTCGCAGTTCCCCACGACGCGGACGTTCCCCTTACGCACTGACGCATGGCCGATTTGGGCAGGATCGGTGGACTACCGTATTGAAGTGTTCTGGTGTGGTGCAATAGCCGACGGGCGGGTGGCCGACCTGCGTGATCAGCTGGCGCACCTCGGTCTCACCGGCGTTCGTCCTGTGGCGGTCAGCAACCTCTACTTCTTGCGGGGTGACCTGGCGGTGGATGAGGTTGAACGCCTGGCCCGTGAGCTGCTGGTCGATCCGGTGGTCGAAGATTTTCGCTGGCAGGCATTGGGCGAGGCGCCGCCTTCCGACGCGAGCAGCGCCATCGAGGTGGGCTTTCGGCCGGGTGTGACCGATCCGGTAGCAGGACATGTGCTCACGCGGATGCGCATGCTTGGCGTCGGGTCGGTGGAGGCTGCGACTACCGCCACTCGATACACCTTTGCCGACGCAGTGCCGCCCGATGTGCTGCATACTATTGCCCGGGAATTGTTGTGCAACCAGGTCATTCAGACCTACGCGCTTGGCCACTGGACGCCCGCCTTCGTCCCGACCACAGGCGTGCGTGGCGAGGTCGAGACCGTGCCGCTGTGCAACCTGGACGACCCGGCACTGCTGCAGCTGAGTCACGAGCGGGTGCTCTTTCTGTCGTTGGCCGAGCTGCAGGCGATTCGCGACGAGTTTCGGCGCCTGGGCCGTGAGCCGACCGACGTCGAGCTGGAGACGCTGGCGCAGACCTGGTCGGAACACTGCCAGCACAAGACCTTCAAGGCTGACATTACCTTCACACTTCGCGCGCCCGATGGAACGGTTGCCGAGCAGCAGGTGATTCAGGGTCTGCTGAGATCAACGATTCGTGCGGCGACCGAGACACTCGACTGCGCGTGGGTGCGTTCGGCATTTGTAGACAATGCCGGCGTGATTGACTTCGACGAGCAGTTCGAAGTGTCCTTCAAGGTTGAGACGCACAATCATCCCTCGGCGCTCGAGCCGTTCGGCGGCGCCAACACCGGCATCGGCGGTGTCATTCGTGATGTCATCGGCGTTTCGGCCCGGCCGATTGCGTGCACCGATGTGCTGTGCTTTGGGCGGTTGGATGCCCCTGCGCACGACGTACCAGCCGGCGCGCTGCATCCGCGTCGCATCGCCCGCGGCGTCGTGGCCGGCATCGAAGACTACGGCAACAAGACGGGCCTGCCGACGGTCAACGGGGCTATCCTGTATGACCCCGGTTACGTCGCGAATCCGTTGGTGTTCTGCGGTTGCCTGGGGTTGGCGCCTAAAGGAACGCATCGGCGCGCAGCGAGGCCGGGCGACCTGTGCGTGGCGCTGGGTGGCCGCACCGGGCGCGACGGATTGCACGGTGCGACGTTCTCGTCGGCAGAACTGTCGCACGTCACCGGCGCGACTGTGGGCAGTGTCGTCCAGATCGGCGACCCCATCACCGAGAAAGCGTGTCTCGAGGCCGTGATGCGTGCACGCGACGAAGGCCTCTACACCGCCATCACCGATTGCGGAGCCGGCGGTTTTTCCTCGGCCGTCGGCGAGATGGGCAGCGAGGTCGGCGTTGACGTGGACATTCAGGATGTACCGCTCAAGTATCCCGGCCTGAAAGCATGGGAGATCTGGGTATCGGAGGCCCAGGAGCGGATGGTGCTGGCGGTGCCGCCGGACTGCCTGGAGCGGTTGGCCGAGATTTGCGACGGTCTCGACGTTGAATGGACTGTCATTGGCCGCTTCACGGGAGATCGGCGGCTGCGGGTACGTTGTGGCGAACGCACGGTGGCCGAGCTGGACATGCAGTTCCTGCACCACGGCTGGCCGCGTCCGA